>Ga0155868_11_pt2 | contig 62280 bp, 64 predicted proteins | sample RifCSPlowO2_01_FD_107522 | JGI IMG/M metagenome (GOLD analysis project Ga0155868, IMG submission 107522) | Candidatus Yonathbacteria bacterium RIFCSPLOWO2_01_FULL_43_27 | reverse complement strand
GCTCTACGTCGCTATAAGAGCACTTCGTCTCATATTAGCTCCTCGGCTCGGAAGTTGATGAGGGTACTCATCCACTTCGCTCGCTCTACGTCGCTAATAGACTTTTTGTTTATTTTATGTATAATAGCTCATTATGTCACAAACATACCAACCAAAGAAAAAGAAGCGCGCAACAACCCACGGCTTCCTTGTACGTAGTGCAACCAAAAACGGACGCAATATCATCAAGGCACGTCGCCAAAAGGGTCGCAAGAAATTATCAACCGTTTAATAACAACGGTGGATATTGTTACCTGTGTATGCAAGATGTAACAAGAACACATTCTTACTACATCCCTTCTTCTCCCGACAGCTACAAACTTTATGCTTCCTCGGAAAAATCGTATATCAAGAAAAGAATTCCCTGTTTATTCCAAACAGGGAATTCGTGTTTTTTCTCCACTTTTTTCAGCGGTTATTTACCCAAAAGAAAAAGGAGTGAATGTTTCCGTAGTTGTTTCTAAAAAAACTGCACCAAAAGCAGTGGCCCGCAACAGCGTTCGCCGTCATTTTTACGCAATCATAGAACAGTACCTTGGGAAATTTTCTCACGGTGCAACGATTGTTTTTTACCCTAAAACTGAAGCATTGGACGCATCGTTTGATGTATTAAAATCTGAAATAATACACGCACTTCATAAAGCACAGGTACACTAAAAACTCACTAGAGCCTATTCACTATCTCACCGCAAAAGGAGGCGAAAAATACGGCTTGCCTGCCAAGATCTTCAAATTTCGGCTGCAAATCATCCACTCCTCCTCAGAATATCTCGAGCTTCGTCGGATTGTATGATTTTCGCTCGAAATTTGAAGATTTTGACTAGGTATGAGATAGTGGATAGGCTCTTTAACTAGTTTTTACCAAGCCTCTGTGCTACCATATTATATTATGCAATCAGGACTTTTTTTTACCATTTTTTATCAACCGCTTTACAATGCATTGGTTTTCATTATTAATGTCGTCCCCGGAGAAAGTGTCGGTGTCGCAATCATCCTTCTCACCCTCCTTGTGAGGAGCGCACTTCTCCCCCTTTCCCACAAATCAATCGTTTCTCAATCCAAGATCCGCAGTGTTGCCCCTCATATTGAAAAATTAAAAGAGGAGCACAAAGACAACAAACAAGAACAGGCACGCAAAATAATGGAACTTTACCGCACGCACGGCATCAATCCATTTTCTGGTCTTGTATTGGTATTAATCCAACTCCCCATCATCTTTGCGCTTTATTTTGTATTTTTTAAGGGTCTTCCAAACTTACGAATTGAAAGCTTGTATTCATTTGTGCATGCACCCGTAGAAGCACTCAATATGATGTTCCTCGGTTTTTCTCTTGCAGCAAAAAAGAATATTCTCTTCGCGCTCATTGCTGGAGCTACACAATTCTTCCAAATCAAACTCTCACTACCCCCTCCCGTTAAAGCTGACGCCGACGCAAAACCTTCTTTCAAAAACGAATTTAGCAAAAGCCTCAATACACAAATGCGTTTTGTGCTCCCTGTAATCGTGTTTGGTGTTTCGTATTCCCTCTCGGCAGCGGTTGCGCTCTACTGGGCAACCAGCAATCTCTTTTCAATCGTTCACGAACTCTATGTAAAACGAAAAGCGGTTCATATTACGGAAGTTTCAAACTAAGCAAAGAAATAACCAAAAACCGTACACTGCGTACGGTTTTTTTGTACCTATTTGTAATACCATTCTCTCCCCTATTGCACTAATATCTTAGCGGAAGAAGTTGCGGTAGTTGCGATAGTATTTTCAAAAGGAGATTTCTCTACAATACGATATATCCACGGCGTACCCGTTTTCTTATTTATGAAAAGAATGTACGAATCATCAGACGAGAGTACGGGGTTGATGATATCGAGCTCTGAAACACGGTACTCAGAAGGAACTAATATTTTTTCTGCAAACGATGTAGTGGTATCTATTTTCCAAAGACTATCAGAGAACGAAACAGTTCCACGGTACCACTGATCGGGATAGACTGCGGGGGAAATCTTTTGCGGTACCGCACAATAGATAATATTTGTTTCCTTTATACTCCATGCGCATTTTTCAGGAAGCGTTTGTTTAAAGAGCCCTCGTGATTCCTTTTTTACTACATCAAACACAAATAATTCTGGTACACGCTCTTTCGTTTCAGTATAGGCAACAAGCTTTCCATTGCGATTGGTGTTGGTCGTTAGCCCATTTACACCATCCAAAACTCTCGTGAGAGCTTTAGTGGTAGTATCCAAGAAGAACAGATACCCTGGAACGTTTCCTGAGGGGCGCGTCGTAAGCGTAACAAGATTTTGATGAGGAAATTGTGGAATCCATTCTGTAAATGCTGATGAAAAGACCCCTGCCTTTACGCCCTTCGAGGTAACGAGTGTTCCCGAAGCAGCGTCTGAGCCATTTATAAGATAAAAGAATTTATCTATACCATCCTCGGCAGCAGCCATAAAGGGAACGGATTTGGGAAGCACTACTTCTTCTGTCTTATAAAACCCAGATGAAGAAGTGGCCGTTCCGAGCGCAAGAACGCGGGACTCAATTAATTCATTTCCGTATTCTTCTTCAAGATAACGAACGGCAACACTTTTGCTATTGTTGCCAAAAAATGCCTCGGCAATACGTGGGCGTGTTTCATTCACAATGCGCGCTTCACTAAAAGTTGCAAGGGACGTCTCGTAAATATGCCCGAGTCCGCGCTCGATATAACGTGCGGAAAGAATGCGTGGGGTTACCGTTGATGAAGTTTTTGCTTTACCGATCTTTGCAGTAACTCCCTTCACTTCAAAAAACCCGACACCTGCAACCGGTGCCTTATGAAGCTCATAGAGTCGTGTATAATCACCCTCCTCACCTTCGCCGGGAACAAAAATAGGAATATTTGTTTCTTCACCGCCTTCACTGTTTTCACCCGGTGTAACGAATTGCCCTTCTCCAGGGAAAAGTCCAACCATCTGAAGTATTGGTGATTTTGTTGTGTATAACAACAGCCCAATAGTACTAAGAGCTAGAAGTACTCCTACGACAACGAGAATGATGATTTGTTTGCGGTTCATAAAAGTGTGTATTCGGAACATTAAAAGCACGTATGCCAGTGATCTCCTTCGTCAACAAAAATGTGTGAATCAACAGACCAATGAGGAGCACTATAAATTCCACAACTATGTCCTGTCCCTAGGTATATCGATTTTCTAACATATGCATCAAACGTTTGGCTCATCCCCAAGTCCACATTGCGGTTGTTGTTATGAGATTTATGCAACCAATGTTCTGTGGCCCCTGTAACCCAAACAGCACACATTTTCCCCATTTTGTTATCACAATTTTTTTTAAGCTCTCCAAGTGCATCAATAACATCAGGTTTGAGACCACAGACGCTTGTACAACCACTTGCACCAACAGCAGTACAATTAGCTTTATTCACAAGGATGTTTTTTTTATATAAAACCCCTCTTTCATATGCATCACTAGGCCATGCTGTACCTGTTTGTGGTGGCACACACCATCTCTCGCTCGTGGTTCCAAACCCCAATAACTCAAGTGGCGTCAAGGCGACAGCGCGTGTTCCCTCAATAGGGGGGAGACCGAAATTAAACGCAACCAATTTAGGGTCAATGGTATTCAAAATAAGATAGGACGTAAGAATAATCACAAGACCTAGCAAAGCATTCGTGATGCGCTCTTTTGCTCCTTTTCGTGCTGCCGGTGCAATACCTGAAGCAACATATTGGATACCACCCGTAATCCCCATGAGCACGGCAAATGCGGCGCCAAGCGCAATGATAAGCTTGAACATTCCTGAAAGATACGTGGAAATGGTGTACGTCTTGAGCATGGTACCTCCTTCACCAAGGGGGAGTGGGGCGAGTGCGGTATACGGAATATCCATCGTATTAGCAGCGACTGCAACGAGTGTTCCACTAAAAAAAATGATCGATGCAAGTGCAAGTGCTGCGGAAAAATATTTAGAAAAAAACATATGGGTATATTATATCAAAAAAACAGAACACCCCGAAACTAGAACGTTGGCACCCCCGCACTTTCTTCATCAAACTTAAGCCTAATCATCTGACTTGCAGATTGAAATGTTTTTTTAATTCCGTACATACCAAGGGAAAGTTGCGACTCTCCTTTTATACCCTCAGTATTTCGCAATGTAATCGCGCGCCCTGGATTAACGATGGTTTTACCATTGAGCGCCCATGTGTATGAAATTGACTCTGCTTCATTTTTTCCATTCGAAAAAAAGAATGGCTCTGCGCGTAGTGAAATATCTTTTTGAGAAAGCGCAACTTCGCTACCAAGAGGTCTCTCGTATCTCACCCCAAGCAGTGGATGTACCTCGTAGAAAAAAATGAACGGGTTCGTAATGGGGAGATTGAGCGCAAACTCAGAACGCGCTCCTTCTTTTAAGGGTGATGCGCTCACGCCAACTCTTGTTTCTTCATAAGGACGTGGTGCGGTAAAAGTATATGAGTTTTTCCCATATCCCGAAGCCTCGGGTATCGCATAACCATTTTGCTTCCAAGTATACGAAAGAGCGCTGGTATCAAAGGCTCCTCCTGCCTTTACCGCGTCAGGAATAACCACGGCACGAACATGCGACTGATAAGTAGCAAGAGGTTTTCCTTTATAAAAAGGTGGCGTATAGGTATCAGCCTCCCAAAGTATCGTAAGTCCAAGTGGATTAAAACTATATTCCTTATACACTTCTTCTCCCTCATTAGTCACAATCAGCACACCGAGACGTGTCGATCCTCCGGAAGGTCCGACTTTAAAAGAAAACGAGGTTTTATCAATCCCCTTCTCGATAATTTTATTATTTACCGACCACGTGATGGTTGCCCTACTTAAATCCGAAAGGTAACTTTCAATGGTTACGCGCACCGTCTCGCCGGGTTTTGGACTCTGAGGACTTGTAGAGACTTTGAGATATTCTGCGATAGCGTTTTGACGAATATGTTTCGGACTCAAGAGGTTGCTCACTTGATCCTGAAGACCCTTAATGAGTTGGTCCTCTTCTACGGTACGACCCATTGTTGTTGTAGCTGCTGCAAACACAAACATCGGCAAAAAAGAACAGAGGGATAAAATTAGGATGTGCCTAAGTTTCATAATGATAGTATACCGCGGTTCGCCAACAATTAACAACTATGCCTTACCGCCGTCTTCCGCTTCCGATAATTCACGTTTTGCTTTTTTGATCGCAAGAAGTTGCGAGGGATCAGACGTAATAATTTGATCTTCTGTATAGGAAGCAATAGTCTTAATCGCAACGTGTTTCATCCCTGCAAAAAAGATTCCCTCCCCCACACCTGATTCCAAAAGGAGAAATTTTTCCTCGTCAGTTAAATTAAATGCTTTTTGTACGGCGTCGATATTGGTGGGTGATTGCTTGAGGAGAAGTTGAATAGACGAGTTGGTCATAATAGGGAGACCATACGGAGATTTTAAGAAATCATTAACGTCTTGCGTAATAGTTGAAACACCTAAATAGTATTTGCGTCCGCGTTTTGCGAGCGCATACAAGAAACTTGCAGTATCCTCTGATTTCATCATCCACCACGCCTCATCCACCACTAAAAGTCTCTTGCGCAAGGTGCGACGAATTGCGTTCCAAATAAAGTGCATCACGATATACATCGCCACCGGCTTCAAATCGTCCTCCATATCACGAACTGAAAATACAATAAACTTACGATTAATATCAACATTAGAAGGTTGATTCAAAAATCCCGCCCATGAACCACGCGTGTATTTGGTAAGTCGTGTAAGGATTGATTCTGCTCCTTCCATACCAGAAAGCACCATTTCAAAATCCGAAAGAAGCGGTGGTTCGATTGCCGTAAAATCAGAGTCTGGTGTAATGTCTTTGAGTGCATAGGTTTCTGAAATTGCACGATCAACGATCGCATCCTCCTCACTTGTTAAACCACCGAGCATTAAACGGAAAAGTCCTACGAGCAAAATAACGTTAGAGCGAAGCACGTCCGCAGGAGATTCATCTTCGCGAGGTACGGGAAGATCAAATGGATTGATATGGTGCGTGGAATTGAGCGAGATATTGAAATAGCGCCCGCCTACCGCTTCTGCCATTGATTCATATTCACGCTCGGGGTCGATCACAATAACGTCAGTATCAAACATCAAACTACGCAAGATCTCAAGTTTTGTTGCATATGACTTTCCAGAACCAGACTTTGCAAACGTCAACGAGTTATAGTTTTCGAGTGAAAAGCGGTCGAACAGAACAAGCGAGGAATTATGGCGATTAATACCGTATAAAATACCCTTGTCTGAAGTAAGGTCAAACGACACAAATGGAAAAAAGCTTGAAAGTGGTTCTGAATTAATTTTCTTGGTAACCTCAATCTTGTCGTCATTGAGTGGAAGGATGCTTTGAAAGGCTGTCTCTTGCTGAAATAATGCAGGGCGAAGATAAATCAAGCGTGACTCAAGCATTGATTTAATTTCTGCCTCAATATGACCGAGCTCTTCCTCTGAATCTGCATAGAGCGAGAGATACAACCCAACGTCAAACATTTTTTCTTGTGCTTGTTGCAGACGATCACGCAGATCTTCGAGGTCGCGGTAAGCACCCTCAAGCATAGGGTCGCGCACAAACCCTTTTTCTTCACGCACACTTATTTGACTTTGAACCTCGGCTACCTTCTTCTCAAACTTTTTCATTATTTCCGCTGTATCGACAGGATGAATATAAATTGAAATATCGAAAATTTTATCAAGATTAATGAGCGGGGTAAGCCAATTATCCGTAAGCACGCTTGGGTACGACGTCACAAAAAACGAACGCACCACCTTTTCACCTAAGTTAAGGTGCTTAGAATTAACCTTTACCGCCGAGGGTGCGATAATATCTGCGAGGTTTAATCCCGTATCGCTATATAACTCTTGAGGAAGAACAGGGATGGTGTTTTCCTTTTGGAGAGAATCTTGTTTTTTGGTAAAAAAATCCAACATAATTATTTATTAAATACGTTATTCATTAACCGCAACCCTCTTCTCATCTTCTCCGGGATTAAATAAATGATAATACAGCTCTGTTATTTCTTCCGTTCCTAGTGAAACGACGCGCACGCCAGTGCGTGAAAGCCCTTGACTTACAATACCTACGCGTTGTTCGAGCTGAGAACGTGCCTCCTCAAACGCCTCAAGTGCTCCTTGAGAAACGACGGGTTTCTCGTTTTTTTTCTTTCCTAGTAAATTATTCAAAATGCCTCCATTTTTTGATTCAGTAGTTGCGGTAACCGACTTTGTTGGAGAGAAAGGAACTACAATTATAAACAATTTGTTCATAATATTAGTCATCTGCGTCACGGTCCTAATAAAGTTAATATACTCGCGTATTTGAACTTTTAAAAGGTCATTCATTTCTGCCTTATGACGATCTTCGAGACGACGCAAATATGGACGAATATCTAAACGTCGGGATTGAATAAATATTTGTGTAGAAAACTCAAGAGAGTTTAAAAAACTCTGAAACTGCATGAGCACCGCAGTTTGCTCATCACCAGATTTCAGCGCGAGATTTACCGAAGATGCCATAAGAAGCATTCTCATGGTGCCATCTTTTAAAATGACCACGCCATCTCTTATTTCTTTTATGGGCACAAAATCTTGCGCCGCTTTCGATGTTACTGCCATGTGGTATGCAAAGATATTTTAAAAATATCTACTGACTTTAGTATATCACACAAAAAATAAAGTTAACCACCACAAACGTACGCGGTGCTTTTATTTTTTAATTTCTGTTTTTGTTGCACTCGCTGATGGCGATGGTGGTGTTTTATATGGCGAGTGTTCTGCGTTTTTTGGTGTCACAAACGTATCTACCTTAGGTGTTTTTTGTTGAAGAATATATGAATCAACTGACAGTGTGCCTGCTTCAGCAGAAGCAGGACCTGAAAGAATACTACTCTTCCCTCGTACCACCAATTCATCGTCACGCTCTCGCTCTATTTCTGGACCTTTTATATCAATACCAAACGATGAAGATGAAAGTTTTCCTTGCGGAATAACGGGTGTCAACGGCGCTTGTGTGGGTGTATAATTTTCTACTTGTCCCAAGACTGGCTCTTTTGTTGTTTTTTTCCAGGTGTAAAGCTTCTCGCGCAATAAATAATAAAAACCCGCTTCAAGAACTTCTATAAATGGTCTTCCAAGTTTTTCCTTTGGATAAAATGCGAGTGCCCATGTCAGTACTCCAATACTCACAATAATCGGTACAGAAAGGAACAAATAAGGAATATATACATACACCGCATATACGGCTCCAATACCTCCTGCGGTATAAATTGCTTGCTTGAGAGAGAGCGGGCCAAACAACTTATCTTCTATGTCTATGTATTGAGGAAAATGGAATTGCATATGTTCATTATTTAAACTAAAAACCAATAATACTTTATCAAACAATGTTATTCTATTGGTTCTCGATAAGGATCATGAGCAGGGCGCCCAGAAAGAATATTGGGTAATACTGAATTATTTTCTGATTTTTGATCAATAACTAAACCTCCCCTATCCACCACCCCACCCGTAAATACCTTTTTCATTTTTTCCTCAAAAGGGTGTGTTTGCCCATCTTTGTTTAGCGTATTGTTTATTGTTTGTTCATGAGGAACAGGTGTAGAGAAAGAAGGTATGTTATTTTCAGAACGTATAGGCACGATATTTTGACCCACAACCTCTCCGGTTGGTAGATTATCTGGTACCACTTCAGGTCTCTTTTCCCATACTCTTTGTGTTTCTATTAACGAAGGTGGTGCAGGAATAGTAATTTTTTCTTTCTCTTTTTGAGGTTCAATTTCAGGTTCTGGTGTAGCGTCTTGCTCTTTAAAAAATTTTTCAAGAATCGGGAGTATTGGTTGAAATATAGAACTCATTACTTCAGAAACAATTGCATCTATCGTGGTGTCATCAATATCACTAATATCACTCGCAAATTCACCACGGAACACTCCTGGGTGCACCAGACCAGCCAATACGAGCATTACCTCACGTCCAAGAACACCTGCGGTCTCTTCTGATAAATTAAACTTTTGAGTAAGCGTATTAATTTTTTGTTCCCATTCACCAGAAGCAATATACCTCCTTATTTCTGAAGGTAGTACTTCTGCTTGTTTTTTAAAAATAATAGTAATATCCTCATCCATAAGAATAGTTGTTGTAAATATTATATCACAACAAAAATATTATTCTTATCAAAATGGGGATAAATTATTGAATTGAGGTAATATGCTCTAACCCTGGTATATTTTTTATTTTTTGAAGAAGTTCCTCTTTTTTCAACATTACTTCTGATTTTATTATTGGTTGAACTTTAAGAATAAGTGTATTTTTTGAAATAGCTATTTGTTGATAAGTAACAGGAACACCAATTATAGTAGTAATTTCTTGACCCGCTACTTCTTTTTTTATTTTTTCAGTATTTGATATACCCTTAAAACGAGAGAGGAGGTCTGAGAGTTGGAGCATAGGGTTATAATATAAGATTTTTAACGTGTAAGAGGCATGGTAAGGTACGTAAAGGAATTATCACCTAGTCCTCGTATTACCACTGGTTTATCCGCGCCATTAAACTGTATTACTACACTATCTTTTTCTATTACAGAAAGACAATCAAAAAGATGTTTTCCATTAAGGGATATTTCAACAGGATCACCAGTAAGCATTGCATCAATATTTGATTCTGTTTCTCCCACTTCTATATTTTTTGTTGAAATAATACAAATTTTCTTTTGCGGATTAATAGTAAGTGTTACTTTATTAAATTTATCAGAAAAAAAGGTTGATAATTTAAGGTTATTTACTAAATCTTCTTTTAAAAGGGTTATTTCTGTAGTGTGTGCTTTAGGAAGTATTTGCTCGTAATCAGGGTAAATACCTTGTATTACACGAGAAGTGAAGTAGAGTGATTTTCCTGTGCACGAAATTTGGTTTTTAGTAATTAAAAAATTAATGTCCCCGCTCTCTGATTCTAAAATACGTACCATTTCAATGATATTTTTTGCAGGAATAATAACTCCTTGTGATAAAGTAACTCCTTGTTGTTTAATCTTCTTTTCTGCAAGCCTAAAAGAGTCAGTAGCTACAAAAATTAAAGAATCACCGTTTTGATAAAGATAAATACTTACTATTTCAGGCTTAATATCAGAAATAGCCGCGCTCATTACTACACTTTTTACTCCTTGTATAAACTTCGCTGAAGACATTATAAAACCTTCACCATTATGAATAATAGGGATAGTAGGAAAATCATCTGGTAAAAACCCTTTAATATTTAATGTTTTTTTCTTTGTAGTAATTTTACATACGCCATTTGACGCTATAAGACTAATCTCCTTTTCGTCGGGTATACTTCCAAGGGTATTTGCAAGGAGGGCTCCAGGAAGCACAATACTTCCTTCTGTTTTTATTTCTGCCGGAATTTGAAACTCAACCCCAACCTCAAGGTTTGTTGCACGAATAATAACCATCTTATTATTGGTCGCTAATAACACAGATCCGAGAATAGGAAGTGAGAGATGTTTCCCTGTCACTCGTTCTGCTTGCGATATGTATTTTTGTAGAGTCTCTCTATTACAAGTGAAGTGCATATATGTGTATTATTATATATTTATATCTTATTATAGTTACTATACCTGTGGATATGTGGATAATCTTATAATTCCTTTATTTAATAACACTATATTCTCTACTTCTTTTATTTCTAATATGTGGATAAGTATTCATAAAAAGTGGATAAAATTTTAATAACTTTTTATCATATATTTTATTAACCTTTTATTAACGTATTATTTCAATCTTATCCACATACTACAAACAAAATTTTCCCCATGTTTTCCACACCTCTTTCTTATGAAAGCATTGCACGGAGCTGATCAATCTCTTGCATTAAAGAAAGATCATCTTTCATATCTTTCTCTACTTTTTCACAAGAATGCATTACGGTTGTATGATCACGGCCGCCAAGCTTCTGGCCTATTGTAGGAAACGAGATATTAAAATCCTCACGTAAGATAAACATAGCAATTTGTCGTGGTTTTAGAACCTCTTTTTTTCTAGTTTTTTCATAAATATCCCCTTCTTGAATATTATAATAATCTGAAATAACTTTCACCACCTCCTTAACAGACAGCAACTTCTTTGGTTTTGCTGTATTTTTAATAAATGGTTTAATTTCATTAAGACTTAAATGCCTATTTTTAAGCTGAGACTGGCAAATAACACCATTAAGCAACCCTTCAAGTTCACGAACATTGCCTTGTACAGAAGAAGCAAGGTAATTAATGATGTCATCAGGGGGGCAAAATTGGCTTGCCTGTGCCTTTGCACGAAGAATAGCAAGGCGTGACTCATAATCCGGCTCTTGCACATCTACGATCATTCCTGACCCAAAGCGTGACTTCAAACGGTCCTCAAGGGCAGGAATATAGTTTGGGTGTCTATCAGATGAGAAAATAATCTGCTTGTTGTTGTGGTAAAGCTCATTAAAGACATGAAAAAGCTCTTCTTGAGTTTTTTCTTTATTAGAAAGAAACTGAATATCGTCCATAACAAATAGATCATATTTACGATATTTCTCTTTAAAAACATTCATTGCCTTAATTCCCTGCTGTACAGAATTGATGTAATCAACAGAAAATTTTTCAGAAGTGATATAAAACACTTTCTTTCCGGGGTAATTTTTCTTAATATGGTTTCCTATTGCTTGAATGAGGTGTGTTTTCCCCAAACCAGTATTTCCATAAATAAAGAGTGGATTATATACATTGGTACCTACTTTCTTCAAAATTGCCTGTGATGCAGCGTACGCAAGCTCATTAAAGGGCCCAATAATAAAATTATCGAACACATAGCGAGGATTTAACCCGTCTTCTCGGTTAATATAAAGGTCGGCAATAGGAAGCTCTGAACCACCCTTAAATTCTTCTTTTACCGCCCTCTCCTCCTTTTTAGGTTCCTCAACTTTACATACCGTATATTCTACACCACGAGTGTTTTCCACGAGATTACGAAGAGACTTCAAAATCATCTTGTGGAACTTGTTTTGGAGCCAATCCTTTACAAATTCATTTGGAACTCCTATGACCACCATCCCCTCTTCTTGTTTGATAATAGAGGTGTTTTTAAACCACATACTAAGGTTTGCTCGTGAAAGACTGTTTTCAAGGTCACGAAGTGCGTATTCCCAAAGTTGTGTATTGTCAGTCATAAGAAGTTAAAAGAAAGAAGGTATCCCTATTATATTCCCAAGCCTACAAATAAAAAATGTAAACAAGCGGATAAAACAGTGTTAAACGTGTGGATAACTTGTGGATATGCACTATCATAAAGGAAAACACCGCAAATGCAAAATATAGGCCCCTGCGGCAGAGACCGCAGGGTATTGACCTATATTAGCTCCTCGGCTCGGGAATAAGAAAGAGTACTTTCTTATTCCTCTCGCTCTACGTCGCTAATAATAAATACATAGCACCACAACATAAAATAAAAGTGGTATTTACAAAGAGTAAATACCACTTTTATTTTATGTTTCTATTTTTTTAACACACTCGAGTCGGGGTGCCGAGAATCGAACTCGGCCTATCTGCTCCCAAAGCAGACGTACTACCGATATACTACACCCCGTTTTCTTAGGAAACCATACGAAATACTAACACAATATGTCTTTTTTGAGAAATTTGTAGTTTTACAAAACAAGATCCTCAAGGAACTTAACATACGCTCGTTTGTTGATCATGTCAATTTTTATCGTTACTACATCGAATACCCACGCAGGTTCTTTATTTTGATAATTACTTAATAAATACGCTTGGATTGTGCGTGACAACCTTTTGATTTTTTGGGTGTGAATATTGTCTTCTGGTCTATAATTATCGGTTGTTGCCCGCGGAACATTTGAGGGGTTATTTTCACATGAAACACTCTTTACTTCAATAAAATGAAGGATATCCCCCTTTTTGGCGATAATATCAATTTCCCCATATTTTTTAAGGTAATTTCTCTCAATAGTTGTAAAACCCTTGTTTTCAAGGTGTTTTACAGCGATATCCTCTCCGAGCCTACCAATACCTCGGGATTCAGTATCTTTTGTCATTTGTTAAATATTAACATATAGATCCTCCAATTTTAGACGTTTTTCAAGAAAATAAGGCATGTTTCATGTTTAACACCCTAAATATGTTACTTAGTAACATATTTAGGGTGTTTAACAGTATTTTGGACCGTTTTTGTATAAAACCATTGATAAATATAGGTTTAATACAAATGTCCTTTATTTTTACTAACAATAAACAGCTGTCAAGTTTAGTGTTTTTTGTCCTTTATTAACACTATCCCCAGAGTTATCCACAGTTTTGCACAGTTATACCCATATTTTTGCGATTTGCGTAGTTGACAGTATGTTGTGAAATAATAGCCTAATATAGTGGTGTCCTTTAATCGAACATTCTCGTTATCAATTATTATGATCATTCCTTAATAAGACATATTGACCACTTTTGCCAAAATGTCCTTTTAAGGCTTTCTAAACAAAAAACTCCCCTCTAGGGAGTTTTTTTATTGCCTGCCCTGAGTTTGTCGAAGGGTGCGGTATATAATACAAAAGATGGGAGACGCTTCGCTATCGAACTCGTCGCTTCGCTCCTCTTTAGAAACCCACGGTTTCTAACGTTCGCTTCGCTCACTGTTTTCCTTCACGGGAAACCATAGGTTCCCCGACCCCCTCCTGAGTTCGATTCTCCCTACCCGCTACAAAAAAGTATTCATAGAATACTTCGTATTCTATTTTTTTGTGCGGGTAGGGAGAATCGAACTCCCGTCTCATCCTTGGCAAGGACGTGTTCTACCACTAAACCATACCCGCAAACTTTCTATCTCTTATACTATACAGATTTTTTATGTTTTGGGAAGATGTGTACAGGGTATTAATTATATTTGCTACACATATTGCTTTCTGTGGTCACGAGTTACTAAGTCTACCGCACTACATGTTTCTCTTGTGGTCACGAGTTACTAAGTGTGCTCAGGGATGAAGGATGCTCGGCCAAGCGCTCGTTTGTCGCCGTCGCTCCTCACTCCGCTCGGCCCTACTCGCGCGACCCATCGTGCTCGATGGGTACCCCGCGTTCGTTTTCGAATCCTGGCATGGACACAAAATAATACTCGTAAAATGCTCCGCATCTTACTCCTTTATTTTTGTGCCCCCGCCAGGATTCGAACCTGGAACAACTGCTTCGAAGGCAGGGATGATATCCATTTCACCACAGGGGCATGTACTTCATATAACCATAGCGCATATTGGTAAAAAAACCAAAAATACTCTACACTATGAGAAACGAAGATTGATGGTGTTTCATTGGCGAAAAGGAGCCAAAAACACTATAACCTATTTGACCTATCATTTTGTATGCCTCACACACCAAAGGAAATAACACTTAACTACCAAATTCCTGAAGAGGTTTCACGAATAACCAAAACATTACGAGATGCTGGTTTTGAAGCATATTTAGTGGGTGGGTGCGTAAGGGATATGGTAATAGGACGAAAACCAAAAGATTGGGATGTAACGACAGATGCGAAACCTGAACAAATTCAGGAACTCTTTACAGAGACATTTTATGAAAATGAATATGGAACTGTCGGTGTGGTAAGTGAAACAGACGACGAAACCGTAAAGGTTGTGGAAATAACGCCGTATCGTACAGAGGGGGTATATAGTGACAAACGTCGTCCTGACAGTGTCTCGTTTCATGCGAAACTACCTGACGATCTTAAAAGAAGGGACTTTACTATTAACGCTATTGCTTATGATGATTCTATGGGACTGTCTAAAGGACACGTCGTTGACCCATATGATGGAATAAAGGACATAAAGGACAAAGTCTTGAGGACGGTAGGAAGCCCATATGATCGCTTTCACGAGGATGCCCTCCGCATCTTACGGGCGGTACGTATTGCGACGGATTTAGGTTTCACGATTAACATCGAGACTCAAGAGGCTATCATTAAAACTGCGCCTAATCTCAAAGAGATTGCTATGGAGCGTATTAATACCGAGTTTTCCAAGATGGTGATGTCAAAAGACCCAATGGTAGGTATTGTTATGTGTGAAAAGCTTGGACTCCTTGAGTATATTATGCCTGAATTGAGGCGGGGGATTGATGTTAAACAAAATGGTTCACATATTTATACGGTATGGGAGCATAATTTGCGTGCTGTGCAACATTCGGCAGATCGTGATTGGCCACTCCATATACGCCTTTCTGCACTTATGCATGATATTTCAAAGCCAGAAACACGTCGTTGGTCAGAGGAAAAGAATGATTGGACATTCTATGGGCATGATGTGGTAGGGGGGCGTGTAACAAAAAAAGCTCTTGAGCGTTTGAAATACTCAAAAAAGATGGTTGATGTGGTATCAACGTTGGTACGGTACCATCTTTTCTTCTCAGATATTGAGAAAATAACTCTTTCAGCGGTGCGCCGTATTGTGCGTAACGTAGGACCAGAAAATGTATGGGATCTTATGAAACTTCGCGGATGTGACCGTATTGGCATGGGACGACCAAAAGAAACTCCATATCGTTTGCGAAAGTATGAGTCAATGATCGAGGAGGCAATGCGTTCTCCGGTGTCTGTAGGGATGCTCAAGATTGATGGCGCCAAGGTTATGGATGTTACACGTGAAAAACCAAGCCCTAAAATAGGGTTTATTCTTCATGCGCTCCTCGAAGAAGTGTTTGATTTTCCTGAAAATAACAATGAAGCGTTTCTCGTGAAACGGGCAATTGAGCTTGCAGAACTACCCATCGAGGAGTTAAAAAAACTCGGCGAAGCAGGGAAGGAGAAAAAAGAAGCAGAAGAAGAGAAAGAGTTGGCGGAAATTAGAGAAAAATACGGGGTTAAATAGAAGCAATCTATCCAAATCCTGGCTTTGGATAGACGCGGAAATGATTGACAATACGGGCTGTGCGTGCTATCGTTGTTATAGATAGTATTTAAGGATTTTCGCATTGTGCGAAACAAGAACTTTGAAAGGGAGAAAGGGATTATGACTGGAAAGTTAGAAATAAAAGTAGCGTTTTTTGTTATCGTTGTTTTAATCTCCGCAGGCCTCTTGTTTTCGCACCTTTTCAGGCAGAAGGATGTATATATTGCCGAGGAAAAGATAAACACTGCTCAAGTATTTTTTGATGTAGCCTCGAAAGAAGACCGGATTTTTGAAATGGAGGTCAACATAAACTATCAACGATACCGTAACCCCTCAAAGCACTTCATTTTAAGCGTTGATGAGGCAGGAGACCACGTTTTCAACACTGTCCTCGATGCTTACAGGGAAGCAGCAAGCAACATCCCTTTTTCAGAGATTGTTACAGAAGAAGGGAAGAAGTTGTTGAATGAGAAGGCTTGGGAGGAGATAGAGTCTCTTAGTGAGCCTTCTCACGAGCCGGCAAAGGTTACCAGCGTCAATATTAAAAAAATGACGCCAGATCCTGACCCCGAAAGCGTTGGACGACCCACTATGTTCTTCTTGAACGAGGAGAGTGGGGATGCCAAGGCTGGCATTTAGCACTCACCAAGCCCCCGTCTGTGTAACAGGCGGGGGCTTTATTTTAGTGTAAGTACAATAGGGCAGTGGTCGGAGCCGTAGATGTGAGAGAGAATCGCTGTGTTTTTTACGGAAGAAGTGAAATCAGAACTTACAAAGAAATAATCAAGACGCCAACCAACATTGCGCTCACGTGCGCGAGTTTTTATATCCCAATAGGTGTAGGCCTCACGAGTGTTTGGGTTCATTGTGCGAAAGATATCCACATAGCCGTGATAGATAAGCTCGTCAATCCATGCACGCTCCTCAGGAAGAAATCCCGTATTCTTTTCATTTTCTTTTGGGCGCGCAAGGTCAATTTCTTCATGCGCGGTATTTATGTCACCACAAATGATTATTTTGTGTCCTTTTTTATGAAGTTTTTCTATAAAAGACAAAAAGGCGTCATAGAAATCGAGTTTGTATTGTAATCGCTCGGGTCCGCGACCACCGTTGGGGAAGTAGCAATTCAAAAGGACAAAACGAGGGTAGTAAAGGACAAGAAGGCGACCCTCTTGGTCCATGTCCTTTATATCTAAACCTTCTTCTACCTTTTCTGGTTCCTGTTTTGTATACACCGCAACACCACTATACCCTTTACGTTTTTTAGAATGACTAAAATATGAAAAATATCCTTGAAAATTGCGCACGTCTTCAGGAAGTTGCTCGGCTTCCGCTTTTGTTTCCTGCAAGCATAAAATGTCCGGATGTTCTTTAAGGATTTCAGCGAAATGTCCTTTTTTATATAGGGAGCGTAATCCGTTTACATTCCATGAGATGATGTTCATAACATAATTATTGTAGCACGAAAAATATTAGGATTGTCTTTTACTTTGAGTGGAACTTTTTGTGAATGTCTTTTAGTTGTTTGTTGGTGACGTGGGTATAGATTTGTGTGGTGGCAATATTGGCGTGGCCGAGCATCATTTGTACCGAGCGAATATCGGCACCATTTTGAAGGAGGTCAGTGGCAAAAGAGTGGCGCAAAATATGCGGGGTAACTTTTTTTGAAATACCTGCTTTGATGGCGTAGTGTTTTACGATGCGTTCAATAGAGCGTGGCGTGAGGCGTGAAATATTGGAATCCGATAAGCCTCGCCCTTGGCGGGGTTCGGCTTTTGGCATACGGCCAAGATTCACAAAAAGTGCGTTTTCCATATCAGTGCGTTTTGCAAGGTAGGTACGAATAGCATCACGTGCATTGTCAGACAAAAAGACGACACGAACCTTCTCTCCTTTTCCGCGCACAGAAAATTCGTCTTTATTGAGATCGAGATCTCGTGAAAGTGAACAGAGTTCTGAAAGACGTAACCCTGTTGAAAAAAATAATTCAAGCATTGCACGATCGCGCAAACTTTTTATATCACTGCCATCTGGTGCGGAGAGTAAGCGCTTGAGATCACTTTCAGAAATAAGGTCAAGGTCGCGCTCTGCAACTTTTGCAAGTTCAATACGTTCGGGGGAGAGTGACTCGATGCCACGCTTGCGCATATATTTGAGGAAACTACGGAGCGCAATCAAATAGTAGTTCTGTGTTTTTTTCTTGAGTGTTTCTACCCGTCCATCCTCGCGCGTACCGCTCGATTGTCGATTGAGCCACAGGCGAAATTCTCGTACGGTGTCATCGGTGATGTCCTTTGGATTGGAAATTTTCGCAAAAGATAAAAAACGCTCGAGATAGCGTTCGTAGTTTTCTATTGTTTTAAGGCTACGTCCTTTTTCTATTTCTAGATGTTCAAAAAATTGACGTTTGAGAGTCTGGAGATCCATATTGGTATTGTAACAAGAAACTCGCCCCTACACCTATAATGCCATTGTTCCACTTTTTCAACAGGCCGACGACGAGTTGCCTTCCTTGTTAATTATAGTTGTATAACTTCTTATTTTCTTCGCGAAACAAAAAGTCATGGCATTATAGGGGTCGGGGCTTGCAAAAAAGTTAAAAACACGGTATGGTGGGTGAACTATGGCAATTACCACATCAGCAAAAAAGGCAATTCGCGGCTCGGAGCGCAAGAAGGTTTTTAACGACCGTCGCAAAAAAGCACTCAAAGAAGCAGTAAAAGAAGTCCGTGCACTCGTTGCATCAAAGGATAAAAAAGCTGTTTTAGCAGCATTGTCCAAGGCATATCAGGCTATCGACAAGGCAGCAAAGACCAATTTTATCAAAAAGAACACCGCTTCACGCAAGAAATCACGTCTTTCAGCACTCGCAAAAAAGATCGCATAATATAAAACCCCATCTCCAAAGGTGGGGTTTTACTTTTATGGTGGTTGGTTTGATATACTATAGCGTATGAAATATCGTCCGCCACGTAACGTGTTCTTGCTGGGGGTTACGAGTTTCCTGAATGATTTTGCGTCTGAAATGACGCTTTCGGTGTTTCCTGCTTTCTTTACATCAGTGTTGAAGTCGGGTGCTGGCGCCCTCGGGCTGGTAGAGGGTGTTGCTGACGGTGCTGCAAATGTCATCAAAATTTACGCAGGGCGCTATTCTGACAAACTAGAGCGACGCAAACCTTTTATAGTTCTTGGGTATGTGGTTTCTACTGCAACACGTCCTCTTTATTTGCTTGTGTCATCGGTGGGCGGTGTATTAGGATTACGCTTTGCCGATCGTATAGGGAAAGGAGTTCGTGATGGCGCCCGCGATGCAGTCATTTCGCTTTCGACACCACCCGAGCATATGGGGCACGCGTTTGGGTTTCATCGTGCGATGGATACGTTTGGAGGAATCCTTGGTCCTCTCACTGCATATTTTATTTTGCGTGCATATCCTGGAGGTTTTAATATTATTTTCCTTACTGCATTTGTTGCAGGGCTTCTTGCAGTGGCGTCACTCTTTTTTATTAAAGATGTGCGTGGTTCATTGAATGGCAATGGTTTATCGTTCAAAAAACTTGCGGTATTCCCCAAAAGTTTCAGGAGATATCTCATTGCGCTCTTTTTCCTTGCTATTGGCAGTATTCCAGTCGCCGTGCTTCTCCTAAAAACACAACATCTTGGTTTCGCACTTGCGTCAATACCACTCTTTTATATGTTTTACAGTGTTTCGTATGCGGTCTTTTCGTATGCAGGAGGACATTTTAGTGACCATATCGGTGCGCGCGTCGTGCTTCGTATGGGTTATCTTGCGCTTATTGTTGGGTACCTTGTTGTTTTTATGGCAGAGGGGGCAGTTACTCTTGCGATAGGGTTCTTTATTCTTGGTCTTTTCCCTGCACTCACTGATGGAGTTGCACGCGCATTTGCTGCAGAGCTTTCACCAGAGAATCAGCGTGGTGGTGCATACGGCTTGGTAAATGCGGTGACAGGATTTGGGCTTATGATTGCTGGTATTGGTGGCGGATATTTATGGGAATTTGTGAGCCCAATGAGCGCGCTCATTGTTGCGGGGTGTTTTGTACTTATTGGTATTGGAGTTCTTTCTACGATTCGCAAAAATTGATAGAGAAAAAATTAAATTGCGTGGTACAATATACCTAACGTATGCACCTTTACGACAAAAATCGTATCACCTATTTTGCGGAAACAGATCGTCGCAATAAGCGTGTTCCTTTTGGTATCAAGGCCGAAGATCGCACGCGTCATATGTATATCATCGGAAAGACGGGTATGGGTAAGTCTACGGCGATTGAGAATATGGCAGTGCAAGATATAAAGAACGGCGAAGGATTCGCATTCATTGATCCGCACGGAAAATCTGCAGCACTGCTTCTTGAATACATTCCACCAGAGCGCGTGAAGGACGTTATTTACTTTGCGCCGTTCGATATGGAAAATCCAATATCATTCAATGTGATGGAGGATGTCGGTGCGGACAAACGCCACTTGGTGGCGAACGGTCTTATGAGTGCGTTCAAAAAAATCTGGGGACCAGAAACGTGGTCGGCGCGTATGGAGTACATTCTCATGAATGCCTTACTCGCGCTCCTTGAATATCCAGGATCAACGCTCCTCGGGGTTAGTCGAGTACTTACGGACAAGACATATCGAAAAAAGGTAGTAGATAATATAAAAGATCCGTCAGTGAAATCGTATTGGGTTGATGAATTTGCAAAGTATAGCGAGCAGTATGCAAAAGAAGCGGTCCCTGGTATTCAAAATAAGCTCGGACAGTTCACTTCCAATCCACTCATTAGAAACATTATTGGACAGGCACACTCGAGTTTTGATTTACGTAAAGCGATGGATGAACGAAAGATTCTCATCGTAAATCTTTCTAAAGGACAAATGGGGGAGGGTAATGCCAATCTTCTTGGTGGTATGATCATCACCAAGATATATCTTGCCGCAATGTCGCGCGCAGAACTTACTGAGCCTGAGCTCAAAAAACTTCCGAATTTTTATATGTATGTGGACGAATTCCAGTCGTTCGCCAACGAAGCATTTGCCGATATTTTGTCCGAGGCACGCAAGTACAAGCTCGCGCTCATTATGGCGCATCAATACATCGAACAGATGGATGAAAAAGTACGCGCTGCGGTGTTTGGTAACGTGGGTACACAGATAATGTTTCGCGTAGGCGCAACCGACGCGGAGGTGCTTGAGAAAGAATATGCACCCGTGTTTACCGCAGAAGACATGGTTAACCTTGGCTTCACGCAAATTTATTTGAAATTGATGATCGATGGTGTCGCATCACACCCATTTTCTGCAGTGACCATGCCTCCTATTCTTCCTCCCGAAAAATCAAGCAAAGACGACGTCATTGCTTCATCGCGTCAGTTGTATGCGCGTTCACGTACGGAAGTAGAAAAAAATATTGCAGATTGGTATATCACAGCAGAAAATGGTGCACCTCGTGTGCCTGAAGAAACGTCTCGTGAAGAAGCGAGAATGCCTGCGCGACAAGAAGTACCACCAGCACAACAAAGAACATCATATTCCCCTACCGCGCAAATAACACGAAACGGCGAGGATGTTCGTCGCCCTGCTCCTCTCAAAAGGGATACTATGCCTCCCAAAGAAGAAACTAAAAAACCTTTTGCCGAAGCATTTAAAAATATAGAAAAAGAAATTATCTCGAAACCGTCTGCGCCTGCATCAGTTTCTCCTTCTCCTTCAGTACCGCTTTCGGTGCTCGCAGAAAAGAAAATGCCTAGCGTGATGCGACCTGCTTCTTCTGCAATAAAAACACCTCCACAAAAAGGTACCAGCGTATTAAAATCAGCACTTGCCGATGTGCTTAAAGAGCACAAAGAGAAGAAGGTTGAAGCACCAACTGCCCCACAAAAAGAAGTTGAGCAAAAAAAGAAAGAAGACGCGCCCGTGGAAATTAAAAAAGAAGAACCTGTTATCCTTGTGCGCCCGGTGGCAGAACCTCAAGTACAAGAAAAACCACCTGTTGAAATTCCTCAAGAAGAAAAAGTTCGTGAAGTTCCTGAAGATGTGTTGACCGCAATTCTTCAAGGAGAAGATTAATTGTTTCACTCACTTACTATGCGCATTCTTGTTGTCGCGATATTGTTTCTTCTTCCATCCGTTGCGTTCGCACAAATATTGTTTAATGAAGTTACGCTTTCTCCCACTGAGGAGCGATTTATAGAACTATATAATTCAGGTGATGCAGATGTTGACCTTACGGGGTGGTATGTGCAAAGGAAAACCGCCACCGGAAGCACGTTTGGTTCACTCGTATCAAGTTCAAAATTTGAAAATAAAATAATTCCTGCACGTGGATATTTTTTAATTTCACGTAGTACACTTCCTTACTCAGATATCGTGCTCGATACCTTGTCTCTTACAGAATCCAATACGCTTCATCTTAAAAATCCTGAACGAGAAGTTGTTGACCAGATTGCATGGGAAACAGTCAGTGAAGGAAGAAGTTATCAAAAACTTTCAACAGGTGAGTGGGTGATAGGGCAAAGCACCCCACGCGCACAAAATAGCGAGAAAGGTGAGGTATCGTCGCCTGCACTTGTGCAAGAGGGGATGACTACGCCAGTGGTGATTGGCGCACCAGCTGTTTCAAATAATCAAAAAATTGCAATTGATATAGGACCCAAAGAGCGTGTTGTCCTTGTGGGGCAACCGACTACGTTTGAAGGACGTATCGAAGGAACTGACAAGAAACCGATTCAGAGCACACAAATGAAATGGTCGTTTGGTGATGGTGCGGTAGCAGAGGGATGGGGGATTGCCAATGTTACGCATACCTATCACTATCCAGGGGAATATAATGTAGTTCTTAATCTCCCTGCTTTCTTTACTACGTCTTCGCGTGTGAGGGTTCGTGCGATCATGCCAGAAATAGCAGTTCGTGTAGATGGTTATCGTGGGCGTTCCGCTATTATCATTGAAAATCGTATGCACGAAGACCTCGATCTTTCGGGGTGGAGACTTTCTCTTGAGGGCAAGACGTTCACCTTTCCTATGACTATTATTAGCGCAAAGAAAAGTGTTGCGTTTCCTTCCGAAATAACATTACTCGCAGGAGATAAAGAATCACGTCCTGAACTTTTTTACCCAAATGGTGTGCGTGTGTCTCTTGTGGCATCTGAGTCTCAAAACACTAGTTCATCTACGCCCATTATCATTTCAGAATCAGTCCATAATAATACAAATTCAGTAATGGCAGTACAGAAGGTAGCATCCGTAGTACCTACACAACAGGCACGCTTGGTTGATGTAATCGAAGATGCTTCTCCACAAACTGATTACATACTTGGTAGTCATAACGAAAAAATGTGGGCATGGTATGTGGGTATTTTTTTCTTGGCCTCGTTCGCACTCGTAGGGCTTCTCTTGATACGAAGCAAGAAAACACTCGTTGATGAGTTTGAGATTCTTGAAGAGTCTGAAGAAAATTAAAAAAAGCGGCAAGCCTCGATGAGAGGCTTGCCGCGGGTGCTACACATCTTTATTAGCGACGTAGAGCGAGTGAAATGAGAAAGTAATCTTTCTCATTTCCGAGCCGAGGTGAGAAGCGAATGCATGGAGCTTCGCAAGACCGGAGCGCGAGCTACTCCGTGCGTTCGCACGAACGCTCTAGGACGACGCGAGGTGGGGTAGCGGGCTTTTTCAGCGGAAAAAGACCCGTGACAGCGAAGCGAACACACTTGTCCGGGGCTTGCCCCGGGGTAAATACCGCTTTTATTTTATTTGACGCCCAAAAGCGACACAAAAATAAGACAAATAGCAATGGAAAGAACATGAAAAAATTCGCCAAGGTGTGCGTTTGCCATTCTTCGAGACACCGCAGGCGACATTAATTCGGTATCCGCTAATGCGCGAGCTTTTCTTGTTGCTGAAACAAATTTCGTTAACTCGATTAGTGAAATAATGATTCCCAGCAAACCAAAAACAAAGCAGGTTAGCGCGGTAAGAATTGAAAGAATTTCCATCTCCAGCTCCTTCTGTTGTGCTAACACCCCTGCCAGAGGCTTGTACAAGCATGGCAGGGTGTTGCAACCACCTCGCTTTTTATAGCGAGTTTTCCAGCAGGTTTCTTGTTAACCCTGCTGCCATCACGATCATTCTTACGTTGACCGTGAGGTACAGCGTAGTCCAGATGAATCTTGAAGCGAACATTAGTACCTTTCTCCTTCCGAAATTTTATCTTTTCTTACCTTACCATACTGCTTTAGACGTGTAAACTTTCATTTACTTACATAAAATTCCGCCCTTTGAAATTTATAAAGAACGGAATTTTTCGTAGATCGTTGTGTTGTTAGATCAGACGTCCTTGAGAATCTTCGGGATAATCAAAACCAAGATGCTCATAGGCGCGACGCGTAGCGGTGCGACCTCGTGGCGTGCGTTCAATAAGTCCAAGTTTGAGAAGATACGGTTCATTCACTTCTTCAATGGTTGCCATTTCTTCAGAGAGTGCTGCGGCAATTGTGGAAAGTCCCACGGGGCCACCTTTGTATTTATCAATAATGACGTCGAGAATAGCGCGATCGACTGCTGAAAGTCCAAGCTCGTCGATTTCAAGGAGCGAGAGTGCTTCAGCAACAGACTTCGGCGTAAGTTCACCGCGTTCAACTTGCGCAAAGTCACGCGCACGTTTCAAAAGATAGTTTGCGGTGCGAGGTGTCGCACGGCTTCGCTTTGCAATTTCCTCTGCGGCTGGTTGAGAAAGAGGAATACCAAGTATTTCCGCAGAACGATGTACGATTTTCTCTACTTCTTTATCCGTATAGAATTCAAGACGAAAGGTGCCACCCGAAAAACGTGAACGAAGCGGTGAAGAGAGAAGTGCGATGCGGGTGGTTGCCGCAATGAGGGTAAAAGGCGGAAGATCGAGCTGGATCGTGCGTGCGCTTGGGCCTTTGCCAATGATAATATCAAGCACACCCGACTCCATTGCAGGATAGAGTACTTCCTCAATCATTTTGTTCAAACGATGAATTTCATCGATAAAGAGTACGTCACCTGGGGAAAGATTGGTGAGGACTGATGCTAAATCACCCACTTTTTCAATGGCTGGACCCGAGGTTGACTTGACTTGACAGCCCATTTCGTTTGCGATAAGATGCGCCAATGTCGTTTTACCAAGGCCGGGAGGTCCGTAAAATAGAATATGTTCAGGTGGGTGGGCACGTTCCTTTGCTGCTTGAAGCAATATTTTAAGGTTCTTTTTGATCGTTTCTTGCCCTACGTAATCGACAAAACGATTCGGACGCAAGGTTTGGTCCAAAAAAGAGAAGTCCCTACTAACCCCTTTATTATCAAGGGTTTCGTCGGAATAATCTGGTGAATTTGATTGGGGACTTGACATAAAAATAGTTATGTGCTACACTAGACATAGGTTGAACATTTAAAGATCCTATACATAAGCCTCTTGCGGTTGGATCCTTCGGGATTTACATGGTCGCGGACGAGGACATTTCGGTACTTTGCTTTATGTAAAGAGCGCTGAAATTATCCTTAGATCGTCTCCTCACTCGGTTCCTTGTTGTTCCGAGAACAGTCTGGGGTTTATGTGTGGGATTTTTTTGTGCCCGTGGAACAATATTCATTCTATCGGGTTTTACAAATAAAAACAAAACTCTGTTATGCTCGTGCAAGGTCTACCACGCGCTCAACTTCGTCAAATGACGTAATACCGTTCATAATTTTCTCGATACCATCCTCGCGCATATTGAGAATTCCTTGTTTCTTTGCCACTTCGCTAATCTCGCGCTCGCTCGGGATCGTATCAAGGAGCGCTTCGATTTCTGGAGTCATCAACACTGCCTCAAAAATACCGACACGTCCTTTAAATCCGGTATTGTTACATGCACTACAGCCGACTGAGCGCCAGATATGTTCTGTTTGAACAGTGGTGCCGTTTTTTTCTTTAATAAGAACAGCCACCTCGTCAATAATCTTTTTCTCGCGTTCGTTTGGTGTATCTTCTTTCTTGCATTCAGTACAAAGTTTGCGTGCAAGACGTTGCGCAAGGGCGACGGTGAGTGATGAACCAATAATTTTTGGGGTAACGCCAATATCTATCAGGCGGGGAATGGCACCTGCGGCAGTATTGGTGTGGAGGGTTGAAAAGACCATATGTCCCGTAAGTGCAGCGTTAATAGCAACTTTTGCCGTTTCGCCGTCACGGATCTCACCGATCATAATAACGTCAGGGTCTTGGCGCATTGCCGAACGAAGTCCTTCGAGGAAGGTATATCCTTTTTCGGATTCAACCTGTGTTTGGGAAACGCCCTGCATATGGTACTCGATAGGATCCTCAATCGTCATCATTTTGATCTCAGGAGAGAATATTTTTTTCAAAAAGGCATACAAGGTCGTGGTTTTTCCTGATCCTGTAGGGCCGGTGTTCAAAATCATACCATGAGGCTTTGCGATTTCGCGCTCCATAATAGTGAGGAGTTGGCTACTCATACCAAGGTCTTCAAGGGTAACATTGAGCGAAAGGGGATTCAAAATACGCATCACTACGCCTTCGCCGTACGCGCTCGGAATGACCGATACACGGATTTCAATATTAAGCCCTGCAATTTTAATAGTAAAACGTCCATCTTGACTCTCGGTGCCGACGTTGAGTTTGAGCCCCGACATCAGTTTCAAGCGTGAATTGAACAAGCGATACGAGCTATGAGGGAGCGTGCCTACTTCATGGAGAACACCATCAACACGATAGCGAATATGAATAACGTCTTCCGCAGGCTCGATATGGATATCTGAAGCGTGAATACCAATTGATCCAGCAAGAATTATATTGAAAACCCTTGAAATATAACGAGCGTCTTTATTAACAAACGTTTCTTTGAGAGAAGTGACCACATCTTCGATGGTTTTAAAACGCTCAATGAGTGCATCAAGATTTTCTTCAGAAACATCTACGACACCCACTTCACTTTTGGTGGCGCCAGAAATTTCTTGGTAGCGTTCCCATATCTTTTCAAGACTTGCATGTGAAGCAAGGAATACTTCTATCGTATATCCGCGCTCGGTAAGTTCAGTAATGACTTCCTGTGTTTCTTTTTGGGTAGGAGTATACACTACGACCTGAAGTTTCTTGCCTTCGAGATTAAAGAGTCCAATATTTGCCGTGCGTGCTGTTTCTTCTTTGATGAGACCGACTGCAGAGATATCGATCGTGGTAGCAGAAAGGTTGATGTAGGGGAGCTGGTGCTTTTGCGCCATTATTTGTTGAAACTCCTCCTCTTCTTGCTTGCGGAGCTCAGCAATTTTTTCATCTTTGGTAGTATCGGAGGCGAATTTGAACATAAGTAAGACGATATAACTCTTGATATTGTACGTTTTTTGAAGAGAGAATACTACTTGACAAATTCTATTGATTTGTTATAATGTACTTAGAAGGTAGTTCTCAAAAAAAATAGTTCCACAGAGCGAAAACTCATGTGAAAAGGAGGCCTTATGAAGAAATTCTTGTTGGCACTGTTCGTTCTAGCGCCCCTTGTTGTCGGGTGTGCGGGTACAAAGGAAATAACGGTTCGTAGTTCGTTGGCCCCTCCGGGATCGGTAGCTGTTGCACCTACGACAACTATCGTGGTGCCACAGCAATACCGGATACCTCCTGTCGTTGAGGAAGATCTTCTTGTTATACAGGCGCGCGCAATCGGCAAAAAGTTGATCAAGGACCAGCAGGTCTGGGACGATGCTTGCTTCGAGATGAGGAGGGCATCGAACAACTACCTTGACTACGACGATTGTCGTAGTATCCTCGGGCAGAAGCCGACCGACGAACGTTACGGCCATCATGGCCGGAGTGTCGGAGGGAGTGTCATAGGAAACTCCCGTGGGGTTATATGGAAATGACCCCACACGTTTATTGTACAGAGCAGGAATCTCCGGATTCCTGCTCTGTTTTTTTTGACAATAGTCATTTTCAAGAGTATATTCATTGTTGGAATTCGTCGACAACACATAATAATAAATATAGGAGGTATATCGATGGTGAAGGGGAAGGCAAAGAATGTTGCCCCACTCAAAGAGGCGCTTCAGGAAGGTGCTGTAAAAGATGGGCGTTACCACTGTTTCGTACAGAGCTATGGTATCACAGGGAAGGAGTGGATCGGAATTCTTACACAGAAAGGTTTTCCTGTCGAACCGAGCGCAAAGAGCGTGCTTTGTTCTCCCGATTTTAAAGTAACGTCAGGGGAGAGGAGTATCATTGTGATTTTCAACCTTAATGCGCTGCAGAAGGTCATTAACACTCCTGAGTTTAAAAACTACGCTCCACCAACTGCCGAAATGGCTCCTATGCTCCGCGACAAGCTTAAAGGTCCCGAGTTAAAGGCATTAAGGATCGAAAGGCTTGCCATCGGGCATGAACCTATTGTTGCTCATGATGGTCTCCCGCGGGTGCTTGTTGTTTGTTATGGCACACACGGTCAGAGACTTTCGTCCTTGTCCGACAAAGGAAACGGCAAGCTCCACGGCGTTGACGGATACGCCTATGTAAAAATAAGGTAATAGACCTTGTAAAACAGCCCCTTCTGGTCCGCCAGGAGGGGTTTTGTATTATCTTTGTGCTACAACACTCAAATTTTTCGAGGAGAGTCCTTGGGTGTTTTTGGCTTGACAAACATATTAAAATATGCTAACATATACACCTATGAACAATAATATTTTTCCTATCATTAAATACGGTTCTATTATCGTTTTGGGTCTTTTTTCGTATGCATATACGGCGTTTGCCGCAGGCCTTGTATTAACGCCTGCAACAGTAACGACTGTTTCAGAGACTTCAGTAGATCTCGTTGCGCGCGTAACGAGTGAGGGGTGGGGGTATCCTTCCGTATGGTTTGAGTGGGGAGAAACTCAGGCGCTTGAAAAACCGGTAGCAGGAATGACCACCATTCCTACAGCAGGAACCTTTTATGCACGTCTTAGTGATCTAAAACCTCAGACAGTGTATTACTTTCGCGCAGTGGCAATGGATCGAGATGGGAACAAGATAACTTCATCTACGGTTTCGTTCACTACGAAAAGTACGCAGGCGGTAGCGGTGGTAACACCGGTCGTAGTAACTACGTCTGTATCGCCTGCTCCATATAAGGATACGACGCAGACGACAAAAACGTCGGTTACGGCAAAAAAGAATGTTGTTGCGTCCAGTAAGGTTGCACAAAAAAGCACCACGAACACTAATAAAAGTGAAGTTACGACGACAGCAACGAATGCAAATAGTGCATCAGTCATTGGAGGTGGTATTCTTCCAGCGACGCTCGTTGGGTGGGTTCTTGTTTTTATCTTAGTTTTTGTAGTAGTGTTGCTTGCACATATGGTCTACAAATCAAACCAAGAACGCAAGTTACTTGAAGAAGCAAAAAAGAAAGCACGTAACGCTGGAGCGTAAGAAAATATACTCATCGTACTTCAATATCGTGCTACAAAAAGTCAACCCTCTTCTTAGGCAAGAAGAGGGTTGACTTTTTGTATGAAAATGATATAATGCACACAGATAAGTCGTGAGGGGAAAAGCCCTCAAAAAAATACAAGGAGGTGCCTATGGCACGGAATAGTAAGGTTTCTTTGGTTCTTGTGTGCGTTGTAATCATGTTCACGATCTTCGCAGAGGTTGCGAATGCGACGGGGGCAACTCCTTCGATATTTGAAACAAAGGAGGCGTGTTGGTCGGCGGTCAATGCCGGCGAGGAAGCGTATAAGTTTTACACTCCCAGGTATTTTAATAGGCACAAGAAGAACCCCGTTGATAATATCAACAGCGTGGTGGCGCCACTCGAAGGGGTGGGTTGTGTTGAAATGGACACAACGGCTGGCAGAAGGTTTGTTCCTCAGGCAGAGGGGACAGAATTCCGCTTTAAAAAAAATGCGGATGGGACCCTTAAGGATACACCATATGCTCGCCATGATTGCGGGAATAAAGTGTATTCAATCTCGTACCCCACGCCGAAGCTTCCAGAGGCTCCAGAGGCGGAGAAAAAAGTGGAAGTACAACAGGCTCCACTCTTTCCTTCAACTCCGGCAACTCCAGTCTATCGTGTTGGGGATCCATGTACTGCGACCGATAGTGCCAGCGGAAAGTCGTTTCCTGGCCTTATTGAAGCGATACACCCTGACGGAAGTGCCTCGTGCGCTGCAAAGGTTGAGGTTTCTACTCCAGGCAAAGGTACAGCTATCGCACAGTACGTCTTCTGTCCATTAGCGGGTGGCCTTGTTGGCTACTCAAGAAGCGGGGCAACGGGAGCGGTCACTGGTGCTGCAGCTGGCGCTGGAGGAACATACTTCGGACGCCGACTTGGTGGAGAGAACTGGGGCTGGACGGGATGCATTATTGGTCCTATTGCTGGTCTCATAAAGTGGGGGGATGGAGGTTCTCCTCGAGGCGGAGCACCTGCTAATCCGCCACTCTCTGGTGGTCCAGTCAGTCCTCCTTTGTGGTAGTAACAGTTCTTTACAACTTAGGGCGCAGAACATCGCGCCCTATATTTTCAAGTTTTTGAAATGAATGTGATTCGAAAATTTGAAAATGTACAAACGGTTGAACGTACAGCGTTGATATATTAATAATTAGTAAAAAAAAATTATGAAAAATCTTATCAAAAAAACTATAGGAGCACTCATCGTGGCAGTGGTTTTTATTGCGCCTCTTGCGTCATTTGCCGCAACGCTTAATAATGATCCACAGGACTTTGCAACGCTTCGCGTGGCAAACAAGACAACAAACCCCGCTGGTACGACGACTGCGTGGGCAAGTTCGGCATCTGCGACAGAGGGACAAGTTGTCTCTTTTGCAATCTACTACCATACGACCAGCTCTGACACGGCAAACAACGTGCGTGTTCGTTTGGCGCCACAGACTACTGGTTCAGGAACAACACATTCGTTTACGGCAACAGTAACCGCCGACAACGCTCCGTCTGTTATCGGATCGGCAACCGTGCATCTTAATTCATCACAGTCACTTTCTTATATTCCTGGTAGTGTAAATTGGTATGCAAACCAACGATTAACATCTACAGGTCTTCTTTATGGACAGACAGGTGCAGAACTTTTTAATGGAACAGGACTTAATCTCGGTCCCATTTCCCCTGGCTGGCCATCACAAGGATCGGTTACAGTAAGTTTCCAGGTTTCAGCAACGGGTCCAATTAGTGGAACACCGTATGTTACGACAAATGGAGCTACGAACATTATGGCGAATAGTGCTACGCTCAATGGGTATATCAATAGCAATGGAGTTTCTTCAAATGTCTGGTTTGAGTGGGGAACTACTTCTTCATCTTTTGGTAATTCAACGTCACAGATCTCATACGGAACTCAATCTACTAATTTTTCATCAACGCTCTCTGGTTTGTCTCCAAGCACAACGTACTACTATCGTGCTGTAGCACAAAATACTCAAGGTAGTATCGTGTACGGAAATCAGGTTAGTTTCACCACCCTTGAGAGCTCATATCCGTATCCCTCTAGTAATCTTCCTGTTGTAAGTACCAACAGTGCAAATGTGTATACTGATTACGCAGTTTTAAATGGATATGTTGACCCACGTGGCACGAGCGATACAACGCGATGGTTTGAATGGGGACAGACTACTAATCTTGGTAATTCAACCTCATACGCAAGTCAGGGGACAAGTGCTTCAAACTCAAGCGCAACGTTGACGGGCCTTATGGCGAATACTACGTATTATTTCCGCATCGTTGCCCGCAATTCACAGGGTACGGTCTATGGGAACACGCTTAGCTTTACGACGGTTTCTGGTGGAAGTCCATATCCTGGAGGTTTGGCTCCTGTTGTGTCAACACTTCTTGCAACAGAAATGACCGGCACTACGGCAAAGCTTAATGGTTTGGTATTTGCTTCTCAAAATCAATCATCAAATGCATGGTTTGAGTGGGGTACTACAACAGGTCTTGGATTTAAAACACAAACAGCCAATATCGGATCTCTTCCTTCATACAAGCACTCGGATGTTATCTCGGGACTTTCAAACGGTCAAACGTATTACTATCGCGCGGTTGCAGAAAATGTTAATGGTAAAGCATACGGAACGATTGTAAGTTTTGTAGCACAAACACAATACACCCCTGTGGTGGTGACTCCTGTCTATAAAGCTCCGACTGTTTACAAAAAAATGACTACCATAACGACAGGTGAGGGTGTTTCATCTCCCGTTTCACTTACGATTGATGGTGGTTCTGAAACTGTTGCGCGCGGTGAACAACGTGGCTACCGTATTGCGTGGGAAAACAAAAGCACACAGACACTTAAAAATGTCGTACTTCGTGTTGCATTTCCTCAGCAGATGATCGTACGTAGTACAGATAGAGGAAGTATTTCTCCTTCAGATAATTCTGTAGCAGTAGAACTTGGCACCCTTGCTCCGGGAGATAATGGTGATATCTTTGTGAGCGCAATTGCCTCACGCACCCTTAATCAAGGGGAGCTCATTGTTGTAACGGTACATATGGTGTACACCACTGCAAAAAATATTCAGGGTGATGCCGTTGCGTATGTTACCCAGCATGGAGGCTACACACAGAACGTACTTGGTGCAAGTATCTTTGATAGCGGAGCATTTCTCCCCACATCACTTTTTGGATGGCTCCTCCTTCTTATCCTTATCCTCGCTTTGGTTCTTCTTGGTAATACACTTTATGGTAGAATGTCAGTAAGGAGAATATAGTGTTTGAGATGGTCAATCTTAGTTCTTTGAATCTGCGATAACTACGAGACGAGAGCATGGGGTGTAAATTTTACACCTAGTGCTCTCGTCTCGTATCGAGGCAGACGCTGGCCTGAGCGATTCAGGTAGTTCAAGCAAAAGGAGGTGAATGATGTCAAAGACGATGACGGTACAGCCGATCACCGATGAACAGCGGGAAAAATACAAGCAATACATAGAAGATGCTGCGAACAAGGCCTTGCTGGAAGCCGAGCTTGGCAAAGATGGGTTGCAGAAGCTTGTTGAGAATGGTGATGAGTTTCAAACGTGCGTTACTACGTGCATCAAGGAATTCTTGGTCTCAAATCAGTGCACGAACGAGAAAGTTTGCTTTAGTTATTCGTACCCGAAGGAATACAAGGGACCTCGGCCGATTATCGACCAAATTAAGATAATCGCCGAAAACTTCGATCTTGACCCGAGTAATGCGCTCGAGTTCGCCAAGAATCTACCACAGCTTCCTAATGATACCGAGGAGTGGGTTGGGTGGTTTGCGGTTCCTTCCGTGGACGCCATTGCCGAGAAGCATTTCCCGAAAGTGCTCGATCCTGCCGATAAGTACTGTCATGCCGTACAATTTGTACATAGAAAGATCGCGGCGACGCGATCGTTTTATCACTACCGGGGTAATCACCTTACGCCGAAACGGTTACGGGTTTCTGCACGTACGGCGCAAGCATTCGATCTTATCGCAAAGAAACAGCCGGGCGACATCCATATCGTTGCTGCTCAGCTTGGTATGCGGTACCGTGGTCGTTCTATACATCACGCCTGTGAAGCTTTCGTACCCAATGAGTTTGGTCTGGGAAGTCTCGCAGTCGGTTCGATCGCGTTGGTTCACCCTGAACGACTTGTTCGCTGGGAGCAACTGGACATGGTCTGTATTGGTGATGAATTTGCTCCGTCCGGCGATGGTGACTTCTCGTATGCACTGTCCTTTATTTTCTATGACGGCGGTGTAAGGTTGCTTACCCGATACCACCACGACGTCAGTAAATTTGCCGGTTTCATCTCGGCTTTTGTCTTGTAACAATCGTTTTTAATCCTGAAAAATCAGGACTTTTGTGCTCACGTAGTTTTACTACAGCTGGGCACAAAAAGTGGGCTATCCACAACATACCGTGGATAGCTTTTTTTTGTTGACAAATCCTCATCGAAAGAGCATTCTTATAGAAGAGTTTTAAAAAATAAAAAACGTGAGGCGAGGAGGTGTCGATGGAAGACCATCATGGGGCTAACACGTCGGACATGGAGCCAAAATGGCGCGACGAAGGAGGAGTCATTCATTGTTCGGTACTTTCCAGGGGTGTGACGGGAGAAAGGTGGATTGAACGCTTCGAGAGCCGAGGGGGATTTGTTTGTAGCGAGACAAAGAAAATCCTCCTGTCTCCAAGGTTTACTCCTACCCTTGGTGTTCAAACCGAGCTTGTCATCTTCAAGAGCACAATCCTTCCTTCGAATGAGCGTTATACTATTAGCGCTCATGAAATCGGCCACATAAAAGGTTTAGCCATACCGGAAATCGAGGTAACCTTTCTTCTTCGGGAAAAATTTTCAAACAAGGAGCTCGAGGAAATGGGGCTCTGGTGGATTGCCGTAATGCATGCACCAGTACGGAGTTTCGAGGATAGCCTGATCTCGCTGTGCGTTGATCGTTATGGTGACAAGGAGTGGATTTGCGCCCACGGAGCCAAGGATTATGATTCCTGGAACTCCGAAGGAGGGTTTGCTTATAAGATCCCTTGAGCCTAACGCACAACAGTTTTAACCCCCTTCCGCAACAACGGGAGGGGGTTTTATTATGTTCTGAGTTCTGTAACGCTATGGTAAGATGAACCAATGATAAAGACGGCTCACAGTGTGGCAGAATTGCGCAATATTACAGAGGAGATATTGCGGAAAATCGCTCGTACCCGGACGGCAGATCAGGCAACGGTAGTCGGGATTTCGGGAGACCTCGGTGCAGGGAAGACGGCATTTGTGAAGTGTGCCGCGGATATTCTTGGCATACAAGAAACTATCACGAGTCCTACATTTATTTTGGAAAAAATATATACCATTTCAAAAAATCCAATTTTTGGTGAGCGTTTCTCACGATTCATCCATATTGATGCGTATCGTTTAGAGTCTGGCAATGAAATGCATGCACTGGATTGGGGTACAATCATTCACGACCCCCAAAATATTATTTTCATAGAATGGCCAGAACAGGTTGCTGAGGTAATGCCACAGGAAACCTTTTCACTTTTTTTTGAATATGTAGACGAGCACACAAGAAACATAACATTTTAATTATGAAGAAATCTTCCCCCATGAAAACCCTTGTCCTTCTCGATGCGCATGCGATTTTGCATCGTGCATACCATGCACTGCCCGAGTTTGTTTCAAGTACGGGCGAGCCAACAGGAGCAACGTACGGGCTTTCTACAATGTTGCTTAAAATTATTAAAGAGTTGAAGCCCGATTATATTGCCGGTTGTTTTGATTTACCTCAACCAACATTCCGTCACGAAGCATACGATGCCTACAAGATGGGGCGTGCCAAGGCAGAGGACGCACTCGTGCATCAGATCAAGCGTTCTCGTGATGTGTTCTCCGCACTCGGTATCCCCGCATATGAGCTTGCGGGGTTCGAGGCAGACGATCTCTTGGCAACGATTGTTGAAAAGATGAAGGATAAGAAAGACCTTCGTATTATTATTGCCTCAGGTGATATGGACACCCTGCAACTTGTTGATGACGACCGCGTACTCGTGTACACCCTTAAAAAAGGATTGAATGATACTATTTTGTACGATGAAAAAGCTGTCGTCGCGAGATTTGGCTTTACTCCAAAGCTGTTACCCGACTACAAAGGACTTCGTGGTGATCCATCGGATAATATTATTGGCATTGCGGGTATTGGAGAAAAGACCGCAACCACCCTCATTACTGCCTTTGGTTCCGTGGAAGAAATCTATAAAAAATTTAAAAAAGATGCGTCAAAAGAATACGAAACATTTCGTAAGGCAGGTATTTCGCCACGCATTATAAAACTACTCGAAGAGGGAGAAGATGAGGCGCTTTTTTCTAAAACACTGGCAACGGTACGTCGTGACGCACCGATTGATTTTGCGCTCCCTGAAAAAGAGTGGAAGGAAAACTTCGAACCTGCGCGCGCAGAAAAACTTTTTGCAGAACTTGAGTTTCGTGGATTAAAAGAACGTTTGAAGGAAGTTTCGAAAAATGGTACCTCAAGCGATGAAGAATCTGCATCAAAAGAAATAGAAGAAGTGCCATCTCCTGCACTCTTTAAAAAAGCACAGATTGCATTGTGGCTCCTCAATTCTGATCTCACTACACCATCGCTCGATGATATGATCCACTACACAAAAAAGAAAAACTTTACAGAGGCATACCGTGAGCTTGAAGCGCGCATCGAACAAACAGGACTTGGTGGTGTGTATCGCGACATAGAACTTCCGCTCATTCCTATTATTGAGTCAGCGCAGGCGTATGGTATTCTTGTGGACACCACACATCTCAAAAAACTTTCTGAAACATATCATCAGAAGCTTGATGAAAGCACCGCGCGTATCTATGAGATGGCGGGTATGGAATTTAATATTAATTCACCAAAACAGCTAGGCGAAGTGTTGTTTGATAAACTCAGGCTCACCGCAAAGGGTCTCAAAAAAACAGAAGGAGGGGCACGTTCGACCCGTGAGTCAGAGCTTGCGAAACTACGCGACGCGCATCCTGTTGTTGCTGAGATTTTGGATTATCGCGAGCTTCAAAAATTACTTTCTACGTACGTTGATAATTTGTCAACGCTGATCGATACCGATGGGCGCCTCCACACGACGCTCAATCAGGCAGGTACCACGACAGGACGTATGTCATCAACGAATCCTAATTTACAAAACATTCCCGTGCGCGGTGGGTACGGCGAAGACGTACGAAATGCCTTTGTGGCGCCAAAGGGAAGCGTCCTCCTTGCGTTTGATTATTCGCAGATAGAAATGCGCGTTCTTGCGGCACTTTCGGATGATGAAAATCTCAAAGAAGTTTTTCGTACAGGGGCTGATGTACATACGTCGGTAGCGTCACGTGTGTTCAAGGTAGCTCCGCACGAGGTAACTTCTGAAATGCGTCGTCGTGCCAAGGTTATCAACTTTGGCATCGTGTATGGGATGGGGGTGAATGCACTTAAAGATAACCTCGGTTCCACACGCGCAGAAGCACAAGAATTTTATGATAATTATTTTGTTACGTTCCCAAAAATTGGACAGTATTTTGAAGACGTAAAATCCCGCGCAAAAAAAGATGGGTACACGACGACCTATTTTGGCCGCCGTCGTTTCTTTGCGGGGCTCATCTCGCCGATTCCGTATATTCGCGCAAGTGCAGAGCGTATGGCAATGAATGCGCCACTCCAAGGTACCGCTGCAGATATTATTAAAATGGCGATGAAGAAAGTACACGATGGTATTATCGAAGCAGAGCTTTCGCAAAAAGCGCACCTCCTTCTTCAAATTCATGATGAACTTTTGTTTGAAGTAGAGGAGAGCGCGGTAGAAACAGCGCGCACGGTTATTAAAAATGCTATGGAACATGCATGTGATTTCCCTGTTCCGACGACGGTGAGTGTGAAAGAAGGGGAGAGGTGGGGATCTCTACGTGTAGCGTAGCGCGCAGTACAAAGAAACATTATGCTTTATATTATCCACGGAAACGATCGACAAAAAGGACGCGCACAGTTTACGAAACTACGCGGTGCGCTTTCGGCACACGGAGAAAATATTGTGGTGGTACCCGAAGGTTCTGTCTCAAAAGAAACACTTTCTGGACAGGCGGTTACCCGTGGGCTTTTTGGTGAAGTATCCGTTTTTGTTTTTGATGGAGCACTTGAGAAGAAAGAAGATCAAGAAATTGTTGCGCGTACGGTTTCCTTGCTTACAGAGTCGCCAAATCATTTTCTCATTTTTGAACCAGTGCTCATAAAAGAATTTGCTGATGAGGCGCGCCAAGGAGCGAAAGAAATGATCGACTGCAGTGTAAAAAAAATGGATGAACGGCCAGCATTCAATATATTTTCTCTAGGTGATGCACTTGGTGAGAGAAATAAAAAAGAGCTATGGGTACGCTATCAGCAAGCCGTTCTCGCAGGGTTAGAGTCTGAGGAAATTTGCAATACACTATTTTGGACTGTAAAAAATATGGCGCTTATGAAAAATACACCCTCCGGTAATAATGCTGACCTCAACCCCTTCGTGGCACAAAAGGCACGCACGTTTGCAAAAAAATATTCAATGGATGAGATCGTGGAACTTTCACGCACACTGATGACTATCTATCACGAGGCACATCGTGGCGGTGAGCCGATGCATATTGCACTTGAAAGATTTATTTTACGATTAGCGTAAAAAATAAGTTGTACATAAATAAAAAAAGGACTTCCATGAGGAAGCCTTTTTGAAAAGAGAAACGAGAAACGAAAGAACTATCTATAAAACGGACTAAAATAATAATTGTGTCCGTGGCGCGGTATATTGCGCAAGGTACTGTTGGGGGAGTGTTTGAAAAAACGTTTTTATAAGACCATAAGGTGGTCGTGTCCTTTATTTTTTCAATCAATCCTGATCTGTTGCTATTATACACGTTCCTCTTTGTTGTACGCAAGCAAAACCTGTGGAAAACTTTTCAATATAATCATATTCAACAGTAACGTAGTGGTTCAACCGCCACAACTGTCAAATTATCAGGAATAGGAATAGAAAAAGACCCCCTTCCTAAATGAAAGGGGGTCTTTTGAAGATGGGTACCTCGTATTCACGAGGTATAGAGAAGGGGTAAGAACGACGAAGATTTTCTTTGGTGTGTGGAACACTCAAAAGAAAGGATTGAAGCTTGATGTGCGAGAGCCCTACGTATTTTGTTTCAGACCACACGAGGTCAAACGTGGAGCATTGCATTCACCAAACGATCTAAATATATTATACCTTACTATCGCAAAATCTACAAGAGGTATTTAAATCTTCACAAACATAAAAACCACGTCTATTCAGTCGAATAGACGTGGTTTTTATGAAATCTTAAAGTTTTTACCACTCGACGAGAAGATATCCTGGAGCACCAGCACCACCAGCGCCACCAGTAAGACAACCACCACCGCCACCACCGCCGCCAGAACTTCCAAAAACAGGGAGTCCTTGCGCGCCGTTTGTTCCAGCTACCCCGCCAGTCATTCCGGATCCATTTCCACCATTACCGCCCTTTGCAAGAGAAAACACAGTTCCAAAAGATGTTGGGAGACCTGCTCCAAGTATAACTGAATATGATTGCCCTTCCGTTACAGCGACTTCCTTATTGTAGACACTTTGTCCAAGACCTCCTCCACCACCACCAGGAGAACCAGTAGCATTTACGGCTGGCTTGGCAGAAGAATAGCCGGGTCCGATACCACCGATACCACCAAGCCAAGCTTCACATCCTGAACCTCTAGCACCATTGGAGCCAATACCGTAACCTGTAGCCCCTATCCCGCCGACACTACCGCCCCAAGAAGTACCCTTTGCACCAGAACCACCTGTGCCACCAGAACCTGAACCAGTGAGGTAAACTTTGGTTACTCCCATAGGAACCGTAAAAGTACCATTCGAAGTGAATAGTTGCTTCCCGTGAGGGGTTGGTGCAGTTGTCACAGAACTCCCGTCGGTGAATGTAATCTTGCCTGTAACTAAATCTGTAACTCGGAGAATCCCAGTTTTTGTTTGGTCACTTCCGCTTGTATTAATAGGAGCATCAGCGTTACCTGTTGGAGGTATGGCTGTCGGTGCTGTCCACGCATACGCATAAGAAAGTCCGAGCGAAAGTACTATTGCGAGACCTATAATCTTTGTTAATTGAATAATGTTTTTCATATTTTTTAATTTATTACTCTATTATTTTACCTGAACAGCATTCAGTAACTGAAATTTTTGATTATTTGAAAGCGTGGTTGTCGATTGCTTTACAGGTATTTCCCTTAAAAGGATCAATTTTTTTACCTGCTCTTCTTTACTGCTAGACGAAGCAATAGTGATTCGATTCAGTATTTCTTCTTTTTCTGTTTGCGTGTAAACTTTCTTTTCTTGATCAATTGGTTGGGCGGTATTCACAGTTTCTTTTGTAGGTGTATTTTTTTGTATTAAAAGATACCCTCCTAAAGCGCCTGTGGCAAGTATAATCATAACAAGTGTGATTATTAGGAGCCCCTTCCTGTTACCTGATTGATGTGTGCTTTTTGGTTCCATTGTTTAATGGTACCACATCATTCTACAATATACATGTGCATAGTGTCCCCGTGCTATTTCTTCTTACTAAAGAATTTTCGTGCCGCCTCTTCGATAGGATTTGTCTTTTCAAGGTGGGCACGAACATGGCGTCTTGCGAGTGTGGTTTTGGTGTAATCAAGCCATTTTCGTTTTGGTGTAGCGCTTTCTCTGGTATCTATTTCTACAATATCACCATTCTTGAGTTTGGTTTCAAGAGTTACGAGTTTGCTATTCACTTTTGCCCCAGCAATATGATTGCCAATGTTCGAGTGAATGGAATAAGCAAAATCTATGGGCGTTGAACCGTCAGGGAGGTCAATCACGTCGCCTTTGGGTGTAAACACAAATACGCGATGGTTAAAGAAGTCCATCGTGAGGTTCTCAAGAAAATCTTCAGTGCCAGAAACTTCATTTTGCCAACGTGCGAGGTCTTTGAGCCATGCGGTTGCACGTTCGATATCTTCCTTTTTTGTATGCTTTTCTTTGTAACTGAGGTGTGAGGCGATACCGTACTGCGCCTCATTGTGCATTTCATCGGTGCGAATTTGTATTTCTATAATACCACCATCGCCACGAAAAATCGTGGTATGAAGCGAACGGTATCCGTTTGGTTTCGGAACCGCAATATAATCCTTGATTCTTCCGGGGACAGGACGCCAGTGTTTGTGAATAATGCCGAGTGCGCGATAGCAATCTTCTACCGATTTTACAATAACGCGAACCGCGAGAATATCGAATACTTTATCAGGGTCCATGTCTTTACGGGCAAGCTTGCGCCAGAGACTGTAAAGATTTTTTACGCGATAGTCAACGTGCGCGGTCGTTAACCCATTTGCTACGAGTTCTTTCTGAATACTGCGAAACATTTTTTCTGCATATTTTTCGTCTGCAGTACGTTTTTTCTTGATAATAGCGAGAACTTTCGCGTGTTCTTCGGGGTATGCGTAGGGGAATGAGGCGTCTTCAAAAATACTTTTCCATTTCCCCATACCAAAACGGTCAGCAAGGCGCGCGTGGATTTCGAGGGTTTCGAGTGCGATACGCTCTTGTTTGTCTTTAGGAAGATATTCAAGCGTGTGTATGTTGTGCATACGGTCGGCAAGTTTGATAATGAGTACCCGTACATCATCTGCCATTGCGACAAAGAATTTGCGTAAACTTTCTACATGGCGCTCTACGCCACGATATTTAAGGGTACCCAATTTAGTAACTCCTTCAACAAGTGTACGAATAGTCTTCCCAAATTCCTTTTCAATAGTCTCAGGAGAGACGGCAGCGTCTTCTATTGTGTCGTGGAGTATCCCCGCGGCAATAACCGTAGCATCCATTTGAATGCTGGCGAGGTTATACCCTGTGTGTGCCACGTGGTAAAAATAAGGTGTACCTGAACGACGTAACTGCCCCTCGTGATTTTTCTCAGCAAAGGTATATGCTTTTTGGATAAGATTACGGTCATCTTCAGAGGTGGAGCGCATAAGTCCGCAGATGTCATCGACCGTCGGGCAAGAAAGATAGTTCATATAACTATAGTAAGGAAAATAGGTAGGAAAAGCAATACAAAAAATTCGCCCCCTTTGTTAGAGGGGGCTAGTGAAGACAATGCTTCTTCGCAGTCTTTCATATTTATCGGTGACGTGCCGTATGGGAATCTTTTCCGTTTCTTGTTGCGCCGAGAAGTTCGGGACATTTACGGCAGTGTTCGAGATATTGTTCTGATGTAACTTCTCTGCTTGCATCCTTGTTGTCCTTTAAAACTCCGCAATCGGGTTTTTTGCACAGACCTACCATAAGCACCTCCTTTTGTCGGGCTAACGGTTAAATATCGTATGTGCACTTCTGCAAATAGTATATCATACCTATTTTTATAATGATCGTAATACGATCTGCTAATATACGTTTTACTATCATTCTTGAAACTGATACAATTGCGGTAAGAACAAAGAAATTTTTAGGTATTACTAAATTTACTGTTTTGTAGTACAATACAAACAATATTATGTCAGGGCAAAAGAGAATTATTATTGCAGAAGATGACGTCGTACTCCGCGACGTTCTTGCGGGAAAGTTGGTAAAAAATGGATACATTGTTGATCGCGCTGAAGATGGCATTGTTGCGCTCGCAAAAATGAGAGAAGTGACCCCCGATTGTGTCCTTCTCGATATTTTGATGCCTCGCAAGGGTGGCATTGAAGTTCTTGAAGAAATGAGTCAGGACCCAGCACTTAAGGGTGTTCCGACGATTATCATTTCAAATTCAGGACAACCAGTAGAGATAGCTCGCGCGCGCGAGTTGGGTGCACGTGATTTTTTGATTAAGGCTGTGTTTGATCCTAGCGAGGTACTCGAAAAAGTGCGCCGTGTACTGGAGGAGGGTAATACCTCAGCGTCTAATGAAGGGAATGATATTATGCGTAGACAAAATGTTACCGCAACAGGGGCCGTTTCTCTTCCAGAAGAAACAGCGCCAGCCTCAAAGGAAGAATCTGTTGGTTCTGCACCTTCTTCTACACCCACGGGGAAGAAGATCTTTGTTTTGGTAATAGAAGATGATAAATTCCTTCGTGAACTTCTGGTGCGCAAGCTTTCTGGTGAAGGTTTCGAGGTCAAAAATGCGATTGACGCAGAAATTGCATTCGCTGTTCTTGCTGAACGAACCCCTGATATCATTCTCCTCGACCTCATTCTCCCTGGCGTTGATGGTTTTGAGATCCTTACACGCATTAAGGCAAACCCAAAGATTGCAAATATCCCTGTAATTATCTTGAGTAATCTAGGACAAAAAGATGACCTTGAGAAGGCAATGGCCCTTGGCGCAAAAGACTTTATGGTAAAGGCAAACTTTACACTTGATGAAATAGTTGCTAAGGTACATTCTGTCGTTGGCTAGAAGTGGTCTACGGGTGGTGCTGTGTCACATATCACCATATGCGGGATTAGTTTATTGGTAAAACATCAGTTTTCCAAACTGAGGTGGGGAGTTCGATTCTCCCATCCCGCACAAAAAATACGAGAAAATGTGCAACATTTTAGAGTGCATTTTTTGACGGGATGGGAGAATCGAAAGCCGGAAGCGGGCACCCGCAAAGCGGGTCGCTGAGGCGGGGTCGAGAGTACTTAGTGCGCGCAGGGTGTACCCACCCGAGCACACTTAGTAACTCGTGACCGAGATCCCATCCCGCACAAAAAATACGAGAAAATGTGCAACATTTTAGAGTGCATTTTTTGACGGGATGGGAGAATCGAACTCAGGAGGGGGTCGGGGAACCTATGGTTCCCCGTGGAGGAAAACAGTGAGCGAAGCGAACGTTAGAAACCGTGGGTTTCTAAAGAGGAGCGAAGCGACGAGTTCGATAGCGAAGCGTCTCCCATCCTCTTACAATGTAACTCATGACCGATCTCCCATCCCGCACTCTTCAATAAACTCAGGGTAAACAAAAAAACACCGTTTACACGGTGTTTTTTTGTTGAGTAACTTTATGAAATTACTTTACTGCATCCTTGAGTGCCTTTGCTGCGCGGAACTTTGGAACCTTTGTTGCAGGAACCTGAACGGTTTCTCCTGTCTTTGGGTTACGTGCTGTGCGTGCTGCGCGAGGCTTTACTGAAAAAATACCAAGTCCAGCGATTGATACTTCACCGCCTACCTTGAGTGTCTTTACGATTGACTCAAGAATTGCGTCTACAGTCTGTTCTGCGCCGACTTTCGTACCACCCATTTTCTCGTGAACGATATCGACGATAGCTGCTTTGTTCATATAATAATTATTTGATTAACTTCTAATATTAAACAAGGTCTGTCTCTGCTTAAGTCCCGCCCAAGATAACATATTTGTGATAGGTACCTTAGGATAGGAACTAAACAGAGCCTTTTAGGTATTCGACAACACCTTGACCGCCTGCCTAATAGTATACCCCCTATACATTTTTATGCAATACCTACAAGGGTTTTTTAAAATATTGACAAAATATACTAAAAATGCTATACTTTATATAGTTTAGTACATAAAACAAACCTTTTTAAGGAGGCAGGATATGGAAATACTTTGGTATTTTTATGCAATGGCTGCTATTTCGTGGGGAGGGGCATTGATGGTACCTTTCATTCGAAAGAAGGAGGGTAAAGGTTCGGCGATACTTATGAGTATTTTGAGTATCATTATAATGAGCGCCTCGATCTTCTATGCCTTTGAATCTGGGGTTAAGTCGGCAGAGATTAAAGCCGACGGTAGCTATTACGGTGTCCTCACTTCTACCCCTGCTTTAACTGGTGGAAGGTTGACCCAGGTCATTGACTACACGGACGGAGGAAAGATAAAGACAGGGGTGTTGCAAAAATACCCTCCAAAAGGGTATGTTTTCGAACAAACTGAAAAGATATTGCTCCTTATTCCCGAGTACGCACAGGTCGGGGAAACCAAGGAAGGGAAGGTGATAATCGTCTCACCGGGAATGAATGCACTAATCATCGACGACGAGATGTAGGAATAGCCAAAAGTACACTCAAAGGGTCGAGCTTCACGCTCGACCCTTTTTTCTTATTTCTTATCCAAGGAGAGTCCTTGGTAAAACAAGGCATTTTTAAAATGTTGATAATATGTGTCGAATATGGTCTACTTTAATTAGATTTGAGCTAAAACATAAAGAGGGAGGTACGGTATGCGGGGAATTGTCATCTTTTCAGTTTTGTTTTTTGGGGTCTTTGGATCAGCTACGTACTTTTTTGTGAAAAGGCGCATCTTTAAGACCGTTGTGCTGGGCTTTCTGGGTATCTTTCTGTTTATTATGACGCTGTTTCAAGTGGCTAATACAGAAAAAAAATCACTGATGATCGTAGGTTGTGGGCACTACTATGAAATAGTGGCCATTATGCCATTTCCACACAATGGGAAGACGTTAGTTTACGCGGTTGATCTTAATGAGAACAAGGAGAAAGTAGACATTCTTAACGCATATCCTCTCAAGGGGTATGGAATCGAGCAGGTAGGAGAGAGAACGTTTCTTCTTCCCGAGAGTACGCGTGTAGCGTACACGAAGGGAGGAGAAACCGTCTTTATTCCTTACAATGGAAAAGCGTTTAATGTACCGCCCGATTTTGTATTTAAAAAATAAGTATTCAGTATTCAGAATCTCGCACCATAAAGGCCCGAACTTCATGTTCGGGCCTTTTTTCATTTCCAAGGGGACCCCTTGGAAGAATTGAATCGTACGTGGTAATGATTTCTCCCAGTTTTTAAAATATTGACAAAATATACCGAATATGCTCTACTATATATAGAGTTTAATTGAAAACAAAAAAATCTTAAGGAGGTTTTGGTATGTGGATATTGGTAATTTTCGTATTTGCTGCTTTGCTGGTAATCAACTTCGTTGGTTATCTGGAAGGGAAAAGTGGTAAAACTACGGGAAGGCACGTCGTTTTTATGCTGGCAAGCGGCTTTGTAATCGTGTTGGTCCTCTGGGCTAACTATACAGGTGTTAATGAATCAAAGATCTCAGGAGGAGGTAACTACTATGAGGTAGTAACCACTACCTCAATTCCAAAAGAGGGAACTCTCGTCTATGCCGTCGACCTCGACGGGGATAAAGGGAAAGCAGACATTCTGGCTGAGTACCCCATGAAAGGGTACAAAGTTCAGAAGATAGGAGGAAGAACATTCCTTCTTCCTGAGGATACACGCGTAGCGTATGAAGAGGATGAGGTAATCGTCTTTGTCTCTGGAGAAGGAGAAGCCGTCACTGCACCCATTGCGTCAAATAGTCTTGAAGTAAAGAGGATGATGATACGCCCTCCTTTCAGTCAAACAGAGATCCAGCTCACACAGTTCTGGGTTGGGGTCGAACCCCCGGTGTCTTTCCCTGAAGATGAGATCCCAGGCGAGGGCGAGGAAAAGGCTCTACTCGTTGCTACATACGGGCAGGAGAGGACGTTAACGGTCCTCGTACCATTCAATTCGAAAAAATAATCTCGCACCACAAAGGCCCGAACTTCATGTTCGGGCCTTTTTTCATTATCACTATATCTATAAATCCTTACAACACAACACTCAAATTTTTCCCAAGGACGGTTCCTGACTCCGTGAAGGACAGTCCTTCGCGGAGTGAAAAATTTTTTGTATAGTGTAAAAATATTGACAAAATATACCGAATATGCTATACTATATGTAGAGTTTAATTGAAAACAAACTTAAGGAGGTTTAGGTATGCCGTTCGCTTATTTAGTTGTTATAGCAGTAGTTCTTATAATCGTATCGCTCTCGGGGCCGATTAATTCAGGAAGTGGTAGGATTTTGAAAGGATGTGTCTTTTTCTTTGCAAGTCTCATCTTAACTTGGTTAGTCGGTCACGGTAAGGCAGTAGGTGTCCTTGAATCAAGGATCGTAGGAGAGGGTAGTAACTATGAAATAGTAGCTACAACTTTGGTTCCAAATGTTGGAACCCTTGTCTACGCCGTCGACCTCGACGGAAACAAGGAAAAGGCGGACGTTCTCGCTGAGTACCCGATGAAAGGGTATAAGGTCGAACGAGTAGGCAAGAAAACGTATCTTTTGCCTATGAACACAATCGTCACAACTGACAATAAGGGAGAGACCTTCTTTGTTTCTGAAGATCGCGAGATAGTCAGTGTCCCCATGGCGCTCAATGCAGGCGGTCCCGTCAATCCACCATTAGGTGGCCCGGGACCTGACTAAGGTATGATAATGTAACCTCATACCACAAAGGCCCGAACTTCACGTTCGGGCCTTTTTTCTTTACTGTTTCCATAACCCCCCCCTTTTTTTTTACATCACAACGCTCAAATTTTCCAAGGTGTACCCTTGGAAAATTTATCGTGCGTATTCGATTGCGCGGGATTCTCGGATGACGGCAACTTTTATTTCACCTGGGTATTTGAGCTCTTCTTCGATGCGGGTAGCTATTTCTCGTGCAAGGTTTTTTGCTTCCATATCGGTTATTTCTTCTGGTTTTACAAAGACGCGGAGTTCGCGACCTGCTTGGATTGCGTAGGATTTTTCAACAGAAGGGAAGGATTTTGCAATTGCCTCAAGGTTTTCAAGGCGTTTTATATAATTTTCTACTGAATCATGGCGTGCGCCGGGGCGACCACCTGATATAGCATCTGCTGTCTGTACGATGATGGATTCAAGCGTTTCATAAGGATGTTCTCCGTGATGCGCTTGCATTGCCTTAATGATGCGCTCGTCAACATTGAATTTTTGAAGGATACGACGCCCAATTTCCACATGTGTTCCCTGTACTTCATGATCGATTGCTTTACCAATGTCGTGAAGGAGTGCCCCCGCTTTTGCAATAGAGACATCGGCACCAAGTTCTTCGGCGAGCATTCCTGCGATATGTGCCATCTCAATAGAGTGCTGAAGCACATTTTGTCCATAACTCGTACGGAAGCAGAGACGTCCAAGAATTGCTATTACGCGTGGATCAAGGTTGATGATGCCACACTCGTATACCGCCTGTTCGCCTTTTTCTTTGAGTATTGTATTAACCTCTTCACGAGCTTTGTCTACCGTTTCCTCGATCTTTGCAGGTTGAATGCGTCCATCAAGAATGAGTGCTTCGAGGGCAACACGAGCTATCTGTCGACGAATAGGATCAAATGAGGAAATGAGGATAGAGCCCGGCGTGTCGTCTACGAGTATCTCAACTCCCGATGCGCGCTCAAATGCGCGAATATTGCGCCCTTCCTTGCCGATAATTTTCCCTTTGATCTCATCTGAGGGGATGGGAACCGTCGTCGACATCATTTCCGATACGCTCGATGTTGCGAGGCGCTGAATAGTGGATGCGAGAATGTCCTGCGCCATACGGGTAAGGCGTTTTTCTCCATCAAGTTCGAGTTTCTTGGCGCGCGTCAAAAAATCGTCCTCATAACGTTTTGCAACACTTTTCAGTATTTCTTCACGCGCATCCTCGATGGTGAGGCTCGCAACGCGCTCAAGTTCGCGAATGGCGAGCTCTTTTTCCCTCTGTGTTCGCTCCCTAATATTTTTTATCTCCTCTACTTTTCCTTTGACGTGTTCTGCGTCTTTGTCTATTTCTGTTTGGCGCTTGTCGAGAAATTCTTCTTTCTTTGCAAGACGGTCTGTTGTTTTTTTGTATTGGTCTTCAAATTCCTTCTCCTCTTTTCGTAACTCTGCTTCGCGCACCTCGGCTTTTCTATCGCTTTCTTCGGTAATCCTTTGCGCTTCTTCTTTGGCGGTAAGGAGGATCTGTTTTGTTTCAAGTTCTGCGGAACCCTTTTTGCCGATAGCGACAAAGAGTCGCAAAAAGTATCCAATGGTTACCCCGATAAGGATTGCCACTACGCCACCAAGCGTGAGTGCAATATTGATGTTCATAACTACGTGCCCATTTCCCCTTGAAAATATTACTTCTTATTCGTTTCTGTCGTTGTGTGGGTTAGATATTTCTGTGTATTCATGCGTGCTTAAAATAACATTTTTAGGGTGTCACGGGAGGCTAATGGTCTGGTAAAATTTCAAATTTAATATATAAGAAGAACACTTTAATACTACCTTTGTTTTGGTGAAATGTCCAGTGCACAAAAAAGTCGGGTAGGGACCCGACTTTTTTGTGCACGATGTATTTTTTATGCGCTATCTTGGATTCTTTGGTTTGTAGATTTCGTCCACGATCCCGTATTTCTTTGCTTCGTCAGAAGACATATAAAAATCACGATCAGTATCCTTTTCTACTTGCGGAAGTGGGTTACCTGTGTTTTTTGCAAGAATTTTGTTGAGGTTTTCGCGCGTTTTCAAAATGTGCTTTGCAGTGATTGCAATATCGGATGCCTGACCCTCGGTTCCTCCAAGCGGTTGGTGGATCATTACTTCTGCGTTAGGGAGGATGAAGCGTTTTCCTTTTGCACCAGCAGAAAGGAGTACTGCAGCCATCGATGCTGCGATACCTACGCAAATAGTAGAAACATCGGGCTTGATGTGTTGCATAGTGTCGTAAAGAGCAAGTCCTGCGGTTACTGATCCTCCTGGGGAGTTGATGTAGAGGTAAATATCTTTTTTAGGATCCTCTGCTTCAAGGAAGAGAAATTGTGCAATAGTAATATTGGCAACGCCATCATCAATAGGGCCCGTGAGGAACACAATGCGCTCTCTTAAAAGGCGTGAATAAATATCGTACGCACGTTCGCCAAGAGGCGATTTTTCAATAACGGTAGGAATTAAATATGACATAAATGTATACTACCACGAACTTTTGTATTTGTAAAAATTTCTAGGAACGTGATTTCTAATGGTGCCCTCGCCAAGCCCCGCCCTTGGCAAGTTGCCAAGGGCGGGGCTTGGCGAAATTGAAAATTAGAGTTTTTGTGTATACTATAATAATGCATATGCGTCTTCATCGATTTTTTATACCTACCCCCGTGCCGTCGTCGGGCGATTTTACGGTGACTGATGAAAATCTTTTAAACCAATGGCGTAAGGTGCTTCGTATGGATGTGGGCGACACGCTTGTTGCGTTTGACGGAAGGGGAGAGGAAGCGGTGTGTACGATTGATCAGCTTGAGAAAAAGTCTGCAATGCTTTCCGTTGTTGAGTATCGCAAAGGTATCGTTCCCACGCGCGAAATCATACTCTTTATGGCGCTCATTAAACGAGATAATTTTGAACTCGTGCTACAAAAAGCAACCGAGCTTGGCGTTTCGCGTATTGTGCCTATTCAAACAGCACGCAGTGAAAAGAAAGGGATGAATCGTGAGCGTTCAGAAAAAATTCTTCGCGAGGCGACCGAGCAATCAGGACGCACGACAGTTCCGGTGCTTGATGACGAGGTTCGTTTGTTCGATGCTGTAAAAAAAAATCATGTACCACTTATTGCCTTTGATCCTCGAGGCACGCTATCAGCTCGTGATATCCAAGATCGGACCTTGGAAAAACTGGGAATTATTATTGGCCCAGAGGGTGGTTTTACCGAGGAAGAGATTTTGGTTTTTAGCGAGCATAATATTTCTATTGTTTGTACAGGGAAGACAATTCTTCGTGCAGAAACCGCAGCGGTGGTTGCGCTCACTCTTGCCTTGGTGGAATAAAATGTTGACTTCCTTGTTTGTGTTCATGGTATAATATTTGAAGTACGTTTTACATATTAATTATTATATTATCTACAACCCAATGACCAATTTAAAAGGTATTACGCAAACGGCAAAAATCATTTCACTCGCAATCATTCTTTCTTTTGGAATTTCTCTCGTTTATGCATGGACAGAGCCAACGGTTGCGCCGACAGGTGGTAATTCAACAGCACCGCTTAGTACTGGTTCTACTATGCAAGGAAAAGAAGGAACGCTCGTTCTTTCAAGGGTTGATGGTGTCTCGGGTATTGAAGCTTTTGGTAAAGCAACATTTGCAACAGTCACTGGTCTTGTGGGGATTGGGACAGAATCTCCGTGGGCAAAACTTACCGTTGAAAATCAATATGATCCAAATACGATCCCTGATCTTGCGGTAGGAAACACTAACTGGGCAAGCTCGAATATTGCCTTCACGAACGGTCTTCTTTCTGCTGAAGCAACTATTTCGACAGAAGGAACTACTGGTGATACGGATTTTAGAATTGCAACAAAAAGTAATGGAGGGTTTGATCCAGGAACTGAAGGAACTCTCGTAGATCGTTTTGTCGTGGACTGGGATGGTACGGTCGGCATTAATACCTCATCACCGACTGAGGCTTTGACGGTAGGAGGAGTTATAGAAACTAAGGCGGGGCCTGGAGGCACGAGTGGAATTAAGTTTGCTGATGGGACAGTACAAACAACAGCGGCACCATGGCCCGCTGGTAATTATTGTATTTTGCGCGCAGGTGGCGCATGCCCAGCTGGTTTTACGGGGAATTCTTTAGGTCTTTATGTTGGTTCTCATGCTCATGATATGTGTGCGGTGGGGAACAGGGTAGCTGGTGATAGTACCTGTGTCCTTGCTTCTCCTATGGCAACACTTAATTTGATGGCTTGTTGTAAGTAAATTTAAAAAAATACCAACAAAAAAGCGCCAATCGGCGCTTTTTTGTTGGTACTATATTGTTGAAGAAATCTTCTGTGCTACTTCGTTCATTTCTCCTTCGCGGTAGTCGCGCGCACCACGCCAGTGGCGGAACCCATCGCCTTCAAAACGGGGGACAATGTGTATGTGAGAATGGAAAATGATCTGCCCTGCAATAGGGTCATTATTCATTTCTATATTAATACCATCGGCATTAAGGGCGCTTTTTACTGCAATTGCTACTTTCTTTATAACAGGAGCCAGTATTGCAAGGGTCTCATTGTCCATTTCATAAAGATTTGCCGAATGTTTTTTTGGCACAAGAAGGGTATGCCCGATATTTACAGGATGAAGATCAAGGAATGCATAACAATTCTCATCCTCGTAGACTTTTGAGCTCGGGATCTCTTTTGCGATGATTTTACAGAAAAGGCAGATGTCGTTCATATATATAGTATACACCCTCATTTAATACAACAAAGCCCCTCCTTTGAAAATTGCAAAGGACAGTACTCTATTGTATTACCACCGGAACCAGTTTTGAAGTTTGAGAAACAATACTAGAGAAGTGTAGGGAGTAATAGTGTCGGGAGTACCGCTCGTCATTTATGTATATACCCCTCACGTAAGATATGCTATAGCATATCTTACGTGAGGGGTATATACTAGACAATACGAGAGTAATTGTTATTAAAAATATTATGAAAAATTATGAACACGGAGAATTAGCGAAAGAGATATTGAAGGGCTTGGCACTCGGCGGGTTTATTATTGGTTGTATTGCGATACCAAACTTGGCACAAGTGGCAAACCTTTTTAATTCGCGAGGTTGGCGTGATCACTGTCGCGTTAGACAAGCAGTCCAGCGACTTCAGAAAAAGAAACTTGTACGTATCACTAATAAAAATGGGAAAGATATCGTAGAGATCACCGAGTTAGGGAAGAGGAAAGTTCTCGAATATAAATTAGGGACTATGCAACTTGCTCGTAAGGAGAAATGGGATGGAAAATGGCGCATCGTGATGTTTGATATACCCGAGCAAAAAAAGCGCGTACGGAATGCGATAAGTTTCAAGATCAAAGATATCGGCATGCATCCAATCCAAAAGTCGGTATTTGTTTTTCCGTATCCATGCAAAGACGAGATAGACTTTGTTGGTGAAATGTTTGGTGTTAGAAAAAATATTATCTACATTGAAGCGACTTACATTGAGGGGGCTGATAACATAAAGCGTCATTTTGGTGTTTTGTGAAATATCAAGATTTAAGTAATCCGAAAAAGTAAGTAGTTTTGTATCCTAACGTATAGAATGCTATAGCATTTTATACGTTAGGGTATCTTTAGCAGAGATATAGATGTGGGGGCTTTATCGTGTTGCTAAATAAGGAAGTTTTGAAAGGCCCTTTTATGATAAAATACCGCAATGAATACCAAGGACGAATTTGCTCACTATCCACAACTCGCACAAACACTTCTCCGGAACCGCGGTATTACTACCAAGGATGATGCTGATAGGTTCTTGAATCCAAGTTATGAGCGAGATGTGAACGATCCTTTTCTTATGCAGGGGATGGAACGCGCTGTTCTGCGCATTCTTAAGGCGATGGAAACACAGGAGAAGATTGTCATTTTTGGTGATTATGATTGTGATGGTATCCCTGGTTCGGTCATCCTTCACGATTTTTTTAAAAAAATTGGGTATGACAATGTGCACGTATATATTCCACATCGGCACAACGAAGGATACGGTATGAATATCCCCGCTATTGAAACACTTGCAGAACAGGGGTCTCAACTCTTGATTACGGTTGATTGTGGTATCACCGAAGTACAAGAAGTCGCGCGTGCACACGAGCTCGGTATGGAAGTCATTATTACCGATCACCATCTTCCTGGGGAAACGTTACCGTCAGCATATGTGATCGTGAATCCAAAACAACAAGGAGATACGTATCCTGATGTGATGCTCTGCGGTGCGGGGGTCGCGTGGAAACTAGTGTGCGCGCTCCTTGTGCACGGACGTGAAAAATGGAGTGTTTCCGAGGGGTACGAAAAATGGCTTCTCGATATGGCGGGTCTGGCGACGATCGCTGATATGGTACCTTTGCAAAATGAAAATCGCGCGCTCGCATATTTTGGACTCAAAGTACTTCGTCTCTCACGACGCATTGGGTTGAAAAAAATTTTAGAAAAAACAGGAACCATACAAACATCACTTACGGAAGATGATATTGGTTTTACTATCGGGCCACGCATCAATGCAGCAAGTCGTATGGGAATTCCGATGGATGCGTTTCGATTGCTTGCAACAACAGATGAGAAAGAAGCAGAAGGACTCGCAGAGCATCTCGTACACTTGAATGAAACACGCAAGGGGCTCGTGGCGAGTATGGTGAAGGAAGCGCGCAAACATTTGGAAGCGCGCATTGTCGACGGCGCTCTTCGTGAAGTGATTGTCATCGGCAACCCGTCGTGGATGCCGGGACTCGCGGGTCTCGTCGCGGGTACACTTGCAGAAGCATATGCACGTCCTGTGTTTGTGTGGGGGAGAGCTGAAGACGGCGTAATCAAAGGTTCATGTCGTTCGGATGGTGCGTGTGATGTGGTGGAGTTGATGACCAACGTTCGTGTCGGTATGTTTCTTGATATCGGTGGTCATGCACGTGCAGGAGGATTTTCTCTAGAGCATGATGGCGTGCATCATCTCGAAAACGAACTCGTGCGTGTGTATCAGTCAAAGATCGAAATTAAAAAAATAGAAACACAGATGATCGATGCGACACTGACACTTAGTGACGTGACCATGACAACGTGGAGCATCATCGAACGTTTCGCGCCGTTCGGTGTCGGCAATCCGAAGCCAACATTTTTATTTGAAACCGTGCGTATAGCAGAAGTAAAAAAATTTGGGAAAGAGCGCACGCACCTCGAGCTCCGTTTTGAAAATTCGCGCGTGAAAGCAATTTCATTTTTTGCGGAAGAAAAATATTTAAAAATTTCTTCAGGGGATACTATCAATCTCGTCGCGGTGATGGAGCTCAACACGTTTCGCGGTGCGCGTGAGCTTCGTCTCCGTATCGTAAACGTGGTAAACTAACATACATGAAAGCATCTGAAATTATCATTTACACCGACGGTTCATCACGAGGCAACCCTGGTCCGGGTGGATGGGGAGCGATTGTTGCTACACGTGAACGTGTAGTGGAACTCGGTGGTGGAACGCGTCTCACTACGAACAACAAGATGGAACTTATGGCAGCAATCGAGTCACTTCGGTTTGTGTGCGATCTGGGAATTGTCGGCACGATTGATATGCGCGCGGACTCGCGCTACGTGATCAACGGCATCACCAAGTGGATTTTTGGATGGCAAAAAAATGGCTGGCGAAATACACAAAAAGAAGAAGTGGCGAATCGTGAGTTGTGGGAAGCACTCGCATGTGTAGTGGCGGATGTACAAATGAGTGGCGCAAAAATTTTATGGAACTATACACCGGGACATTCGGGTATTCCAGGGAATGAGCGCGCGGATGAAATTGCAACTGCGTATGCGGATGAAAAAAATATAAAACTTTTTGATGATGAGCGCACGCAGTATGGCATCGATCTCGTTTCCAATGCACCAATAGGTGAATCAAAAAAAATAAAAAAAACGCCTGCAGAAAAAACACGACAAAAAGCAAAAGCATATTCCTATCTGAGTTTGGTAAATGGAAAACTTATGAGACATACCACATGGGCGGAGTGTGAGGAGCGGGTCAAGGGTGTAAAGGACACGAAATTCAAAAAGGCAGTAAGTGCAGATGATGAGCGCGAAATTATAAAAGCATGGGGAATAGCATAGTTCCGAAAAAAGTTTTTAAGGAGTAGTATCCATAAAATTTTTTTCGGAATTTTTTGTATGTCATCGAAATATTTTTTTGGTTTCATTCTTGGTTTCATCCTTGGGGTTTCGATTGAAAGCATTTTCAATTTTGGATATTCGTTTACAGTTTTATTTCTGGTACTTGCATTCATTCTTATCCTCTTGGTGAATGTGGTGTCGTCGCATCAGCGTAGTTTCTTTGTTTCATTTGTTCTTGCTTCATGCGCACTTGGGGTTCTTTGTGTCGATGTTTCATCGAATATACAGAACGCACATATATTAGATGTGTTTGTAGGAACGTCGGTCCGTGTGGGTGGAATGGTTGTTACACAGCCTGATGTCCGAGAAGAATATACCAACATTGTCCTTGAGGCGAGAGATGTCTTTTATGGTGGGGCGCACGATGTCCTTGAGCGCCCTGTGCATGTCCTTGTGCGCACACAAGCGCACCCAAAACTTTACTATGGAGATGAACTCGTTCTGAAAGGAGAATTAGCAATCCCTAAAAATTTTGCACCAAAGGAAGGAGCGCGCGCATTCGACTATCGAGCGTATCTTGCGAAAGAAAAAAATTTTTATCAAATGTTTTTTCCAGAAGTTACCGTGGTCGCTCGTGGTCACGGAAATTTTTTATATGAAAAATTGTTTGCCATGAGAGCATGGCTTTTTGAAAATATGTTTCGTGCAATTCCTGAACCAGAAGCATCGCTCGCGGGTGGCATCCTCCTCGGGGAGAAGCAATCGCTCGGCAGTGAACTGCTGCAAAAATTTCGTGACGTAGGAGTGGCGCACATTGTCGTACTCTCTGGGTACAACATCGCCATCGTTGCAAGTGGTGCGACACGCGCACTCGTGGTCCTCCCATTTTTTCTTCGCGTGAGTATGAGTGTCGGTACAGTGATATTGTTTGCGCTGATGGTCGGTGGTGGCGCGACGGTGGTGCGCGCGACGATCATGGTGCTCGTCGTTATTCTTGCACGCGCGATGGGACGCGAGGGGAGCGCACTTCGCGCGCTCGCACTTGCAGGAGGTGTGATGATTTTTTTGAACCCACTCATTCTCTTTCATGATGTTTCATTTCAGCTTTCGTTTATGGCGACACTTGCACTCGTCGTGTTCGCACCCGTACTCAATAAATATTTTTTATGGATTCGTCAGAGCATGCTTCAAGAAATTGTGACCACCACATTCGCAACACAAATTTTTGTACTGCCCCTCATTTTGTATCAGACAGGAAGTCTCTCGCTCATTTCATTTATCGCAAATATTTTTATCCTTCCCGTCATACCGCTTGTAATGTTTTTTACCGCGCTCGTCGCACTACTTTCGTGGGTTCCATTTTTAGGAACAATCTTGTCTTCTGTTGCACATATTCTTCTCTCGTACATTATTTCTGTAGTTTCACTTTTTTCACACATTCCATTTGCAACGATTTCAAAAATATCATTTTCATTTTTTGAACTCATTATTTCATACATCGTGATCACCATTGTAATTGTAAAAAATTATCTCAAAACTTTACCAAGCGAAAACAGAGAATAAAAGCGGTATTTGCCCCGTGGCAAAACCACGGTCAAAATGTGTTCGCTTCGTTCACACATTTACCGCCCCAGAGGGGCGGGGTATTCAACCCTTGTATTAGCTCCTCGGCTCAGAAATGAGGAAGATTACTTTCTCATTTCACTCGCTCTACGTCGCTAATAAAAAAGTTCGCCGTCATTTGACGGCGAACTTTGTGTTGCAAGTGTACTGATATATTACAGAGGACTTGCCTGCCCTTCACTAAGACGACAACTGTGTTTCAGGCGCGCGCGATGAATTTCCTCTGCGATCTTTTTTGTCTCGCGATGCGCTGCTTCAGCTACGTTGTCGGTCGATGCAAAGATAATGCTTCGCGAGGAGCTGAGGATCAGTCCTTCTCCGCGTTTGTTTTTCCCGGCACTGAATGCTTGGTAGGTGTCGCCACCCTGCGCGCCGATGCCGGGACTCAAGATCGGCATATTATCGCCGATAACTTTACGGATTTCACGGAGTTCGTCTGAACGTGTTGCACCGATCACAAGACCGCAGTTATGGTTTTTGTTCCACGAGTGTGCCACCTTATAGGCAACATACTCGTACAAAGGAACGCCGTTATAGTGTGTCGCGTGTCCTAAAAGCTTCTCGATCTCGTCGAGTTCATTTCTTCTCAGCGAGACCGGTTGATATTGAAACTCTTCTGCTCCCTCGTCGGAAGAAAGACAGTGAACAAAGATACCTTTTTCTTTTCTCTCGAGAAACGGTCGCAAGGCTTTCTCTCCAAAATACGGGTTGATAGTGATCGCGTCTGCCTGCATCTCATCGAAGAGTGCGCATGCGTAGTCGATATTGGTATCGTGTGTGTCTCCGCGCTTGGCATCGATGATAACAGCAGCTTCTGGTTCGACCTGATGAATCATCTCGATCGTTCCTTTCATAGCGGCGTAGCCTTCTGGTCCCGAGGCTTCGTAGTCGGCAGAGTTCAGTTTGTAGGTAGATACGAGACCTGCTGTTGCCTCTACTATCACTTTGTTGAATCTGAATGGTTGTGGAGACAACATCGGGTACTCCAACCGTGCCGTAGAAGGAGCGGGGGATCTCTTTAATATTGCTGTCGAGTCCTACACAGACGAATTTGTTGTCACCCCACCTGTTTTCGATGAGGTTCCAGAAATTTCTTTTAGGCATACCATTCCTCCTATAGATTTTTTTAGTAACTTATCCTCTTGTTTTCTACTATACTATTGAGATAAATGCAATGACGGTCGAAGATAATTGTTCGTCTCGGTCACAGATATTTTGTTCGTCGTCACTCACAAAATTCCGTGGTCACAACTTTTTGCTCGACCGTCGTCTTACAAAAGTCGCGACCCCCTCTCAATTATTTTTCTTGCTAGAAAAATAATTTCCGATCTTGCGAAGCTCCAGGTATTCGCTTCTCACTCGACTCGTAGTTTTGTTTTGCTAAACAAAACATACTCCGTCTTTCGATTCCTCACGCAAGGCGCGCAGGCGCCTTGCTACGAGGGCACCATAAAAAATACCCCACATTAAGGGGGTATTTTTTATGGTGCCCTCGTGAGGACGCTTCGCTATCTCACTCCTGGGAAACCCACGGTTTTCCCAAGCCTTCCTCCACGGAGAAACAGATGTTTCCCCGACCCCCTTCACGTTCGATTCCTCACGAGGGCACAAATAAAATAAAAACACCCTAATGGGTGCTTTTATTTCTTGTGCCCTCGTGAGGAATCGAACCTCAATTACGAGATCCGCAATCTCGTGTCCTATCCGTTGAACGACGAGGACGGCTATGTTTTGAACCTCTACACATTACCACAAAATCAGGAAAAAGCAAAAAATGAGAGAACTACCGTCTACGGGGAATTGTGTTGTTTGCAAACCTAAAATCCAAATGTGCGCATAAGACGACTTGCAAAAGGTTCAGCCTGAGGCACTTCCTCGAGCTTTTTTGAAAGAATCTGATGAATTTCGTCTAGGGGCGCATTATCAAGAGGTATTACTATTTGTGGCATATAGGGTTTCTCAGAGATCAAAAGAAGTTTTGGTGAAATGTGTATGTTGTGAATTGTTTGTTCTTCGAGAATCCAAAATGCTTCAAGCGTGTGCCATGGGCGAAGTTTATCGCCTGAACGAATACCTTTGCGTGATATTTCGTGCTCGATCATGCGAGAAGGGTTTTTTGAATGCAAAAGCAGAGAACCGATACCAATAACAAGAATAAGTGAGAGGAGGATGTTTCCTAAAAGAATAAACGCAATTGCCAGTGATATGGTAATAATACTGACTGCCCAGTACCAGTCGGCGGTATGCTCGCGATGCTCGTGTTCAGGTGCGTGCCACGTGATGTGATATTCTTCCATACTGTTATGTTTATTGTAGCACGTGAGAAGTATCTGTAACAATATAAAATTATGTCTGAGTGATAAAAACAAAAAACTCGCGCTCCACAAGAACTGGAGCGCGAGGTGAACTTTTAAAGCACCGTCAGTTTTTATCAGCCGGGTAATATTGGCTGACTAATTTCTGAAGGAGGTCAAACGATTCTTGAGGAGAAAGTACGCCCTTTTTTTTAGGAACGATGTTGAAAGGGCTAAATCGTGGATATCCTGAAGTGCGTGATACCCACCGGGATATCTTCTCGAACATCTTGTAGCCCGCGCGACTTTGGATATGTGCGACTTTGGCATCGCTCATAATGACCGCAAAGGCGACGAGGACATAGTGAGGGTATTCCTCGTTAACTTTTTTCTCAAAAAGTGTCGCGAGGGTACTCCTTATTATGCATATTCCTATGTCCGTCAGGTCAATATTTTTGATGTCATTAATCATCGAACGCAGGTGTTTGTCCGTCTCGAGCTTTATTTCTTCATGTCTTTTCTTGTTGGTCCTGAATTGCTCTGGAGTGAGGACACCAGCTTCGGAAAACTCACCCCGCCACGCAAGCGTCCCTGCCTCTATCTCTTCAGTAAGAGGGTAGAGGTTTGGATTCAGGCTTTTATTCTTCCTGTCGTCGAGTACCACCTGTACTATTTTATTCGGAATTGGGAGAGACATAATTTTGTGGTAGCTCTCTTCTCCAATTCCCTCGATAACAGGTGTGGTGCAATACTGCTCTTCTTTACTGTTGAGGCTTCGGCTTGCTGCGAAATACGCCCCACGTACGGTGATGGAGTTTATGTGTCTGAGTTCACGTAAAATTTCACCCGCACGCCACGAGGCGATGTAATCGCGTGGTTCGTACATTCCCCACTTTTGCACCCTGTTCCACTCCACAATTATTCCTACGCCACAATTTTCCTCATCATTATAGACGATGGGGGTGCACAGGAAAGGTTTACTTTCTTTGATTCCTACGTGTGCCTTGAAATATTGACCTCTGAAACGGATAGAATCTCCTCCAATGAAAAGCATCTGGCATACCTCCTTAAGTTTTTTTGTTTACCTCAATGTGCGTTCCGTAAATTCTATATACAGTATAGTATATTTTTACCAATTTGTCAAACAACTTTTGTAATAGTTTGTGTAACTTACCTCATTGCCTCGTCATTGCAATCAGTTTGTTGAAGATTGGGTTCAAATGACAATTTTTCTGGGTTTGTATATTCATATACACCATCACCTCTGTCTTTCATTTCTCCGAAACCTACGTTTGCAATCCCTTTACCAAAAATGATAACTATTTCCTCTTTTCTTGTTTTGGTACCTTTTTTTGAATCCCATAGCGCGACAATAGTTTGTTTCATTGTTTTCGTATCAATAGGCGAGACAGTTCCGATGAAAATTCCTGTTTTAGGTTCATTTTTTGCGAGGAGCCAATAGAAATCTCCCGTAGCCTTATTTTCACGTACATCTATAGAAAGTTTTGCGCGGTCACCAGCTTCAGTGTTCCAGATGTAGCAAAGCTGTTCATTAGTTGTTTTTGAAGGTACGTCGGTATTCAATGACGTATCAGGTGGAGTGATCTTCTCTTTCCCTATTTTGTTAGTAACAAAAAGCCATGCCAAAACAATAAGAAGCAAGATAACGATTATCGCAAGAACTATTTTGAGTATTTTCATAATGTTGTTTTGATTATACCTATATTGTACAAAATTTTTCGCTATTTAGGAATGCTTTTAGTTTGTATTCACTTTTGTATGATTTACGTATTAATACACACATTTTGCATAGCAATATCTTCCACAACCGTCACTAGGGTAGGGTGTACCAAACAAGTTACTCGAGTTTTCAAGGCAAAATTCTATGGCGTATGAGTTATTGTTTGCAGTCGGTGGGCAGACGGCTCCGGGGAGATCCCAAACTGATGAACCGTAAACATATATTGAATTTCCCCAATAACCACAAGAAAGAGAGTTTGGGTTTGTAGAAATTGAGGGGATAAACCCTTCGGCGACAAGAGGTGCGAGTGCGGTTGAAGCGTCTGTTGGGATGCCTATTGGCCCTGCGGCCATGGTGTCTATATATCTTCCATATTTATCGTAATAAAGACCCAACGCCAATTGAAATTGTTTTACATCAGAGACTCTTCGTGCATCGCGGGCTTTTGATCGAGCTGAATTCAAGCTCGCCATAACCACCGAAGCCAAAAGGCTTATTATGGCTATAACCACAAGGAGTTCTATCAATGTAAAACCTGCCTTATTTTTGTAGTATGTCATCTGTTTTGAAGCTGTGGATAATTTGCTGGTGGCGGAATATTCGGCGCACCCTCACCCTTAAAAAGAAAAAATAATGAGATGACAGTAATTAATACTGAGACAATCAATACGACATAGGATGCCTGCTGTTCATCTTTAATAATACCACCGGAATATTTTATTGCTAGCTCTATAATTTTTGATGTTTTATTCTGGCCGTAATAACCTTTCGGCGTTTCCCCTTGAATTTCAAATTCTACTTTAGAGTTATTATTGTTGTCCATAACATAATTATAAAGAATAATTAGGAAAAACAAAACCCACCACAGTGAGTCCGTGGTAGGTTTTGGTGCGTGTCGCTACTTTGAATTATTGTAAGTAAAGTTATAGATATCTAATCTGCGCAACCTTGGGTAATGGTGACTCGGTAATCATCTGCTGTGAATCTTGTTTTATCTGCGCCGGTAGTAAATAAATAAGATGTCATTACGGGAGGGGCACCACTACTGCAGTCATTATCGTCGTAGGCGTAATAATTCCCCCACGGATCTCTATCAATACGTCCACTTAAATAATTACCACTAACTAATGCGTTTATTACATTAAGCCAAGCTCCACTAGGTGGTTCACTACATGCTGAACAGTTATCGCCGGGTGGGGGAAGCTGACCGTTGTCTAGCTTGTAAGCTAACATCGCTATTTTTAACTGCTTGATATCCATTTTAGCCCGCGCATACCTTGCTTTATCTCGCGCCGAGTTAAGGCTGGTCAAAACCACTGAAGAAAGCAGGCTAATAATGGCGATGACCACCAAAAGCTCTATCAGAGTAAATCCTCTTTTGTTTGTTTTAGTGTTGAATTTCATTTAAATTTTGAGGGAATAGTTTCCAATACTTCAGGAGAGAGGTTCTTCCTTAGTTCTAGCGGAATATCCTCGCGAAATTGAACCGCTTTAGGCGAGGTAGGGCTAAGGCGAGAAAACAAAATGATTGAAATTATTATTGCTGCTACTGCAAATATTATTAATACATAATTTGCCTGTTGTTCATTTTTAATATGTCCACCAGAAAATTTTATTATCAATGCTATGATTTTTGATGTCTTCTTCTGGTTGTAATATCCGCTCGGTCGTTCATATTGGTCTTCAAATTCTATTTTTTGGTTGGAGGTTACGT
>Ga0155868_16_pt2 | contig 122858 bp, 118 predicted proteins | sample RifCSPlowO2_01_FD_107522 | JGI IMG/M metagenome (GOLD analysis project Ga0155868, IMG submission 107522) | Candidatus Yonathbacteria bacterium RIFCSPLOWO2_01_FULL_43_27 | reverse complement strand
GATATTCTGAATTGGTCGGTTTTTCCCGCAAGGGAATAAGATGATTGTCTTCTCCATCTCAAAAAGAGACACCCCCGTATCAGAAGGGTTACTGATACAGAAGACCCCCCACCTATTTTTACTTTGTAAAAATAGGTGGGGGGCGAAGAACGGAACAAAAGAAAGAATACTCTAATTTTTAGATACATATGCAGTGGTCAATACACTAAAAAACGCCTATAAATAGGCGTTTTTTAGTGTATGTAGTAAAAATGCTTGACTTTTGTATTTAAATATGCTATACTATATCTAGATAAAAATTGGTTCAAAAAAATTAGTTCTTACAGGAGAAATAAAATGAGTAATAGAAGGAAGAGAAGTTTTGCGGATAAGATATTCTTTTTCTTTACAATTTTGTTGTTAACTACGGGAGTATTTGTTGGGACGTCATATCTCAGCAAGGGGATCATCAATGCCTCCCAATTGCCCACTGTATACATGGTGCACGGTGACAAAGATATCTGCACCAAGGCAGAGGACGCGCAGGGGAAAATTTCTACCTGCGAAAAAGAAATGAAGGGAGTTTACCACACAGAGTGGGTAGCTCCCAAAACGCTCAATGAGTATTAAAGTTGAGCAAGAAACAAACAAGGCGGACCATTTTGGCCCGCCTTTATTTTTTCATATACAGCACTTTTTTAATTTGGTATCATTAAAAGCGGACAATAATTCCTACCACAAGGAGGGAATATGCATAACAGAAGAAAAGAAGACAAGGTGGTCATCTTTTGCGTTATCGTTGTTATTGCAGGAATGTTCCTCCTCTCGTTGATTTCCTATCAAAGCGGTGGTCGTACAATACCTTTCCCATTCTTTTTTCTAAACTGATTATGGCGGATGTATAAAGGCGGACTTTATGAAGTCCGCCTTTATTTTTTGCCCTCTTTCTTGTTGGTGCGCGATCCTGGGCTCGAACCAGGGACCTTTCGAGTATCAGTCGAATGCTCTAGCCAACTGAGCTAATCGCGCATTTCGCACTCGTGCAATATATCAAAAAAGTGGGTTTTACGCAACAAATTTCAGTATACTGATCCTTAGGTGTGTATTTAGTAAAACGTCATTTGTTCTGCTTCAGCGAGCTCGTCGTGAGAGTTAATTTGGACCCAATAGGGCATCTCTACCGCTTGAAACTTATAATCCTGTAACATCGGCACTATTGTTTGTGGTAACCCATATTCACCGCCAGCAACCTCCACAGGCGAGTAGTCCCAGAGACGTTCGTCGAGTATGTAGGTGCCGGTCGCAAGTGGTTGAGGATTCTCAAATTCTTTTTCGGTCGGTCGCCTGAAACCACGTACGCGCTCCTTTTCAACGTCGACGATCAAATAATTTCGTGACGGCAATTTTTTTACTTGTATACCAAAAGCAAGAGGGAGGATAATCATTTTTTCAAGCGCTTCTTTGTCTTGAATATCGTCAGCGCCCATTACGAGAAACGAACCTGAGTGTATGTATTGCTTTGCGGAACATAGAGCGCCATACGTCCCCATTATTTCTCCTTGGTCTGCGTACGTAATTTTTCTCTGGTCGTAGTATGTACCAAAATATTTTTTAAGCGCATCACCTTTATATCCGACAACGATAATAACTTCGTCAATTTGTGGCGGAAGTGCTTTGATGATGTGCTCGAGAATTGGTCGCCCTTGTACGGGGATGAGAGGTTTGGGTATGGTGTTGGTGAGGGGTGCGAGGCGTGTTCCTCTACCCGCGGCAAGAATGATTGCTTGCATATTGAAACACTATAGCAGATGAGTTTCAAAATAGAAGTGGTGTCTATGTATAAAAAAACGGCGCGGACGTTACTTCCGCCACTATGGGAGCGAGGCTGTTTTCCTCCTTATCGTGATGGTATAAAAAAACGGCGCGGACGTTACTTCCGCGCCGGGAGGCTGTTTTCCTCCAGTGTATCAAATGGAGCAGATAGATAGTCTGTCACCACTCCATTCCTGCCGTTTCTTGCCCATTGTGCATAATGTGCGATGAGGGCTTGTTGGGCAGGGTATGTATCGCTACGGGAAAGGACGAGTATTTCTGGAATGCTCATCCAATTCTTTTCAGCGACCTCGTTAGAGGTATGCTCAGGGAGTATCCTTGTAAATGAATATTGATACTCAAAGAGATGTACGATACCGTATCTCTCTCTGAACACGAAATTTCCTACCCAGAGGAGGTCGTGTGGGGAAATAACAATACCTGTTTCTTGATGAACTTCTCTGACAGCTCCATGTACAGGGAGTTCTCCGAGCTCAATTCCGCCTCCGGGAAGTTCAAGCTTTTGAGGGTTTCTGTTGTTGAGGAGTATGAGTATTTCGCCACAGTCGTTCTTTATGACAACGACAGAGCCGTTTACTTCATTTCTGTGCTCATCCATTGGCAGTCACTCCTTTCTTTTGGTTTTAAGGTCGTGTACTTCTCTTTCATTTATATCACACCTTGAAGACCTTCACAATTTTGGCGTAATACATAAAGAATGGTACGATTGAGACAGTCAAAAACATGGCAACACTATATATTGTCGGCACCCCTATTGGAAACCTCGAGGATATTACCTTGCGGGCTTTGCGCGTGCTTAAAGAAGTAACGATAGTGCTCTGCGAGGATACCCGCGTAACAAAACGCTTGCTCACAAAATACGAGATAGAAACACCAGTTATGAGCTATCACGCGCAGTCAAAACTTGCGAAGGTAGAAAAAATCCTCGCACTTCTTGAGGAAGGAAACGACCTCGCGCTTGTTTCGGATGCGGGAACCCCGTGTATCTCGGACCCCGGCTCGCTCCTTACTAAACAAGTATTAGAACGATTTGGAGAACAGGTACCTATTGTGTCAATTCCAGGACCATCGGCACTTATCACGGCACTTTCTTCAGCAGGAATTTCTGTAGCAGAGTTTACGTTTCTTGGTTTTTTGCCTCACAAGAAGGGGAGAGAAACGCTATTCAAGGAGATCGCCGGCTCATCACGCGTGATGGTTTTTTATGAATCAACCCATCGTATTGAAAAGGCACTCGAGTCACTTGAAAAATTTTGTGGTGCTGAGCGGCATATCATCGTCGCACGTGAACTGACAAAAATATACGAGGAATATGTGCGTGGTGGGGTTGCCAGCGTGCGTGCTCATTTTACAAAAAACCCTGACCGTGTACGCGGGGAGTTTGTGGTGATTGTGGATCGTGTGTACTAGGCACATATTTGCTTTTCTTTTGCTCTCTAGTGTATACTAGTTTCAATGACGAAAAATACTGCAGTAATTTTCTTGGGGGTTTTGGTAGCCGTCTTGCCGGCTCTCGGATTTCCTTCGTGGATACGCACGATCTTTTTTGTCCTCTCTGGTCTTAGTATTGCTGTCCTTGCATACCTTTCCTCGGTTGTGTATTGCAGTAATTGTGAAAAACTCATCGAGGAAGCGGACCGAGCTCTCGACGAGCAGGAGGTAGATCAAAACACCACGACCATATGAGGCGCGCACTTAAGACCGTTTTAATGGGAGGTATTTTTATTACCGGAGTTTTTTCGGTATTTTATTTTTTAGTGCCCATTCTTTTTTCAGTAACCTATCGTTCGTCTCATGAAGGCGATGTGCTAAATGGTGTTAAAGGAGCTGGTACGACGGAATCACTCTTGATTCCTCTTATACCACCCGAGATTATTGTGACGCACCTCTCTACTCCCGAGCCATTGCGCGCGGTGTATATGACGGCGTGTTATGCATCTCAATCTTCGTTACGTAGTCAGCTGGTCAAAATGATAGAGAAGACCGAGCTTAATGCGGTGGTTATCGATATTAAAGATTATACGGGGACAATTTCATATGAGCCATCAGATAAAACATTAAATGGTAATTGGGGTGCAGGGTGTCAGGTGAATGATATGAAAGCATTTGTCGCAGAGCTTCATGAAAAAGGAATCTATACTATTGGACGCCTTACGGTATTTCAGGATCCTACGTACACAAAAGTGCATCCGGAGCTTGCGGTAAAGCGTGCAAGCGATGGAGGGGTATGGAAGGATCATAAAGGACTCTCGTTTATTGATGTTTCCGCTACGCCGTATTGGGACTACGTGGTGGCGCTTGCACTTGATGCTTATGCGCAAGGTTTTGATGAAATCAATTTTGACTATATTCGTTTTCCTTCTGACGGCAATATGAGGGATATTGCGTATCCGTGGTCAAAGAATCTTACCAAGAGGCAGGCACTCGAAAACTTTTTTGCATACCTCGAGGAAAAAGTAAAACCAAGTGGCGCAGTTATCTCTGCGGATCTTTTTGGTATGACGGCGACCAATACAGATGATTTGAATATTGGGCAAGTGCTTGAGCCGGCACTGCGCCATTTTGATTATGTTGCACCGATGGTATATCCGTCACATTATCCACCAAACTATAACGGATGGAAGGACCCCAATCAGCATGCGTATGACGTTGTACATTATTCTATGAGTCGTGCAGTATCTCGTGCGATGGTAGCCTCGACGACACCACTCAAGCTTCGTCCATGGCTTCAAGATTTTGACTATGGAGGCACGTATGGCGCTAAAGAGGTTCGCGATCAAATACAGGCAACCTATGATGCAGGATTGACGTCGTGGATGCTATGGGATCCGAGCAACAAGTACACACCTTCAGCACTCCATCCTGCGGAATAGGAGAGTAGGGGTGTGTTGAATAACAAAATATCGATTATGAAAAAAACGTTTGAAATATTTAAGAAAAGTCTTTCGGATGTTTCTTTGTATCGCGAGGCGCGTGAGGCACCGCTCAAGGTCGGCATACGATATTATATAAAAGCTATTTTTTTACTTTCTCTGTTTGCAACGGTTGCATTTGGGGTGTTTTCTGTTCCTCAGGGAGTTCGCTTTATGAAAGAAGAAGCTTCATTGTTGGTACAAGAAAGATACCCTACCGACCTCGTCGTGACATTTAAAAACGGGGAAGCTTCAACGAATAGTGCTTCCCCTTCATTTATTCCCGGAGAAAAAAAGACACTCAAGACTCTTTTTAATGATGACTCAATTGAAAACATCCTCGTAATTGATACGGGGAGTGAATACGATGGGAGTGTTTTTGATAACTATCACACTTTCGCACTTCTCACTAAACATGATCTTGTAATGAGAGGAGTAGAAGAGAGGGTTACAATTCAGCCACTTCGTGGAATTCCTGAAATGACGATTACTTCAGCATCGCTGATCAATTTTATAGAGAAGTTAAATAACTCACTTGCACTTTTTGTTGTTCTTTCTCTCGTGATTGTTTTTGCATTATTGTTCGTGGGGTATCTTGTATATTTGGTACCACTCGCACTCTTTGCCCTCATCCCATACTTCCTTGCATGGATAAAAAATATCCCCCTTACGTATCGTGGGGCATATAAGATGAGTGTGTATGCTGTTGTTCCTGGGCTTGCCCTTAAGACGTTGTTTAGTATCGGCGGGGTCTTTCTCGTGCCCGCATATTTCTCGTTGTTGATTTTTATGCTTGTCGTTTTTCTTGTAATGAAGAGGATGGAGCAATAGGTATGTTTCTGAAGCGTATATGGTATAAAAAAACCACCCGAGAAGGGTGGTTTTTTAGAGTGAAAACTACTTTTACACAATCTTGGTGTTCTTTCCTGCCTTGATACACTTGGTGCAGATTTTGATACGGGAACCGTCAGCAAGAGGCGCCCACTGAAGGTTGGGATATTTGCGACTTTTGCCGATAGGGTTAAATTTCGTTGCACGGACGCGGTTTGAGTAGCCTCCAGATACGATCGTTCCCTTGTTACATGTTAGACAGACTTTTGCCATAGCTTTTTTGTTTATAGCTTGTATGCTATCATAACTTACATATTATTGCAAATAGTCATGGAAGCCCTCTTTTTTCTCATCATCCTTATCTTTTCTGTCATTATCCATGAGATTGCGCATGGATATGTGGCTGAGATGTGCGGTGATTCGACTGCGCGACACGCCGGACGACTCACGTTGAACCCCATAAATCATATTGATCCTCTTGGTTCGGTAATTTTGCCTGCACTGATGTATTTTGGGTCGGGTGGTAGTTTTATGTTTGGGTGGGCAAAGCCTGTACCGTACAATCCTTATAACCTTAAAAATCTCAAATGGGGAACCGTGGCAGTTGGTCTCGCAGGGGTGCTTTCAAATCTTTTCATTGCAATTGTTTTCGGAATCATTATACGTTTTGCTGATGTTTTTAGTATCGTGCCTGGTTCTCCTTTCTATACGATACTCATAAGTATTGTATTGGTGAATGTGTTGCTTGCGGTGTTTAATTTAATTCCGTTCCCTCCGCTTGATGGCGCACGCGTTTTGTTTTCCTTTTTACCATATCGTTTTCAGTATATTCATGACTATTTAGAGCAGAACTGGCTTTTGTTTATTATCTTTATTTTCTTTTTTGCGCAATACATTATTTCCCCTGCGGTGTCGCTGGTATTTGGTTTGATTGTGGGGATCTAGATAATAAGATTTTGTTCAATAATAATTACTCTGCACAGCTCTGAGTAATAATAAAATAGAACAAATACGCAAAAAAATGTGGCATACAAAATCACCAACAGCTGTTATCGAAGAATTACGTTCAAGCGAACGCGGTTTACGTAATGAGGAGGTGACGTTGCGCATAAAGCAATACGGACTCAATAGACTTCCTGAGGCAAAAACCGATAGTCTTTTTACTATTTTCTTGCGCCAATTTCAGAGCCCGCTCATTTATATATTGGTGGTTGCAAGTATTGTGGTGTTCGCGATCGGAGAAGTGGTCGATGGGTCGATTATTCTCGCGGTACTTCTTATCAATGCCGTTGTGGGAACATTTCAAGAAGGTAAAGCGCAGAACGCTCTGTTGGCTCTCAAAAAATTTGTAGAAACGAAGGCTACCGTACTTAGAGATGACAAGGAAATAATCATTTCAGATACAGAGCTGGTACCTGGCGACATTCTTATCTTTCAAGAAGGAGAAAAAATTCCTGCCGATGCTCGTATTATTGTTTCCCATAATCTTAAAATAGATGAAGCGACCCTAACAGGAGAGTCTGAACCGGTACATAAAACAAGCGAACAGCAGGTCGGCGGTGAGACGATCGGACAATATAAAAATATTGCATACAAAGGTACGAGTATTGTCGCTGGTAGTGGACGAGCGATAGTTATTGCAACTGGCTTACAAACTACCATCGGAACGATCGCAAAGGAGATCGCACTCATTGACACCGAGATTCCACTCAAGGGTAATATTCGCCATCTCTCTCACCTCATTATTGCAACCGTGGCGATTGTTTCAATAACAATTTTTATACTTGGTATTGCGGTTGGTAAGCCGGTTAAGGATATGTTTACAACGATCGTTTCTCTGTCTGTGTCGATCGTACCGGAAGGACTTCCTATTGTGGTGACACTCATTCTTGCAATGGGCGTTTGGCGTATGAGTAAACGTAATGCTCTGGTAAAAAAACTACAGGCGGTTGAATCTTTGGGACAAGCAAGCATTATTGCTGTTGATAAAACCGGCACGATTACTAAAAACGAGATGGTAATCCAAAAAGTATACGTAGGAGAGAGGATGTTTGAAATTGGTGGTATTGGATATGAACCTACGGGTGATATTAGTTTTGAAGGCCGTATTACCGACGGTGCAAATCACCCCGAGTTGCTCCTTGCCGGGAAGATCGGTGCTTTTTGCGCCGGTGCTCGTGTTGTGTATTCGGAAGAAGACGCACAGTTTCGAGTTTCAGGAGACCCTACCGAGGCGGCAATGCTGGTACTCTCGCAGAAACTCGGTTTTCATAAGGAAAACCTTGAGCGAGAATCGCCTGTGATAGAAGAGATTCCCTTTGACTACCGATTAAAGTATCACGCTATGCTTCACGAGGTTGATGATAAAAATTTCCTAACCATTGTTGGCGCGCCAGAAGTTGTTTTAGAATTGTCTGAAACGATGTGGTTGGAAGGGAAGCACAAAGAACTTTCTTCTGAAGACCGAAAAAAACTTGAATCTATCTTTTATCAAATGTCACAAGAGGGGTTACGTGTAGTGGCTTTTGCTATTGAACCAGACGCTGGGGAAATACTCAACCCACAAAAAATACGAGCGCTCACCTTTGTTGGTTTTTATGGTATGAAAGACGCAACAAGATCGGAGGCATTATCGGCAATACAGAAAGCAGAATCAGCTGGGGTAAAAGTCGTAATGATTACGGGTGATCACAAGGTGACTGCCCAAGCTATTGCAAAAGAAATCGGCATTTGGCACGAAAATGACGAGATGCTCATGGGGTTCGAAATTGAAGGGATGTCTGATGTAGAGTTGTTGAGTAGGATTAAAACAGTCTCAGTTTTTGCGCGAGTAAATCCGGAGCACAAGATGAGAATTATTAGGGCATATCGGACTCTTGGTGAAGTAGTGGCGATGACGGGAGACGGGGTAAACGATGCGCCTTCGTTGGTCGCCGCTGATCTTGGTGTGGCTATGGGGAATATTGGTACGGAAGTAGCAAAAGAGGCTTCTGACATTGTGCTTCTCGACGACAACTTGGAGAGTATTGTCTCGGCAATTGAAGAGGGTCGTAGCATTTATAAAACTATTAAGAAAGTTATTTTGTATTTGTTTTCAACGAGTATGGGTGAGGTGCTCACGATCACCGGTGCGCTTATTTTAGGATATCCGTTGCCGATATTGGCAGCGCAAATTATCTGGTTAAATTTTGTTACTGATGGTTTTCTTGATATGTCGCTCGCTATGGAGCCGAAGGAAGGGCACTTGCTTAAGGGTAAATTTAAAAAGCCGGGAAAATATCTTGTTGATAAATTGATGGCAAAAAGAATGGTTATTATGTCGCTTGTAATGGCGCTCGGTACGCTTTATTTGTTTAAAAACTATTACGAAGTTGATTTGGCAAAAGCATGGACGATGTCGCTTACCGTTCTGGCCGCCTTTCAATGGTTTAATGCTTGGAATTGTCGGTCAGAGTATAAATCAATTTTTCAAATGAATCCGTTTTCCAATAGGTATTTGGTTGGAGCAACAGTTATCGTTATTACTCTCCAGTTGATTGCCATTTATACACCCGTGATGAATACATTTTTGAAAACTGTCCCACTCAATGCATCTGATTGGATAATACTTGTGCCGATCGCGGCACTGATCGTGCCAGCTGAGGAAATTCGCAAACTCTTTTATCGTAGAAAATTTAAGAAGAATGGTTTTGCATATTAAATAATGTTGAAAACTTCCTGATCTTTATAAAAAAAGTTTGAGATCTTAAAGCTCTCGCAGTGTTTTTTTGTCTACCTTGGGCTTGTCGAAGGGTGGGGGTGCGGGACTTGGTCACGAGTTACTGAGTATATTTCTTCGCGTTGCTCGAAATCTACTAAGTACTCCCGACCCGGCCTCGGCGACCCTTCGAGTACTCAGGGGTCACAGGTATTTTTCTACTGAAAAATCCCGCGACCCCTCCTCGCGCCGTCGCGCTCCGGCCTTGCGAAAGCTCCAAGTTTTCGCTTTCTCACCCGCCTCCGGCTTTCAAGTCCCTCATCGTCCGCACAAACAAAAAGACGGAAATACTTGTGGGCGAGGGGGCCTGGCCAAGAACATTTTTTGTCGCCGTCGCACCAAAAAATTTCTCGGCCCTACTCGTGCGACCCATCGTGCTCGATGGGTACCCCGTACTCGTTTTCAAGTCCCTCATCGCCTTACAAAAACATGAGGGACTTGGTCACTCTCGTGGGTTTTTGCTTCGTTTTTCAAACTCACAAAAACCTCACTCGCTCGACCCCCACTCGGGCGCTCGGACAGTAGTCCGGCTTCGCGCGCCCTCGGTTCAAGTCCCTCATCGCCCGCACAAACAAAAAGGCCCCAATGCTTTGCATTGTGGCCTAATGTTTGTGGGCGATGAGGGACTTGAACCCCCGACCTTCTCAGTGTAAATGAGTTGCTCTACCAACTGAGCTAATCGCCCTTTTTTGTTTCCCTTGTCTGTCTCGAGCACTATACATTATTTCATAAATAAATTCAATATCTGCCATTTTATAAAAATGCCTATTTGTGGTATTGTAGCTAAGGAATTTTTGTATGTGCATCTCTCAAAATAAGGAGGTAGGATATGAAGAGATGTCGTTTATTGTGGCTACTGAGGATCTGGTGGTCGCGTCTCTATGTCAGAAAAGACGAATTTGATTCATCACTTAGTTTCGATGTTGAAGCGTATCTTGAGATGAACAAGAAACAGCGTGGGGAATATCTTCTGAATCTCGAGCAAAGAAGAACCATCGCACACAAAAGAGATGAAGCACGTGAGTTAGTAGGATGTAGTCTTTTAAAAAAGGGTGGCCAAGGAAGCCACCCTTTTAATTTCCCAATCTGCGATACTATGGGTTGTGTGCAAATTTGCTATAGTGTAGTAACTAATATATGAATATCTCCATCCCAATTTTATACGAAGACAGCGAGGTGCTGGTACTTAACAAGCCGGCAGGGCTGGTGGTGCATTCTGATGGGCGCACGAAAGAAGAAACACTTGTGGATTGGGTGCGTGCGCACTATCCAGTTATTGCGCGTGAGAATGTGGGGGAATCGATTGTTCTCACGGGAGGAGGGGAGATACAAAAACCTGGCGTAGTGCATAGAATTGATCGTGATACTTCAGGGGTAATTATCGTTGCAAAAACGCACGAGTCTTTTTTGAATCTCAAGAATCAATTTCAGGAACGCACCATCAAGAAAAATTACAAAGCGATTGTGTACGGTTTCTTCAAAGAACCGCAGGGAAGTATCAATAGACCTATTGGGCGTTCGGCAAGTGATTTTCGCAAATGGTCTGCCGAATATGGTGCGAAGGGCGAACTTCGTGATGCGGTAACTGACTATGAAGTGTTGGGGCAGGGAGAAATTACCATCGCAAAGACTGCAAAGACTTCTGAATGTATCAGGCTCTCGTATTTGGATGTGTTTCCTCATACGGGGCGCACACACCAGATCCGCGTGCACCTCAAATACGCAGGGCACCCCATTATGGGCGACAAGCTGTATGCGCCAAAGATGCCGTGCGTTCTGGGCTTCAAGCGTATGGCGCTCCATGCGTTTTCGGTGACGTTTCGTACCATTGCCGGAGAAGAGAAAAAGGTTTCTGCCCCCCTGCCAGGTGACTTTCAAGCAGGTCTTGCAGAATTGGGGTTAGTATGCTAAAGTGGCAAAATATTTAACGAAATACGTATGGAAAACACCACAATACAAATGAGCCCAGTTTCTATGACAGAGCGCAAGAATCTCTCTCTTCGCGCGGGTGCAACGGTTAAAGTTCATCTTAAAATTGAGGAAAAGGGTAAAACTCGCATTCAGGTTTACGAAGGTTTGGTTCTTGCAGTAAAAGGTGGCAAGGGTAATGGCTCGATGTTCACCGTACGTAAGACGGCAAGTGGTGTAGGGATGGAGAAGATTTTCCCTCTTTATTCTCCTTCAATCGACAAGATTGAAATTGTACGCCAGTCAGATGTCGGTCGCTCAAAGCTCTACTATGTGCGCAATAAGGTTGCGCGCGAAATTAGCCGTAAGATGCGTCACACCAAAACAGGTGCAACTGTTCCTGTTCAGGAGGAAGCATCTCCGGAAAACGAAGAGGCTGCATCTGCAGAATAGGATTTTGCAGCAGAGAACAAATGCAGGAAGATATCCTGCTTTTTTCTTTTTAGACTTGAAATTCTGTGAGATTTCACATATAGTGTGAGGGTTAGTAATATATGCGCAGGTGGCGAAACTGGTAGACGCACTACCTTGAGGTGGTAGCACTCGCAAGGGTATGGAGGTTCAAGTCCTCTCCTGCGCACAAAACGAAGGGCGAAACGTGTACACGTTTCGCCCTTTACGTTTTGTAGCGCAGGAGAGGACTTGAAAGCGAGCGCGGGGTACCCATCGAGTACGATGGGTCGCGTGAGTAGGGCCGAGCGGAACGAGGAGTGTCGACGACGAGAGAGCGCTTGGCAAAGTCCTCTCCTGCGAGTGACGACGAGCAAAATATTCGTGACAAAGTCCTCTCCTGTGTACACGTTTCGCCCTTTACGTTTTGTAGCGCAGGAGAGGACTTGAAGGACGGAACATGTTGCGCATGTCTATCAATCAAAAAGGCGCACCACTTGTGTGCGCCTTTTTGATCTAAGTCTATCTATAAGACTTATTCAAAGATCTTTCGAACCCATCCAAAAAGGCTGAAAACTTCTTCGTTGTCTTTGATAAATGTTTCAAGTTTCATTCGTTCCTCTCCGAGTGATACGATTTCTCTAATAAGTGTATCTTTCTCTGTTGAGGAAGCCATACGCTCTGCTTCAGCGCCGAGACGTTGTATGCGATTTTGCATGGTGACCAACTCGCTTCGAATAACGCCAAGATTTTTGTTATCAGCGCCAACGATAAATGTCTTGACTCTACTTCGTTGCTCAACTTTTTCAATTGCGGCAACCATTATTTCTGTTGAGGATGCTTGCTCCTGAGCAATCAATCGTACTTGTTCTCCAATACCACCGACTCTGAGTGGTGAGGAAAGAAGCGTTTGTACAAAATTAGCAACCTCGCTTCGGTGAAGCTCTGCGGTGGTGGTCCCTTTTTTATTTCCAGAGCGTGCTTCTTTTGAAGATGTTGTAGAATAAGCTACTTTAATTTCGTTTTCTTCTAACGCTGATGAGTTTGCACGGTTTTCTTGCGAGATAGCATCACCTTTTTTTTCGGAGACTGCCACTCCTTGAGCAAGGGCTATACCAGCCACCATAAAAGTGGCCAGAGTGATGCCTGAAACAATAATTTTTTTCATATGTGTAGTATGTTAATGCTAATAATGATGATTACCAATCCTATTATATAGTATAGTACGATATACAAAAAACGCCATACCTAGAGGTATGGCGTTTTTTGTATATTTATTCGCTATAATATCATCTATTTTTTACCAAACTTTTCATTATAGAGCTCAATACTGCGCACGACGGCATCCTCGGCAACCTTCTTGTCTCCAAAGCCAGAAATTGTGATTGCAGTTCCTTGAATTTTTTTGTACGTTTCAAAGAAGTGTTGCATTTCTTTGAGGGTATGCTTGTTGATGTCGTTGAGATCCTGCACTTCATCCCATCGAGGGTCTTTTACAGGGACGGCAATAACTTTGTCGTCTGATTCACCCCCGTCTATCATGTGCATAATTCCAACAGGGCGTGCCTTGACCATAATGCCGGGGAAGAGGGGGTACGTAGTGAGAAGAACGACATCGAGTGCGTCATCGTCATCCCAGAGAGTCTGTGGAACGAATCCATAATCAAACGGATAATCCTGCGCGGTATGAAGCGCGCGATCGAGCGCAATAAGTCCCGTCTCCTTGTTTATTTCGTACTTGTTTTTGGAACCCTTATTAATTTCTACAATGACGTTGATTTCTTTAGGTGCATTTTTGCCCAATGATATTTCGTGCCAGAGGTTCATGTTTTCGTTAATTATAAGTTAGAGTAATAATTTGTTTCAAGAAGTTTTATAAGCAAAATTTATTCGTTTGCGTGGCCACCATCTTCTTGGGAATTAATTTCTGAAGGAGTTTCCGTGAGAACATCAGCTTCCTCTGATACTGCTACAGGAGTTTCTCCTTCGCCACTTACGATATCGAGTCTCCATCCTGTAAGCTTTGCAGCGAGGCGTACATTTTGCCCACCACGACCGATTGCAAGTGATTGCTGGTCGGGAGCTACGGTGACGGTTGCATAGTGCTCTGCTTCGTTGAGTACCACGCCCTGTGTGCGCGCAGGAGAGAGTGCATCAGCAATGAATTTCGTTGCATCTTCTGACCAGAGAATGAGGTCGATTTTTTCTCCGCCGATTTCGCTCATTACCGTAGACACACGCACACCACGTTGTCCTACGCAGGATCCAATAGGGTCAATGTGTTCATCTGCTGAGAATACCGCAACTTTTGCACGTGAACCTGGTTCGCGTGCAACAGCTTTTATCTCTACAGTACCACTTGCAATCTCTGGAGCTTCTTGTGCAAAGAGTTTCTCAATCATTTTTGGATGTGAGCGTGAGAGGCGTACTTCGATACCGCGAGGAGATTCGTCTACTTTGTAGAGGTAGGCACGAATGCGCTCGCCTTGTTTGTAGCGTTCGCCGGGAATCTGGTCTTCGTAGGCGAGGATTCCTGTCGTTTTGCCGAGGTCGACATAGATGTTTCCACGCTCGATACGTTGAACAGTTCCCTGGATAATTTCACCTTGTTTGTTGCCGTATTCACCGACAATGGAAATCTTTTCTGCTTCACGGATACGTTGGATAATTACCTGCTTTGCGGTCTGTGCTGCAATACGTCCATAGTCGTCATAGGCTTCGAGAGGGAAGATGATTTCATCACCAGGTTCTGCGTCTCTTTTAATACGGCGTGCGTCTTCAAGAAGAATATCGTGCTCCGGACTAAAACGACGAAGTGAGATTTTTTCATCATCGTTCAATCCTTCGTTAAGTGCTTGTTCTTTCTTTTCTGCGTCTGCATCCTCGTCTTCGGGCATACGGACAGATGTTTCTTCAACGACAGTTTTTACCTGCATAAATTCTGCTTTACCAGAATCAGGGTCAAAATGAGCGCGGATGACCTGCCCTTTTTTACCGTAGTCTTTTTTGTATGCTGCGGCGAGTGCTTGCGCTATTGCTTCAATGATTTTTTCACGAGGGATACCACGCTCCGCTTCTAGCTGTTCAAGCGCCGACCCCATTATTTTTAAGTCCAACATATATTTTTTTACAAAAAAAGCCCGCTTTCGAGACGGGAGTGTTATATAGGTAAGTATAGCAGATTTTTAGTGCCTGTCAAATAGGGTATTAGCAGGAAATAACAAGGTATTTTCCTTGCCGTATGGTAGATTTCATTTTTCTTTTACGGTATACTTATGATACGAATTTGTTCTCGGGTATGTAGCGTTTTATTATATGCTTCAAAATTACAAAAAAATACTTGTCTTGATATTTTCGGTGGTTGTTGGTGGAGGGATTATTTTTTTTACATGGCAACGTGTCTCAGTTAATCCAAATAAAAATTTAGCCGACAGCGAAAAAACGAATTCGTTTACGCAAGGGGATTGGCGTGACGCGCTCAAGGTTATTCCTGGTGATTCTCTGTACCCCTTACTCCTTGGTGCACGAAGTAATATCAATGGCAGTTCGACGCTTGCAACCACTACTACAGATCGTCTTGGGCGAGAGCTTTTAGTAAGTTATGCGCTCGCGCAGAAAACCATTGGTAACAAGACAATGAGTGAGTCTGATACCAAAACTCTTTCAGGTATTCTTGCTGATAAGGCAATGGTTGATACAACGGTTAAACAATATACGAAAAAAGATTTAAAGATCGTTCCTTCTAGCAGTAGTGCGCTTGCTACTTATCAAAAAGAACTCTCAAAACTTCTTGCAGATTTTTCAGCAAAGAATACGTTGAATGAAGTGAAAGTGGTCGCGGAGGCGGTAGAGAAAAATGATAATTCAAAACTTGTTTCATTGACGAAGACGGCGAGTAGTCTTCAAAAGCTCCTGGACTCACTTCTTGCAGTAAAGACACCGGAGACCGTAACTTCGTTCCATCTCTTTCTTTTGCAAAATTATACATTGATTTATTCAGGAGTTGTTGACATGCAACAAATTGTTAACGATCCTGTTACGGGAATGAGGGGTATTGCGAAATACCGTCAAGGTATGAATGCGCTCAATATGTTTGTCGATAACATAAAGGCTGCACAATAATTTTTTTAAATGTTATAATAATATCATTACTTTTTTATAAATATGTCGTCCTTTAAAAAAACTTTTTTTACCACACTAACGCTTGTTGTATTTACTTCGGTCTCACTTTTGGTGCCCCTTCATGCACAGGCTGTTGATACGGGTGCGGGATTTAATGTTGAAGAATCTCTTTCAGGAATGAACCCTCTCGAGGACATTGCGGGCATTGCACTGACGTGTGTAGCGGGACAGGCAATTGCAGATACTGCGGTACCTGCGGTTTCAGCGGTAACGGGGCTCATCGCAGACCTTTTTTCGCCAGAAGTTGTCGCTGCTACAGGTGGAGCGACTAATGTTTCTGCTTCTGCTGAATTGGCGTCAATAGAAGCGGCGAGAGGAATCGCAGCAGCAAGTGCTCTCGGTACTGTTGCCGGAGCTGTTACATCTGTTCCTACCTCGAATACTCGATTAGAACTTACAGAAGAAGCTAAGTTGGGGCTCTTAAGTAATTCTGCTGCGGCCAAAACTCCAAAGGAAGCACAATCGAAAATGTCTAATGGTGTCCTTGATTGTATCGTCTACAATGCGGGACAAAAGATGCTTGAACAGCTTACCAACAACACGGTCGCGTGGATTCAGGGAGGATTCCATGGTACGCCATCATTTTCAGTAAACACGCACGAAGTTTTTCTTGATCTTGCAGATATGGTTGCAGGAGACCTTGCGCGCGATCTTCGTGGAATCGCAACATGTGATTTTAGAGTAAATTACAAAAATGATTTAGCGAATTCAGTTGAGCTTTCCTCGAAACGTCAATACAAATTTAATAGCAGTGTTGAATGTCCATTCCCCGAAACTTATAACCTGAACTCATCTGATTTTTATAATGGCATTAATAAATGGAGTTGGGAAGGATTAGAGTATGCAATGCAAGAAAACGGGAATCCTTTTGGCGTGGCACTTCTTACGGGAAATGAACTTGCACTCCGTTCTTCTGAAAAAGAAGAAGTACGCAAGCAAGAACTTTCTTGGGCAAATGGATTTACGAATATCGTAGATACGGAAAACTGTAATTACCCAAGTACCACACGTGGGCGATACGACCTCAACGAAGATGGGAATATTACAAAAGATGAGTGGGACGAACTCGTAGCTGATGAGATGATGACCAATGCCGATGTACGAGAGTATCAAAAAATATATTGTAAAACGACCACCCCGGGGAAGTTGCTTGGCGATAAGCTTAGCGAGTCGACCGGTGTTGATATGCAACGACTCGGACTTATCGATAGTATTAATAAAATCATTGGTGCGGTAATCAGTCAGGTAACCAAACAAGCCTCCATAGGTATTTTTAATGCAGTTTCAGGGGAGGATGCAACACTTAAAACAAACTACGTTACCGCAAGTAGGAAGACCTCAGAAACGATTGCGATGGAGAATGCTTCAATAAGGCCATATTATAATGCATGGCAGGCAGAAATACAGAAGAAAGAAGATGCGGAGAAAGAACTTACGAAAGTATGGGATGATCTCAACCTATGGAATTCTGGGAATTCAACGATTACAGATCCGGAAAGTTTGAATAAGCGGCGAACAGAGCTCGAAGCTATTATTGCCCTCGCTCCTGAACGAATTGCCACCGCGAAGGCCGCGTATGACCAAGTTTCAAGTACCGAGATGGCTATCTTACGACAACAAGAGCTTGTTGCAGCCCAGCAAGAAGTAGATTATGCACAAGAAGATGTGCGTGATGCTGGGTACGATTTTACAGTAGCGCAAACGGAATACTACAAGGCACTCGCAACAGAAATAGATGTCATTCTTATTGATAGTCTTAAGCAGGACATGCTAGAGGCAGAAGCAATTCTTACCAGAGCGCGCGCGGTCTTGCAGGCAGCAAACGACCGCCTGTATGCAGCAAAACATCCTGCGTACAGTACGTCTCCTCTTCCGCCACTTCTTCAAATTTAGAAAAAAGGCGACACACTACGTCGCCTTTTTTCTCATGTAAGCAATTGTATTAAAAAACTGAGAAATCCACACCTTTTCTTGGTAAAATATGATACACTAAGGGTAAGATATTTTTTGCTCATACATCTTTTTTTTATGCGTTTTACCTCCGCAAAATTTTTTGCAATTATTTTCAGCATTATTATCGTTTCAAGTGTAGTAGTGTTGCCAACATTCGTTCATGCAGTCGGAGAAACGGCACTCGAACAGCAAGCATTTGCGAAGTCAAACGCACTTGATCTTGTAGAGTGTGGAGGAATTTTTAGTGATCTTAAAGTCAGTTGTATTGTTCCACAATTAACCTACTATCTTTTGTACATACCGGCGATGGGGCTGTTGGCACTTAGTGGGTACATCTTTGATTTTGTTTTGTCACTTAGTATTGATCATACATTCATCAACCAATCATTTGTGAGTGAACTTTGGAAAATTATTCGTGATTTTTCCAATATGATATTTATCTTTATTCTTTTATATACAGGAGTACAGACTATTTTTGGTATGGGGAAATGGCAACAAACTATAATCAAGGTTGTCATCGTTGCGCTTTTGGTTAACTTTAGTATGTTTTTTACCAAGGTGGTTATTGATGCAGGGAACATTCTTGCCGTGGGAGTATATGAAGGCATGGGGGCAACTAAAGTGGATGGGATAGACAGACCGCATAAGAGCACCGCTATGGGGGATGTTAAAGAGCGCACCATTTCAGCGACACTGGTAAATGCGCTTAACCCACAACAATTCGCAACACTGAGTGCTAATAATAGAGGAGCCGCAGTAACTATTTTTATCGTAGCTGCTGTGGTGTGTGCATATGCCGCATTTATTTTTATAAGAGCCTCACTGCTGTTCGTTGGTCGTTTGATAGCATTTTGGTTCCTCATGGCAATTTCACCCTTTGCGTTAATTTCAATGACTCTTCCTAAGGGTAATATTTGGGGATGGTGGACCAACACACTCATCAATCAAGCTTTTGTTGCACCTGTTTTTTTGATCCTTATTTATTTTATTCTGAAAGCAATAACAGGACTAAAAACAGTTCTTGGAAATGGTGGTAATGTAAGCGAGACTTATTTTGATGCTATCGTAATTCCCATAGTTATGACGGTCATGGTTGTCTACGCACTTCAGAGAGCGTTGGGAGTTGCAAAAGATATGTCGGGGAAATTTGGAGGTATTGGAGCTGATGCCTTGGGTAAAATAATGAGTAGTTTCCCGATGGGGATGGCACTTGGTGGTGGCGCAGCACTACTTCGTACTTCGGTAGGTTCGCGTGCGGGCAAACTATCGGATTCAGGTAAATTTAAACAAATGAGTAGTAACCCTAACAGTGCCCTCGCTCGTTTTACAGGACGCACATTGCAGAGTCTTACTGATAAGGCGCACAATAGTTCTTTTGATGTACGCAACGCCGACACCGTAAAATGGGCGACAAAGAATGCAAAAAGTGCATTTGATGTGAAGATTGATCTCGGTAAGGCTGAGGGTAAGGGTGGGTATAAGGCAGCACTGGAGAAAGCTGAAAAGGATGCAAAGGCAGAAGCTGAGAAAATGAAGGTTACGAGCACCGAAAAAGAAAATGAGGCAGCAAGAATGGATTCAAGATATCGAGAAGCAAAAGAGCAGGAAGAAGCACATACAAAAGCGCAATTTAGAACAGAAAGCGCACACAAAGAAGCAGAAAAGAATCTACAAAATACAAAGGAGTGGAAAGAACATGAGAATATAAAGAATAACACTGAGACCGCACGAAGTAGTTTTAAGTCAGCGGAAGGTAGTCTGGTAAAGAAAATCGATGACTTGAAAAAAAGGCAGGCAGAAACAAAAATTCCAGAATTACAGAGCAGTTTACAAGAAGAAATTACTAACACAGAAGAAGAAATCAAAAAAGCAAAAGAAGATTTAGATAAGGAAGAGCAAAAACTTATTGATGCAAAAAATGCTTACGAAAAGACTGTAGAAAATATTAAGCTTAATGAAGCAAAAGATGAACGTGACTGGGCTGTAAAAAAATACAAAGAAACAAAAGAAATCATTGAAGAAACAGAAAAGGCTGTCGAGGTATGGGAGGATCAAGAAAATAGACAACGTCGTGGATTTTCTGCAGAAAATTCGATGAACTCAGTATTCTCTTCAACTAAATATTACTTGTCAAAGGAGGATCGCGCAAGCGTTATAAAGAAAGTACGAAAAGGTGATGATAAAGAAAAGAAGAAGCAGGAAAAATTCATGAAAGATCTTAGGAAGTCGATGGAGGAAAAAGAGGCAAAGGAATCAAAAGAAGAAAAACCTGAAGAAGGGAAAAAAGAGTAAGGGTCTAAGTTAGATTACAGAAAACCCAATTATTGATACGGTGATTGGGTTTTCTGGTCTAAATGCATAACCCTTCCATTTTTGTCAAAAATGTGCTATAATAGTATGTGCCTGTATTAGGTGACTGCCCTTGTGAAAACAAGGGAGGAAAGTCCGAACATTCCCCCGCACCTACTTTGCTATTGTGCCCAGCGTTGTTTCGTTTAGTGATATTAACGAAGTTGCGTAGGTTCAATTCTAAAAGGTTGTGTTGATAATATATTGGCACAAAGACAACGATAGCAAAGTAGGTGCGGGGAGAAGGGTAGCGGGTAACACCCGTCCGGAGTAATCCGAGAGGTGCGAGCAGAGACGCCCCGAGCGAAAGTGGAGGGCATCTGTAGATTTTTCTACAGATGAGTCCTTGCAGTGATGCAGGGAGTGAAACGGCTAAATCCTTATCTGAATGCAAGGCCGTGCCCCCCACCAATTTTATGCATTATGTTTACATTTTGAAAAGTTTAAAAGATGACGACTTGTATGTTGGCCAAACCGAAGATCTCAAAAAAAGATTTAAGGAACATAACGACGGCAAGTCCATCTCAACCAAGGCAAGACGTCCTTTTAAACTTATCTACTATGAAGCATATGAAACTTCGCAATTGGCGATAGTGAGAGAAAGATCAATAAAAAAGTTTGGTCAATCATACTATCAGATCAAAAAGCGAATTGGATTGATTTAGTGCATAAAATTGGTGGGGGGAGTGCCGCTTGAGTGATGGGGTAACTCATCACCTAGATAAATGGTCATCGCCCCCCACCAATTTTGTTTCCAAGTGCTCTTTATTTGGAAACAAAATTGGTGGGGGGTACAGAATTCGGCTTATCGATACAGACCATATGAAAACCCGCGGAAAACCCGCGGGTTTTCTCGTCCTACACATATAGTGTAAGTTCACCTACTTATAAGAATTCTCATATATTTCTAAACATTTTCCCATCATCGACGTATAATATACTATAGTATATTATACGTCGATGATGGAGTAGAATCACTAATACATATGTTTGCATGAGGTTCGTTTCGCGAGTATACTCTATAGATATTCTCGTAGTATGGTAAAAAAACTTTTCTCACTTCTCAATCGTGAATGGCGTGGTCTCCACGAAGCAGCAATCTTGATCGCCCTCTTCACGTTTCTTTCACAAATTGTTGCATTGTTTCGAGACCGGTTGTTGGCACACTCCTTTGGCGCGAGTGGTACGCTCGATATTTATTATGCAGCATTTCGTATTCCCGATTTTGTGTTTGCTATTGTGGGTTCATTTATGTCAGCGCTCGTCATTATTCCTATCCTTACAAAATATGCGATGGAGAGCGATGAACATGCGCAAAAGTTTTTGAATGGCGTGTTTACATTCTTTTTCTTTGTACTCCTTGTGGTGAGTGCGGGGCTCTTCTTTGCCATTCCATGGCTTACGCCGTTTTTATTCCCTTCGTTTGAGGGGCAAGCACTTAATGAACTCGTACTCGTTACACGCATCCTCCTCCTTTCACCAATTTTATTTAGTCTTTCAAATCTTTTGGGGAGTGTTACACAAATGCTCCATAAGTTTCTCGCACTTTCTATTGCGCCAGTGCTGTACAATTTAGGTATTATTGTCGGTGCAATATTTTTCTATCCGGCATTTGGGCTCGTAGGACTCGCGGGGGGCGTGGTGCTTGGTGCATTCCTTCATTTCTTTGTTCACTTTTTTGTGAGTTCACGCAATGGATTTTCATTGATGGCGTCACTCAGGCCTTCGTTTTCTGACATTGGGGAAGTTATCCGTGTTTCGCTCCCTCGTACGATTGGACTTTCGGTGAACCAGGTTGCCCTTTCGGCATTGGTGGTCCTGGCGGCAAGAATGAGTGAAGGATCGGTGACCGTGTTTAATTTTGCGCTCAATCTTCAGTCAGTACCCCTTGCGCTCATTGGCGTTTCGTATGCGACGGCAGCGTTTCCAGCACTTTCGCGACATTTTGCGAGTGATGAAATGGGTAAATTTATTGAACAAATTATTCGTGCGGCGAAATCAATTATTTTTTGGTCACTTCCGGCACTCGTACTCTTGATTGTGCTTCGTGCGCAGATCGTGCGCGTAATCCTTGGTTCAGGTTCATTTGATTGGACGGCAACGAGATTAACGGCAGCAACTCTCGCACTCTTTACGCTCTCTATTGTGATGCAGTCACTTGGACTTCTCTTCGTGCGTGGGTTCTATGCGACGGGGGATAATAAAATCCCGCTCATTGCGAATACCTTATCTGCGGTAATCATTATTTTGGGCGGGTACGGTCTTTTGGTATGGTTTGAGCACTCGGTTTTTCTTCAAGATTTTATTACTGCTCTTTTTCGCGTAGAGAGTTTGTCTGGCGCCGAAGTATTGATGCTCCCGCTCGCATATTCTATTGGTATGTTTTTTAATACCCTTCTTCTTGTCTATCTTTTCCGTAAACGCTTTGGGTCAATTCTTTCACCGCTCAAGAAAACACTCATTCAGGGTTTGTTTTCTGCTCTTATGGCAGGAATTGTTGCGTATGAATTTTTGGAAGTGTTTGGACTTTACCTCAACCTCGACACATTCTGGGGTATCTTTCTGCAGGGGCTTGCAGGTGGTGTTGCGGGGCTTTTTGCGTGGTGGTGTATTCTTGAGTTAATGAATAATACGGATATCAAGGAAGTTCGCGCCGCACTCTTTAATAAGTTCTGGAAATCTGGCGTCGTGGTTCCTGAACGGGAGGAGATATAGTTTTGTGGTGAATGTGATAAAAAATGGGCATGGCGCGTGCGTCGTACCCGTTTTTACGTTTCTTTTTCGATGCTCATTTTGCCATAACAGATACTCCTGCGCCCTTGAAAGCGTTGCTCATTATTTCCTGAAGGCGCAGATCTGGCTGTTCCGGTACCGCCTCATAGAAGACCATCATAATACAGTCTTCGTTGTGCTCCGGTCCCGCATTCCGTAACCTCTTAAAGAGAAAATATCTTTCGAGTATTTCGAAATACAGAACCATCGGAGTGTTTATGCCTCTGTGTTTTTTACTGAACAGTGCAGTGTTTATGCGCTCACCAAGCTCTTCTTCCTCGCTTCCTTGTAACAGCTTGTCGTCAGACGAACGACAAAGTGACAGCATTATGCGAGAAGGAAGCTTCTGCTGTACCCAAGGAGAATCACTTTTATTGTTGATACAACGAGTAATTTCTTTGTTAATTCTGTCCTTTATTGAATTCGCGATAATGCTAGCAAGTATTGCTTGCAGACGCCTTACACCCACTTCTTCATTAAAGATCTTGGCAGGAACGAGCACTTCTTTCATAATATACCTCCATTGATATATTTGAATTTTCTAGAATCAGTTAATCACAAAATATGGAAAACGTCAACCATTACAACATCTGATATTTTATGGTATGGTTGGTGGGTTATGGACCTCAAACACATTCGCAATTTTTCTATTATCGCTCATATCGACCACGGTAAATCAACACTTGCCGATCGTATGCTTGAAGTAACGCATACGGTAGAGGTGCGCAAGATGAAGGAGCAAGTGCTGGACTCTATGGAGCTCGAGCGTGAGCGAGGCATTACTATCAAGATGCAGCCGGTTCGCATGGAGCACGAGTATCACGGAACACGCTATGTTCTCAATCTTATTGATACTCCAGGACACATCGATTTTTCGTACGAAGTATCGCGTGCAATGAAAGCGGTGGAGGGAGCTATCCTTCTTGTGGATGCAACGCAAGGAGTGCAGGCGCAGACACTTTCCGTGCTCGCGATGGCACGTGAAGCGGGACTCGTTATTATTCCTGCAGTTTCAAAAGTAGATTCTCCTATTGCGCGCACTGATGAAGTGAAGGAGGAGGTTGCAAAGTTGTTAAATATTTCTTCAAGCGAGGTACTCGAGGTGTCGGGTAAAACAGGGCAGGGGGTTCCCGAGATCCTTTCGGCAATTATTGAGCAGGTTCCCGCGCCGGTTTCTGATAATGGGGGAGCTGGTCCTTTTCGGGCACTCGTGTTTGATTTTGGCTATTCAAGCCACAAGGGGGTAATTGTGTATGTTCGCGTACTTGATGGAAGTGTTTCAAAAAATGATGCACTTACTTTTGCGCAAGCTGATGAAAAATTTGGCGCGCTTGGGGTGGGAATCTTTCATCCTGATATGACAGATACGAATGAAATATCGGCAGGTGAGATTGGATATATTTTAACAGGAGTGAAAAAACCGGGGATCGCTTCGGTGGGAGATACCATTCTTGAACAGAGAAGCAAGCTTCCAGCGCTTTCTGGATATATGAAACCACGACCAGTGGTATGGGCTTCGGTGTATCCGGAAAGTGCGGACGATTTCACGCTCCTCAAGCAGTCACTTGAGATTTTGCGTCTTTCAGACTCCTCGCTTTCGTTTGAAGAAGAACAGTCAGGAGTGCTCGGTAAGGGGTTTCGTTGTGGTTTTCTCGGCATGCTTCATATGGAGATTGTTACCGAGCGTTTACGTCGAGAATTTAACCTTGAGCTTATTGTAACGACCCCGTCTATCACGTATGAAGTTGAGGTTAAAAATGGTAAACGCGATATTGTGTATTCGCCACATCTTTTCCCTGACTATGGAGTAGTGACAAAAGTTTTCGAATCATGGGCAAAGGTGACTATTATTACACCTCCTGATTATGTGAGCCCTATTATGACGCTATTGTATGATCACGAGGCAGTGGTGGGGCATATGGAGCTCTTTGGTGACAATCGTACGACCATCGAGATCGAAATGCCCCTTCGCGAGCTTATGCGAAATTTCTTTGATAATTTAAAGAGCGTCTCGTCGGGGTTTGCGTCCCTCGCGTACGAGATTATGGGTATGCGTTCGGCAGATGTGGTGCGTCTTGATATTCTTGTTGCCGAGGAAATTGTTCCTGCGTTTTCGAAAGTTGTCTCACGACGTCGTGTGGAAAAAGAAGCAGAAGAAATGGTAGAAAAACTTCACGGTATTTTACCGAAACAACTTTTTACGGTTAAAATTCAAGGACAGGCATTGGGACGTATTATTTCGTCGCGCACTATTTCAGCAATGAAGAAAGACGTGACGGGGTATTTGTATGGTGGTGATATTTCACGTAAAAAGAAACTATGGGAAAAACAGAAGCGTGGCAAGAAGAAACTTAAAGCACAGGGGAGTGTAGATATTCCTCACGAGGTATTTTTGAAAATGGTAAAAGGAGGAGAATAAAGGGTAGTGACATAATAAAACCGAGGAATGTCCTCGGTTTTATTTATTATGTAACTATCCTTCTTGTTATTTACTGGATGAGAGATGGTGCGGAATAGAGAAGTATCATGCTTGCGCCAACAAGAATCCCTATAACAGCGCCAAACGTGCTCCAATATTTTCTATATTTTTTATTAAAAAGCATAAATTGTTCGTTTGGTAATTATCGCACTCTGTATAATTAAGTACAATATACATCGTTTCTGTGTAAAGATGCAAGTACTGAATTTGCTCCTTCTCCACTCATTTGGGTATATAACTGGGTACAATATACCCTGCATTCGTTCGGATAAACAAATTTAGGATTTGCTTATCACTCACTCATTTGGGTATACTACAAGAGAAATGATACCATTTCAAGAGCGCAAAAAATTACGCAAGATTCTCTATGCAAAGGCAACCTTATTTGTGCTGCTTGTTGTCCTTATTTTTGTTGCACGAGGCACGTATCAGGTGTATCAAAAGGCACACATTGCGCGTACTGAGCAGAAAGAGGTTGAGAAATCCTTTGAGGAGCTTGCACTACATGCACGCGAGCTTGAGCAGAGCGTAGAGCGTCTCAAGAGCGAGCAGGGAATAGAAGGGGAGATTAGGCAAAAGTTTACGGTAGCGCGCCCAGGAGAGGAGGTTGTGGTTATAGTTGACGAGAGTACCAAAAAAAGTAAGAATGGTGAAGCTGAAGAGCGTCAGGGCTTTTGGCAGACGATTTTAAGACTCTGGCAATAATTGCGGAATTAATTTAGTGGTAGAATGACTGCTTCCCAAGCAGTAGACACGAGTTCGATTCTCGTATTCCGCACAAAAACAATGAGCAAAACGAGAAGAGTTTTGTGATTATGTTTTGTCGCGGAATACGAGAATCGAAGGCCGGAAGCGGGTACCCGCAACGCGGGTCGCTGAGGCGGGGTCGAGAGTACTTAGTGCGCACAGGGCGTACTCGCCCGAGCACACTTAGTAACTCGTGACAGATTCTCGTATTCCGCACAAAAAACCATAGGTTTTTTTGGTGCGGAATACGAGAATCGAACTCGGGAGGGGGTCGGGGAACGGGAGTTCCCCGTGGAGGAAAACAGCGAGCGAAGCGAGTGTTAGAAACCGTGGGTTTCTAAAGAGGAGCGTAGCGACGAGTGAGATAGCGTAGCGTCTCGTATCCCGCACATGAGAATAGAGGGGTGGCAAACTACTTGCAAAAAAGAGGCTATTCTGGTATATTCCATCTATTATGAAGAAAGACACACACCCAACATATCACCCAGAATCAAAGATTGCCTGCTCGTGCGGGTCAAAATTTACTGTAGGCTCAACACTTCCAAAGATTGATGTTGAGATTTGTAGCGCATGTCACCCATTCTTTACCGGCGAGAAGAAGATTCTCGATACGGGTGGACGCGTGGAACGTTTCAAAAAGCGCGCATCTGCATCAAAGAAGTAGCGGAGTTACAGCAAGCCCACGAATTTTTCTTTTGTGGGCTTTTGCTTTGCATAGGTGAAATAAAAAGAGATAATACAGAGTATGGACATTGAAGCTTTTAAAACAAATCATAAGACGCGATATCTTGCTGAAGAGTATGAACGACTTTCTCGCGAGGAGTCTTCGGTGCGCACTATGATAGAGAGTGATCCTGAAATGGCAGAGCTTGGCAAAGGTGAGCTCGACACTCTTCTCATGCAAATGGAAACACTTGAAAAGCAGATGAACGATATCGTCTCGGCGGGCAAAGAGGAAGAAGAGAAACCCAAAATGATCATCTTGGAAGTGCGTGCGGGTGCAGGTGGTGAAGAGGCGGCAATTTTTGCGCAAGATCTAGCGATGATGTATGAACGATTTGCAGAAAAGAAAAATTGGGATTTCAAAAAACTAGATGAGTCATTAAGTGAAATGGGCGGATACAAAGAGGCTTCTTTCGAGATAAAAGGAAAGGATGCGTACGATCTCCTCAAGTGGGAGACCGGCGTGCATCGCATCCAGCGTATTCCTGCGACTGAAAAAATGGGACGCGTACATACCTCAACAGCATCCGTGGTAGTACTCCCTATTTTTCCAGAAAAGCATTTTGAGATTAATCCTGCAGATCTCGAAATGGAGTTTTCTCGTTCAGGTGGTGCGGGAGGACAAAATGTAAACAAGGTAGAAACGGCAGTGCGTATTATTCATCGACCGACCGGCATCGCGGTGCGTTGTACCAGTGAGCGCAGTCAGGTCAAAAACCGTGAAAAAGCACTTTCAATGCTCTCGGCACGACTCGAGGATATTGATCGTGAGAAAAAAGAAAACGCCGTTGCTTCAGAGCGCAAGAATCAGATAGGAACCGGTGACCGTTCAGAAAAAATTCGTACCTACAATGTGCTGCAAGATCGTGTGACCGATCATCGTATCAAACAATCGTGGAGTAATATTGAAAAAATCTTTTTAGGATATATAGATGCTATTCTCGAGGCGTGCGCGCGTGGTGCAGAAGGCGAGATAGGGGAAGAGACAGACGAACAAGACTAATTAACTCGTGAACTTTTTTACTTTGTGCGAAGGGTAACGTAAATATCTTCGAGTGCGCGTACGGCGTCACCCGCAGCGATATTGTTTTGGTGGTAGAGAATATCCGTGCAATCACCAGCCGCCCAAATTCCTGATACCGAAGTTTTTTGGGTACGTGGGTCAATAACAATTTGATCGTAGGGAGTCAGCTCAACGACATCTTTTACAAATGATGTGTTGGGAAGTTGCCCAATTTCCACAAAAATACCTTGCGTTGGAAGCTCGACAACCTTGCCAGAAATTTTGTCTTTATAGACGATCGAGGACACCATTGCATCTCCTTTTACCTCAAGAATCTCAGCGTTCTTAATGACGCACATATGAGGGTTCTGGCAAACTTTTTCAACAGTAATAGGTTCAGCACGAAATGTGTCTCCACGGTGAATGAGGGTGACGCTTTTTGTGTATGCGAGAAGTTGTGAAGCAGTCTCAAACGCAGCGTTGCCTGCACCAAGTACGACTACATCCATATCAGAAAACATGGGGCCATCACACGAAGCACAATAGGTGATACCTTTGTGTTCGTACTTTTCCGCACCGGGAACCGTAATTTTGCGTTGATGGCTCCCTGTGGCAATGAGGACTGCACGTGCTTGATGTTCACCCTTGTCGGTGGTTACGGTGACAAGCTCTACTTCTTTTTTAATGCCGGTGACCCATTCACCTTTACGGATTTCAAGACAGTCTCCCGCATAGGCTTCTACGTGAGAACGAAGATTTTCCGCGAGCTGTTCTCCTGATATTGCTACGGTTCCTATCCAATTTTCAATTTTGTCAGAAACAGAGGACTGTCCACCAAAGGCGTTCGTGATAAGGAGAGAGGAAAGGCGCTTGCGTGCTGCATAAACCCCTGCTGCCGCGCCCGCTGGTCCGCCCCCGATAATAATGAGGTCGTAAATCATAAAAAATTATTTCTTTCTGCGAAGAAATGCGGGTACTGCGCTCCAGTCTTCTTCATTTTCGTTCTCGAGGTCAATGATAGCGATCGGTTCTTTTGGGGTAGTATTTTTTGCAGGAGCAGACGCAACCACATTATTTTTTTCTTGCGCGATTTCAACTTTCTTGGTCTCTGGTTCAGTAAAACTGTGATGAATTTCTCTCTTTTCTTCACGCATTGAGGTCATCGTGTTCGGTTTTTGGGTATTCGCGTTTGAAGTAAAAAGATTTTTCTTCTCTATTCCTTCTGGAAAACCAGAAGCAATAACTGTGATCTTGATTTCATTCTTTTTGAGTTTCTCGTCGTGGATAGCACCGAAAATAACACGTGCATCAGGGTCGATTGCCTCGGTAATAATTTTTGCAGCATCTTGAATTTCGTGCATACGAAGGTCTTCGCCTCCTGCAATAGCAAAGAGTACGCCTTTCGCGCCAGAAACCGAAATATCAAGGAGCGGTGAGTTGATAGCAATGAGGGCTGCTTCTTGTGCACGGTTGTCTCCTGTCGAGGAACCGATACCAAGAAGTGCAGAACCAGCGTTTGAGAGGACAGAGCGAATATCAGCAAAGTCTACATTAACGACACCCGGGGTGGTAATAAGGTCGGAAATGCCTTCGACTGCCTGGCGCAATACATCGTCGCACATCATAAATGCTGACGCAAACGTGGTGTCTTTATTAGCAACACTCATAATACGGTCGTTAGGGACCACGATGAGTGCATCAACTTGCTTGCGGAGTTCATCAAGTCCTTGCTCAGCAAGACGTGCGCGATGTGAACCTTCAAACATAAATGGCTTGGTGACCACACCAATCGTGAGTGCGCCTTGTTCTTTTGCAACACCAGCAACAATAGGCGCTGCGCCTGTTCCCGTACCTCCTCCCATTCCGCAGGCGATAAAGACCATATCTGCGCCTTTGAGGACACCTTGGATTTCCTCCTTCGTTTCTTCTGCAGCCTTGCGTCCAATTTCTGGGTTCATGCCCGTACCGAGACCGCGCGTGAGGTTTTTACCAATATGAATCTTTTTTGGTGCGAGTGAGTGATGGAGGTCTTGGGCATCAGTATTCATCACAATAAACTCAACTCCTTTGATCTTTGAGTTGATCATATGATTGACGGCATTCTTTCCTGATCCACCAACACCAATTACTTTGATGCGGGCAAACGCTGCTACTTCGGGTTCTATCTTGGCCATAATTTTATTGTAATATTAACCTACTAAATCACTAAAGTATCCTTAGGATACCAGAATAGAGAAGGGAATACAAATACAAGAAAAAAGGGACTTTTCACCCATTTTCTGTAAACATTATAGGTAAAAAACAGAAAATAAGATCCTATGGCAAGAAAGGTTTGACCCAACTTTTGAGTACTTTGAGTGCACTCCCCATGGTAGCTTCGGTTGGGTCTTTAGGTCTGTTGACACCATGAATACAGAGTCCGTATGCAACGAGCCAAGAAGAATCTTTAACGGCGTGTTTCCCGGTTGAGGCGATCATCATCGGTTGTGCCGTTGAGGAAGGAAGTTTGAGTACGGCGCGCGCGATATCTTCGATGGTTGCAATACCAGAACCACCACCCGTCAAAATAACGCCCGCGGGAAGCAGTCCGTTACGATTTATTTTTTTAAGATGTGATTCGACGAGTTCAAAAATATCACACAAGCGCGCTTCAATGATTTCATCAAGTTTCTTTTTAGAACGAATCTGCGCCTGTTTGTTGTCGAGGGGGGTTGGTTGTGTGTTTCCAGTAATTTTTACCTTCTCAGCTTCTTCGAGCGGTATTTTAAGACCGATGGCAATATCGTTAGTGATGTCGGTTGAACCAAGCGGGAAGACTTGTAGTGAGATGGGAATATCGTTTTCAAAAACTGCAATAGACGCTGTCTCTGCTCCAATATTTACGAGCGCAGAACCGACCGTGCGTTGTTTTTTGCTGAGAGCAACGTGTCCGGCTGCAATAGATGAAGGAACAACCTCATCTACTTCGACACCAAGGTCCTCGATAGTCTTCATCATATCGTCTAAATGTTGTTCGAGACACGTAACAAAAAGCATCTTTACCTCGAGTTTAGTACCGATCATGCCATGAGGAGTACCGAGCACTTCTTTTCCTTCGAGTTTATAGCGGAGCGGGATGCGGTAAATGATTCGTTTATTCGTAATACGAGGAAGGTTTTCTTCTGCTTCACGAATTGCTTTTTTGATATCAAGTTCTTCAACCTCTCCTGATGCGCGCGAGACGATGGTAGTGCCGTGAGAAATGAGTGATTCAATACTTACGCCACCCACCGACAACAGCGCATTCTTCACTTTGAAACCCGCCATTTTTTCTGCGTGTATAAGCGCTGTTTTGATACTCTTTGATGCGTCCGCTTTGTTGATGATGTATCCGTGGCGAAGACCGTGTGTCTCGGCAAACCCTGTTCCTACGATACGAAGCGTTTCTCCTTTGGTGTGTTCTGCAATGACCACACGTGTCGCGTGCGTGCCAACATCAATTCCTGTTGCTATTTGTTTAATGGGCGGGCGCATAGTAAATAGTAAAAGGAAAAAACTTCACCTTTGTTCTTTACTATATCTTGAACAATGCGCGAATTTTTTTCTCTTGTCTCTCCATTGTACTACTATGATCGTAACCTTTCAAATGGAAAAGTCCGTGAATGAAAAGAAAGCCCACAAAATTTTGATACGAGCGTTCAAATTGCGCACATTCTTTGCGTGCTTGTGCGAGATCGAGAAAGATTTCCCCAGATGTTTTATCGAGCGGAAATGAAAGAATGTTGGTCGAATTGTCTTTTCCTCGATGTTCAAGATTAAGTTTTCGTGAGGTGCGCGGACTGACAATAACGAGCGAACAGTCGTACTCCTTTCCGAGAACTGCATCGACTATTTTAACAAAAGGCAAGCGGGGAAGCTTGCCTTTGGTGAGATTGGTGATCGTGAGAGACATAGGATCCTGTAATTAACGTCTACCTTTACCTTTTGGTTCAGGAAGTTTTCCCATCTTCTTCAAGAGTTCATACTCTTTGCGACGAGAAATTTTTACGAGTGCGCTCTTCTTCATCTTGTATTTTGATGGAGAACGCTGTGCCCAACGAAGGGAGCGAACACGACGAATGGTCCCTGCGCCCTGAACACGCTTGGTGAAGCGACGAATGAGACTGATTGCGCTTTCGTTGTTATTTTTCTTGACTTCTGCTGTTACGATTGACATTTGGCTACTCTACCACAAAGTTATTTTTGATGCAACAGGCCGTGTTTCTTCAACAATTAGAGTGGTGGATAACTAACAAGGATGATTCTGTTAATCTGCAAAAGGTTTAAAATCAATTACAGGTCAAAAATAATAACCGTTCCCGTATGACGGCCTATTTGGTACTATAGTACCAAATAGGCCGTCACTGACAGGAGTATTATAACACGCAGGATTTTTACTCCTGCGCTGTTTCGATTCATTGTATTATTGCAATTTTTTGTACCGGTGCAATTTCGTGCATTATCGCAATTCTTCTTTAAGGTGTTTTACAAAATCAGGGAGCGTTTCCAACTTTACGATCTCTTGTGAACGCGTTTCCATATTGCGTACAATAACGGTATTTTCCATTGCTTCCTTTTGCCCAAAAATGATCGCAAAAGGAGCACCACTTCTCTCAGCCTGTGCGAGTTGCTGGCCGAGGCCGTCCTTGGAAAGTGACTGCGCGATAGGGACGCGTGCCTTGCGGAGTATTTCGATAATACCAAGACTTTTCATTTTTGCGTCTGCGCCAAGTTGAATGAAATAGATTTTTGGTTTCTTGATGATACGAGGATCAATCATCTTGTGTGAAGGTGACATAATAACGCGGTCAACACCGATACCGCCGCCAACAGCTGGTACATCCTTTTTTGAACCGAGAGAGCGTGCAAGAAGGTCGTAGCGTCCACCGGAAGCAATCGCAAGCGGTTCAATCTCTCCACGTTCATTTACCGTGTTGTCCATTATTTCAAATACGGTGCGTGTGTAGTAATCAAGGCCACGCACGAGGTTGCCGTTGATACGATAGGGAATACTCATCTCCTCGAGATACTCTATGACTTCTTTGAAGTGGTGACGACAGTCGTTGCAAAGAGAGTCGAGCGGGGTTGGTGCATTTGCTTTTGGACCTTGGCATTTCGCATCTTTACAATCGAGAAGGCGAAGGGGGTTTGTCTTTGCGCGTTCTTTGCAGTGTGCACAAATTTCTGAAAGGTGTTTTTTGTAATACGAAGTGAGTTCACGAATATACCCGCTACGACATTCTTTGTCACCGATACTGTTAATCTCAATAGAAATATTTTTAAAACCTGCTTCCTCGAGGATGAGCGTCATGCTACGAATGATGAGTGCGTCCGCAATACTTTTTTGCGTACCAAGAATTTCTAGTCCGAACTGGCGAAGCTCGCGCAAGCGTCCACGCTGAGGATTTTCGTGACGGAAAAAAGGACCGTAGTAGTAGAGCATTACCGGCTGGGGAAGGGTGTGCATACCGTGTTCAAGGTACGCGCGCATTACCGCAGCGGTTCCTTCGGGGCGCATTGCGAGATGGTCGCCTCCTTTCGTCTTAAGCGAGTACATTTCTTTGTCGCGAATATCGGTGCCGACACCAAGTGACGACGTGAAGACGGTTTCGCGCTCGAGAATAGGTGTTTCGATAGGGCGAAAGCCATAGTAAATAGCGACCTCTGATGCTTTTTCGAAAAAACCCTGAAACGCGTAGTACTCTTTATCTAAAATATCACGCATACCTTTTGGGCTTGCGATATCTTCCATTCTGGTTTTCTTTGCTTTTTCTTGCGTCATAGATTTATTATAAATGCTATTTGTAGGTATGTTCTCCCGGAAGCAAACTTATCGTCGTGAAAGGGTAAAGACGAACGAGCGCGCGTCCAATAACGAGGTCGCGTTTAACTGGTCCCCACATACGTGAATCAAAACTGCCGGTGCGGTTGTCACCCATCATAAAATATTCATCTGCGCCGAGGGTGCGATTAAACGGACCACTCTTGATAGGGTTAGAGATGTACGGTTCTTCAAGAGCGAGCTCTGTTCCTTGCTCGGTGTTCTTGATTACAATATGTCCTTCGGCGTTAGTTGTTACCGTTTCTCCGGGAAGTCCAATGACGCGTTTGATGAAATACTGTTTAGGATTTTTAGGGTATTTGAAAATCACCACATCGCCACGCGCAGGCTCGCTCAAGCGATATGAAATTTCATCCACAATAAGATACTGTCCGTTCTCAAACGTTGGATCCATCGATGCCCCCGACACAATAAAAGGCTGTGCGATAAAGAGTCGGATAGGAAGAACAATGAGAAGCGCAATAATAATAAAGCGAATTGTTTCCCAGATTTCTCGTCCGAACGAATGACGTTTTTCTGTGGGTTCTGCCGGTTCCGTTCCTTGCTCTGTTGGTTGGTTGGTGATGTTTTCGTCCATAAATAATTCACCCTTATCATAGACCACAAAAGGACTTGCTGGAAAGGTCAAATGTGTGGTATAATATTAAACATAAACGCAATACACTATTTGTTTTGAGGCAATAATTATTTCTGTTACACTACATATATTATGCAGTATCTCATAGTAGGACTCGGAAATCCTGGTGAAGAATATGTGGAAACGCGACATAATGTCGGGCGCATCATGCTCGAGGAGTTCCGCAAAAAAAACGATTTTCCTGAATGGGAGAAAGACAAAACTCTTAAAGCACTCGTTTCAAAAGGAGCGTGGAAGAAAGACAAGCTGGTTCTTCTTGCGCCTGATAATTTCATGAATGTGTCAGGCAAGAGTGTGGTGCCACTTGTGAAAAACGCAAAGGACGCAGAACGCACGATTGTCATCTACGACGATCTTGATTTACCGCTCGGTGCTATAAAGATTTCCTTTAATCGTAGCTCGGGTGGACACAAGGGGGTTGAATCTATTATTAAAGCACTCAAGACACCAGCATTTGTGCGCGTGCGTGTCGGTATTTGTCCCGCAACACCAAGTGGCAAACCACGCAAACCAAAAGGTGAGAATGCCATCCTTGATTTTATTGTGGGACCATTCAAAAAACCAGAACAAGAAGAACTGAAAAAGACCGCAAAAAAAGTTGTTGCGGTGCTCGACACGATCCTTTCAGAAGGACGCATCAAGGCAATGGGTGAGGTGAATTAAGGGCGCCACAGTCCTTGCTATTTTGTTAAAAATCTGCTATAATGTATATAGGTAGTACAAATACATTTACAAAGGAGATGCTGAATGCCGAGCGGGAAGTTTGAAAGAAAGGAACTGTGTACACAAGAGGTCGCAGAAGTTATTGTTCCTCTTTCGAGTTCTAAGATTCACGGGTCCCGTTATAAAGAAGGGGCACCATCTCGCGACTACGTACGCTTCACTGTGTACGAGGAGTACAAGCCGAGAGACAAGAGAACAGATGATGATCGTAAACTTTTCATCAATGATCATCGAGAAGAAACACTCAGAGCTGCGCGGTTGTCTCAGGATTCCTCAGCAGGTAAGCGCCTATTACCAAAATGGAACCGTGCTGGTTCAAAGACTATGTCTTTTTCTGAGGCAGTTCGGTTGCCTGCACGTGTCGTGGTTGTTGAGATTGCGAGTGAAATAAGTACGATCACGTACGTCAATCTCTATCGGTCTGAAGGCAAAAAAGCATCTGGTCTTTTTGTGGTTCTTTCGGAACTTCTTATCAAGGAGAAGTTGTTCCTCGATAAAATCGTAAAGCATGAGCCACGCTGGTGGTGGGGTGGACGAAAAAACACCTCATTTGGTCCTTCGGGTGACACCCTTCCGGTTGTTGCTCTGACGGATGGGAACAGAAAGATCATCTTTCACTGCAGAAAGAGTTGTGACATCGTCACACTCGGGAGCGAATTTAAGGCGGACTCGCCTTTGTTGATGTAATTATGTTTAAATAATTGTATAACGTAATTTATTTGTTTGCCGAGGGGTTGCCGTGTACGGCAACCCCTTTTTCTTTTGTATTTTTTACCACTAAAAAACAGCACTTCATGAGTGCTGTTTTTTATTACGAACGATTATTATTTTTATTTTCCGTTTCCGTACGAGAGAGTCATCTTCTGCTCCTTTGCGTCAAAGAAGGTGATGGTGAAAGAGTACGTCTTTCCCAATTCAACAGTCTTTTTGAGATTTTCCTCGGTGCCAAATTCTGAAAGGTGTACAAGACCTGCAACTCCTTCTTCGAGTGAAACGAGTGCGCCGTAGGCGTTGAACTTAATGACGACGCCCGTTACCTTGTCGCCCTTCTTGTAACGCTTTTCAGCATCTTTCCAAGGATTATCTTTGAGTGCCTTGATAGAGAGTGAAATTTTGCCGTCCTTAACTTCGATTACCTTCACGCGTACCTTTTCATTGATTTTGAAAAGCTTGCGAGGATCGTCAACGAGGCCCCAGCCGATTTCTGAAATGTGTACGAGTCCTTCGATACCGTCTTCAAGTTTTACAAAGATACCAAAATCAACGAGTCCAGATACCGTACCGTCGAGCTCGTCGCCGATGGAGTATTTGCCGGTAATCTCGCGCTTCTCGCGGGTACCACCTTGTTCCTTCTCAGAGAAGATAAGCTTGCCTTCTTTTGGAGATGCGGAAATAATGATTACTGCAAGACGTTTACCAATGAGCTTTTTGAGCTCACCCATGATTTTGTCTTTATCCCCGTTTTCAATACGTGGGTAGTGCTCACTCTTGAGCTGTGATGCAGGGAGAAAGCCCTGAATACCTTGCCATTCCACAATAAGACCACCTTTGTTTGCGTCTTTAATAGGAAGATCAAGAATCTTTTTGATTTTGATTGCCTCTTCTGCTTCGGTCCAAATGAGCGCCTGACGTGCCTCTTTGAGAGAGAGTTCGATATAACCCTCCTCGTTGTTCATATCGACTACCTTTGCGGTAACTACGTCACCTACATTGAGTTTCTTGATAACGTCGCGTGCGTTGATGAACTCTGCACCGTAAATGATACCCGTACCAAAAGGTCCAAGATCAATATAGACAGATGATTTCGCAATACCAAGAACAGGCCCCTCGACGAGCGCATCAACCTCTGGTGGGTTCTGAACGCTCTCTAAGAGTGTTGCCATAAACGACACAGGAACTTCAATTTGTTTTTCTTTATCAGTCATAATTATACAAAAAAATCCGCTTACCAGCCCGCACATAAAAATGTGTAGACCTGCAAGCGGTACAATAGAATTTGGGTCCGTGCATGTCGGGCGTATCAGGATCTGCGCGGGATTACCAAAAACTATGCTTGCTATTAATATGAGTAACATACCGTAAAAGGAGAAAAAAGTAAAGAGCGCTAAATTCTGATATTTTCGTGTGTACAGAGAACGAAATAATGGCTCTTTATCTTGCAAAACCTTTGAAAATGGGTATAGTAATCTCATTATGTGGAAAACACGAATTTTGGCACTTGCCTTTCTTATTATTGGCGCAGGGTTAGCATATTTTATTTACGCATCTATTCCTTCATTAAACGAAGGTAAAACAGTGTACGGTCAAACAACCGCAGAAAAATTTCCGTTTAAGCTCGGTCTTGACCTATCGGGAGGTGTACAGCTTGTGTATCAAGCAGATGTTTCTTCAATAAAACCAGCAGAGGTGAAAAATGCAATGGATTCATTGCGTGATGTCGTAGAACGTCGCATCAACCTCTTTGGTGTTGCGGAACCAATTGTGCAGATTGAAGAAAAAGGTGGCGTTGCGGGCGCTGTTGAGGAGCGTCTCATTGTAGAGCTCCCCGGTATTACCGACGTAAAGAGAGCCGTTGAAATGATTGGCCAGACGCCAAAGCTTGAATTTATGACCGAGCGTTCCGCAAAGGAAATCGAGGCCTACAATAAAGCACTCGAGAAATTTAATGCAGATCAAGAAGCAGGGAAGCCACTCGTCGTACCACCAGAACTTGTCGCAGGACCATACGCATCAACTGAACTTTCAGGCCGTTTCCTTGAACGCGCAACGCTCGAGTTCGACCCAACGACCCGTGAACCGATCGTTTCCCTTGTATTCAACAAGCAGGGTGCTGAACTCTTTGCAAAACTTACTAAAGAAAATGTAAATAAAACGATTGCTATTTTCCTTGATCGCGACCTAGGGAACACTGAACCAATTTCTGCACCAGTAGTTCGTGAGGAAATCACAGGAGGTAAAGCGCAAATTACGGGCAAATTTACTGCCGCAGAAGCAAAAACGCTCGTAGGACGCTTGAACTCTGGCGCACTTCCAGTAGACAAGCTTGAGCTTCTCTCGACACAAACCATCAGTGCTCCTCTTGGTGCAAAAGCACTTAATGCAGGCGTATGGGCTGGTATCTGGGGGTTGGTCGTAGTGGCAGGGTTCCTTATCCTCTGGTACCGTTTACCGGGAGTCGTTGCTGCGGTTGCGCTCGCTATTTATACGGTTATTATGTTGATACTTTTTAAACTCTTTGGTATTACGCTGACCGCAGCCGGTATCGCAGGGTTCATTCTTTCTATCGGTATGGCGGTGGATGCGAACATTCTTATCTTTGAACGCACCAAGGAAGAACTTCGCAAGGGACACAGTGTTCACGATGCGGTGCGCGAAGGATTTGCACGCGCGTGGACCTCTATTCGTGACTCGAATATCTCAAGTATTATTACCTCACTCATTCTCTTTTGGTTTGGTACGAGCTTGATTAAGGGCTTCGCGCTTACGTTCGGACTTGGTGTTATTGTATCGATGTTCTCAGCGATTACGATTTCTCGTGTCCTCCTCTTTGCGCTCCCATTTTCGGGACACAGTGCACTTGTCCGCGCACTCTTCGGTAGTGGGTTCCTTAAATTAAAATAACTATTATGTTTATCATTAAATATAGAAATATTTTCTTTATCATTTCTGCGATCACGATTGCCATTTCAGTGTTTGTAATGGTGACCAAAGGTTTTACAACTGGTATTGATTTTAAAGGCGGTTCTATTATTGAAGTTGCATACGACAAACTTCCTGATAGTGAAGTACTCAAGAGCGCTCTTGATTCGGCTGGTTTCCCCGACGCACGCATTCAGGTTGCTGGTGAGCGCGATGTAATCATTAAGACAAAAGCACTTTCTGAACCAGAGCATCAGACGTTAGTGAGCACCCTTTCTTTGAATGGAGGTTTTCAGGTAGAAGAAAAGCGTTTTAATTCTATTGGACCAACTATCGGTAAAGAACTTCGTTCAAAGGCGTTGATTTCCATCATTTTAGTTATTTTTGGAATCGTGCTTTTCATCGCTTATGCATTTCGTCGTGTCTCTGAGCCAGTTTCTTCTTGGAAATATGGTATGGTAACGACGCTCACCCTTCTTCATGACATTATCGTGCCTGCAGGAGTCTTTGTATGGCTTGGGAAAGAAGTTGACACCCTCTTTGTGGTGGCGCTCCTCTCTATTATGGGTATCTCAGTACACGATACGATTGTGGTATTTGACCGTATTCGTGAGAACTTGAAGAACAAGCTTTCAAGTGACTTTGCAACAACCGTGGGTAAATCCCTCGAGCAGACATTTAGTCGTTCGATCAACACCTCAGTGACGGTAATGTTCGTGCTTGCAACGCTCTTTTTCTTTGGTCCTACATCGACAAAAGATTTCTCACTCGTGTTATGGATCGGTATCTTCATCGGTACCTACTCATCAGTGTTTATTGCTTCTCCGCTCTTGGTAGTGTGGGAGAAATTTCAGAGAAGGGGATAGGAAGTAGTAATTCACTATTACCATCTACTCATACTAAAAGCGCGCATCGTACGATGTGCGCTTTATTGTTTATGAGAATTGAAATCAGAATTATAGAGTAGTAACCTGATCTCCTACACGGAGAACACATTGACTTCCCGTAGAAACGTTTTGCCAGTGCTTACCTCTTCCACAGTTGGTGCTATTCTCTACAACCCATGAAAGGTATGCTCCAGCAGGGCATAGTGTCGCGGTGCAGTTTCCTGTAGTAATCGCAGGATAACTTGAGTGATACACGTAATAATCACCAGGGCTTCCTGTTGAGATACTTGGATCTCTTGGGATAACACCACCTGCAATATTCGTACTAACCGCAGTGTTTAGTGGTATATACCAACCAATTCCACCCCAACATGTACCGCTACTGAGTCCTAAGCAACTCCATTGATTACCTGAGTATGGCAATTTGTTTGCCCCTCCTGTTGCTGAAAGCTCCATTGCTTTATTGATCTGGTCAATTTGAGATAACCTTGTTGCGTTACGAGATCGTTGGCGTGCGGTATTTAAACTTTGAAGAACTACCGCGGAAAGCAAACCGATGATAGCTGCAACGATGAGAAGTTCAATAATAGTAAACCCAGCTGTATTTCTTTTTGACATGATAATTTATTAACGATTATCCTTCATTATTAAAACTGCACGTGCGTCCAAGCCCATATCCTTTTTTTGTTCTCCCAGCAACCCTGCGTAAATAAAAATAGTAGTTCCTAAAAGAATTCCCGCCGTACCTAAAAGAATATAGTTTGCAGTAGAGGTGTCTCTTACGCCAAATTTCAGAAGCAGCTCTACCATCGCAGATGTTTTTTCAGTAGGTATATTTTTCTGTGGTGAGGAACTAGCGTTGTCTGTTTCAAATTCAATGCCTTGCATGGTAAATAGTATATTATTTCTTGTGATAAAGCGCAACCGTTTTGTCCACCATTTGTTCTAGTGTGAAAAAATTTGTTATTTTTTCATTAAGTTTTTTTCCAAGAACGGCACGCTCTGCGGGGTTTGAGAGCATCCAGAAAATGGCTCCGGCAAGTGCAGTGATGTTTTTAGGTGGCACAAGGAGCCCTGTTTGAGTGTCTTCAATAATTTCAGGAATTCCTCCTACTGCGGTCGCGATAACGGGGCGATAAGCAAGCCCAGCTTCGAGTAGAACATATGGAAGACCCTCTTTGACCGAAGGAAGAATTAAACAATCAAGTCCCGGCATATACTGCACGGCATTTTTTACAAAACCCAAGAGGAATACTCGCTGTTCGAGACCGTGCTCCTTGATGATTGCTTGCAGATTTGCGCGCTCTTCTCCTTCACCAAAAATAACATAAAAAATATGTGGATTTTTTGGTGCTAGTTGTGCAAAAGCATTTAGTGTATAGGTAAGTCCTTTATTTTTGTGAAGTTCGGCAACCGTACCGATAATGAACGCGTTGTCAGGAAAGGCAACATTGATGATGCTCGCTATGTCACAGCGTGAATCATCGCAGGTAGTGAATTGTGGTGAAGATATCCCATTCCTGATCGTGGTAATTTTATCTTTTACGAAAGGCCATTTAATAGTGTCATTTTTCACGGCATCAGAGACAGCGATTGTTTTGTGTGCTGAAAGTACCGTCACCCATGAAAGTATGGTGATGAGGAATCGTGAAAGCGGTGACCGGTCTTCGTTGAATGCCCATCCGTGCGCTGTGAAAACTATTTTTTTCACTAACACAAGACGTCCCGCGAGTGCGCCGAGGCCGCTTGCTTTTGCGCTGTTTAAATGTATGACATCAGGTCGTTCCTTGCGAAAGAGTTTCCAGAGTGCGATGAGAGTTGTAAAATCTTTGAGAGGATTTACGTCACGTTGAAGCGAGGGGATATATACCGTAGGGACGTGCGCATCGGCAAGTTTTTCCGCAAGTACGCCTTCACCACCCAGTGCGACCATGATCTCAAATTGATCACGAGGAAGACTTCGCGCGAGATCGTAGACATATTTTTGCGCGCCACCAAAATTTGATTTGGTAATAACGTACAAAATTTTTGTTTTTTTGGTTGAGAGTGGAATGGTCATGTGATGTTATTATTAGCGACGTAGAGCGAGTGGAATAAAAAAGTAACCTTTTTCATTCTCGAGCCGAGGTGAGAAGCGAATACCTGGAGCTTCGCAAGACCTTTTGAGATTTTATTGCGTGTAATCGCGAAAAGAAAATCCAAAAGGTGTACCGTCCATGTAATGGAATAATATAAGGGTATAATACCACGCCTCTCTGATGCGGTAAGTGTGTGAGTGAAGTGAACACACTTACCCGGGGCAAGCCCCGGGGTAAATACCGCTTTTATAGTACCCAATATATCTCATTTATGTTACCATAGAGGACATCCTATGACTATTGGAAGCAAAAAAGAGCCCATTATTCTTTTTCTAGGGGATATCATTTCGCTCATTGTTGCGTTCTGGCTTACGCTCGTTTTTCGTATGGGAGCGGTTCCTTCGCTCGCGCTCATCCAGTCTTACACCGTCCCGCTCATCGTGTTGCTCGTCGCGTGGATCATGGTGTTTTTTGTCGCCGGTTTTTATGAGAAACACGCGTTAGTCTTTAAGAAAAAGATTCTGGGCTCGATTTTGAATGCACAGCTTATCAATAGCGTCATTGCGGTTGTGTTCTTCTATCTCTTCACGCCCTATATCGGTGTTGCGCCCAAGACGATCCTCGCGCTTTTCTTGTTGATCTCGACACTCCTCCTTATTGTGTGGCGACTGTTAGGGCCGACACTTTTTAATATCAAACATCAGGAGCCGGCGATATTGATCGGTGCAGGGGAGGAGATGAGCGTACTCAAGAATGAAGTAAACGTGCACGGGCACTACAACCTACGCTTTGTTTCTTCGGTTGATCTTACACAGATCGATGGTATTGATTTCAAAAAAGAGATCATTGACCGTATTTATAGCGAAAAGATTTCTTCCATAGTCATTGATTTGCATAACGAAAAAGCGGAAAAAATTCTGCCGACGCTTTATAACCTCATTTTTGCGCGCGTACGATTCTACGATATGCATGAGGTATACGAAGAAGTTTTTGCGCGTATTCCACTTTCGATCGTCCGTCATAGTTGGTTTCTCGAAAATATTTCTTCATCAGCCCACGCGGGTTATGATTTTTTGAAACGAGGACTTGATATTATTTCGGCGCTGTTCGGAGGCGCCCTTTCTCTCTTGTTTTATCCGTTTGTGTATCTTGCGATCAAGCTCGACGATGGTGGTCCTCTTTTTATTACACAGGAACGTGTAGGAAAAGATAGTAAGACCATTAAACTCTACAAGTTCCGCTCGATGAGTCGCAACGAAACCGAGCTTTCTTCACAGAGAGAAAATCGCGTGACACGTGTCGGAAATATTTTGCGAAAAACGAGGATTGATGAATTGCCACAGCTGTGGAATGTGCTCCGTGGCGACCTTTCGCTCATCGGTCCACGCCCAGAGCTTCCTTCTGGGGTCGCGGTGTATGAAAAGGAAATACCGTATTATAATATTCGTCACTTGGTTAAACCAGGGCTCTCAGGTTGGGCACAGCTGTACCACGAACGTCATCCGCATCACGGCGTGGATACCGAGGAGACACGCAATAAACTTTCTTATGACCTCTACTACATAAAAAATCGTTCACTGGTTCTCGATGTGGTTATTTTGCTCAAAACGATCAAGCTCGTACTCTCGCGCAAAGGTGTATAGTGAGTGTGTAAAAATGTGCAATAAAGAATATTTATAATTATGAACGAATCCATTTTTTATCTTATCAATAGTATTGCAGGACAAGGTTATCTTTTTGATCAGCTCATTATTTTTTTTAGTGATCGTTTCGGATATCTTTTAGTGCTCGGACTTCTCATTTCTTTTTTCTTTTACAAAGACAAAAAGCAAGGTGCGCGTGATATCTTGATGGTACTTAGTACGGCATTTTTTGCGTATGCGATTGCATACATTTTTAAGCACTTATTACCTCACCCACGTCCGTTTGAAGTATTGTCTGATGCGTATGTTTTGTACACCCACGGAGGAGGGGATTCATTTCCTTCGGGGCACGCTACGTTCTTTATGGCGCTCGCGACATCGCTCTTTTTTATTCGTCGTCGTTTAGCACTCGTGTATGTGATGGGCGCACTTATTATTGGTAGTATGCGTATTGCCGTAGGAGTGCATTGGCCATTTGATATTCTGGCAGGATGGATTTTGGGCGGTATTCTTGGTGTTCTTGGATACCATATTTTGCGATATATCCTTGCGCGCATTACGCAGAAAATACAAATTTCGTAATCCAAAAAAAATTGCTATACTGTACCTATGATTTACTTTGATAACGTCTCGAAAACATATCCCGATGGCACGATGGCGCTCGATGGTGTCACCTTTGCAATAAAAGAAGGAGAATTTGTGTCTATCGTGGGACATTCAGGCGCTGGCAAGACTACCCTCACAAAACTACTTCTCGGTGAAGAACAGGCAACAAATGGAACCGTTTCCATCGACTCAATCGATATCAAAAAAATAAAGAAAAAGGATATGCCCGAGCTTCGTCGCAGGATCGGTATTATCTTTCAAGATTTTCGCCTTCTTCCCAACAAAACCGCGTACGAAAATGTGGCGTTTGCGATGGAGGTTGCGGGAAAGCCAGATACAGATATTGCGTCTGATGTTCCCCACGTGCTCGAGCTCGTGGACTTAACAAAAAAGATGTGGAATTTTCCTCGCCAGCTTTCTGGAGGAGAGCTTCAGCGTGTTGCTATCGCACGCGCAATCATCAATCATCCCGATGTTATCGTGGCTGACGAACCTACGGGCAACCTTGATCCCGTGAATACGTACGAAATTATTCAGATATTGAAAAAGATTAATGACCTCGGTACGACGGTTATCTTAACGACCCACAATAAAGGCGTCGTAGAATCTCTCGGAAAACGAGTGATCACGATGGATCACGGCCGTGTCACCCGCGACGACCCAACAGGAAAATACGCGTTGTAGTTTTCTCTAAACACGACGAATAAAATTCGTCAACAAAGAACCGAGCCCTAACGCTCGGTTTTTTTCTTTATTTATTAGTTAACTATAAGCATGGTATACTTTTGCATAAACTATGGAACAAGAAAATAAACTTTCATTTTTGCAATTTTTGAATACATTGCGATGGTCCTTTGCATTCCAAATGAAGCTATCTCCTGTGGTAGCGGTTCTGAAGGTGGCGGTAATCGTTTTTATAGAACTAGAGCCTCTCGTTTATGCATACATATTTGCGCGATTATTGGATGTTGCTATTGGTATCGCCGGTACTGGCGCTGAACCGCAAGAAATTATTCCCGCGCTCGGCCTTTTATTTGGATACAACATTATATCTTCGGCGGTAAACCATTCTAATTATTATCTCTCTTCTGTGCTCTCAACATTTAATAATTTCAAAACGCCATACTATTTCTATCAACACATTCACTCTCTCGGGATTCAAACATTAGAAGTTCCCGATGTGGTAAACAAGATTCAGAGGTCAAAAGAGACTCTCAATTTACTCAATCAGGATTTTGAGAGGGGGTCCATCTTCTTTGCAAAGATCATTACCCTATTGGTGGCGGCGCTGGTAATAGTAAAGATGATGCCGATATTTACCGGGATCATCATCCTTACGGTCATCCCAGGTATGCTGTCCAGTAAATATTTTTTACAAAAACAATGGCGATTATGGAGAAACGAAACGGAGAATAGGAGGCGCGCGCGGAATATCTTTGACATTCTCATCGAGACTATCAACCTGCAGGAGATATTTATCACGTCGGCGTACGGCTATTTAAGTGGTGTTTATCGAAAATATACTGACTACTTTGCGACGGCCGACTTGAAGATATTGAGAAAATGGCGGAGTTATGGCTTCTTGTTTGGGTTACTGACTTCAAGCGCGAGTATTGCCGGATATTTCATTATATTTAAAAACTTCCTCAAAGGACTCATTTCTGTCGGCGATGTCACGTTTCAAATCAGATCACTCAATATTTTCATTAGTAATCTCACCTCGATGAGTGGCAGCTATACCGCCCTACGAGAGCGTAGTATAAGGATTGCTGAAATTAAAGAAGTATTCGAGATGAAGCCAAACATTACTGATGGTGCTGTTGTACTTCCAGAAAACGAGACACCACCGAATATTACGTTAAAAAATGTAAGTTTTGCATACCCACGCGCGGAAACCAACGTCATTAAAAATCTTAACCTCGAGATTAAGCCGGGGGAAAAGATTGCGATTGTGGGGGAGAATGGCGCAGGGAAAACTACATTGGTCAGAATTCTTTCACGATTCTACAAGGTGAGCGAAGGCGAGATTCTTTTGGATAGTACAAACATCAATGATATTAAAATAGAAAGTTGGTACAAAAATCTTGGCGTATTGTTTCAGGATTACAACACCTATTCACCGCTCACACTCAAGGAAAATATTCATCTTGGTAATGCACACGAAAAGCTCGATGAAGAGCGGATGATAGAAGCGGCGAACAAGGCGAATGTAAATTCATTCCTCGCGAACTTCAAAAATGGATATGATCAGGTCCTCAGTGAAAAATTCAAAGGTGGCACGCGTCCAAGTACAGGGCAGTGGCAAAAAATAGCGATTGCAAGATTTTTCTACCGCAATTCACCCGTCGTTATTTTTGACGAACCAACCGCATCCATCGATGCTGTTTCTGAGAGTGAAATTTTCGGACAAATATATGACTTTTTTAAAGGAAAGACCGTCATCATCATTTCGCACCGCTTTTCTACTGTGCGCAACGCGGACAAGATTTACGTCCTAGATAAAGGTGAAATCATCGAAAGTGGTAGTCATGACGAGCTTATGGCACGCAAAGGTAAATATCACCACGCCTTCACCATCCAAGCAGAGGGGTACCGAGCGTAAGGTTTAAATATAAAAAGAGAATAATAGTCAAAGTAAAGTAAATGACCTTTTGTAGTGTGCTATTATAAATATAATATGTCTACAATAAATCAATCGGAAAGAAAATTATCTAATCAAAAAGAGCAAATAAAAATAGGATTGAAGGCCATATGGAGTCATGTCCGGTCATTCAAAAAGGAACTCACCATTTTGGTGTTATTGGGTGTTGTTTCCGCAGTCGCCAATGGTTTCGTTCCTTATGTGACAGGACGCTTTTTTGACACGCTCATCGACCTTTCTCAAGGGAAGAATCTTCTTTTTGCGGGTGCGCTTCCTTTGTGGATGGCGTTGCTTGGCGTATGGGTTCTTGTTCAACTTATCTCAAATAATATTGATTGGGTTATGGATCGTCTGCGTCGACGTGTGGATACGGGAGTGCTTTTTGGTATTCAGGCGCGTGGATTTGTTCGTTTGTTTAGTGCCACACTAATGTATCACAAAAATGTGCATATTAATGGCGCGATGCAAAAAATAAGCAATACGGGATGGAGGGTTTCTTCGATTGTGAGAACAGTCGCGGATATCGCCCCGCAGTTTCTTAGTATTGTTATTGGCATTGTTCTTGCAGCGAGTATCAATATGTTTCTTGCGAGTATTTTGGTGGTAGGCGTGCTTCTCTATGTGGCGCTTTTGATAAAGATTCTCTTACCTATCGCGGCAATTGATGCTGCTGCACACACATCATGGAGCGAGGGATGGGATGATGCTGCTCAGGCCGTGATGCAGATTGAGAGTGTTAAACAAGCCGCAAGCGAAGATTATGAGATTCAAAAAGTTCAAGAATCACTTATGGAGAGAACTTTTCGATTGTGGTATCAGGTTGAACGTCGTTGGAGCAGTGTCAGTTTCTTTCAGCGAATCATTGTGTTCGCAACACAGTTTGCAATCTTTCTTTTTTCTGTAAAGTTTGTCTCAGATGGTACCATCACTGTTGGTGAATTAATTGCACTTAATGGATATGCATTAATGTTTTTTGGTCCTTTTGTTTCATTGGGTCATAGTTGGCAAAATATCCAGAATGGTATTACCACCGCAGCACAAGCAGAGGAAATTTTTGAGGGGAAAAAAGAAAATTATACTCCGGAGGGTGCAGTATCTCCCGAACATTTTTCTGGCGAAGTTGTTTTTGAAAATGTTCATTTTGCGTATGGGGATGGTCAACCAGAAGTACTATCTGGTGTTAATATTAAAGTTCGTGCGGGAGAAGTGGTTGCATTTGTAGGAGAGTCGGGAGTTGGTAAGAGTACTACCATTTCTCTTATCTCAGGTTATTACTTTCCTTCAAAAGGAAGTGTTCTTATTGACGGTATTGATACGCGAATACTTCAACTCACCAACCTTCGAAAAAATATAGCCGTCGTGCCTCAAGAAGTAGCGCTTTTTAATAGCACCATCAAATCGAACATATGCTACGGCTCGTTTACTTCTTCAGATGAAGATATCATCCGTGCTACAAAAGAAGCTCACGCAGAAGAATTTATCAAGGCACTTCCTCTCGGGTTTGATACGGTGGTGGGAGAACGAGGAGTTAAGCTTTCTGTAGGGCAGAAACAACGTGTTGCGATCGCACGAGCAATTTTACGTGATCCTAAAATTTTGATTTTAGATGAACCAACAAGCGCGCTTGATTCTGAAACAGAGCGCAACGTGACGGAGGCTTTAGAGAAACTGATGCGTGGACGCACGACTTTTATCATCGCACACCGTCTTTCAACAGTACGAAAAGCAAATCGCATCTTTGTGCTTGAAAAAGGAAAAATAGTAGAAGAGGGAAGTCACGATGAACTAATGAAAATAAAAGATGGTAACTACCGTCATCGGTACGAGCTTCATATCGGACTTGTGTAGGTTTTTGTTATTTTTAGTTTGGGTTAAAATGATTTGGTGAAATAAGGATCGTATTTCGATAGTTAAACAAGAATGAAGTATTTAGAATCTTTTTAAATATATAATGTCTTCTAATTACCTCCTCGGATCTGTTTTTTTAATACTCATACTAACTTTGATGCTCGTGTGGTTGTCTATGTTCCTCTTGCATATGAGAGATTTTCTTACGGGAGATGTTCCTTTCATCTCCACAAGAAAGAGGGTGGTCTCTCAGGTTATCGATGCTCTGCAATTATCTGAGAGTAGTATCCTTTATGATCTTGGGTGTGGTAATGGAAGTATTCTGGAACATGCAGTAACAAAAATAAAAGGAGTGCGTGGAATTGGTATAGAGAACGGCATTATCCCATTCCTTCTTGCAAAAATATATACTCGAAAATTATCAATAGAGGTAATCAGAGATAATTTTTTTAAAACAAATATTTCACCCGCTACGCATATTTATGTTTATCTTTTTACAGATGTTCTTGGGAAGCTGGCTCCTAAAATTCTTCAAGAATGTAAAAAAGGAACTCGCGTAGTGTCGTGCGATTACGAGATCTCGGATTGGGTGCCTATTAAAATAATAGACACAACGAAAAAAGGGGATAAGCTTGCTCGCAAATTGTACGTTTACGAAATTTAGAAAAAAAAGGTAATTTAAGCAGTCATCATTTTTTTATCATAAAATGTGATAGCACAATCTCTTCATTACCCCTTCGGTGTGCGCTTGGTGATAAAAGACGATATCTTTTTCCAGAACTGCGGGGTCGAAATCTGTGAAATAGACAAATGCCCGCCGGTTTTAAGTGTAACGAGTGTGGAGTTGGTTTTGACAGAAAAAACTTTTGTAGGTTCATAGTAAACAACCTCGTCATCTTTTGCATGGAAAAGTAGTATGTTGGCTCCCTTGAGCTTGTTTTGAGCGGCAAGGGGACTATAGAATTTACCAGATTTTAATTTATCCCAATCTCTTTGTTCAAAACGGTAGCCGTTTCCGAACGCGGAACGTGTAAACTCGCCGAGCCAATCAATTGGCTCGAGCTCGCTTTCGTTATTCCAGTCGATAACCGGAGATAATGCAACAATTTTTTTTACTTTTGGATGGAGCGAGGAAAGGATCGCCGCAGGTCCTCCGAAACTGGAACCGATCACAAAAACATTTGGGTTGCGTATCGCGTATTTTTTCTTGTTCCAGAGATCTATAAACCCCGCCTCGAGAGAGTCTGTAATATCTAAAATGTCTTGATGTGGTGATCTTTTAAGAAAGGATCCACCGCTTTCCCATGTCCCACGATATCGAGGCAAAAATACCCAGTACCCTTTCTGCGACAAGAACTCCATAAGATCATTTCTTCGTCCGGGATAACTAGGCATACCTGCACAAAGAATGATTACTTTGTTTGAATTTATCGCGGGAGGGAGGAACTCGCTTACAATCTCTTTTTTAAATCTAGTTCGTAAAATATTAACCATCTGATAAGTCTACACGACGGCCAAAAAAAAGCCACTCCGTAGAGTGGCTTGAGGAACTACCCGAGAGAGATAGGGTTATGGAGCACTGCTGCACCTGTTCGTGTATACCACTGTAGACTTGTGGTTGTGTGGTTGCAGATGAGAAGATTGTTCTTTGCGGCAAAATTGCCGAAAGCTACGTATTGAGCGGCGGTACGCACCGTCAGCGACCGCATTTCTTCAACCTGCATGCGTTCGGAGTAGAGAGCACGTCGTCGTAACATATGTGCATTGATCTGCCTCTCAACACTAGTGTCAGAAGAAAGTGCTACATATGCTTCTTGCTCCCTCTCTACAATATCGGGAATGAGTATGTCCATAGGGCAAACATTCCACCTGTGCTTCTCTGAGAGAGTTCGTGCAGTGGTGTAGATTCCTTGAAAGACTTTTGTGAGACTATCTTCTGAAATCCTATACCAACGGTTCAAGATATCGCTTGTCGCCTCATGTCGCGGAACAAGAAATGTCGGCGCAAGTGCAAACGAACAAGCGCCGATGCTTTCCAGGAATGAGATGTGACGTTCGAGGAATAGCGTTGTTGCGCCACCGCAATTCTCAAGGTTGCGATAGTTTACGCATACCGGCACTACAACAGATTTACAACCGTTCATGAGCGTGGAACCTATTCTTGTGGCCATCTTTCGATTTTGAGAAAATTCCCCGCATCGTTCAACGATATGCATTGCTGAGTGTACTGCGCGGTCGATCTCGTTTTTGTTGATACCTTTTCGTTTCCCTTCATCGCGTAAAGCCTTTTCAACACGGTCTGCGTCAAACATAAAATCCTCCTTTTTGGTTTTTTAAAGAACTATTGTTGCGAATTGTTTTTGTTGTGCCAAAGTGACAACAAAAAACTCCCCGCCCTTCATACAGGAAAAATCCTGTACAAAGGGCGGGGAGTTTGAGACCTCTCGCGGTACCACCTTTATTTTAAAACAAAAAAAACGCCCATGGGCGCATATTTGTTCCACTCATTGACTCAGACACCTTACGGCCGACATCAATTATCCTATTGTTACGGAGGAAGCCGGATCTCCACTCGTGCAGAGATCATCCCGCCTTGCGAAATTCGCTTGGCAAACATGGGCCCAATCCCTCGAGTATGATCGAGGGACCCATGTCATGGATATTGCAGTTGTTAAGGAATCTATTTTTAGTATAGGCGCCACTTGTTCAAAAGTCAACCTTGGGGTATAACAAAATTCTTCCTTATTGTCCTCAGTACTCATTGACTGGTGGAGTGTCGGCATACCATAGGGTCCTTATAAAATACCTAACCTTTTTCGTGAGTTGATGGTAGGGAAGTAGTTTTTTTTGAGAGGATGGTATACTAAAAAGATGAAGGTACAAACGATACGGGCATCCCAATTTATTTTAAGACCTTTTAAAAAAGGAGACGAGAGTTCACTTGCCAAAAATCTGAACAATAAGAAGATTATAAAGAATCTTCTACTTATCCCGTCGCCATATACACTAAAGGATGCTAAAGAATGGGTAGATAAAAATCTAAAAGAGTATAAGAAAGAAAAACCGTCAATGTTCAATTTTGTCATTGATGTCGATGGTGAGGTTGTTGGCAGTATTGGTGTACGCAACATCACAGAGCATCATATGGCGGAGATTGGTTATTGGCTCTCTGAGTCATATTGGGGAAAGGGGATCATGGCCGAAGCTGTGAAATTGATAACAGTGTTCGGCTTTAAAGAGCTTCGCCTTAAACGAATGTATGCGTTTACTTACCCATCCAACATCGCATCACAGAAAACTCTTCTCAAAAATGGATATGTGTTTGAGGGTATATTGAAAAAGCACGCATATAAGAATAAAAAGTTTCTCGATGACTATTTATACGCGAATGTGAAATAGTGACTACAGTCTTTTTGAAAAATTAATTAGAGTTAATTAGTTCCTTTGGAATTTCAAAAAATTCAACCGAAATACCTAAATTCCCTATAAAATTCACACCACCACGCCTTCACCATCCAGGCAGAGGGGTATCAATAGAAGTTTATCTAGGGCGGTCCTAGGTAGCTAGGTAAATACAGGCATCGTAAACAAAAAAATACCCACCTATGAAAAGATGGGTATCGGGGCTCTATATCCCCTTGAAATCAGTGCTTCCCCGTGGTCGTTGAGGCCTGTTGTGGAACCTGCAGGTCTTTGACCATCGGAACGAGTTTGTTCCATGAATCCATGAAGGCCGCAATGACGACCTTTCCTTGGGGTGTTTTGTTCCACGCCCCTATGCCGGCACCGCCGATACCATTACCGCCTACGCCGAGAAGCCCTCCGCCGAAGCTATAGTCTTTTGCGGTTGCGCTACCCTCGGCGACACCTTCCTGAACGAGGGTCTCGTTGTTGATGATGGTCACTACCACCTGTGCCTCGCTCGTTTTGGACGAGACACCTCCGGCCAATGCGCCGATCATACTCGCTCCCGGGATGGGGATGAATCCCGCAAGGCCGGCAAGCCCTCTTCCTGAAGAGTTCTGCTGAGAGATGGCTACTTTCGGTACAAGGGTATACTGGGCCTCGACGATGTTGCCCTTCTTTATACTGCTGTTCTTTCGCGTCAGTCCGGCTTCGGCGAGTTCATGTTCGCGCTTTGCCGCTCTGAGTCCCGCTGCGCGGTCGACAACTCTGAAACACCCTGACTGGGCTACCATGAGATTGATGAGCGGTCGCGTGTCTGAGGGTACCCCGAGTTGCTGTGCGAGCATTACCCATGATACGGCATCTGCGCCGGATGTGGGTTCGTCGATTTCGACGGTCGCAATTATCTTGTCGCATTTGACGAGCTGTTTCGACTCACCCTGAGTGCCGTTATTACCCGCGGCCCCTGTTGCCATGCTTCCGCCCTTGCCGAGCTCCGTGGTGCTTGCGCACCCACTCATAAGAGCTACTATCATGAAGAGTAAGATTGTTAAGCCTCCAAACCCTTGCTTTTTCATCTGCATCTAAGCCTCCTTTTGGGTGGTGTAGATTTTGAACAGATTTTATTCCAATAACAATTATACCAGAAAATTAATTTTTATGCAAGGGTGCGTTTTGGTGGGGGATTTGGTAGAATGGGGGGGATTATAAGGGGAAGAGAAATGTGGAATTTTAATATATTAGAATACACAAAAGACAAAACAATGATGGTTGTCCTCATTAACCCATTAACCTGATGAAGAACAAAGATATTCGCAAGAAAGTACTTGTTCTGTTTTCCGGCGGAAAGGATTCCTCAGCTACAGCCATAGAAATGGTACGTGCCAGTTACGATGTACAATTATTCACGTACTCAGAATATCCTGGCATAACAGGACCCAACGGAGATTCTCCTTCAAGTATACGCCATAAAGAGCTAATAAATTTTTCTCCAGATCGTATTGACTCCTTTCAGGTGACGAAGGTGAATCCTTATCTGGTCAGAAAACTTGCAATCGAAAAAACGAATGAAACACACGTGGTGTATCCCATAGCGCTCGCCCTTGCAATTCATACAGACGCAGTTTTGTATTGTCTTGAGAAAGGTATTCACGATATCGCTACTGGATATTCTGGGTATCAAGCAAAAGAAGACAGATACATTGAACAACAAGACCGTTTTTGTGAACTCACAAGAGATTTTTTGAAGGAATATGGTATTACGTACCACACACCGATCGTGAAGAAAACAAAAGAAGAAGTAATGGACATATTGGAACAATGCGGAGTCAGCTCAAATTCACTGGAAGGAAAGTCTGTATTCAGTGCGGTTCCTTTTGATCCAGAAAAGGCGCTGGGCTTCTGGGAAGAATCACTTCCTCTCTGCCGGGAATACATTTCCCGTATGCGATTACTGTGCCCGTGATCTCTATGAAAAAAGAACATTCCTCTATCAAACGAGCTCTATATTTCGCAGCTCAAAAACATGATGGGCAGTACCGCAAAGGCGGTCGAGTACCATACATAGTGCATCCTGTATTGGTAGCACTCAGTCTTTCCGAGTACACAGACGATGAAAGAATAATTACCGCAGCACTTCTTCATGACGTGCTCGAAGATTGTTCCGATGTTTCTCTTGCTCATCTGCAAGAAGAATTTGGTCAACATATAGCACAACTTGTAGACGAGGTGAGTCTCGTCGAGGAAGAAGAATATGCAACATGGAAAGAAAAAAAGATGGCGTATTTAGAAAAAATAAAAACAGCATCACCAGACGCACTCATCATTGTCGCAATCGATAAGATGTCTAATTTGCAGGCATACTTCAGCGCGTTGAGAGAAAAAAATGAGAATGTGATATCTCATTTCCGTGGTACACCCGATGATTATCGGTGGTACTATGCAGAAATCGGCAATATTTTAAAATCTGCACTTGGGGAGCATCAAATAGTGAAAGACTATTTTGAAATATCAGAGTTATGTAAAAAAGAAAACCCACAATGAGGCATGAGCCAGTCATCATGGGTTTACGAACCATATTTTCTCCGATGATATCTCGCATGGAGTGATTCGTTGGTTTCGTGACAAGATGCTGTTGTGACCTGCACCTCAAACGGAACTTTGTTTTTGTATGCAACGAATTGCACCAGTCGTAAGAACTTTCCGTCGACGCTCGGGCACGCCTTTGCGTTCTTGAAGTAATCGTGGTCGAGGAATCCTTCGAATACTCGAGAGATTCTCTCAAGGACGGCGTATACTTCATCTATAGAAGTAACTATGATGCGTATCCCATATACGTCGTCGATAGAGAAGATGTCATGAGTATTTTTGAGTACCATCTTCTTTCTCAGTGTTTCCAAATCTTTGACTCGAGAAGAAACCTGTGGGCATTTTGTTACATCCTTTACCAGATCGTATACTTCTGCCACAAGAGTGTTTATGTCACAGCCGATATGGTGTCGATACAAAGAAATATCCTCCGTGGGCATCTTCTCCTCCCTTTTTTATTTTTTATTGTCGGCGACAATCGTTCAATTCCGCTATATATATGAACAAGGTTTTAGACCTTGATTATTTATTAGAACATACTTTCTTTCTATTATGAATAATAACAAGATTTTGCGTTCTGTCAATAGTATATTTTGTGTAGTTTTTTGGTAGAATGGGGGAATAATAATATCTTAGAATACACAAAAGACAAAACAATGGTGGCTGTCCTCGTTTACTAAAATTAAGGAGACAACATGGAAATCAATCAGCAAAAACAGAGCGAATTTGAAAAATACAAACTTGAGGTAATTGAGTCTGTAAACACTGTCCAGGAAAGGATTAGAAAAGAAAAGGAGCATCGTGATTACGTTGATTTTGGTAGCTATCTGTCAGTAAAATTGCAAAAAGAGGTAGAGGAGGTGGTAAGGGAGTCTCTAGGCACTCAAGATGTTGAGGAAATAGAATTGTCAGTACCCCCATCTCATATATCTGGAGATTTTGCAATTGAGGTTTTTCGTCTTGCAAAAAAACTTGATGAAAAGCCGAATATACTTGCAAAAAAAATCGTTGATGGCATAAACGAGCATCGAATGGATTTGATTAAGGATGCCTCTCTTGTAGGAGCTTTTGTGAATGTGGAAACACATAAAGAAAAGCTCTATCAGGAAATTCTTTCAAAAATCCTTGAACTTGGAGAGCGGTATGGAGAGAGTAACATTAATGCCGGCAAAGTTGCCATCATTGACTACTCTGCTCCAAACATCGCAAAGCCGATCGGTGTCGGCCATTTGAGATCAACGATTATAGGACAGGCTCTCGCAAACATTTATCGCGAGACTGGCTATAGTGTTATCAGAGACAATCATCTGGGCGATTGGGGAACGCAGTTCGGCTCTCTCATTTATGCTTACAAGGAGTGGGGAGATGAGAAGAGAATCGCGGAAAACCCTCTCGTAGAACTCAAAGATCTCTATGTTAAGTTCCACCAATTTTCAGAAGAACATCCTGAGGTTAAAGACAACGCTCGTGAGCTGTTTGCGCGTCTCGAGAAAAAAGATCCCGAATTGGTCGCTCTTTGGAAGCGATTCAGAGACTTGAGTCTCGAAGATTTTGAGCGTGTTTATAAAAAGCTCGGAATTGAATTTGATCTCAGTATCGGCGAGAGTTATTTCACCGAGCAGGCAGACAAGCTAGTCGATGAGTGCACGGGAAAAGGGCTCTGCAGAAAAGACGAGTCATCAGAAGCAGTCATTGTGGATCAAATGGGGGATCTCCCGTCCTTCTTGCTTAGAAAGCAAGATGGTTCAAGTCTCTACTTATCGAGAGATCTGGCAACACTTCAGTTCAGGGTCAACACGTTCGACTCAGATTCCATTCTTTATGTGGTAGGTAGTGAGCAAGAGCTGAACTTCAAACAATTGTTTGAATTAGGCAGGCGCGCTGACTACTTACCCGAAGGTGTAGAGGCAAAGCACATAGGCTTCGGAATGATCTTACGCGATGGGAAGAAGATGTCCACGAGGAAGGGGACATTGATCGAACTGGAAGATCTCATTTCTCAGTCTGTAAGCAAGTCAAAAGAGATTTTGCTTGCGAAGAGCCCGAATACTGACCCCCAGGAACTGGACAAAGTTGCTGAAATCGTCGGTGTTGGAGCAATTATCTACAATGATTTGCGCCAGTCAAGAACCAAGAACATCTCTTTTGATTGGGACAAGATGTTGGACTTGGAAGGAGGGAGCGCGGTCTACCTGCAATACTCGTATGTTCGAATCAATTCCATCATGGAAAAGCTGAAAGAAGCTTTTGGTGAGATTGATCTCGGAAAGCTCGAGATGAACGATATATCCTTCGTGAACAAGAGCGAATTTGAGCTTGCAAAGAAGCTTATGGCGTTCCCTGATGTTATCGCAAAAGCTCAAGAGACCGATTCTCCTAATTATATCTGTGGATATTTAGAAGAATTAGCGTCGCTCTTCAACAGCTTTTACAACGAGACCTCTATCCTCCGAACCGAAGATGTAAAACTCCGTGAATCAAGAATCGCTTTAATCAAAGGCGTGTCCATGGTAATCAAAAAAGGATTGTCGATGATGAGCATCAAGGTTCCGGAAAAGATGTAGTCTTTGTTTCTTAGCACGGCTATTGATTTTTAAAATCAATAGCCGTGTTTTTTGTTGGGTTAACGGAAATAGCTACTATTGCATCAAACACTTTCGATACCTAAAAGATCCTTTCGAAATACCATATTTTTCTATAAATTCCCACCCCATTCCATACCCTCTATGTTTTTATGGGGGGATTTGGTAGAATGGGGGATAATAGGGGAATAGGGGAGAAAAATACGTAACCATATACATAAACATAAACAGCCCACTCTAGCCCTCATAACTCATACAAAATGACCAAGGATGATTTTTGGAGAAAATATTTTGCAGTATACGATGTTCTGAACGAGCTTAGGCCGTATCAGGACCTTCTCGGTTCGGTCAAAGACAATCTGAAAATCAAAAAAGGGGACTTAGTCCTTGATGCAGGCGCGGGTACGGGGAGTAAAGGGGGTCAGGTACCCTTTTTGGGTCTCCCTGTGGGTCGGACAGTAGTTTCCAGCCCAAACTTCTTGATCATTTTCATAGCCCATGCATCTGCGCCAAATGGCTTCCCTTTTACAACAGACCCCCTGATGAGTTCTTCTTCTTCTCTTGTTTGAGGTATATTAACAAATGAAAGATAGTCTTCGGGCTCAAGTATCGGCCACGCTGACAAAAGTTTCTTTTTTGCTGGGTGCTCTGAAAGACGTCGCGCCAAACTGCAGAAACCCCAATTCTCTGCTTTTTTAACTAATTTTGCACGCAACGAATTTCGCTCTACATAGCGGATGACGGAAAGAAGGTGTTTGTCGTCTTGTATTAAAAAAGATTTGTATCTCCCTTGATAGAGGTGTCCGCTTCCTTTTGTATTGTTCGCTTGGTGCCAGCGCTGGGTATGAGTGAGTGTGAGCCATTGCATAAACTTCCCCATATCGCCGTCATTTATGGGATAGAGTACTAGGTGGAAATGATTTGGCATAAGACAATACGCAAGGATCCTCATAGAAAACTTCTTTTGTGCTTCTTCCAAAACTTCCTCAAATAAAAGGTAGTCCTGTTCTGCAAAGAAAATGGGGAGTCGAGCGTTGGCGCGATTGATGACATGGTAGCAATGATTACCGATGTCGGTACGGGTAATGCGTGGCATTCGGTTAGTATATCAGAAGTAAGATGGAAAGGGTACCTGACCCTCTTTCTCCATTCCAAGATAGTGGGACATCTGACCGTAGTTCCAGCGACGCATTTACTCACAGGGAAACTCATTGCGAACAAGAAACCAAGCGTCATGGTCACCTCTATGAAATCTATACAGAAAAAAGTTGCAGTTACCACATGGACTATGGACAATGGTATTGAGAATCAACAGCACGAACAATTTGGTATCCCAACTTACTTCTGCACTCCAGGCAGTCCTTGGCAGAAACCGCATGTAGAGAGTAGTATTGGGCTCATACGCCGCTGGTTTCTTCCCAAAGGTACAGACCTTGCAAAAGTACCCGATGCAACATTCCAATCTATGCTTCATACGATGAATCACAAGTACCGAAAATCACTAGGCTATCGCAGTGCATACGAAGTGTCGATAGGCTGTGCTATCATTGAAAAAGTTCCTCGATTATCAAGAAGTAAAGCAATTGCATTTAGGTAGAGAATTTACCTCTCGAGGCATTTGACAAAACTTATTGAAGTAGGTACTATATAATAGGAGTAAGCGTATGTTCCGAGATGGTCTCGGGGTGACGTATTGAACATTATAAAGAAAGGAGTTTCGTTATGAATAAGAAGAAGTCAGCACCAAGCCATAATCCTTTTGCGGAAGAAGGGTTTAAACTCTCTTCTTATACGCACAAATGCTGCTGTGTTGCTGTGCGCATAAGGGGGAATATGGTGGATATCCGTGACACCAAAAACCCGAACGGCCCCACCATCTCTTACAATAAGAAAGAGTGGAGCGCTTTCTTGAAGGGGGTGAAGAACAACGAATTCGACGTTTGAGAATGTCGCAGAGGGGGTTGCATACGAACCCCCTCTGTTTTTGTTTTAATAAAAAAATGGAAAAGAAATTAAAAATAAAAGTATCAGAAAAAAATTACATATATGGACGATTGAGTGGGACATCTCGTCAGCCTCTTTTTATTATTGTTCATGGTTTTTTGGAGACCATGGATGGAGATTTTTACTTAAACGCTACACGCTATTTTGCAAAACAAGGATATGCAACTTTTCGTTTTAATCTATACGGAGGAGAGAAAAATGCTCGTCAGATGATAGATACAACACTCAAAATAAATGCGTCTGATATTGATGCAATGGTGAGATATTTTCGTAGGAATAAATTTCAAAAGATATTTATAGCAGGACATAGTTATGGTGGTACAGGCATACTGCTCTCGAGTGAGCAAAATTTTGATGGGGCAGTTCTTTGGGATCCTTCGTATAAAATGTCCTTCACAAAAACAGAACATGGTCTTCCTCCTATAAAATACATCAAGGAGGCAAAAGGGTATCTGATGAATTGGGGAATAAATCTTATTGTTGGAAAGCCAATAGTTGAAGAGGCCGATATAATAAATTGGAATGACCTCACCAATAATTTTCATGTACCTTTGAAAATTATTGTAGCCGGAAAGGGTGTCCTCGTGAAGGGGGCGAAACGTTATTTTAAGACAGCTAATAAACCCAAAGATCTTACTGTCATTAAAAATGCCACTCATTATTTTAACGATACAGAAGATATGCGTGAAAAAATATTTAAAATCTCTAAAGATTGGTTTGGGAAAATTGATAAATACAAGAAAAATAGTTAAAAAATTTTACCGAAACACCCTACTTTTCCATAAAATTCTTACCCATTTTCACACCCCTTATGTTTTTATGGAGGGTAAGAGCAATGGTGGCTGTTCTCGTCTCAGTTATATTATTTGTCAACGACACCTCTTTTTTCTAAAGCATCTAGTGCAGTATCAACTGCTCCCATATATTTAATTGGTTGAAAGAGTATCTCATTGTGTCCACCTTTGACGGAGTAAAAACCGTTAATAGAGTTTGAAGATACTTTCTCTTGCAACTTATCCATAGGAATGATTTTATCGTCTACCCCTGAAATTACAGATACTCCGATATTGTGTTGTTTCAGTTCGCTAATCATCTGTAAAATGTCCGCTTGGGATATTGCCACCGCCTCTCTTAAAGACAAGGCTGGATTACTAAGAAAATATTTCGCAATCTCTTTATATTCTATTAAAACAGATTTAAATACCCCCTTTCCTCTCAAAGAAGCTTTAAAATCTTGGAATACTTCAGTATAAAATTTAAAAATATGTTTTGGAAAAGTATTTTCACCAATCATTCCAGCAGGATTAATGAAGACGATATTACGAAATTTTTCTGGATGCTCAAGTGCCGCAATTGCTAAATTAATACTTCCTTCGGAGTGTGCAACAGCATCCACTTTTTCTATATGTTTTTTATCTAGGAGTGCTAATAGTGCGTATGCTTTCTGTAGTTCTGGAGAAACATGCTTATCTGATTTTACTTGAGAAGATTCTCTTATGTGGGCAAGGGAGATGACGCGACGACCATTTTCTACAAGAACTTCAAAAGATTGATTGAGTGTTTCTGGCGTAAATCCCCACCCAGGGGCAAACAGTACGGGGATTGGAGTTTTTTCTTTTTCTGGTTTTAGATCAATTGAATCAATTGTAAATTCTTGCTCGCTTGCTTCTGGTGTCTCAGGTGTTCTAAAGCTAATAGATTCATATTTCATATTTTTAATATTTTTCGGATTGCCTCCTTTTTGATTATTTATATATTAGTTTAGAAGCTTAGGCGTAAAAACCTTGATGTATCAATAATACCCCCTAAAACGACTTTCTCCAAACAAATATATTACCCCCTATGTTTTTATGGGGGGATAATAGGGGAATAGGGGAGAAAAATACGTAACCATATACATAAACATAAACAGCCCACTCTAGCCCTCATAACTCATACAAAATGACCAAGGATGATTTTTGGAGAAAATATTTTGCAGTATACGATGTTCTGAACGAGCTTAGGCCGTATCAGAACCTTCTCGGTTCGGTCAAAGACAATCTGAAAATCAAAAAAGGGGACTTAGTCCTCGATGCTGGCGCGGGTACGGGAAACTTGGCGATAATTCTTTCAAATATTGGTGCACAGGTAGTCGCCTTTGATAGTTCTAAAGAAGGACTTGATCTTTATAAACAAAAACAGAAAGATGCTATTGTTGAGGTTGGGGATATTTTAAAACCACTTCCTTTTAAGGATAATTACTTTGATAAGATTTGCTCAAATAATGTACTCTACACGTTACCGAGAACGTCTCGGGTAGCGGTTGCAAAAGAGTTGCACAGAGTTTTAAAGCCAGGGGGTGTTATTGTTGTTTCAAATATTGTAGAAGGGTTTTCGCCTTTAAAAATTTATTTTGAACAAGTTACTCAAGATTTTAAAAATAATGGAATTGTGTCAATTTTCAAAATATTTAAATTCCTTATTCCTACAATCAAGATTTTTTACTATAATTCATTAATCAAGAAGGAAAATAAGTCAGGTAGTTACGACTTCTTTAAACAGGGAGAGCAGAAGGCATTATTGTCACAAGTGGGGTTTAAAGACATTTCTGATGATCACGTCGTGTATGCAGGGCAGGGGATTTTAAATACCGCTCAAAAAATATAGAAAAATGAAAATAATGTACGAATTGAGTGTCGAGGATAATAAGCAAAATAAAACTATTTATTTTGGAGTACCAAACTGTGAAAAAGAATTGCAAGAAATGTATCGCTTAAGATACAATATATATACATCGAGGGGCTATATAGATCCAAAATTGTTTCCATCACAACAAGATATAGATGACTATGATCTGAGTGGCAAGTGTGATTATTTCATTGCAAAAGTTGACGAACAAATTATTGGGACTGTCAGATTAATAAAAGATCAATTCCTTCCTACAGAGAAAGAATGTTTTTCTTTTGAAGAGCCATCGGACATTAAGAGTATCTCGAGAGAAAATAGAGCTGAAATAGGACGCTTAATAGTTGCCCGAAATGATAACAATAAATATTTGCCCAGAAATATTGTCATGCTTTTCATGATAAAATGTCTAGCTGATTTTGGTTTAAATAGTGGAATTAGTGGAGGGTATGCATTTATTAAAGAAAAACTAGATAGTAAATTAAAAAAATTAAAGATACCTGTTCATACAATAGATAATTATAGACAGATTTATCAACAAGAAGGAGTGTTGTATAATTATTTTAACCAAGAAGGCGATAAGGTTATTCCTATATATTTTATTACTGATGAAATTGGAAAATATATTGATGATGTGCTTCATAATTCTCGCATGTTTCAAAAAGCAGAAGACACGAAGTATGTTTTGAGGAGTAATTTATATAATGGATTTCTTAAAATGTTAGGAATAATTTAGTGATGCTTAATTTTCTTCCATATATTTTTTCGGTTGTCATTCTAATCAACTTAATTCTAAGTTTAGTCGTTTTATTGCAAGATCCAAAGGATAAAATCAACATTTTTTTTGGCTCAATATCTTTTGGTGTGGTTTTGTGGAGTATCGCAATTTTGGGTTTTTTCTCTTCAGGCTTTAAATTCCTCTCCCCAGAGATCTGGCTAACTTTGACACATACAGCGGCAGCTTTTATTGCTCTATTTTTTCTATATTTTTCGTTAAATTTTCCTTCAGTATTAATAAAGAAGAAGTATGTACTAGCCCTACCAATGATTACATTTCTTGTTATTGTTTATTTTCTTTTTTCTACAAAGTTAATAATTGGTGATACTTTTTTACAAGCATATGAAATAAAGCAAGGATATATTTTTTATGGTGAATACATAACATTTTTATTTGTATTAGGATACTTGGCACTTTTTTTACAATACAGAAAAACAAAAGATGTTTTACAAAAAACACAATTAAAATATATTTTTTTAGGTTCCTTACTCTCTTCTTTTTTTGCAACTATTACTGATCTCGTACTTCCTTACATAGGCATATTTCAATATACTTGGTTAGGCCCTGTTTTTACTTTAATTCTAGTATTGTCTATTGCGTTTGCTATTATTAAGCATCATCTTTTCAATATTAAAGTTATTATTGCAGAATTGATGACCTTTGCGATTTGGACAGCGGTTATTGCGCAGGCGGTGATGGCGGAAACGCTCAATGGGAAAATTCTTGGTGCGGTGACGTTTGTTTTTGTAATTTTCATAGGCCTTTTCCTCATTAAAAGCGTCAAAAAGGAAGTTGCGTTGCGTGAGGAGATCGAGCAGTTGGCAGGGAGGCTCAAGAGTGTCAATCGTATTATGAGTCACGATATTAAAAATGTGCTTGGGAAAGATAAAGATATGTTCGGCATGCTTCTCGACGGTAGTTTTGGCGCAGTCTCAGATCAGGCGCGCCCATTCCTCGAGCAAGCCCACGACGATACCAAGAAACTTATTCGCTCGGTTATTGTGATCCTTGAATCTGGTCAAGATCTTGTGTTAAAGCCAGAACCATTTGATTTTAAAGAAGCGGTGCTTGAGGTGGTGCACGATGTCGAGTCGGAAGCAAAAACAAAAGGGCTTTCACTTACGACGAATATTTCTGAAGAGGGAGATTATACATTTGTCGGTGACCGCGTCCAGCTCGTTACCCACGTTCTAAAAAATCTCGTTGAGAATGCTGTTAACTACACCCTCGCAGGCGGGGTTACGGTAGGATTGTCGAAAAAAGGGAACGCTATTCTCTTTTCTGTTAAAGACACTGGCATTGGTATCAGTGATGAAGATAAACCAAACCTTTTTAAGGAGGGCGGTCACGGCAAAGATTCACTCAAAGTAAATGTCCACTCTACCGGCTACGGCCTTTTTAGTGTCAAAAAGATCGTCGACGCACACGGTGGCAAGGTATGGTTTGATACCGCAACAGGGAAGGGAACGACGTTTTGGGTGGAGATGCCGAGGGGGTAGGGGGAGAATCAGGTTCAATTGAAAATTACTGCTCTTGACAAAAAGGTGGCGGGGGGGTATGATACACCTAGATAGTTAATTTAGCTTCACAAGAGGACACCTTCCCTGTTTTTTATATAAAGGAGTTATATAATAATCGTGCCTCGGTAAAAGGAGGAGGATCAGATGATCGACAAAAGTGAAGAGTTTTTGTGCAGTTTTAGTATCACTGGTCCCACACTCAGCGTTCCTCGAGGAGAAAACCCGTCTTTTATAGAACCTTGGAAGTAGAAGCTTTCCATACGTCTCAAACAAAGGAGGTGAGTGCCATGAGTGACAACTGCGGTGGTAACTGTGAGGCGGGAGGTGCTCCTTGCGACGGCGATTGCAACGGGTAGAACTCTTTCTCAGTAGTAAAAACTACACACAGAAAGGAGGTGATTGGTATGTCAGACTGCGGAAACTGTGGCGGGAATCATGGCGCCGGTAGCAATGACCCTCCGTGCAAGTAAAGGCCTCTCTTTTCCCCTCCACAAGATGGTGAATATGGAGAGTAACCCCTCTTGTTGCGTAACGCAACAAGAGGGGTTTAAATTTAAAATGAGGGGCTAATCCTTCAATAAGTGCAGAATATCTTGTATTTGGTAATATATAATAGAATAAAAAAGATGATGTATTGGTAATAATACTTATGAAAAATTTTGATACAAAACGCGATGAAATTAACGAGGTGGTTTTGAACACACCTATCACTGACCCATATCGATGGCTGGAAGACGGAGAAAATCCAGAAGTAAAAAAATGGATTAATCTACAGAATGAATACGTAGAGAAAGGACTTCGTGGTGATTTTTTTGGTTTTTTTCAAAAAGAATTATCATCATCTTTTTTAGAAACAGTTTTTTCTGTACCTGTCCCTGGACAAGGGAAACATTTTTATCAAGAAAAAAAACAAAGTGAGCAACAGTTTGCTCTTTATATGAAAGAAGGCGTAAACGGGGAATCTGTTTGTGTTGTAAATCCAAATGAATTGAGTCAAGATGGGACAGTGACGCTTTCTCAATGGACGAAATCAGTTTCGTCGTCATTTGTTGCCTATGAGCTTTCTACAAAAGGCTCAGAAATGGGGACCGTGTATATAAAAAATATTAACACAGGGGAGGTTCTTCCCGAACGACTTGAAAGGTGTAGATATTCTAGTATTGCGTGGTTGCCTGATGAAACTGGTTTTTATTACACAAGACATCCATACCAAGGGGAGGTTCCTTCTAATGAGGAACACTTGCATTTAAAAGTATATTTTCATGCATTGGGGACAGGACAGGAGAGCGACGTTCTTGTTTTTGGGCACGGGAGACCATTAGACGATATGATTTCGTTGAAGATATCCCCAAACGGAGAGCATCTCGTGATATCAGTATCTCGTGGGTGGACAGAAAATGGAATTTACATTTATCATACAGCCAAAAAAACAGTATCTTTATTTCTTGGCGAGATGAAGGCTAAATTCTCTATATCGTTTTCTCAAGAAAAAGTGTATCTCCTAACTAATTATAAGGCAGATAAAAAGCGTGTGTTGTCAGTAGCTCTCGAGTTGTGGGACAGTACGCCTATTGAAAAGTGGATTGAGCTTATTCCTGAGAATGAATACGTGCTTGACTCTATCTCAATCTCAAAGAGTAAAATACTTGCTCACTACTTGGTAAATGTATGTTCTGAGGTTCGTGTGTATGACCATGAAGGAGTTATGGAAAATGTACTTCCATTGCCAAGTTCTTCGGCCATACATAGCATTAATGCGCGATATTACGATGAAGAGTATTTTTATGGCGTAAAATCATTTATTGTTCCATTTACAGTATTCAGATATAACCCAGACACAAAAAGAAATGATGAATACAGGTCTACTGAAAGTTCTCTTCGTTCAGAAGATTATATTGTTGCTCAGGAATGGTGTGTTTCAAAAGACGGCACAAAAATTCCTCTGTTTGTGATCCGTAAAAAAGATATAGAGAAAAACTCAAAAAATCCCCTTATCTTAAGTGGGTATGGCGCACATGGTAGTTCGCTTCGCCCATCTTTTTTGAAAAATTTTTCCCCATGGCTAGTTCGTGGAGGTGTTTTGGCGATTGCAAATATCCGAGGAGGTGGTGAGTTTGGTAAAAAATGGCAAGAAGAGGGGTCTGGGTTGACTAAGCAAAATTCATTCGATGATTTCATTGCTGTTGCGGAATATCTTGTTTCTCAGAAATATACAAATCCACAACACCTTGGTATCTCTGGTGGAAGTATGGGTGGGACATTGGTTACTGCGGTTTCTGTCCAGCGTCCAGATTTGTTTAAGGCAGTATGTGCGGAAGTTGGTATTTTGGATATTGTTCGATTCCATCTTTTTGGGTTGGCGGTGCGATGGACGGGGGAACTCGGCGATCCTCGGGATGAGACGGGCCTAAAGGCAATTTTGTCTTGGAGTCCATATCATAATATGAAAGAAGGGAAAGAATACCCAGCATATTTTTTTACTACGGGAGAAAATGATACGCGCGTCAACCCACTACATTCGCGCAAGATGACAGCGTTAGCTCAGTGGGTAAACAAAATTAACAAAGTCTTTTTAAGAACTGAGGTTGATGCAGGGCATGGGGCCGGTAAATCAACAGAAAAAATTGTTGAAAGTTCAGCATACAAACTTTCGTTTTTTGCAAAAGAACTCGGTCTAAACAAATAAAATTTATGACGCAATATCTAAAAATCTTGAAAGATTCTGATATTTTTTCTAGCAGTAAAATAGAAAAACCAATAGAGTACGCAGAACGACAAACTGTTAAGGCTATTGTTTTTAATGAAAAAGGGGAAGTAGCTTTAGTTACAAACCCTATACACAATCTCTATTCATTTCCTGGTGGTGGCGCAGAAAATAATAATTTAGAATCAGAGATTACTAGAGAGTGTCTTGAAGAAATAAATCAGGAAGTTGAAATTCTCGGTATAATCGGCACAATCAAGGAACTTAGAGATAGAGATGCTAAAAAATATATAACTACTTGTTTTGTTGCTCGTGCGATAAAAAAAGTAAAAAAAGATACTAGAACAAAAAGTGAAATTGAGAACGGTCTAAATGTCGTGTGGGTAAGTAAAAAAAAGTTAAAAAATATCTTTGAGATACAAGATAAAAAAGTTAGCGCTGGAGAAATAATTTTTTACAACACTGCTTTCAATATTGTGAGAGACTCGGAGTTTTTAAGGGAATATTTAAAGAATTACGAAGAACGAAAGTAAACGTCCATTCCACCGGCTACGGACTTTTCAGCGTCAAAAAAATCGTTGACGCGCACGGCGGTAAAGTATGGTTTGATACGGCCACAGGGAAGGGAACGACGTTTTTTGTAGAATTGCCACAAGAGTAGGGGTGGGGGTGTTTTGGATGTGAATATGTTTACGTATAATATCCATATATGAAAGTGTCGGGGATTAGGATATACTGCATTTATGGACCAAGATTCTATTGTTGTTTCGAGTCTCTCAAAGAGTTTTTCATTTCCAATAAAAAATCCATCCGTAGGGTGGATTAAAAATCTTTTCAACCCGGAGATTAAAGAGATCACAGCGGTTGACGATATTTCTTTCTCGGTAAAGAGTGGTGAGCGCGTGGCGTTCATTGGTCCGAACGGTGCTGGAAAATCAACAACCATTAAGATGCTTACGGGTATATTGTTCCCAACTTCAGGAGAAATACGTGTACTTGGTCTTGATCCATCTAATGATCGAAAAAAACTTGCGTACAAGATTGGAACTGTTTTCGGGCAACGCTCCCAGTTACTTCCAAACCTGCCCCTCACTGACTCACTTGAATTCTTTGGTGTTATGTATGATCTGAGCGATCGGGAAATTCGTCACCGTATCAAGGAGCTTTCGGAGCTTTTCGATCTTGGTTCGTTCATTGATCAGCCAGTTCGAAAACTCTCTCTCGGTCAACGTATGAGAGCGGAAGTTGTTGTGTCTTTGATACACAAACCGAAGATTATTTTTCTTGACGAACCGACTATCGGGCTTGATGTAGTGGCAAAGAAATCATTTCGCGACCTGCTCCTCAAGATAAATAAAGAAGAGAATACAACAATTTTCTTAACATCACATGACGTGGGTGATATTGAGTCTTTGTGTGAAAGAACAATCGTCATCAACCACGGCACGCTGGTCAAAGATTTACCAACACAAGAATTAGCACGTACCTTTGTAAAGGAAAAGAACATCGATATTACCCCGAATACTACATTCAGCGTATTTCCTGAGTTGCCGGAAGGTTTGAAGTATGCCGTAAAGAGTAAGGATAAGATAACTGTGATTATTGATATTAGTAAAATTGGTGTTCAAGAGGCACTCCGTAAACTCCTCGACGTGTTTATGGTTGATGATATTAATGTTTATGATACCGATCTTGAAACAATCATTAGAAATATTTATGAAAGTAATCCGGCTCGGTAGTAAAATAATTCAAACGCTCGTTAGGGATCGTATTTATTATCCCGGCAAACTCATGGTCGATACGTTTGGTATGGTCGCTCGTTGTGGCGTACTTCTTCTCTTGTACTGGTATGTATTCCGCTTGAATAACGGCATGGTTAATGGTACGACATTTTTGATCGCTGCGTGGAGCATGTTTCTCTACTTTGCGTTCTCAGTGCTTCGCTTGAGAGGTATTTCGAAAGAAATTATGCGGGACATTCGTTCGGGGACTGTTGAAATACTATTGTGTAAACCGATCTCATATCTCTCATATCGGATGTGGTGGCAAGTAGGTACAGGGCTCTACTCATTTCTAGTTATCTCTCTTGTTGGAGTAATTGCACTTGCCTTCATTGTAGGGATTCCCGAAACAATGTCGGCACGTATTTTTATCCCCACCCTTGTTATCGTGGTACTTCTTGGGGTGCTCCTTTCTTTATTTTTATATACTGCAGTTGGGCTATTGGCTTTTTGGATCGAAGATATTGATCCAGTCTTTTGGGTCGTCGACAAGACGGTGATGATCCTTGGTGGGTCATATCTGCCCGTTGCCTTATTCCCGGACCTTATGTATAAGTTTGCGGTATGGAGTCCTTTTGGCGCATCACAGTTTGTGACCCACACTGTTTATGAGACATGGGGTGTTGAATGGATGATGAAGGTAGGGATACAAGTTTTCTGGGTCGTTGCATTCTTGGTGATTACTCTTTTGCTTTTTGCGAAAGCGAGAAAGAAGGTTTCTGTAAATGGGGGATAATTATATTTATGATAAAAGAACTAAGTTTTGCGCTCTATGCGATCAAGAAGAATATTCAAAGCAGTGCGGAACTCCGCACGAGTTTTTTGATGAATATTGTCGGTATGACAATCAATAATACCGCATTCATTATTATTTGGGTTTTCTTTGTAAAATCGGTTGGTGTGATACATGGTTGGACTGCGGCTGATATCATCGGCCTGTTAGGGTTTAGTTCGTTGTCGTATGGCGTTGTCCACTCTATTGCCTCAGGTATTGGATTGACTGCGGAATATGTCTCGAGCGGAAGCTTTGATAGGTTTATGGTTTCTCCAAAGAATTTATTGATAAGGATAGCGACTTCTCGTTTCAGCGCTTCAGCGATCGGGGATATAGTCTTCGGTCTCGTATGTTTAGGAGTCTATAGTTTTTTGATTCATATTAGTATCGTGCAAATTATCCTGATGGTTTTCTTGGTGGTTGTCTCGACTATGGTATTCCTCGCGGCGTTGATTGCGGTCATGTCGGCAAGTTTTTTGTTTACTGACGCACACGCGGTGACGAGTAGCCTTTTTGAATTGTTCTTAACCCCTACACTTTTTCACGGAGGGTCATTTCAAGGAGCGACTCGATTTATTTTTACGTTCTTTATCCCTTCTTTGATTGCTGGTGCTTTACCGGTGGAAATTGTAAGGGACGTATCTCTTGAAAAACTCGTTATTGTATCAGTCGTCGCTATTGTCTGGTTCTTGCTATCTCTTAAGTTATTTACTGCAGGAGTAAAAAAATATGAGAGTTCGAATCTAATGACATTCGGGAATTAATTACACAACAAAATGTCTTACATAAAGATGTTTTTGTAGAATTACCACATATTCAATCGTAAAAGATAGAAACAATCGCTTGTTTTTGTGTAAAAATGGTCAACTATAACGATTTATCACTATCTCTTGCATATTGTTTTGCGCGGGATAAAAAAGATGGTAAGATGGCAGTATGTTTTGGACAAACACCAAGCGAATTTTTAAAGCAGGGTTTATTAATTTTTGGCGTAATGGAAGCGTTTCTCTCTCGGCGGTATTTGTGATGATTATCGCGCTTTCACTCGTCGCTGCAACACTCCTTTTGACGGCATTTCTCGGCACCGCACTCAAAGAACTTCAGGGTAAAATTGATGTTAATATTTATCTGACTCGCACGGCACCAGAATCATCGATTATGGACCTTAAAAAGAGGCTCGAGGCGCTTCCTGAAGTGAAAGCAGTTACGTATATCTCTCGCGAACAGGCACTCGAACAATTCCGTGTTCGTCACGAAAATGATCAGCGCATCCTTCAGGCACTCGAAGAGGTAGGGGAGAACCCTTTGACGGCAGTACTCAATATCAATGCAAAAGAACCATCTCACTATGAAGGGATAGCGACATTTTTGGAAAAGAAAAGCTCTTTTTCTACAGATTTAATTTCTATTGTTGATAAGGTAAATTACAACGATAATAAGGTTGCTATCGACCGTCTTGCGCGCCTTATTGCGGGCGTGAAAAAATTGGGAAGTTTCATTACTGCCGTTATGATTGGCATTTCAGTGCTCATTACGTTTAATACGATTCGTCTCGCTATCTTTATCGCACGTGAAGAAATCGGCGTGATGCGTCTTGTGGGAGGTGAGCACGGGTATATTCGTGGCCCGTTTGTTGTTGAGGGAATTATTTATGGACTTGTTGCAGGGGTTATTACTATCATTCTCTTTTATCCAGTCACCTATTGGCTGAAAAATACTACGAAAGGATTTTATGGAGGCATTGATCTCTTGCACTACTTTGTGGCAAATTTCATACAGATTTTTTCTATCATCATTCTCTCGGGTGTGGTTCTCGGTGCGGTATCGAGTTATCTCGCCGTGAGAAAGTATTTAAACAATTAAGATAAATTTTAAACATGCGCAAATATATTTTCGTAGTAGGTGGCGTTATTTCTGGTGTCGGCAAGGGGATTACCACCTCTTCTATAGGAAAAATATTGCAATCGCACGGCTATCGGGTGACCGCGATGAAGATTGATCCGTATGTGAATATCGATGCGGGTACGATGAATCCTACCGAACATGGCGAAGTGTTTGTGTTGAACGATGGCGATGAGACGGATCAGGATATGGGGAACTATGAGCGTTTTTTGGGAATACCGCTCACGCGCGATAACTATATGACGACAGGGCGCGTATATTTGTCGGTCATCGAAAAGGAGCGCGCGCTTGCGTACAAAGGCAAATGCGTACAGGTGGTCCCTCATATCCCGTACGAAGTAATAGACCGTATTAACCGCGCGGCCGATCATGCCAAAGCGGATATCGTGGTGATTGAAGTGGGTGGTACGGTTGGCGAGTATGAAAATATTCTTTTCTTGGAAACAGCGCGTATGTTGAAGATTAGAAACCCTGATGATGTGCTGTTTGCTATCGTTTCCTATCTCCCCACACCATCAACGGTGGGTGAGATGAAGACCAAGCCAACACAACATGCAGTTCGCGCGCTCAATAGTACGGGCATCCAGCCAGACTTTATCATCGCACGTAGCAATATTGCGCTCGATGAAAAACGAAAAGAAAAACTCGCACTCTTTTGTAATATCCTTCCTGAAAATGTGATCTCGGCGCCGGATGTTGATAGCGTGTATGACGTGCCGGGTAATTTTGAAAAAGATAAATTGGGAGAAAAAATATTGAAGCGTCTTAAACTTAAAAGTCGTGGTAAGGACAAGTCGTGGAATGAATGGGAGGGGTTTGTGCGTAAGGTACATCGCGCAAAAGATACCGTCCGCATCGCCGTGGTGGGAAAATATTTTGATACGGGCGATTTTATGTTTGCGGATTCGTACATTTCTGTTATCGAGGCGATTAAATATTCCGCGTATGCGCAAGGAAAACGCGCGGAGCTGGTGTGGCTCTCTGCAGCGCAGTTCGAGGGTGTAAAACCGCCCCTTTCTGAACTCGCTACGTTTGATGGCATTCTCGTGCCGGGAGGTTTTGGGACGCGTGGTATCGAAGGTATCTTGAATGTCATTCGTTATGCACGTGAACACAAGATTCCGTATTTTGGTATTTGTTATGGTATGCAACTTGCGGTTGTTGAATATGCACGAAATGTGCTCGGTTTGAAAGACGCAACATCGCGCGAGATTGATCCAAAATCTTCAAACCTCGTTATTGATATTATGGAATCGCAGAAAGAAGTGCTTAAGAATGGGAAGTATGGTGGCAGTATGCGTCTCGGTACGTGCCCTGCTGTTTTGAAAAAGGGAACAATCGCGCGTACGGCGTATGGCGTGGATAACATCGACGAGCGTCATCGTCATCGCTTTGAAGTAAACCCCGCATACATCGAGCGTATTGAAAAAGCAGGACTGGTATTTTCTGGCACATCCCCCGACGGTGCCTTGATGGAAATTGCTGAACTCTCCAAAAAAGACCATCCTTTTTTCCTCGGTACTCAATTCCACCCAGAATTCAAAGCAAATCCTTTGAACCCACATCCAATTTTTAGCGCGTTTATAAAGGTAGTTGGTGCACAGAAAAAAACTCAAGAATAGGGGAGAGAGAATTTAAAGATATTTCTTGGTGTCGCGAGTATCATCTAATGGTCAATAGATAATATGGTATAATATTTATATGCCACGTAATTGGAATAAAGGGAAGACGAAGGATACAAATCTTTCAGTAAAGAAAATTTCCGATACGATGAGGTTGAGGAAGATTGATAACTTTAAAGTGTGGAGGGAGAAAATGAAAGCTCTTGGGAAGGTCAAATCTGATTACTTACCACTAAAGAAAAATGGGGATCTTGCAGAACTTATTGGTGTTATTCTTGGAGATGGCCACATTTGCAAGTATCCTCGTTGTGAGGAATTACGCTTAATATCAAATTCAAATAATTCTGGTTTTATTGAAAGATACGCGGATATTATAGAGAAGGTGTTTAAGAAGAAGCCGTATATTATCTCAAGCAATCAAACTAATTCAACGAAAATCGGTGTCTATGAAAAATTAATTAGCAAAAGGATTGGAATTGCTGTTGGGGCGCGGAAAGACCTAATAATCACTGTTCCAGAATGGATTTTAAAAAAAAGAGAATATATGATAAGGTATCTCCGTGGTTTATATGAAGCGGAGGGAAGTTTCTGTGTCCATGAACAAACATATACCCATAAGTTCCTTTTTGCGAATAGAAATATCTCGATGCTTAATAACGTGTTTGAGTTAATGAAAAGGTTAGGGTTCAGTCCTCATAAAAGCAAGGATCAAATTCAGATTTCCAAAAAAGACGAGGTTTATCGGGCGATGGAAGTTTTAAGTTTTAGAGATTATAAATAGATATTGCGGGATCATCTAGTGGTAGGATGCAGCTCTCTGAAAGCTGTCACCTTGGTTCGAATCCAAGCCCCGCAGCACTTCGATAGGATTGATGTTAAAAATAGAAAATAAGATTATGACAAAGGAAGAAGCAACAAAACTTATTGAAATTTATGGAAAAGCATGGGAGACAAAAGATCCAGAACTTATCATTACTATTTTTACCGAAGATGCGACGTACGACGACCCGAAAGAGCCAGTTAATAATGGAAGAGATGCGATACACAAGTATTGGATCTCTAAGGTTATCGGTGAGCAAGATGACATTCATTTTCATCTGCGAAATATTTGGATTGATGGCAAGAATGTAATTGCTGAGTGGGATGCTGAATTTATTGACACAAAACGTAACCTTCGGATAGAAATGTCTGAGGTTGCTATTTTTGGTACAAGAGAAGGGAAGTTTTCGTCACTTCGGGAATACTATAAAACCATTAAGACTCCGCTCTAATTCTCTTTTACGTCTCTTTGCTCAATATCCAGACATACTTATTTGTGTCGCAGAAAGTGTTATAATGATGTTATTAGTGTACCTAACTCATTATAATGCTATGAATACAAAATATATTGTCATACTGGCAGTCATTGCATTGCTTGCTATTGGAGGATTTTATTTTTCCATAAACAGGAATTCAGCTCCACAGATTCCCGTCGAATTTAATAATAATTCTACTCCTGTTATCCCACAGAATCAGAATTCAGTTTCTGTGCCAACTTCACCTGACGTTCCTAAGACCACTCATGCTATCTCAATACAGAATTTTGCTTTCTCGCCAACCTTAATAACCATAAAAAAAGGGGACAGTATTGTGTGGATCAATAAAGATTCTGTTGCTCATACTGCTACAAGTGATACGGGGGAGTTTGGTAGTCTGAGTCTTTCTACCAATGAAAATTACAACCGCGTCTTCAATACGGTAGGTACATTCAAATATCATTGCACACCACACCCTTTCATGAAAGGCACAATAATAGTTACAGAATAATTAATGTTTACTCTCTGTTTTTTTTGTTAAAAAAGTTTCCAATTAGATCATGAATCAATTAGAAATAGAGCGTTTAATTAGTGAACTAATATTAAAAGGAGTTTTAAAATCTAAATCAATAGAGCAATCTTTGCGTGCCGTAGATAGAATAGATTTTGTCCCAAAAAAACTCTCTTCACTTGCGTATGAGGATGAATCATTGTCTATTGGTCACGGGCAGACCATATCGCAACCTTACACCGTTGTTTTTATGTTGGAATTACTTGAAGTTAAAGAAGGTCAACGGGTGATGGATGTGGGATATGGTTCTGGTTGGCAAACAGCACTCCTATCTTATATAGTCGGTGTGCACGGACATGTCTATGCCTTTGAAATAATTGAAGCGCTTTGCCGGTTTGGAAAAAATAATATAGAAAAATATCCGGCACTAGCGAAAAGAATATCATTTTTCTGTAAAAGTGCTGACACTGAATTAACCGATTGTGGCATCGGCCCACTCGACAGGATAATTGTTGCGGCAGATGTTAAAAGAGTACCGTCATCGTGGAGGGATAGTCTTGTGGTGGGTGGTGTAATGATGTACCCGCACGAAGGAAGCATTTATAAAGAAATTAAAAATCCTGACGGGACGTTTACTAAAAGTGAATTTTATGGCTTTGTGTTTGTGCCTTTTGTACAAGATTAGCCGACGATATGATAAGCTATTTAGTATAGTAACTTACTAGGTAATAAAATAATTATATATTTTATGAAGCAATTAATTGTATTAGCGGTCGCTGTTATTCTTGGTTTGTTTTTTTACGTGTTTGGTATTAGTAATAATGTTCAAAATCAGGCTCAAAGAAATATCGCAACGTACTCGAACCCAGAAATTGGCCTTGAGTTCAATTATTTCGTTGGCCCCTCAGGATATGTCGTAGAAGAATCAAATGTTGTGAATACTGTTTCTGGGTTAGTGCGCACTATTGTTCTTATAAGAAGTGAGGATGTAAATAGAAATATACCTGTTGGAGGTGAAGGCCCTGCAACTATTGCCCTGCAGGTATTTAAAAATACAGAAAAACAAACTCCACTCGCGTGGGCTGAAAAGCATATTCAGTTTAGTAATATTAACCTGAAGATAGGTAATGTTGTCGAAGTGGTGGTTGGCGGTGCTCCGGCAATCAGATATATGGCAGATGGATTGTATGCTTCAGATAATGTTGTTGTCGTGAACGGGGACTATGTATATCTGATGAGTGGAATGTTTATTGATGCTGAGTCTCAACTTAGAAAAGATTTTTCACCACTCGTTGAGTCGGTTCACTTTGTTCCCGTTCAGGGTACGGACGTGCAAGGGAAGCTCAATATTAATGCGATTTGTGAAGGGGCGCTCGCGTATATGACATTTCCTGATGGCTCACGTGCTGATGCGTTCGTCGCAGAATGTAAAGAAGGGAAACATCCCGAGGTGATCGAACAATATAAATTACAGATGGGGTTAGGAGATGGGGCTTCTCTCTAGTATATTGTATGGCAGTTCTCTATATGAACATCCTTTCAATTTCCTCAGATCGGAAAATGTTTGAACCAGGGAGCGCCGTGCGGGCGCGCCTGCTTGAGTATGGGCAACTGGTAAAACGGTTGCACGTCATCGTTTTTACAAAAGAGTCATCTGGGTTTGAGGACGAAGTCATTCATCCAAATATTTTTCTCTATCCAACCAATACTAAAACACGGCTTGGGTATATTCCGCGTGCAATAATGAAAGCGCGTGCGCTCAAGAAGCGTGGTGTGCGCATAGATGTGGTTACTGCACAGGATCCTTTTGAACTCGGACTCACGGCATACCTCATTGCGTGGATACTGGGCGCAAAACTACATCTCCAAATTCACACAGATTTTATGAGTCCGTATTTTGCAAAGGAATCATTTGCAAACTATGCGCGTGTAATGCTTGCTAAATTTCTGCTTCCACGCGCCGACGCTATCCGTGTGGTCTCTCTGAGAATTAAAAATTCATTGTCGAGTATTCAACGCGCGCGTCATATGCCGTCAATTGAAGTGCTTCCTATTTTTGTGCCTACCGATATAACTGCCGAGGTTTCTTCCGCGCACGATCTCAAGAAAAAATATCCACAATTTGAAAAACATATTTTGATGGCGTCACGCTTATCGCCTGAAAAAAATATCAATCTGGCTATAGAAGTGATGGCGGAGATCGTTATTAAATATCCAAAGACAGGGCTTATTATCGTGGGTGAGGGAAGTGAGAAAGAGTCGTTGATGTCAAAAACAAGAAACTATAATTTACAGGATCATATTATGTTTGAAGATTGGCAGAGAGATCTTTTTTCGTATTACAAAACAGCAGATCTTTTCTTCCTCACGTCGAACTATGAGGGGTACGGTATGGCAGTTGCTGAAGCACTTTCGGCAGGATGTCCTGTCGTGATGACCGATGTGGGGTGTGCGGGTGAAATTGTGCGCCACAATGAAAATGGACTTATTGCACCCGTAGGGAACCATGGTGCGTTGGTGCGTATAGTAAGTCATTACATATCTAGCGGGGTACACCTCGAGGCGCGATTGCCAAGTCTCCTTACAAAAGATGAATATCTTGCACGTTACCTGAAATCGTGGCAGGATGCGTTAGATAATTAGAATATCTAATGCTTTTCAATAACGTAAAAACTGAAAAAGACCTTCGCGAACTCAAGCGAATGGTGCTGGTGGACCCCGTGCTCTATGAGCGTTTTTTAGAGGTTTGTAGAGCAAATCACGACCCCGCGAGCAAGATAATTCCCGAGAGCCGTTTTGGGCCTCGAGTGGGTGACCTGAGGGATAAAATGCCAACTAATGCAGAAATGTTGGCTTTTTATCGTGCCCTTATTGCAACCGGTGAGGAGGTGCAAAATCTTGAGGCAGAGCGTATTATGAAAAAACTCAAGACGCGCAGTAATTCTGGTGTGGCGGTCGTGTCGCTCCTTACTAAGTCATTTCCGTGTCCGGGGCGCTGTACTTATTGCCCCACAGAGGAACGAATGCCGAAAAGCTATCTTTCAGAAGAGCCTGCGGCGGCACGTGCGCTTGCCAATAACTTTGACCCGTATGATCAAGTAATTAATCGCCTCAAGGCGCTCCAGATGAATGGACACCTTACGGAAAAAGTGGAGATGATTGTTATTGGTGGTACGTGGAGTTTTTATCATCCAAAATATCAAGAAGAATTTCTCGCGGAAGCATTTCGCGCGTGCAATAATTTTGGCGTAGCAGAAGACAGGCAGACGCCAAAAGGAATAAAATCTCTCAGCGAGTTACAGACAGACAATGAGACTGCGGGATCGCGCATCATCGGGCTCTCGATAGAGACGCGCCCCGACTATATTACGACGGTAGAGCTTGAGCGTTTGCGTATGCTTGGTGTTACAAAAGTGGAACTCGGTGTTCAGCACCTTGATGACGATGTTTTGAAACGTACCAAACGCGATATGAAGATCGCAACAGTGGTGACAGCAACCGAGCGCTTGCGTAATGCAGGATTCAAGGTCGTGTACCATATGATGCCTAACCTTTCTGGTTCAACCCCTTTGCGCGATATTGAAATGTTTGGCGAGCTTTTTTCGGGAGAAAAATTTCATCCTGATATGTTGAAGATTTACCCTTGTATGGTGCTCCCTGGGAGCGAGCTTTTTTCTGAGTGGCAAGAAGGGAAATTCACGCCATATACGAACGAGGAAATAATGCACGTTCTGGTCGAAGCAAAAAAACAGATCCCCAAATATGTACGTATTATTCGCGTGATCCGCGATATTCCCGCAACGCATATTGAAGCGGGGAGCAAGGTGTCTAATCTTCGACAGTGGCTCCTCCTTGATATGGAAAAAAATGGATGGCGTTGTAAATGTATTCGTTGTCGTGAGGTGCGCGATGCTATTGTTGTGCCGGAAAACTTCCCCCTCACCCACACTGAATACCGCACGATGACAGGGAAGGAAGTATTTCTTTCGTTTGAGGAACAAAATGAAGGGAAGCTTGCTTCATTTTTGCGTCTTCGTTTACCTGACAACAAAGGAGAGGAATTTGCCGACGGTCCGCTTGCCGTACTCTGTGGCGCAGCGCTCGTGCGTGAGCTCCATACCTACGGGCATATGGCAGTTATTGGTGAAAAAGGTTCGCAAAGTCAGCATTTGAGTTTTGGAAAACAGCTTCTTCTTGAGGCAGAGCGTATTGCGCGCGAGGCAGGCTTCAGAAAAGTTGCTATTATTTCCGGTATCGGCGTGCGCGAGTATTACAAAAAACGCGGATATTCTCTTGAAGGGACGTATATGGTAAAATATCTACATGAAGATGGTTACTCAGAGGAAAATACAGATCTTTTTGTATAAAGAATGGCTGGAAAAAATGTTTTCTGCGCACAGCATAGTTTTTAAGTTTATTATTGCAGGGGGAATTGCGGCGATTATTGATTTAGGGGTGTTGTATATATTAACTGCTTATGTGGGTTTTCATTATCTGACGTCGGTGGCTCTTGCTTTCATTACTGCATTTATCGCAAGTTTTACTCTTCAAAAATTTTGGACATTCAGAGATCATTCAATACAAAATATTCATCAACAATCAATATTTTATTTTGCCGTTTCATTGGGAAATTTCTTTTTAAATACGTATTTGGTGTATGTTTCCGTGGAAAAAATTCACATTCATTATTTAGTCGCACAAATATTGGTTGGCGGGATGATTGCTTGTCTCAGTTTTGTTTTGTATAAATACGTTATCTTTGCGCGACAAGAAATCACTATATGAATGTATCCGTGATCATACAAGAAATTCGTAGAAGAAGTATTCTTGCGCAGAAATATATTTTTTGTGGCTTATTATTGTTCACGGCAGTCGTTGTGCTGTTTCTTTCTACGTATAAAATATCTGAGAGTCCTCCTATTTGGATGGATGAAGGAATTATTACCCAAGTTGCAGAGAACGTAGCAACACAAGGAGTAAATGGCATTCAGGTCGCTCCTGGAGAGTTTGTCTCTGCAGGTTTTGTAACTACGAGTTACGTGGTCACGTATCCCATTGCTTTATTCTTTAATTTCTTTGGGGTAGGACTCCTTCAGGCACGCGCAGTAATGGTGCTATTCTTGTTTGCTTTTTTCTTAGTTGCATATTTCTTAAGTAAGCAGCAAATGCAAAAAACTCTCGCAATACTCTCGTTGTTACTGCTGGCAAGCTTTGCCCCTATTTATGGAAATGGGAAAAATGTACTCGGAGAGATTCCCGGATTAGTTTTTTTGTTTGCTGGGCTTTTGGGGGTAGGGATGATTGAACGCGGGGTTCGTACAATTACACTTTTTGTTCTCACGGGGTTGTTTTTTGGGTTGTGTGTGGTGACAAAGCCAATTTTTATATTGGTGATTCCTGCACTCGTTGTACCACTCTATTTTTACCGACAAATATTGTTAAATAGTCCAAAACTTTGGGTGCTTGCTGTTGCTTCATTTTTTGTACCCGTACTTGCGTGGCTCTGGATACAATTTTCAGGTGACTCCTTCGCAAACATACTCTCTATTTATATGGACCCTCATAGTACACTTTCTTTGAATTCGGTATTCGGCAACCTTAAACGTTTTGTAACGGAATCACAGCCGATATACTTCATGGTATTGTTTGTAGCTTGGTTAACCTCATTTGTTATACGTTTACAAAAAAAGTCCCACATTTCATATGTCGAGACAATCACTTTTTTGTTTACAGCGCTCGTTATTCTTGCATATGTAAGAACCATCGGTTACTATCGATATTTCTTTCTCGGGCAAGTAATGGCACTGATGTATTTTCCTTTAACACTTTCCGTTTTATTGAATTGGAGAATCATAAAACGTGCGGTATACCCTATTATTACATTTCTTATATTCTTTCAGTTTTATCAGACAGGGTTTCATTCATGGGTGGCATCGTATTACCAGGGCACGCGCACACACGAGGTGCAGACATATTTCAAGGAACAATCCCCTGAGCAGACATTTTTCATCTACCAAGCTCCGGAGATTGCTCTATTTTTGCCTGTGTCGAAATATTTTCAATATATGAAAGTGACGAGTACTATCTTGATAGGGGAAGATCAGTTAAAGAGTATCGAAGAAGGAGTTCCCGATCAAATTGTCATTAATAGTGAAGAATATGACCCAAAGAATATGCTCTTTAAAAAATATGAGGAAAAGGAAGTTGTTGACCGATATACAATACTTGAGAAGGCTCAGTAATGGGTTTTGGTAATAGTTGATACTATTGATATACTATACACTTATTATGAAAAGCGTGATCATTATTCCAACGTACAACGAGAGAGAGAATATCTCGCAGTTGGTAACGGAAATTTTCGATACAGTCCCTACGTCGGTGTACGTGATGGTGGTGGATGATAATTCCCCTGACGGGACCGGTGATATTGTCGAATCCCTAAAGAAGATGTTTCCTCGACTTTCACTCCTTCACCGAAGAGGAAAAGAAGGGCTCGGGAAGGCATACCTTGATGCGTTCGGAAAAGTGTTGGAAGATAAGGAAGTTGATTCTCTTATAATGATGGATGCTGATTTCTCACACCACCCTAGATATCTGAAAGAGATCTTGAGTAAAAAAGATGATTACGATGTTGTTGTTGGTTCACGATATGTTCCTCAGGGTACTGTTGAAGGGTGGGAATTATGGCGACGTGTATTGAGTTTTGGGGGTAATCTGTATTGTAGAATAATCACAAGAATATCGATTAACGACTGTACAGGCGGTTTCAATCTTATTCGTACAGATATTCTTCGCAAAATAGATCCCTCAAGTTTCGATGCTTCGGGGTATGCTTTTATTTTTGAATTGAAGTATCTCCTCTTTAATGAGGGGGCTCGATTTGTAGAGGTTCCGATTATTTTTAAAAATCGAACAGGGGGAGAATCAAAGATTTCAAACCATATTATTAAAGAAGGAATTTTGGCGCCATGGAAAATGATCATGAAAAAATAACAACGTGTGTTGTGTGTAAAAAAGCACAAGGCTATTTTTTTGTAAGGAAAAATGGTTTTGATTTGTATCGATGTGGTGCTTGCGGGCACATATCTCCCTCTCCTTTTTTAAAACATGATTCATCGTTTTCCTACGATGAAGATTATTTTTCTGGGGCAAAAACGGCGTCAGGGTATATTGATTATGACAGGGATAAAGAGCCGATGCGACCGGTGTTTGTGAGGTACATGAAAGTAATAGAGTCTCTTTGTTCGGGAAAGGGAAGATTGCTTGATGTTGGGGCAGCTACGGGTTTTTTTGTAGAGATTGCAAAAAAGATCGGATGGAAAGCATGCGGTGTTGAAATCTCAGAATATGCTACTGAGATTGCTCAGAAAAAAGGTCTTGATGTCGTGTGTGGAACATTGGGTAGTGGTAATACGTTAGAAGAGGGCTCTTTCCGTGTGATCACGCTGTGGGATGTGTTGGAGCATTTTCAAGATCCACATAGAGAAATTCATCTTTGTTCGAAGCTGTTAATGTCGGATGGTATTTTGGCGATTAGTACGCCCGATAGCGGAAGTTGGTATGCTCGGAGTACGGGCAAAAGATGGCCTCTCTTGTTGCCTCCCGAGCACCTCCATTATTTTACCCAGAAGAGTATCAAAATTTTTCTGGAAAACAATGATTTTCAGATAGAAAAGATTACAAAAATTGGGAAGACGTTTACCCTTGAATACACGCTGCTCATTGCTTCGGGGTTACGTAATTTTGGTTTTTTGCGTAAAATAGTTACATTCTTAAAAAAATATCCGCGTGTGGGTAGTTTTGCAATCCCTATTAACTTACGTGATAATATGGTTGTCATCGCACGAAGAACGTAAGCAAGCCTTCAATTATATGCAGAAAGAAAAAAGAATTAAAATTCTTATCATTACCCAAAAAGTCGATAACAAAGATCCTGTTCTTGGTTTTTTTCATCGATGGACAGAAGAGTTTGCTAAACACGCTGAATACGTGACGGTCATTGCGCTTGGGGTGGGGGAATATCAATTACCCAAAAATGTACGTGTTTTTTCGCTTGGTAAAGAACGTGGTGTTTCTCGCCTCGGCTACATTTTTAATTTCTACCGCTTTATTTGGCGCGAGCGCAAAAACTACGATACCGTATTTGTGCATATGAATCCGGAGTATGTCGTCTTTGGAGGCATTTGCTGGCGATTATGGGGAAAGCGAGTTGCACTGTGGTATACCCACAAAAGTGTTGACCTAAAACTACGAGCTGCATCACTGCTGACACATACAATACTCACTGCTTCAAAGGAAAGTTTTCGTCATCAAAGTAAGAAGGTACATATCGTGGGGCATGGAATAGATACTGATTTTTTCTCTCCTAATGATAACATCAAGCGTGAATCGTTCCTTCTTTCTGTGGGGAGACTTTCTCCAATCAAGCGACACGATCTCGTGATCGAAATTGCAGCACGTGAAGGAATCCTCCTTCATATTGCTGGTGAGGGAGATGAACGCGAGAACCTCGAATCTCTTGCTCGAAGGGTCGGAGTCAATGTTGTATTTCTTGGCGCACTCAGTCATGTGCAACTTCGCGATGAATATCGTCGCGCTGCTCGATTTATTCATCGCTCAGAAACCGGCTCGCTCGATAAGGTGGTTTTGGAGGCGGCTGCATGTGGTTGTCCGGTAGACACGACAGATCCCGCACTCGTTGGTTTGCCTCTTTCCCCATCTTATGTTCGTGAGCACCATGGGCTTTCCTCGCTCATTCCGCGCATATTTTCATTCTATGAAACAACAAGACAATAATAACGTGCCAAGTGTATGTTTCTTTGGTATCTATGATCCCTCGTACTCTCGCAACCGAGTACTTGTTCGTGGTTTTGAAGAGAACGGGTACAAAGTCTTTCATTGTCGCGTAGATCCAAAAAAACACAAAGGGATATTAAAATTTTTTCTCCTTGTTCGCGAATATTTGAGCGTTCGAAAGAATAAAATTGATGTTGTTATTGTCGCGTTTCCTGGACATACGGTCGTGTGGCTTGCGCGAATCCTTTTTGATTCGCATATTATTTTCGATGCATTTGTTTCGCTCTATAATTCAAACGTGGAAGACAGAAAACGATACCGCGCTTTTTCGTTACACAGTCTGCGGGATCAGTTTCTTGATTGGTATAGCATGAAGATCGCATCAATTATTTTTTTTGACACGAACGCTCAGATCGGTTACGTTGCGAAAAAGTTTAATATTTCTGTTCAAAAATTTCGTCGAGTGTTTGTCGGAACGGATGACACTGTTTTTTATCCGCGCGAACAAAAAGACAATCACGGTCATTTCATTGTTCATTTCCATGGAACATTCATACCTCTTCACGGTATCGAATATATCATCGATGCCGCAAAACTTCTTGAGGACGATCCAGATATTATCTTTGAGATTATTGGTGATGGGCAAGAACGAAAAGGTATTGAAGAAAAAATATCTGCGGTTGGAGGAGGAAAGAATATTCGACTGTTTCCACGGATGTCGTATGAAGAACTTGCAACAAGTATAGTTCGTGCGGATATTTGTTTGGGAATTTTTGGAGCAACGAGCAAAGCGGCGATCGTGATCCCAAACAAGGTTTTTGAAGCACTTGCTTCTCAAAGGGCGCTTATTACAATGAAAAGCGAAGCGATTAACGAGCTTGCTCTCGATGGACAAAATATGCTTTTGTGCAACCCGGGTGATCCGCGCGATATTGCAAATAAAATTTTATTACTAAAACAGGATATGGTGCTTAGGAATAAGATTGCTCTGCATGGATATCAATTGTTTACAAAAAAGCTTACCCCCTCTATACTGGTTAAACACCTCATTTCAACTCTATGAATTCAATAGCTGGTTACTATAACAACAAGGAACAATATAGCCCAAGCGGGGAACGGGTTCGTCGCGTCGTTCAGATATTGGGGAATGATATAAAAGGGAAAAAGATTCTTGATATCGGATGTGGAAACGGCACCATGGGTAAAGCACTCAAAGAAAAAGGGGCTATTGTTTTTGGCACGGACATTTCTAGAAATGCGGTTGAAAAAGCCGCTCACGTTTTGGACAAGGCATTTGTTCTTGATGTAGACGGAGGAGATCTTTCCGTTATTGATAGTGATTATGATGCCATTATCGTTTCGGAGGTAATAGAACATTTGTTTGAATCAAAGAAATTTTTGCTCAATGTGAAAAGTCGCATGAAGAAAGATTCAGTGCTTATTCTCACCACGCCAAATTTTCTGATGTGGACGAATAGAATAAAGATGTTTTTTGGGAAGTTCGAATATACGGAAACAGGGTTTCTTGACGAGGGACACATACATTTTTTTACCTATGATTCTTTGAAAAAACTTCTTTCGTTAACAGGATTTAAAATCGAAAAAGAGAACCATATTATTCATCCAAAAATTCCGCACAAGATAGGGATTCTTCGCCCGAATCTTTTCGCATTTCAGTTGATTATAAAAGTAAAAACAGCATGAGTATCTTATCCATAGTAACTATGCGTATGTCAGTTGTATATCACGAGTAATGACAAAAATTTTTATCTACAAGAAAATAGAAGGAGTTTCCTGTATCCCAGAATTGTATCCTATTTGGGGGATTGAGAATCAGGGTATAGAGAACCAGCTTAATATTAAAAGAATTTTACCTTTTTACCGTAACGCATTCTTTGAAATAGTTTCCACTCCGGATGATGCGGACTTTATTTTGATTCCTCATATTTACAACATCATACAAAAAAGAAATCCGACATATCTTGATGATGCGGTCTATTTTTCTCTTCAAAAAAAGAAACACCTCTTGCTATTCGCCTACGGAGACGATGATTCGGACATTGCACTTAAAAATACGGTCATTTTTCGTTATGCTCAGTACCGACATAGAAAAAGACAAAATGAGATCATTGTACCGCTCTATGCTCCGGATGGAGCTCTTGAAACGCCCGTTTCTTTTCTCGAAAAACATGCAGGGGCTCCTACGGTAGGTTTCTGTGGTTTTGCACAGTATCCCTCTCTGCGGTCTGTCGTGAAGGCTTTTGTAAAGAATCTTTTATGGGAACTCGCTGCACTCATTCAGGGGAAACCGATAGTTCGGGCACGTAAAGGTGGTATTTATTTTAGAAAAAAGATACTCGCTATACTTGGTGCATCTCCGCACATAAAAAGTGCATTTATCGTAAGAAATTTTTTTTCGTCGCACAAGAAAACAATCCGTATCGACGTGGAATGTGTGCGAAAAGAATTTTTGGATAATATTACGAAAAACGACCTTGCGCTCGCCGTGCGCGGTGACGGGAATGCCTCGATGCGGTTCTACGAAGCGCTCTCACTGGGAAGAATTCCTGTTGTGATTGATACTGATGAGATATTTCCGCTTGAAGATATTATTAATTACCATGATTTTTGTCTATTTATTTCGCTAGGGGACATGCATCGTGCCGATGCGTTAATTCGAAAATATTATAACGAAATGTCACCCGAGGAATTTTTGAGGAAACAGAAACTGGCGCGCGAGATATTTGAGAAGTATGTGCGGGTTGATAAATTTTATGAGCTCATTTTTAGTAGACCTGAAGAGATATTAAAACGGGTTAAACTTTGATTTTGGTGGGGTTATTCGGGGACTGTCGGGGGTAGGGCGTTCGTGGTATACTTTCAAAAAATTGAGTTATAAAGGTATGAAATTGTATTATATTGCCAACGCGCGAATGCCTCACAAAAAAGCATATGCTATTCAAATCGCCAAAATGTGCGAGGCTTTTATTGAGGAGGGTGTGGACTTGGAACTTGTCATACCGCGACAAAAAGGTATGGTTGATGATATCAAGGATTACTACAAGCTTCGCCCATCGCTTTGCGTGACGAGATTACCATCCCTTGACCTCTATGCGCGTGGGAGATGGGGGTACTTTTTAAGTGGCGTGAGTTTTACAATTTCATATTTCGTATACATTTTCTTAAAAAGATGCCAAGGGAAACGAGGTGTTATTTACACGATAGACATGGATACATTCTCGTTCGCGGTAAGTGCATTCTTGGGCATGCCTTGTTTCCTTGAGACACATGGAGGAAAAGCAACGTCGCTTGTAAATAAAATATTTTTTAAGCATGTTAACGGAGTCATTGTCATCAATAATATTATTAAAAAACAGATAGCGAAGGTCATGTCATTTTCAGAAAACAGAATGCTCGTATGGCCGAACGGCATCGACCTTGAACTATTTCATAGTATTCCAAAAGATGACGCGAGACGTAGTTTGTCATTACCTAAAGAGATTAAGATTGTAATGTATTGCGGGAGATTCTATGGATGGAAAGGGTTGGACGTTCTTATTGACGCTGCGAAGGAGCTTCCGCAGAATATTTTTGTGTATATTGTAGGAGGGACAAAGAATGAATTTTTGTCCGTTGCTAAAAGGAAAGAGTTGCCCTCAAATATGGTATTTGTCGGAGGGAAATTATATACGGAGGTCCCTGTATGGCTTTCTGCTGCGGACACCCTCCTTGTTCTAGGTACAAAACATGATACGCAATCATACTATTACACTTCACCAATGAAGGTATTTGAGTATTTGGCAATGGGGCGGGGGATAGTAGCTAGTAGGACGCCTGCCATTCAAGATATTGTTTCTGATGAAGAGGTTGTTTTTTATGAGCCTGATAATCCAAAAGATTTAGCCAAAAAAATGGAGCTTGCTGTTAGTAATTCCGAGGTGATAGACAAGAAAATTGCCGCCGCGGTGATTAAGGCAAAAGATTTTACTTGGCAAAATAGAGCAAAAGATATTTTAGAGTTTATAAAGAAAAATATATGATTGATAAAAATAATTCTAATTCACAAATAAAGAATGACTGGCTTCTTGATTATCGAAAGAAGGTAACTTCTCAGTTTGGAGAGGATGGTATCATCGAGAAAATATTCAGTATAATCGGTGAGACTAACAAATGGTGTGTCGAACTTGGAGCATTAAATGGTGTTCACGATAGTAATGTGTGGGACCTACTTAATAACAAAGGTTGGTCTGGAGTCTTGATAGAAGCCGACATTACGAATTATAAAAAACTCCAAGCGCTGTATGAGGGCAAAAAGAATATTGCGTGCGTCAACGAGTTTGTAAGTTTTGAAGGTGAACATTCATTGGATAAGATTTTCTCGCACACGCAGATCCCAAAGGAGTTTGATTTGTTATCCCTTGATATTGATGGAAATGAGTATCATCTTTGGGAGTCCCTTGTTAACTATTCGCCACGTGTGGCAATCATTGAATTTAATCCTAGCATCCCCAACGATATTGATTTTGTGCAACCACGCGACATGAATATTTTTCAAGGATCATCACTCCTTTCACTCTTCAGGATGGGAAAACAAAAAGGATATGAGCTTGTCTGTGTTGTTGGCGTGAACGCAATTTTTGTGAAGAAGGAATTATTCCCTATGTTTGGGATTAAGAATAACTCCCCAGAGAGTCTCTATACAGACAAAAGTGCGTATACGCGGTTATTCCAGCTTTATGATGGGACGCTCGTATTGTCCGGCTGTGATACGCTGTTGTGGCATAAGAAGAAAATTCGATCAGAAGATATTCAAATAGTTCCTCGAAGAAAGAGGTATTATCCTGCAAAAATAGACGAGCGCAAGGTCATCCGTTCTCTCAAAGACACGGTGAGGAGACTCCCTCTGTATCCTTTGTTGCTTAAGTTTAGAAATTGGCGGTTCTATGGATAATTTGTAGCTATGCATGTAACTGGAGCATATGACAATGTAATATTGTTTACCAATGGCGCTATTGGAGATTTTCTCATGGCAGGGCTTTGCGCTGATAGTGTTAGTAACATATTACAAAAAAGCGATATTACAATCATTACCCCTCGCAACACCTCACTCCTGCGAGAACTTTTTTCCGCATATCCGCACATTAAGATACGTGAGGTAAACCGCCGAAATTTTTTGCATGCTTCAACATTGCTGGCACGTATGGCATGGAAGAAAAACTTGGTAATAAATCAGGGTGTATTTAAAAAGATTCCCTTTTTTGTGTGGCTCCTTGCGCGTCTCCTGGTTGTGCACCCTGGAAGTGTTCATCTGCATTTTCTTCAGAAAGCACCACAAGGTAAATCAAAGAAAGAGGGTGTAGTCGTTTTTGATTATCATCTGTCAGTTTATGAAAATCTTGTACATCTTGTTCGTGCGCATGGCATTGAGATTTCTCCAGCGGTACCTTTGTATCGTTTCGTTGCCATTACGGATATTTTTGAACGCTACGGGTTAACACGTGATTCATACGTTGTCATTCATCCCTGTGCTTCTAGTTTTGCTCGTAGTTTGCCGACGTCGCGGTGGGTGAATATTTTTCAGTACATTACGCACCATTTTCCGGAGACGAAAATTGTCGTTACGGGAAGCATACAAGATGACGTGTTTATTCAAACAATATTCAATGCTGGTGTATCTCCGGATTCAGCTGTTACCCTCGCAGGAAAACTTTCTATGGTGGAACTCGCAAATATTATCGATGGTTCTCGTGGGTATGTAGGTGTTGATACAGGGATAACTCACCTTGCTGGTGTTTTGCAAAAACGGAGTGTTGTAATCGGCAATCTTTCAAATCCTTGCTGGCTCCCTTTCTATAATAAAAATGCTACTATTCTCACGGAACGTAAAAACTGCACCTGTGATGGGCAGAAGGGTGGAAACTGTCTGTATCAAATAGGAGGAGAACGATACTATAAATGCATGATCGACATACCTGAAGAGTCTATTTATGAGGGTGTGAGAAAAATGCTCGTCTGAAAATATATATGAATACAACTAATGGAAAAACACTGATTATTCTCTATGAAATAGGACACATTGATATTGTGCTCGCACACTTTGGCGCCGAAAAAATTAAAAGTGGACACGGTCCTGTCATTGTTCCCATTGATTACGGAATTGAACTTGCATTGCGTGATCGAGGGATACCTTTCCATTCTATGATGGATTATTCTGCGAGAAGTTCGCTTAAAGAGCGAGGTCTACTGGTCTCAGGAATAATGCGACAGATGTATACTGACGCTGAATTTAATTTTTTTGAACATAACGGCATACACCTCGGCAAAATAATTGGCTATTCTTTCGGGGAGTACGTGCTCAGGGTTTTGTACCACTTGGACATATTCGATTTTATTCTCGGGCAATTTAAAAATATAGAAACAGTCTACATTCCGGAATCGTTAATGAAGCTACCTTCAACGGTCGGTCAATTGGCGATTTTTGAGGTTCGTGTGGGTATAGACATGATGGCGTTTTTGGCGCAGAAGAAAGGAATATCACTGCATATTATTCCGTGTACGCCGGACGTGATATTGCGGGGCGGATTGCGCAGGTTCAAACAATCATTCACGAGAGGCGTTTTTATTCGATTGATCAAGATCTTTAGTAGTATTATCGCACTCTTTCGTAAGCGAACCGCGATGAAAATTTTTGTGAGTGATTATTGGTGGCATATTGATTCATTTATTACAAAAATGAATGACGTTGAGGTCACTATGATGGAACGCAAAGAGGTACAAAACGCTAGGGAGTATCTTTGGAAGTATAAGATCCGTTTCAATCATCCGCGAGACTATTCCACTATCTTTATGCGACATCGTGCGGAAAAGAAGCGTCAATTCTATGAACAAATGTGGCAGACGCTCGATGAACATTCACGTTTTTCTCAACAATTTATGTGGTACGGAATAAATTTTTGGGAAGTTGTCCGTCCAGCATACGAACATCTGGTGACTTCATTTTCTAAAGATACCGTAGAGGCGATAGAAGCGACTGAGCGAATTTTTAAGAAACAAGGAATAGGTTCGGTTATCTTGAGAGCAAGCCAGAGTGGGCAGATCCATTTTCCTATACTTGGTCTTGTTGCACACAAAATGAGTATTCCTGCCATAGAATTACAGCATGGGCTGGAATGTTCAGGGGAGTTTTCTTTGAGCGTATATAAAAATGCGGACACCCTTGCTTCGTATGGACCTTTAATCAAAAAAGAAATAGAGGGTGTACATGGCACTAATTTAAAAGTTCTTGATATTGGCTCACCTCGCTTTGATCAGTATCGAAATAAAACGATTAGTGAGGAGATAAAAAGTAAACTGAGAAAAAAGCTTAATATTGATCCTGAACGGCCGGTTCTTTTGTATATCGCCACGGATATCGTTTTGGGACAGACGCATGACACCTATAGTATGCTTCGTCTGTTCAAAAATATTGCTGAGGCAACCAGGTGCATCGAAGGACTGCAAGTGATCATAAAAATACGCCCGGGACCCGCTACAGAATATTTTCTCAAGCGCTCCCTCAAGGAGGCATTTGGTGAAAGGTGTTGTATCGCCCAATATGAAAACCTGCATGAATTGATAAGTATTGCTAACGTTGTTGCTTCCAGTTTTTCAACCGTTGTTCTTGAGACGATGATTGCGGAAAAACCGGTTGTCCTCGTCGGTTTTGATAAGAATGACCTCGTGCTGATGGAATCACATTTTCTACCGTATGAGGAGGCGTGCGCTCTACGAATTGCAAGAACAAAAGAGGAACTTGTTCAGTGTATGCGTACGCTTGTTTCGAACCCTGCCGAAGCAGTAACTCTTGTTAATAATGCAAATAATTTCCTTAAAAAGAACTTCTCTTTTGATGGAAAATCTGCCGAACGTACGGCCGTTTTTCTCGAGGCATTGAGAGATTGACCAAGATTGTCCATTCCTATATAATCCCAACATGAATAAAAAAGATTATTTAAGTGGTAAAACGATCTTGGTAACAGGCGGAACGGGCACGTTTGGGCGCGCTTTTGTAACGCGAATTCTTGCAAACAAAAGCGTGGCGAAAGTCATCGTCCTAAGCAGAGATGAATTTAAGCAGAATGAAATGTCGCGTGATTTTAAGGATAAAAGACTAAACTTCTTTTTGGGTGATGTCCGCGATTTACCAAGATTGGAACGAGCATTTTCGGGCGTTAATATTGTGATCCATGCTGCCGCCTTGAAACAGGTTCCTGCTACTGAATATAATCCCCTTGAAGCGGTCAAGACAAACATTAATGGAACGCAAAATGTGGTGGATGCCGCAGTTAACTGTGAAGTCGATAAGGTGCTCGTTGTGTCATCCGACAAAGCAGTTGAGCCGATCAATCTTTATGGTGCAACAAAACTTGTCGCTGAACGATTAACTGTCGCTTCAAACTCATACCGAGGCAAAGGAAATACAAAGCTTTCGGTCGTCCGATATGGAAATGTCATCGGCAGTCGAGGAAGTGTTATCGAGCTTGTTGAAAAACAGCGTGCCACCGGAGTTTTGACTCTTACTGACGAGCGCATGACTCGTTTCTGGATCCATATACAGGATGTTATGGAGATGGTTATCAATATTCTTGATCACATGGAAGGTGGAGAGATTTTTATTCCAAAGATGAAGAGTTTGCAAGTTGTAGATGTTTTAAAGACACTTGCCCCTGAGTGTAAATTGAAGGTTGTCGGTATCCGCCCTGGTGAAAAGCTTCATGAAAAACTCCTTACTAAACATGAGTCTGATCGCACGAGAGACCTCGGAACGATGTTTGCTATTTTGCCTGAGTTTGTAAGCTGGGCTACCAAAAATTCTTTTGCAAATAAAAAACACTTCCCGTTGGAGGCTGTATATAGCAGTGATAGCCCAGATTTTCTTCTTCCTGTAAAAGATGTCAAAAAGATATTGAAGATATGATTCCATATTCGCGCCAATGGGTTGATAAAGATGATATTCAAGAAGTTATAAAGGTTTTGAAGTCACCGTTTATTACGCAGGGTCCAAAGGTCAAAGAATTTGAAGAATCAATTGCACAGTATTGTGGCTCAACATATGCCGTTTCGTTCTCTTCCGGCACGGCAGCGCTCCATGCTGCGTATTATGCGGCTGGTCTCCATGCGGGTGATGAGGTGATCACGTCGCCACTTACGTTTGCGGCTACTGCAAACATGTTGGTTGCTGTAGGAGCAGTCCCTGTTTTTGCTGACATCGAAATTGCAACGGGTAATCTTGATCCACGCACCGTAGAAAAAAAGATAACTAAGAGAACAAAAGTGATTGTCGGAGTTGACTATGCGGGATTGCCGGTGGATATTTCTGCACTCAAGAAGATCGCAAAAAAGCACAAGCTAGTTTTTATTGAAGACGCGGCGCATGCATTGGGTGCGTCGTATGGAAAGAAAAAAGTCGGCGCACATGCCGATATGACAATGTTCAGTTTTCATCCATTGAAATCAATCACAACGGGCGAAGGAGGAGCGATTGTCACAAATAATAAGGAGTACTACGAGAAATTGTTGCTGTTTCGCAGTCACGGCATCACTAAGGATACAAAGAAACTTATTAACAAAAAAAATCCCGCATGGTACCATGAAATGCATGATCTGGGATACAATTATCGTATCACTGATATTCAAGCTGCGTTAGGGGTGAGCCAGATGAAGAAATTGGATTTTTTTGTATCGAGAAGGGGAGAGATCGCACATCGCTATCAGAAAGAGTTAGAAAATCTTCAGAATTTTGTCATACCAAAAACGTTTTCCGATCGCACTTCAAGTTGGCACTTATTTCCATTGCGCCTCGCTCCCGAAAAGAAACACCTGCGGGATTTCTGCTTTAATGAGTTACAGAAAGCGGGGATCGGCGTTCAAGTGCACTACATCCCGGTTTACCGGCATCCGTACTATGAGGCGCGGGGGTATAAAAAAGGTCTTTGTCCAAATGCTGAACTATTTTCAGAATCAGAAATTTCCATACCTATTTTCCCTGCTCTTTCTCAAAAAGATCAGACTAAAATAATCAAGGTAATCAGAGAAATAAACAAACAGTTGTAATTTAAAAAATATGAAAAAACAAAAAATAGTAAGTACAAAAAAAGGACAGGCACTTTGGGAAAAAGCAAAGCAAATAATTCCTGGAGGGAATCAGCTTCTTTCCAAGCGTTCTGAAATGTTTCTTCCAAATGGATGGCCATCCTATTACACAAAAGCTAAAGGTGCTGAAGTGTGGGATTTGGATGGGAATAAATTTATTGATATGTCTATTATGGGCGTGGGGAGTTCTCTCCTTGGTTATGCTGACTCTGATGTCAACAAGGCAGTAAAAAAGGCAATTGACAATGGGGTGGTCTCAACCCTGAACGCACCTGAGGAAGTGGAGCTTGCTGAAATGCTTTGTAAAATTCACCCTTGGGCAAAAATGGTCAGGTATGCTCGATCTGGAGGAGAGGCGATGGCTATCGCAATCCGTATCGCGAGAGCTTTTACAGGCAAAGATAAAGTTGCTTTTTGTGGGTATCATGGCTGGGCTGATTGGTATCTTTCGGCAAATTTGTCTGATGATAAAAACCTAGATGGGCACCTTCTCCCTGGCCTAGAGCCACGCGGTGTGCCACGTGGGTTGAAAGGTACCTTACTTCCTTTCCATTTTAACCACATTGAAGAGCTTGAGGATATTGTGGCAAATCATGGCAAAGAGTTAGGCGTCATTGTTTTAGAGCCGATGAAAAATGCGGAGCCTAAGGATGATTTTCTCAAGAAAGTTCGCGCTATCGCAGACAAGACGGGCGCAGTCCTTATTTTTGATGAAGTGAGTATCGGTTGGAAGATGAATTTTGGAGGATCACATCTCTTATATGGTGTTAACCCTGACATCGCAGTTTTTGCAAAAGCTATCAGCAACGGTTTTGCGATGGCGGCAATCATCGGTACTCGTGAAGTAATGCAGTCAGCACAGGTAACATTTATTTCCAGCACCAACTGGACAGAAAGACTCGGTCCTGTGGCGGCGCTTGCAACATTGAAAAAAATGAAACGATTGAATGTTGCGAAAAAGCTTCAAATTATTGGGAATAAGGTCAAAAAAATCTGGAGCGATAAGGCTAAAAAGAATGGTCTATCTATTACAACTGGTGGTCTACCTCCATTTAGTAATTTTACCTTTGCGCATGGCGATAAACATCAAGCACTTAAAACTCTGTTCATTCAAGAGATGCTCCAGAGAGGGTTTCTTGCTTCAAATATGGTTTTTGCGAGTTATGCACACACGGATGCAATTTTAAAGAAGTACGAAAAGGCCGTCGATGAAGTATTCAAAATCTTGAAAGAGGCTCTTGATACGAATACGGTCGAAAAACGCCTGAGAGGTCCGGTAGCCCACACTGGATTCGCTCGGTTAAACTAGATATGAATATGGAAGGGATATTTCTTATTATTGGTGCCGGATCAATTGGCCGTCGACATGCGCAGAATGCGCGCTTTTTGGGTTTGCGTACGATTGTGTGTGATGTCGATATTGAGCGCGCCAAAAAACTTGCCGAGGAAACAGATTCAGAAAAGTTTTATGAGGATTACAAAAAAGCGTGTGAAGACAATCCTGAGATTACTGCAGCAATAATCGCCACGCCGTCTCAATTTCATATTGAAAATGCACAATTCCTCGCCGAGAAAGGAATACATATTTTTATTGAAAAGCCACTTGCTACGGCGTTTGAGGGAATAGATGACCTCATAAGAACAATTGAGTCAAAAAATGTCGTGGTAATGATGGGGCAATCGTATAGATTCCATGAGGGTTATTTGTCTGTGAAGAAACTTTTTGAAGATGGTGTGATAGGAGAGATCTATCACGTGAACTTGTTGAGTGGTCAGTATTTACCGGACTGGCATCCGACGATGGATTACCGAACAGAATATGCGGCGCAGAAGAAACTCGGTGGTGGCGCGCTGTTTACCAGTATGAGTCATTTGTTTGATTCTATGGGGTGGCTCTTTGGCGAGATAGAAGAACTCTCAGGATGGAGAGCACGGCTGAGCGATTTGGAAATGGACGTAGACGATAGCGTTTTTTGTCTCATGAAGACGGATCGCAATATTGTGGTGATGTGCCAAACAGATTTTTTGCAGAGAATATCAAAGAGTTACATGGTCGTCGTTGGGGAAAAGGGGACGATAGAGGTTGATTTTATAGCACATGAAATCACGGTGGAGCTTCCAGGGGAGCAATCCTTGGTGCAAAAATATTCTTTTGAGCCAAACAAGAGATATGTCGAAGAGTTGAAGCATTTTGTACAATTAATAAAAGACGGGTCCGTAAAACATTCTCTCGATATTCACGCCGGCGAACGGGTCGTGAAGCTCCTCCTTAGTGATAAGATAAAGGCAGTTACAAAAATTTAGTCATTGTATTAAATATATGATCGTCTGCATCATCCAAGCAAGAATGGGTTCAACACGACTACCGGGAAAAGTCTCGAAACTTATTCTCGGGAAACCGATGCTCGTGCATCAAATTGAGAGAGTGAAGCAATCACGGTTTGTTGATAGGGTTGTTGTTGCAACCACGATTAAGGACGAAGATGACATTATTGCACGCATGGCGCAGGAGGCTGGTGTAGAATGTTTCCGAGGGAGTGAATCAGATGTTCTCGATCGTTACTACCAAGCGGCACGAGAAGCACAGGCGGATATTGTCGTTCGGGTAACAGGGGATTGCCCACTCTCCGACCCAAAGGTCATCGATGAAACGATAGAGTATTTTTTGAAGAATGCTACGGACGTTGATTATGCCTCAAAACCATCCAATTATCCCGAAGGGCTTGATATGGAAATCTTTTCATTTAGCACGCTTGAGCGGGCATGGAAAGAGGCAGTGAAGCCGTCAGAACGTGAACATGTAACACCGTATGTGTATAACCATCCGGAGATGTTTCGTGTGCGAGCATGGCAGAGTGGTGTTGAGGATTTTTCTGCAATGCATTGGTCGGTGGATACTCCTGAAGATTTTATTTTTGTTACGAAAATTTTTGAGAACCTCTATCCTCAAAACTCGGTTTTTTCAAAAGATGAGGTGCTCAACCTTTTGTCGGAAAAGCCTGAATTACACTCGATTAATGTTGGTGGAACGGGGTATGAAGGATATCATAAATCATTAAAAGAAGATGAACAGTTTCAACAAAAGCACGATCTCTATGAACGTGTGGTTGGTTTTGAACCTGATGCAATCGTATTGATATCCGGAGGTATCGTAAAAGAGGTGACGCAGGATGGGGTGACTAAGTATCGTTCTACGCGAACTGATGAGGGGGATGCTTTTGGTATCCTGTGGGGAGAGGCGCGTGTTCTGGCTGTTGCGGAATTGGCAGGATTCTTCCCTAAAGCAATGATTATAGCAACGGGCGCACATCACCCTGAGCAAGCACAGGCGACTGTTTTTCAGAATGAATTGGAACAACTTTCAATTCTGCGAAATAGAATCATTCTAGAAGAGCAGTCGACAGACACACTTTCTCAGATTGGCGAAACGATGAAAATTGTTCACGAGAGAGGATTGAGGTGTGTCGTGTTTATTACAAATGAATACCATATTCCACGTGTGCGTGCGATGTACGAACATTTTGAAACATTGATGCAACCCGACGCTGAAACAAAGCGCATCGTAAACGAATGTAAACTTCGAGGCGTGCAGGTGCAGTTCACTGCTGCAGAGTCTATTTTACCCTATCGGGATAAAAAGTTTATAGAAATTATTGATACGGTAAAAAAAAGTCCTGCATATTTAAAACGCGTGCAAAACGAAGAACGGGGGACTGCAATGGTAATACATGGCGAATATGGGAAACAGGGGACTGCACGCGAGGATAAATTGGAGAGAGAGGTATAAATTGATGGGTTTGCACAGAATCGTCTTTCTTGTAGTATAGTAAAGATATTGAACATAATATGGGAATAGAAAGAAAACAATTTTTTGAGAGCTTGCCAAAAAACCTTACCTATGAGCCGGTAGAGGTGGTTACCATCGGCAACAGGCTGGTGGGTAAGGGTCAACCGGTGTTCGTTATTGCTGAAGTAGGGGCAAATCATCGAGGTAAAATTGAGGAGGCACTTAGATCAATAGAGCTTGCTGCTGAGGCGGGTGCAGATGCGATAAAGTTTCAGCATTTGACGCATGATAAAATTGCTGCGGATACTATTGTATATGAAGAATGGCACGGGAAACCCGTGGGTGCATTTTCGGAATTTTATCGGTCGGCCGAGATCCCATTTGAGTGGACAGATAAACTCATTGCTCATGCAAAGAAACATAATATTATGTTTCTCTCGTCTCCGTTTGATAAAGATGCCGCTGATTTTCTTGAGACGGCAGGAGTGCCAGCATTTAAGATTGCATCGTATGAAATGACTGATGATGTTCTCTTGCGATATATTGCGCGAAAGGGAAAACCAATCATTTTGTCGACTGGCATGGCGTATCTAGAAGAAGTCGCACACGCAGTGCGCGTGATCCAAGAAGAGGGGAACAATGAGATTATTTTGCTCCACTGCATTTCAATTTACCCGCCAAAAAGTTTTGCTGATCTAAATCTTCGTGCTATAGAAACACTTGAGGAGGCGTTTAAACTTCCTGTCGGGTATTCTGATCATTCCAAGCCCCCATTTCTCGCTGCTCCTATTGCTGCGGTGGCACTTGGTGCGTGTGTCATAGAGAAGCACTTTACTACGGAACGAGATGGAGGAAGTAATGATGATCTTAATTCTCTCGAGATTGATGATTTTAAACGCACGGTTGAGGAAATTCGTAACGCTGAGCAGGCGCTTTCAAGAGTGGGCATCAAGCAACCTGTTTCTGGTGAGGATCATGCATTAGGCAAGGACGAGATTGCGGATAGGTGGGCGCGTCGCTCGCTCTATGCTATACGAGATATTCCCGCAGGGTCACTCCTGACTGAGGATATGATTATCACCCTTCGTCCATGGGGAGGTATCGCGCCAAAAGATGCAGGGCTTGTCATTGGGAAAAAAGTACTCCGCGCCATTAAGGCTCGCGCGCCGATTACTTGGGAGGATTTTTTAGAAACAAAATGAAAAAAATAATACATAAAGGAAAAATACTGGACAAGAAGGAAGGTGTTTCGATTATCGAATGTATTTCGTGTGGCTTTAAACATGTTAATCCAATTCCTTCCGAAGAAGAGCTTGCAAAGTTTTACGAAGAAGAGTTCTACTCAAAGGGAAAACCGAATTATTTTAAAGAAACAAAGGAGGATCTTTCGTGGTGGATGGCAACGTACAATAATTACTACACTCTCTTAGAGACGTACACTAAAGGAAGAAAAATTTTAGATGTTGGCTCTGGCCCTGGACATTTTTTGGTGTGTGGCAAGAAGCGAGGATGGGATGTTCTCGGGTTGGAGCCTTCTGTTGACGCATGGGAATATTCTAAACGTCGCAAGCTCGCAGTGGTAAATGATTTTTTTAGCTATGAGTCTGCGAAACAGTACGGACCTTTTGATGTTATTCATGCAAGTATGGTCCTTGAACACGTTCCGAATCCAGCTACTTTTATCGAGGATATGAAGAAGTTGTTAAAGCCGAATGGTATTATTGCGATTTTTTGTCCTAATGATTACAATCCTTTGCAGGAAATACTGCAGAAGAAGCTTAAATTTAAGCCATGGTGGGTTGTGCCAACACATCACCTCAATTATTTTGATGCCAATTCGATGGGAAACTTACTTTCTAAAACTGGATTTGAAGTTAAGGAAAGTCTCAGTACGTTCCCCATGGAATTCTTCCTTCTTTCAGGGAAAAACTATGTGAAAGATTCAGCGCTCGGGAGGGAATGTCATCGTGAGCGAAAAGAGTTTGAAATGAATCTTTATCGAGAGAACAGCATACTATTGAATTCGATATACAGAACACTTGGAACACAAGGGATTGGTAGAGAATTCATTATTATTGCACGCAAAAAATAATATTATGCGATCACCACATGAATTTTTCTCAACTATAAAAGTTGTAGCTTTTGATTTTGACCAAACGCTTGTGGATGAGCAGTCTCTGGTGCGACACCGATGGCAGAAAACTCTTGAGAATTTTTCTCACATGCACCCCGATCTTCAAAAGACGTTCTTTTCGATTTTTGAAGCAAAAGGGTATAAATATAAAAATCATCTAGACGACACGTTCTGCGTGTTGGGGTTGCCCGAGGACTACAAAGATTCACTGATCAGTTCTTTCCGTAAGGAACAGGGTGACAAGGAGTATGTGAACGAGTATTCGCGAGAAGTTATTAAACTGCTTAAGCAAAAAGGGTTTCGTATCGGCATCATTACTGATGGATTGAAGAGTTATCAGGAACAGAGAATTGTGCGCGCAGGTTTCAGTGAATTGTGCGATTTTATTTACTATGGGGATGAACATCAAAAGCCAGACCCTGCCTTTTTTAATATGTGCATTAAAGAGGAGGGAATCCTTCCTCACGAACTTCTCTATGTGGGCGATCATCTTATAAAAGATATCGAAGGCGCGCTTGCTGTTGGTTCTATTGCGTGTTATATTGGGAACGAACAAAGCGTGCCGTTGCCACTGGAGGTACTCTCCTTTACAACGATGCAGCATTTCTATCAATGGCTGGAACAGAAATAAAAAAAGGATTACTGGTGGTAAGTGGTGGTATTCTCCAGACATTTGCGCTTAAGCGGGCTCGGGAGCTTGGTATAGAAACATATCTCGTTGATGGTTCCGAGCACTGTGCCGCCCGCAATCTCGCTGATCATTTTTATTTGATTAGCACGAGGGACGCTGATGGAATTGCCACACTTGCCAAGGATCTGGCTTCTCAGGGAAAGATTCAAGGCGTGTATACACAAGGAGCCGATGTTGAACATATTGTGGCTCTTGCGGCTCACGCCGCGGGACTTCCGGGAATTGACCCCGAGAGCGCTTTTAATTGTAATAATAAAGTACGTACACGCCGCCTTCTTACAGAACATGGTGTGAGCAAAGTTCCGTTTGTCGTTGTGGAAAGTTTGGCAGATGCCGATACTCTGGTCGCTCGTGTTGGGTACCCTTGTTATGTGAAGCCGATAGACAATTCAGCATCACGTGGCATGACGCGACTCACCTCTTCGGCAGGGCTGAGTAAGGCGATAGAAGATGCTCTCAATGCATGCTTTATAGAAAAAGCTGTTCTGATTGAAAAAGAAATCACTGGCATTGAATACAGCGTCGACACAATTTTATATAATGGAGTTCTTTATCCTGCAGGTATTTCTGACAGAGTTTTTCAAACAAAGGAAGCATACGCGGTGCAGTCGGGGTCGCGAACCCCGTCGCTTCTTCCTGCGGCAACTCAAGATGAGATGTATCGAAAAATGAGAGATGCTGCGAAGGCAGTTGGTATTTCTGATGGTGCATTTAAAGGGGATCTTATTGTACGGGATGATACTGGAGAGGTGGAGATTATTGAAATAACTGCGCGTACCTCGGGTGGACATGATTCACAACTTCGCAAACCACTTTCGTTCGGGATTGACCTTATGAAGGCGACCATGGATATTGCGCTTGGTCAGCCACTTGACCCTCTCGATCTCATTCCTCGATGGGTGAAATGGTCTTCCACCTTTGCTATTTTCCCAGAACCAGGTATTGTGAAAAAAATATCAGGACTTGATGAAGCCCTAGCAATTCCCGGTGTTGCCGACATCACTCTCCTTGTTAAAGAGGGGGATATGGTGAAGCCGTACATACATTCAGCAACCCGTACCAACTTTATTACGTGCGTGACAGATACTTACGAACAATTACTTGCCCTTGAAAATAAAATTCGTGACACGCTTCATATAGAAACTATCCCTGCGTAGCCCTTGTGTTTTGATTAAATATGTGTTATTCTATATTTAGAAGTACCATATAAAAAAGGAGGGCTATTATGCCTAAAGAGGATAACAGGGTTTTGGTCGGAATGAACGGTTTTGGGCGCTTCGCCCTCAACTTGTTATGGTGGTGGTTTAACGACCGCCATGCGCCGTACCGGATTGGGTTTATCAATGATGAACAGTTAACACCGGAGAAGATTTCCTCAATCATCAAAAGTGATTCACTGGTAACTGGTTTCCGGAAATGCAAAATTGTGTTAACGGGAACAGTCTTGATGATTCAGGCACCGGACGGAAGGACAGAACACATCTCTATCTCGAGTGGCCCTGCAGAAAGGGCGGGATGGCTTGGTGAACCGGGAATTTTCTTCGAGTGTTCAGGGGGGCGGTCATCGGGAGCAGATCTATGTAGGCCGTTTCTGGTCGGTAAGACCAAGACGGTCATTGTGTCAGCGACCTGCTATGACGCCGATGCAACGCTTGTTATGGGGTATAACCACGAGAGTTTTGACCCCACGAAACACAAGGTTGTATCGTACGGCTCATGTACAGTCAACCCTGGCGTAGTGCTTACGGCAACAATGAACGACATGTTCTGCGTCGTAGGATGCACCGTGCACGTTATCCATAATGTGCAGGAGCATCGTCTCCTTTATAGCGAGACGCAGACTCTTCAGCGTAAGTTTTGCACATTGGAGCGGATGGCGCCGCAGTTGTTACCGTTTCTTAACGGAAAGATTGCAGTGAAGTACACCGTTATCCCATGGGCAGGTGCGTCAATCATTGATTTCGCGTTCCGGGTTGAAAAACCCGTGACAAGAGAAGAAGCGGTTGGTGTGCTCAAAGAGGCAGTCGGGAAGAGTGGTCGTCTCGACGGTCTTATCGGAATGGTGTCTGTAGACAACGGGCCTGGAGCCCATATTGGGTCTCCCTACTCGATGGTAATCGTCGAAGATGAAATCGAGGTTGTAGGTGACATCATTCATCTCTTCGGGTATTTTTACAACGAGGGGTCGGGCATCAGGATGCATGAACTCGCGAAACATATCGTTGCGAAGCTATAGCAATTCATTTCAGTCATGATGCCCCCAGCTTTAAAAACTGGGGGCATTTTTTTATGCTCGGCAAAGTTTTTTTCAGTGGCCAAAGATGATATACTCGGGTATACGCTATCTGTATTTATATGAAAAAAGACAAGATTAGGTTAATTACTATTTTTAAATATGTTTTCGGTCGATACAAGGCCCAAGTCATCCTTCTCGTTGCTCTCGGTTTTTTTGGAGGGATATTGGAAGGTATTGGGGTGGGTGCGGTTATTCCCGCCCTGTCTTTTCTCTTGGGAAACGGTAGTCAGGTGGAGAACAGTGCCATTTCCCAGACCATAAAAGTTTTTTTTGATTTTTTCTCAATACCATTCAGTTTCAGATATCTTTTGGCAATGGTCGCAGCGCTTTTTATCGGGAGAGCGTTTATTCTTGGGATATTTACCTATGTGCGCGCACGCATTGGAGCAGAATTCATTAATGCGGAAATGGCGGATATTTTATCGGCAACGTTCAGTGCTCGTTGGCCATTTCTTTTAAGGCAAAAAATAGGATATGTGCAAAACACGGTCGTGTCCGATGTGCGTCGTAGTGCAAATCTTTTAGATGTTTTTACACAGATTATCCAGTCGTTTAGTGGACTCATTATTTATTTAGTCTTCGCACTCAGTATATCCCCAAGGATTACGCTTGTTACTCTTGCTGCTGGCGTAGCTCTCGTTTATATCTTGCGACCACTGGTAAAGAAAACTCAATCAGTGAATGAGCAAGCGAGCCTCGTGGATAAACAACTTTCTCATCATATAACTGAGCATCTTGGCGGACTTAAGGTGGTAAAAGCATCAGGAGAAGAAGGTAGGGTTTTTGAGAAAGCAAAGGAGCTTCTTTTGTCTTTGCGTACTCTTTATGTGCGGAATATTGTAGTACACGCACTTGGCACAATCTTTATTCAGCCATTCAGTGTAGTTTTTGTTATCATCATTTTTTCATTTGCGTATAAAACTCCAGGTTTTAATATAGCCGTATTTGCTGCAACACTCTATCTCATTCAGAAAATATTTATTTATTTACAGTCGGGGCAAGGCGCGCTTCATTCGGTGAGCGAGCTTCTGCCGTATGTGGCGAATGTTATTAATTTTAAAAAGGACCTTGTTGAAAATATAGAAGTCGAACCTAAAGAGCGCGACCCTTTCAAGTTCAATACCTCGCTTCAGTTTAACAATGTAGGTTTTTCTTATGGACAAGGGTCTGACACTGTTCTAAAAAATGTAACCTTCACCCTAAGAAAAGGAGAAACAATTGGACTTATTGGACCGTCAGGAGCGGGAAAAACATCAGTAGCAGATCTGTTCCTCCGCCTTTTCAAACCAACGGCAGGAGAGATTACCCTCGACAGTGTTAATATTCAAGACATAGATCTTCGAGAATGGCGTTCGCGCATTGGCTACGTTTCGCAAGATATTTTCCTCGTCAATGAAACAATACGTCACAATATCCAGTTTTACGAGAACACACTCTCGCAAGAAGATATTGAAAGAGCCGCAAAACAGGCGCATATCTATGATTTTATCGTGGGCCTACCTGAAGGATTTGATACGATTGTTGGAGATAAAGGAGTAATGCTTTCTGTTGGACAACGACAGCGAATTGCCTTAGCGCGGGTGCTTGCTCGTCGACCGGAAATCTTGGTGCTTGATGAAGCGACAAGCGCTTTGGATAATGAATCGGAACTCTTGGTTCAAAAGGCTATTAACGAACTCCATGGAACGGTGACGGTGTTTATCATCGCTCACCGCCTCTCTACTATTATGAACGTGGACAAACTTTTAGTTTTAAGAGAAGGAATGATTGAAGAGGAAGGGAAGCCGCAGGATTTATTGCAAGATAAAGATTCATATTTTTACAAGGTAAATAATAAACACCATAGTCACTAATCGTGTAGCCTGAACAGTCTTTTGGGAAATATGGTACGATAGTACATTATGAACACACAAAAAATAATAGCGAACATTGTGGTTGCCATGGGATTTGTGGCGGTGCCGTTTATTCCATTCATTGTGTTGGGGAATAGTACATTCTTTCCATTTATCGTCGGCAAGAATTTTGCGTTTCGGGTGATTGTGGAAATTATGCTTTCCGCATGGGTGGTTCTCATGGCAATAGACCCCGCGTACCGTCCACGCAAGAGCTATCTTCTTGGTGCCCTCGTTGCGTTCCTCGCTATTATCACACTCACAGGACTCTTGGGTGAAAATCCAGAAAAAAGTTTTTGGTCTAACTTTGAGCGTATGGAAGGCGTGATTACGTACCTGCATCTCTTCGCATATTTTATTGTGGCATCTACCGTGCTTTCGGTACGTGCAATGTGGCGCACGTACCTTAATTTTCATGTTGGGGTTGGTGTTGCGATGGCGATGTATGGGGTGTTGCAATGGGCGGGAATGCTCACTGTAGTACAAGATGGTATTCGCGTAAACGGCACACTTGGAAATGCTGCGTACCTTGGAACGTATGCACTCTTCAATATTTTCCTCGCACTCTTTTTGATGGTGCACACAAGTGTGACCGAAACTGGTGCGCGTATGAGAATGCTATTGTATGGCGCAGTCGCCATTCTACAAACGTTTGTGCTCTATCACACCGCGACCCGTGGCGCGATGTTGGGACTCATTGTGGGGGTTGGTATTGCAATGATCCTCATCGCACTCTTTGAGCGTGAGCGTCTCATGTTAAGAAAAATAGCGATCGGTACGCTCCTTGCACTCACTCTTTTTGTAGGCGGATTCATTGTACTTCGTGATACTTCGTTCGTTCGTGAAAGTCCTGTGCTCGCGCGCTTTGCGTCCATTTCGCTTACAGAGAAAACTACCAAGTCGCGCTTCATGGTGTGGAATATGGCATATCAGGGTTTCAAAGAACATCCAATTCGTGGATGGGGGATGGAGAATTTCAACTATGTGTTCAATGAATACTACAACCCCAATATGTACGACCAAGAGCAGTGGTTCGACCGCGCGCACAATGTATTTTTTGATTGGTTGATCGCGGGTGGTTTCCCGGCACTCCTTGCATACTTATCACTTTTTGGATGTGCGCTCTACTGTATCTGGCGACGTGCTCGTACACTTTCTGTCTTAGAAAAAAGCGTACTCACGGGGCTTTTGGGAGGATATTTTTTTCAAAATCTTTTTGTATTCGATAATATTACGAGTTTAATTTACTTCTTCACGATTCTTGCGTTCGTGGAAAGTATAAGTAATAAATTGCCCGTAGTAGAAAAAAAGAAGGGAACCAAAGAAGAAGTTTTGCAAGGTGTTTCTGAAGATGTGTCATATGTGGTGTCGGGTGGGGCGCTCGTGCTCGCACTCGTGCTCATTTATGTAGTGAACTATGCAGGATACAAACAGAATACGACACTACTCCGTGCACTCAGCGAGCGCTCAGCGACACTTGGTGCCGCACATAATCTCGCGCTCTTTAAAGAGGCACTTTCGTATGATTCGTTTGGTACTTCGGAAGTGCGTGAACAGTTGGCACAAATTTCTCTTTCGGGGATTGAACGCGGTAAAGAATTGACACGTACTCAACAAGAGTTTCTTATACTTGCGGATCGTGAACTCACCACACAAGCAGAAACACTTCCACAGGATGCACGTTATCAGTTATTTACCGGAAGTTTCTTTAGTCGCGTGGGGATGTTCGGGCAAGCAATTGTGTATTTGGAAAAAGCACACGCATTGTCACCCGCAAAACAAACGATTATGTTTGAACTAGGTAATGCGTATTATAAAAATGGAAATACAGAACAGGCGGAGCAGATCTTTAAACAGGCATACGAACTTGCACCAGAGTATGACGAAGCAAGAATGTTTTACGCACAGATATTAACGGCAAATGGGAAAGATAGTGAAGCACAGAAAATACTTGGGGCGGGGAAGTAGGTCAAGATCATTTATTTTATGAGAGCGTAAAAAATTAATAGCCCTCACTCCGGAGAGTGAGGGCTATGTGTTGCTAAACAAAAAATACTGGCGGTCCGGTCGTGGTCTTATGCGCCGAACTTGCCGTGCCCGGGAATGTCGTGGGCGCCGTGCAATCTGTCGTTCACTTTGGTGCTCTCGTTGGTCCTGGCCATGGCGTCAGCCGTCACAAAGGTTTTACCTACGTTTTTGGTTATTCTTCCGTTCGGCGGCATAAAACCTCCTAATTGTTGGGTCATTATTGACCAGAACTAGTGCCCGATAGAATAGGACCTTTCGTATCTATGTAGTATTATACACCCATTACGTTCTTTAGTCAAGTTGCAAGCTTTTACCGTGCGCATATACTAGGAAAGCGGATACTTTCTAGATATCCCGCACATATTACATTATTACGTTCAAATATAATAACCATTAATTAATCTATGAGTACAAAACGAAAAATTACTCCCCTTGGTGATCGCGTCTTGGTACGCGCCCTTGTGCCCACGACTAAAACAAAGAGTGGTATTATTATTCCTGATACCGCAGGAAAAGAACGTCCCGAACAAGGTACTGTGGTAGCGGTGGGACTCGGACGCACGACAGACGCAGGGGTTGTCATTAAACCTACGGTCAACGTTGGCGATGAAATTTTATTCTCAAAGTATGGTCCCGATGAAATTAAAATTGATGGAGAAGAATTTTTTATTCTCAGTGAGTCGAATATTTTAGCAATAATCAAATAATTTTTCCTTTACATTTTTATTATGGCAAAACAAATTCTTTTTGATGCAGAGGCGCGCAAAGCACTTAAGGCGGGAATTGATAAAGTAGCAGATGCGGTAAAAACAACGATTGGTCCACGCGGGCGTAATGTTGTGCTTGATCGTGGTTATGGTACGCCCACGATTACGAACGATGGCGTATCTATTGCGAAAGATATTTCGCTTCCCGATAAGTTTGAAAATATGGGCGCAGAAATTATCAAAGAAGTTGCTACAAAAACAAATGAAATCGCCGGTGATGGTACGACGACGGCGGTAGTTCTGATGCAGGCAATCATCGCCGAGGGCGTGAAGCAGACCGCGATGGGGGTAAATGCGATGGGGATTAAGCTCGGCATTGAAGCGGCAAAGAGAGATGTGGTAGATGCGCTCAAATCTCTCGCGAAACCTATCAAGAGTAAAGAAGAAATTATGCAGGTAGCGACGGTGTCAGCAGAATCAAAAGAGCTTGGAAAAATTATTGCTGATACGATTGATAAAGTAGGCAAAGATGGTGTCGTGACCGTAGAAGAGTCGCAGTCATTTGGCGTGGATCGTGAAATTGTGGAAGGTCTCGAGTTTGACCGTGGGTACATTTCGCCGTATATGATCACCAACCCTGATCGTATGGAAGCAGAGTATCGCGATGTGCCAATCCTCATTACTGATAAGAAGATTTCTTCAGTGAAAGATATTTTGCCGTTGCTCGAAAAGCTTGCACAGAGTGGTAAAAAAGATTTGGTTATTATTGCGGACGATGTGGATGGCGAGGCGCTTGCAACGTTTGTTCTCAATAAATTGCGCGGAGGGTTCAATGCACTCGCGATCAAAGCTCCAGGATACGGAGATCGTAAAAAAGAAGTTTTGGAAGATATCGCAATTACGACAGGTGGAACGGTTATTTCAGAGGAACTCGGTATGAAACTCGAAAGTGCTGAAGTTTCAATGCTCGGCAAGGTGACTAAAATTATTGCGACGAAAGACAAGACTATTATTGCAGGTGGTAAAGGTAAAAAATCAGACATTGAGGCGCGTATTGCGACACTCAAGGCACAGGTAAAAGAAGCGAAGTCAAAGTACGATGTAGAAAAACTTGAAGAGCGTATCGCAAAACTTTCTGGTGGCGTTGCCGTGATCAAAGTTGGCGCAGCAACAGAAACTGAAATGAAATACCTCAAACTGAAAATTGAGGATGCGGTCAATGCAACCAAAGCAGCAATTGCAGAAGGCATCGTTCCAGGAGGTGGTACGGCACTTATTAAGGTTGCCGTCGCGCTCGCGGGGAAACAGCACAAAAATACGGGGAGTTTTGATGCAGAATTTAAAGTAGGGTATCAGATTTTACTTAAAGCACTTGAGGCACCTCTTCGTCAGATCGCGATAAATGCAGGGAAAGATGATGGTGCGGTGATTGTAGAAAAAGTAAAAACCGCAAAGGGAAACGCTGGGTATGACGCGCTTGCTGATGAAATAGTACCCGACATGCTCGCTGCGGGAATTATTGATCCGGTGAAGGTTACTCGAAGTGGTGTAGAGCATGCGGCAAGTGCTGCAGCAGTTCTTTTGACGACCGAAGTTGCTATTGCTGATGAAGAATCTCGTGACGACAAACCAATAATGCCTAATATGGGTGGTATGGGGGCAGGGTACTAGTTTTGCAATATGGCTGTTTTGAACACAGAAAACACAAGGTCAAACCTTGTGTTTTCTGTGTGGTGTGAAATACTAATTATATTAGTATTATAAGAGTAAATATATATCATATATGGATAATTATATTGAGGTGTTGAAAAAATATGCCTTGTTTAATGGAAGGGCTGGCAGAAAAGAGTATTGGATGTTCACGCTCGTTAATGTCCTCATTATGCTTGGTTTCAATTTCCTTTCCTTTGCACTTGATTCAACTTTTATTCAGGTTCTCGGTATTGTATATCTCCTTGCGGTGCTCGTTCCTTCTCTTGCGGTGTATGTGCGTAGACTTCACGATACCAACCACAGCGCATGGTGGATACTTCTTGGTCTCATTCCTATTGTTGGCAGTATTATCCTTCTTATTTTCTTGGTTACGGACAGTCAGGCAGGTGATAACATATACGGAACAAATCCAAAAGGGGTACCAGTCCCACAGATTCAGGCCTCTCTGTAATAGTGTTTGTTTTGTGGTATAATAGTTGGATAAGCATTTAGTAGTATGAGGTGAAAAACGCTCCTCATTAAATAAACTTAATTATGAATATCGTATATATTATTTTAGGAATCATCGCTGTTGTCGCTATATGGGCAATCATCTCGTACAATGGTTTTATAAGACTGGTGAATCGCACGAAGGAAGCGTGGGCAGATATTGATGTACAACTCAAACGTCGTTATGACCTCATTCCTAATCTCGTCGAGACGGTAAAAGGATATGCCACACACGAGAGCGCAGCATTTGAGAATGTTACGAAAGCGCGCGCACAAGCACTCGGTGCACAGTCAGTACACGACAAAGAGGTTGCAGACAATATGGTAACGTCAGCACTCAAGACAATTTTTGCAGTGACCGAGGCGTACCCAGACCTCAAAGCAAATCAGAATTTCCTCGCGCTTCAAGCAGAACTTTCTGATACTGAGAACAAAATTCAGGCAGCACGTCGTTTTTACAACAGTAATGTACGCGATCTTAATACCGCTATTGAAGTATTTCCGGGAAATATCATCGCAGGTGTGTTCAATTTTGGTAAACAGGAATTCTTTGAGCTTGGTAACGATGCTGCTCGTGAGCCAGTAAAAGTTAGTTTCTAATCGTCAGAAATGGCAACCCTTTATACGCACCAAGATCAAAATAAGCACAAAACATGGCTTCTTATGGCTGTGTTTTTTGTCGTAGTGATTGCTATCACATGGGGGTTTAGCTATGTGTATCAAAATCCGCTCATTCTCTATGTTGGAGTGCTGTTCAGTGTTGGTATGAATATCTGGAGTTATTGGTATTCAGATACGTTGGTTATCAAAATGTCTGGCGCACAGCCCATAACACGCGAACAGTATTTCTATTTATGGAACGCTGTTGAAAATCTCTCTATTACCGCGGGGCTTCCTATGCCAAAGACTTACATCATCCACGATGATTCGCCTAATGCATTTGCGACAGGGCGCGACAAAGAGCATTCGGCAATTGCGGTTACCACGGGACTTCTTGCAACACTCAATAAAAATGAACTTGAGGGAGTAATTGCACACGAGCTTTCGCATATCGGTAACCGCGACACACTTCTGGCGACCGTGGTGGTTGTACTCGTTGGTTTTATCGCTATTATGTCGGATCTGGCCTTACGAACATCGCATCTAGGTGGAGGGCGCGATCGTGACAATCGTGCGGGCGCAATTCTGATGATCGCGGGTATTGTTCTTGCAATCCTCGCGCCGATCGTTGCACAACTTATCCATCTTGCGATCTCGCGCAAGCGTGAATTTCTTGCCGACGCTTCGGGTGCACTTCTTACTCGCTATCCCGAAGGACTTGCATCCGCGCTAGAGAAAATTTCTGCATACCCTCACGGACTTGCGCGCAAGAATACTGCAATGGCACATTTGTATATTGCGAATCCTTTGAAAAATGGTGGCACTGCTTCTTTTATGTCAAAGATCTTCAGTACGCATCCGCCGATACAAGAGCGCATAGCTACATTACGTGGCGCAGAAAAATAATCTTTCAATAGGTGTATTACAGTGTGGTATTTCGTCTACCTATTTTGTAAAATTAAATAACAATATCGACGTATAATATACTATAGTATATTATACGTCGATATTAAAATTAATATGAAAAAATACAATAAGGGAGAAATAGCAGAAATGATACTTTCGTTGATATTAGCTACGGGGGTAGTTGCAGTGGCGGTTACGATGCCTAATGCGGTACAGCTTTTTAAATATTTTAAACCGAGAAATACCCCTGAGCGAGATAGAATTAAAAAATCCCTTATTCGTCTTGAAAAACAAGGACTCGTTATGAGGAAAAATGTGGGAGAGGATGGTTTTATTTTAACCACAAAAGGAGAAGAAAAAGCTTTACGTCATAAACTTGAAGTAATGAAGATCACCCATCAAGATAAATGGGATGGAAAATGGCGTATTGTTATGTTTGATGTCTCAGAAAATAAAAAACAGGCGCGACGTTCAATAAATTTTGCTCTTAAAAAACTTGGGTGTGTTCAGTACCAAAAATCTGTTTTCATTACCCCATTTCCTTGCAAAGAAGAAATTGATTTTGTAGGCAGATGTTTTAATGTGAGGAAGGACATCAAACTTATACTCGCTGAACGTATCGAGGGTGATGACATACTTAGAAAGACTTTTAAAATATAATTTTTTTTACACCCCCGACGTATAATATACTATAGTATATTATACGTCGATAGCGATGGCGAGAATTTTATTTTAGTGGGTTATTAATTAAATACCTAATCTCAGCTACAAGATCATAGGTATTAGGTTTGGACGCCAATAGAGTACTACGAGCTATTATTTTTTTAATAACAATCGTGCGATGCGGATTTCTTCGAATGAAATATCTTTACTGAGGAGTGCTTTTGTGGGGGTGAGTAAATACACGCCACCATGCATACCGCTCTTATTGAGTGCTTGAATAATTTTTTGAAGTCGTGCTTTTGGCATATTTTTTTCGAGTGGGGAGAGATCTACAGTGGGGTCATTTTCTTTGATTTTTTCTAAATGGTCCAAAATAGTGCCTAGTTTAAGTGCTCGTATTGCGACAATTTCTTTTAGCATTTTTCCTTCACGTACGAGACGTATTGTTTCCTCGGTAGTGTCTACTTTTTTTGCTTTCACGTTCTTTTGCGGTGCTACTTTTCTAAGATGCTCCTGATGACTACGCGCAATTTCTTCTGGAGAGTTTGCGTGAAGGTTCTTGGTATGCTTTTGTGATGCCTCGCGAAATTGTATATCAAAAAGAGTAACTTCAGGATTAACCTCAAGGGCGTTAGAGTTCATTCCTTTCAGGGAAAGTCCTCCTAGTGTGCGCACGCGCGAAAGCGCGACGTACCCCATACCTTTTTCAAACGATTGCGAGAGGTCGACCAAGGCGGCGTCGAGGCTCATGCCTTGGCTTTTGTGAATCGTGATAGCCCATGCGAGACGAAGGGGGTATTGGGTGATTTCTGCTTTCACTTTGCCATCCTCGTCAATTCGCCAACTTGTTGGTTTTACATCAATAATACGCTTATTAGCGAGACGTACTTTGATGCCGAGCGAGGTACATTCTTCTATAATACCGAGTGTGCCATTCGCATACTTTTCTTCAAAATTATTTTTTACGAACATTACGCGCGCACCTTTCTTGAGACAAAGTTTTTCTGGTGCCAGACAGCTTTTTTTGAGAATAGCAACGAGATTTTCCCTTCCTTTTGATGTCATGGTGTATTCAAAAGTTTCTCCGGGAATTTTTTCAAGTTCACACATATTTTCTGTGTCGACATCAGTGTTATGGGTGTAGAGTTTTGTTGGCTCCGCAATACTTTCTGGTTTTTGATTCTTGCGCGTGGCGAGGATGCGCGTAGTTTCTGGCGAAACAGCATTGTCACGAATTGCGTTTAGAATGTCGAGGTACGCGCCATCTTCTTGACGATGTTGTTCTTCGAGATAGCATATCTTGAGATCAAGCTTATCCCATACCTCTGCGTGATAGCAGAACTCAGCGGGCCGTTCGTATGCGCGTGATACAGGGGGAAGCTGAAAGAAATCACCACAGAGAATCGTTTGCATACCGCCAAACGGTTTGTCAGTTCTTTTGAATGAACGTGCAATTTTATCCACGAGGTCCAAGCGATAATGATGAAGCATGGAAATTTCATCAATGATAAGAACGTGCACATTTTCGAAACGTTTCCAGAGATACGGTTTTTCCTCAAGCGCTTCGAGGTCGTATGCGCTCAGCGTGTCCCTGATACCAAGTCCCGACCATGCGTGAATGGTCGTGCCTCCCATGTGAGTCGCCGCAATACCCGTTGAAGCAGTGATGCCGATTTGTGCATTGTGTTCGCGGAGATAGCGAATGTATTCGTTCAAGAGGTGTGTCTTACCACTTCCTGCGGCGCCTGTTATAAACGCATTATGTCCCATTTTGAGGATAGCGAGGGCTTCGGATTGCTTCATGTGGGTAGTATATCAGAAAAGTCTGACTTATTTTTCCGTGCAAAAATAGCGTTTTTTTGTTACAGTGGTGGGGATTACGGCTAAAGCAATTTGCTACGCAAATTGCTCGCCCGAACAAATTTTTCAAATTTGTTCTAGGGAGGATTCGCATAGTGGTCTAGTGCACCGCCTTGGAAAGGCGGCAGGCTCGAAAGGGTCTCGAGGGTTCAAATCCCTCATCCTCCGCAATTGTCCGCGAAAACGCGTAGCGTTTGAGTGGTTATAATTGCGCGAGGAATGAGGGATTTGAAAGCGAACGCGGGGAACCCATTCAGTAGAATGGGTCGCGTGAGCAGGACTGAGAAATTTTTTGAAGCGACGGCGACAAAAAATGTTCTTGGTCAAACATCCCTCATCCTCCGCAAAATAAAAAGTTGAACACAACGTGTTCACGATTATATTTTGCGCAAAAATGAGGGATTTGAAAGCGAAAATTGCGTGTTTGGCTGAGCCCCTTGTTTAATGCGCCACGGTACAAGCAAGAATTTTGCGTGGATGTGCAGAGGAGAGTGTGTGTTTTGCAGAGAGGAGGGTTGCGCCGGTGGTTGTTACGTCATCAATAAGAATGATCGTGCGTCCACGAATGCGGGTAGGGTCGGGGCACGTAAATGCTTCATGAAGGTTGGTGATGCGCGAGGTGCGTTTTTCTGCGCGTGCTTGCGGTTTTGTTTTGCGAATACGTATGAGCACTTCTGGTGCGAATTCAAAAATACTACTATTATCGTGTGACATAACTCCTTGTGCAAGGTGTTCGCTTTGATTGTACCCACGTTCGCGACGCCTGCTTGAGTGAAGGGGGATAGGGATAAGGAGATATTTTTCTTGTTGATGCGTATCAATATCATCACAGAGTTCATCAAGAATTTTTTCATACAGTGGTCGTGCAAAGATCTCTGCAAAAGCACGTACATTTTCGTATTTAAATCGCCATAATGAACGCTTTATTATGGGGTTTTGGTAGTCAAAAACGGCATAAATAAATGAATGTTTTGTGGATGTGGCACGTGGGCAGGATTCAAGACATCTGTTACAAAACAGTACGCCGTGGGCGCGACATCCTGCGCATTCATATGGAAAGAGTATATCAAGTATATACGTAACAATTTTTTTAAATGTATACATTTAGATGTATTTGTTGATTTTACTGCTTGAGGACGGTGAAAATTTCAACTGTGGATTACTGAGGCAATTACACTGCTTTTATTTTATATTTTGTAGTATAATATATAAAAGAATTTTTTGTACGATTTATTTTTACCATAACTCATCTTTTCCAGATACCATACTATGTCATTTTTTGATCCTATAAAAGAAATTCTTTTCGGGGGACACACAGGAAGTTCCGTGGGGATCGATATTGGCGAGTCGTCAATAAAAGTTGTTGAGCTTGAGAAAAGTAACGAAAAGGTTGTGCTTCGTAATTATGGTGAGATTTCACTTGGTTCTCGTGCGGGCGTTTCCTCGGGCCAAGCAACAGTTCTTTCTCCCGAAAAGATTTCCGCAGCTTTGAAAGATCTTTTCAATGAAATGGGTATTTCACCCAAACATACTACGTTTACTATTCCTTTTAAGTCGAGTCTTCTTTCGGTCGTTGAATTACCTGCCGTAAGCAAAAAGGAAATCGAGACAATGATCCCGCTCGAGGCACGACGTTATATTCCTGTACCTATCACTGAGGTTACACTAGATTGGTGGGTTCTTCCTAAAAGAAAAACTGATTCCAAGCCTCCTGCTATTTCATTACCAAAAAGTATTTCCGCAGAACCACTCGGCAAGGTAGAAGTTATTATTGCTGCTATTAATAACGAAACAATTAAGAAATACGAAGTGGTGAAAAGAGAACTCCGTATTGCAAATTCTTCTTCACATTTTGAAATTGAAGTTTTTAGTACGCTTCGTGCGGTGGTAGGGAATGACCTTTCTCCCGTTATGGTTATCGATATCGGTGCAGGGATGACCAAGTTCGCTATCATAGAGGAAGGTGTGGTGCGTGCGTCACACGTAGTGTCTACGGGAGGACAAGACATTACACTCGCGGTTTCGAAATCATTAAAAGTTTCTGTTGCTGATGCAGAGAAAATTAAATGTCGCACTGGTATGGAAGGTGAGGAAGAGGGACGTGATGTGTTTGCCGTAGGTGAGCTTATTTTGGCAGGTATTACCAATGAAGCAGGGCGTTTTATGGAGAATTACGAAAATAAATACAAAATAAAGATATCAAAAATTATTTTGGTGGGAGGTGGCGCAAATCTCAAGGGACTAATTGATATTTTTTTGAAGAAGTTTCCTAGTATTTCTGTTGCACTCGGTGACCCATTTGCGCGCGTTGACGCGCCAGCGTTTCTTGCCCCTGTCATTAAAGAATTGAGTCCAAATTTTGCCGCCGCACTGGGTTCGGCGCTTAAGGGAATCGAAGAAGGATAAGATTTTACGTGGTATTCTGTTTAGTTTTCTAAAAAATAAAGTGCAAAGTTTTGTATTGAACAATTTGTTTGTTTACTTTGTAAAAATAGTACGATACAATATATCTAAATGTATGAATAGCGACACTTCTAAAATCTCCTTCATTCCAAAAAATCCTCTTGCTCATAACGATGCGTTTGTGGTACGTCGTCGTCCTACAAGTCTTATTTCCGTACTGGCAGTAATTATATTTTTTGGAAGCGTAGCTGCGTATGTATTCTTTACGTTTTATAGTAATACGCTTGATAAAAAAATGAGCGGTCTTACGACACAGATTCAGGAGTTGCAAAAAAGTTTTGATCAGCCAGAGATTAGGGAGGCGCGCATTTTTAACTCACGCGCAAAATTAGTACATAATTTACTTGATCAACATATTGCCGTAACACCATTATTTAGTTTTCTTTCCGAAAACACCACCGAGAGCATATTTTATACTAAAATCAATTTCAAGAGGAGTGATGAAAAACACCCACTATTCGTAGAGCTCTCAGGGGAAGCTCCTAGCTATGCATCACTTGCATATCAGGTTGATGTACTTCGTCAGAAGAATAAAGAGCTCTCGTTTTTTGAAGTAGAGGATATTTCGCTTACAGGTAAGGGGAGTGTTGGTTTTCTTTTTAAGATTGCATTTAGTCAAGAATATTTATCATACGCACGACAAGCTGGTTCTGATAATACCAATGAATCTCCTAAGGAAATCATTGCCGATTCTTCTTCCGGAATTTCCGCTCAGGCTTTGCTCCATAATTTACTTGAGTCAGGGGTAACAGATACAAACTCACTTTCCGTCGCGCCTGAATCAGACTCATCGGCGGTTCAAAAAGGGACTTCGGTAGAGATAAATTGTGAAAAGCCACTTGTGCGTGTTCTTCAGGAGGATGGTAGTGTGGTGTGTGAACAGGAGCAGGGGTCTTCGTTTGCTATGAACCTTGAGCTCCCTACTTTCTTGTCGTGGATTAAGTTTTGGTGATTCTTTTATTGAATATTTTTTATGATCAAACCTATTTTATCACTGATTGTCATCGTTATCTCTGCTGGATTCGCCTTTTTGTATGTGCGGCCAGCGTATGAGCGACTTGATACCAAAAAAGCTGACCTCGCGATGCTTAATGAGACGCTCACGAATGCTGACGAGGTTCAAAAAATCATTCGCGAGACAAAGGAGAATATGGAGAGTATCACACCAGCAGAATATACACGGTTTGAAGCGTTCCTTCCTGAAAAAATAGATGAGATTCGTTTTGTAAATAATATTGTTCATATGGGTGTGCAGAGAAATATCGCCGTTGATGAGATTAAAATATCGAAAATAGGAGACGGGGGGGCAGGAGGGAGTGTTCCGGCAGGAGCAAGTGCGACAGCCGGAGTAAGTAAAGTTTTTTCATTAAGTCAGCTTTCAGACGAGACAACTGCAAATCCGTCTCCTACAAATAGTTCTTCTGCGGGAATGTTCGCTTCACATAGTGTAAGTTTCTCTTTTGTTGCGACATATCCGGTGACTCTATTGTTCCTGGGGGATTTAGAGAGGAGTCTTGGGCTTATTAACGTAAACAATCTTACCCTCGAAGAGTATAAAGATACGTCAAAAAATAAGAAAACCTCGGGTTCAAGTGTCCCGCTCTATCGGTCTACGGTTGAGATAGAAACATACTCTTTGTAATATAAAACTATGCAAACACCATCAATAAAACGTCTCGTTGTAAATATCGCTATCGTCGTAGTTGTTGCGGGTATTTTCTTTGCCGCATATACGTTTTTTGTAAAAGAAAAAACTGTTTCAGTGGATGGTGGTGTTCTTGATAGTAACGAAAATCAAGCACTCATCATTGGGACTGAAATTAGTAGTACCCTCAAAGAACTCAAAGATTTACAGTTATCTATCAGCGCGTCAAAAAATATTTTTGGAATGTCAGTATTCAAAAGTCTCCATGATTTTTCGGTAGCGATTCCAGAGGAGGACGTCAAGCGTGAAAATCCATTCCTTCCTCCTCAGTGGAAAGTGGAATTAGAAAGAAGGATGAACCCAAGCAGTAAATAAGCGTTTTTTTTGATTGCGTGATGTTTTATATTGTTAGCATGTTGTCGTATGGTAATACTTGATACATTTGTACAACACGGTATTGTAAAAAAGGAGGACGCTCCAGGTGTGCTTCGTCGTGTGGAGGAAGGGGCAACACTTGAAGATGCACTGATACAGTTTGGTATAAGTAAAGAAGACGTCTTGCGTGGGCGCGGTATTTACTACAATCTCCCTATTCGCGACCTAAAAGGAAAAGGAGTTCCCTTCGATATATTAAAATACATTCCTGAAGACTCGGCTTCGCATTACCATTTTGCGCCTATTGGCATCGTGAATGGTATTTTGGAAATTGGTATACTCGATCCTGAAAATATTGAAGCACGTGATGCCCTGCAGTTTATTGCGACAAAAGTTAGTATGCCGTTCAAGATTTACCTCATTTCACGAGATGACTTTCGGTCAATCCTCGAAAACTATCGTGGTCTATCGGGGGAAGTTACGAAGGCACTTTCTGAGCTTGAGGTTGATATTAGTGATGTTAAAAAGGGCGAAATTGTTACCCAGCGTGAACCGAGTGTTAAAGAGACAGAGGATGAGAAAAAACGTGCGCACGTTGCCGAGGATGCGCCGGTGGCAAAAATTACTGCCGTGATTTTGCGCCATGCAACAGAAGGAGGTGCTTCAGATGTGCATATTGAACATATGGGTGAACAGGTACGTGTACGTTTTCGTGTAGACGGAGAATTGTATACAAGCTTGATTCTCCCTGTTAATGTGCACAGTTCGGTGGTGGCACGTATTAAGATTCTTGCAAACCTTAAACTTGATGAAAAAAGAAAGCCTCAGGACGGCCGTTTTTCTGCGCGTATTGATGGTAGAAAGATTGATTTTCGTGTCTCCACATTTCCTGCATACTACGGAGAGAAGGTGGTGATGCGTATCTTGGATACACAAAAGGGAATTAGGACACTTGCTGAAACAGGGTTTCGTCCACGCGATCTTGCGCTGGTGCGCTCTGCCCTCGCACGTCCGTACGGGATCATTCTCATTACGGGTCCAACAGGTTCCGGAAAGTCCACGACGCTGTACTCGATGTTGAATGAGCTTGATAAAGAAACGAGGAACATCATTTCGCTTGAAGATCCTGTGGAGTACAATATTGCGGGTATTAACCAATCACAGGTGCGTCCCGAGATTGGGTATACTTTTGCTAACGGACTTCGCACCACGCTTCGTCAGGACCCCGATATTATTATGGTGGGAGAAATTCGCGATAAAGAGACCGCCCAGCTTGCTATTCAAGCTGCTCTTACTGGGCATCTGGTGTTCTCAACACTCCACACCAACAATGCAATTGGCGCTATTCCACGTCTCGTTGATATGGGGGTAGACCCGTACCTTATTGCACCTACGCTCGTTCTCTCTATCGCGCAACGCCTCGTAAGAACGATCGCGCCGGGGAGTGAAAGTTTGCTCGAGGAAAGTGACGCGATGAAAATTATGGTTGAAAAACAATTTTCGGATCTTCCTACCTCTTTTAAAAGTGAGATCAATATTGATAGACCGTTTTATGAAGCAAAGCCAACCGAGGAATCTTCAACAGGCATGCGCGGACGTGTTGCCGTATTCGAAATGTTCCCCGTGGATAAAGAAATAGAACGGCTTATCTTGGCGGAACCTACGGAGCCACGTTTGTGGGAGGCTGCACGAAAGAAGGGCATGCTTACCATGAAGGAAGATGCAATGCTTAAATGTATGGACAAAATCGTTCCTTTCCAGGAAATCGGAGGTCTCTAATATTTGACGTTTGATATATTTGGTACTCCCATATTTTTATTGCTGAATATTTTTTGACTTTAGAAACTCTATGATATAATAAAAGCATTATGGAAAATACACAGGCTGGGAAAAAGATATTTATCGTCGATGATGACAAGTTCTTGCTCGATATGTATACGTTCAAATTCAAAGAGAAAGGATTTGAGGTAATCCAAGCGTTCGGTAGCGTAGATGCACTTGATAAATTGAAGGGAGGTATTGTTCCCGACGTCGTACTTCTCGATGTGGTGATGCCTGCAATGGATGGTTTCGAGCTCCTCGCCCTCATACGAGAGCGCGGACTCGCAACAACTGCAAAAGTAATCATCCTTTCAAATCTTGGTCAGCCGTCAGATATAGAGAAAGGTCGCTCACTCGGAGCGAACGGATATGTTATTAAAGCTTCGGCAACTCCTTCCGAAGTGGTAGAAAAAGTATTAAAAGTTTTGAATGGGGGACAAACATTTGAATAATAATTGAATTTACGAAACGAACATATGTCAAAATATAAAGATGAATTAAATGATCTTATCTCTCGTGCCCTTGCAGATGGTGTCTCTGATATTCATTTTTCTGTAGGACATTATCCTACGTTTCGTGTTTCGGGAAATCTTGTACCGCTCATGAATACGCGTGTCTTCACTCCTGAGGATACGATGGGGTACATTACCGAGCTTTTATCTGACAATTTCCTGAAAACATTTTTGACAGAAAAAGAAATTGATTTTTCTTATGATTTTTATGGCAAGGCACGCTTCAGAGGAAATGCTTTTTTTCAAAAAAATGCAGTTAGTATCACCTTGCGCTCAATTCCTACACAAATCAAAACTATTTCCGAACTCAATTTGCCACCTATCCTTGAAATGTTTTCAAGAAAGAAACAAGGATTTTTCTTGGTCGTGGGTCCCGTAGGGCAAGGTAAATCAACCACGCTTGCTTCTATGATCGAGCTTATGAATCGCGAACGCTCTGAACATATCGTTACTATTGAGGATCCTATAGAGCATTTATTTACGCAAAATAAATGCATCATTGATCAGCGTGAAGCGGGAATCGATACGAAAGATTTTCGTAGTGGTCTCCAGGCGGCGTTTCGTCAAGACGTGGATATTATTATGATTGGGGAAATGCGCGACCTTGAAACAATGTCTACCGCAGTAACGGCGGCTGAGACAGGACACTTGGTACTTTCAACGCTCCATACGAACAATGCTTCGCAGACTATCAATCGTATCATTGACTCATTCCCCGGTGATCAACAGTCTCAAATTCGCGTACAGCTTGCGGGAAGTCTTTTGGGAATCTTTTCGCAACGTCTTGTGCCTCGTGTTTCTGGTGGACTCATTCCTGCGTATGAACTTCTTATTAACAACACTGCCGTTTCGTCATTGATTCGCGAGGGGCGTACCAATGAAGTTGATATTATCATTGAAACAGGAACAAAGGATGGTATGATTGACATGAACCGCTGTCTTGCTGACTTGGTACGCAAAGGGGAGGTGACGCCAGAAAACGCTCTTTTGTACTCGTTCAACCCTAAAGGACTTGAAAGAATTCTTCAATTTTAGAATTTGTCATCCGTGTCAGTATATGTGGGAGTCTAATGATCTATATAATAATTTCAATATAAACCATGCTCTTTATTTACAAAGCAGTCACCAAAGAAGGGATAGAGACTATTGGGGAAATTACTGCTACTAGTCAAGATTCTGCAGTAAATGCTTTACAGAGAAATGATCTTGTCGTGATATCGGTACGTTCTGCTGATGAAAAAAAGCTTTTTGAATACGATATCAATATTCTCAATCGTGTTACGGCAAAAGAGATTGCGATGGTTTCCCGACAAATTGCAACACTTCTTGAAGCGCACGTGCCCGCACTCAAAACGTTTCGTCTTCTTGCAAATGAATCTGAGAATCCTACGCTTTCGAAAAAATTTACTGAAATATCAGACGATATTCAGAATGGCGTTTCTATTTCTGATGCGCTCTATAAGCATCCATCTCTTTTTTCTGATTTTTACGTCAATATGGTTCGCGGAGGAGAAGAGTCGGGTAAACTTCCAGAAACATTTATTGCCCTTGCTGATTATCTCGAACGTTCGTATGAACTTATGTCAAAGGCACGTGGCGCGCTGATCTACCCTGCATTTATTATCTTTACTTTTATCGTGGTGATGATTTTGATGTTGGTGCTCGTAATCCCGAAACTTACGGATATTATTATCCAGAGCGGACAAGATGTGCCGTTCTATACCAAGATTATCATCGCTTTAAGTCGTTTCTTGATTGATTACGGAGTCTTTGCGCTCATTGCATTTATTGCTGCTTCATTCTTCACGTGGCGCTATACGCGTGGTACTAATATGGTTGCGCAGGCAAAACTTTGGATGCCAGGAATTGGCAATTTGTACCGCATGATATACCTTTCGCGCATTGCTGATAATATGCACACGATGCTCGGAAATGGTATCTCAATGGTTCGAGGATTGGAAATTACCTCAAAGGTTGTTGATAATGATATATATAAGAGCATATTAACGAACGCAGGAGTTGCCATTAAGAGCGGTTCGTCGCTCTCGGCTGCGCTATCGGGGTACCCAGAGATTCCCAATGTTATGATCCAGATGATAAAAGTAGGTGAAGAGACGGGAGAATTGGGAAACATCCTTGAAAAGCTTTCGGCCTTCTATCGTCGGGAGGTAAATACAGCCATCAATACCGTCATCTCTATGATCGAGCCAATGATGATCGTGGCGCTTGGGCTCGGTGTGGGAGGTGTGTTAGCGTCAGTCTTGATACCTATTTATCAGATTGCGGGTGCGGTGTAGGTTTAAAAAAGTGACTCTAAACACTTCTTCTTTGGTGGTAAATGTGGTATAGTAATTTGTGTTATTGGCGACGTAGAGCGAGCGAAATAAGGAAGTAGTCTTTTTTATTTCCGAGCTGAGGAGCTAATATAAGGGTAGTTTACACTGTGATGCATACCGCTTTTATTAGAAATGTGGCATATATAGCTTTTAAATTATGAAAAATGTAACAATTTATACGACTCAGACTTGTGGATACTGCAAAATGGCTAAAGATTATTTCGCAGAACAGGGTGTATCGTATGCTGAGTACAACGTAGGGACTGATCTTGAAAAGCGTAAAGAGATGATTGAAAAGAGTGGTCAGATGGGTGTACCAGTTATAACGATTGATGACGAAGTTGTTGTTGGTTTTGATAAAGCACGCCTTTCAACACTCTTGGAGATTGCATAAGACAATTATTACGGTGAGTAAAGAAAGGGGGCATTGCCCCCTTTCTT
>Ga0155868_13_pt1 | contig 150736 bp, 156 predicted proteins | sample RifCSPlowO2_01_FD_107522 | JGI IMG/M metagenome (GOLD analysis project Ga0155868, IMG submission 107522) | Candidatus Yonathbacteria bacterium RIFCSPLOWO2_01_FULL_43_27 | reverse complement strand
GTACTGTAGGCCCTCTTACGAAAACCAAACTCAACCAACTCTACGGTTCCACTACCATCTCTACCACTTTCTATCGTAACCTCACTATCGGTTCAAAAGGTGACGATGTAAAGAAACTCCAACAGTTACTCAATACCGATATTGCTACCCGTATCTCTGCAACCGGTGCTGGTTCTCCGGGGAATGAAACTAATTACTTTGGAAATGCTACTAAAGCTGCGGTGATCAAGTATCAACAGAAGAACAACATTACTCCTGCACAGGGGTATGTGGGGCCGTTGACGAGGACAAAGTTGGAGGGGAGATAGGGGGGGGGCACAGAAAAATGTTTGACAGTCTCTTGATATTTTGTTATCTTGTGAACAACGGTATTTGATTGAGTAACGAGCGCGCCGGGGGTACAATTTAATAACAGATACGTCTACATACGAGTCTTCATTTTCAAAAAGGTGGTTATCACTTGCCTTTTTGATTTTTGTCGTTTAGGTGTAGGCGAGTTAATCATAATATACGGCGTTATATATGAGAGAAAAAAAGTATTTTTCGCGATATAAAAAATCGCTTGTGCCACTCCCAAATCTTGTGGAGACCCATTTGAAGTCATACCAATGGCTTCTCGAAGTAGGAATCAAGGAAGCGTTTAAGGATTTTTCTCCTATCAAGGATTATTCGGAGAAAAAGTTTGAACTTGAATTTAAGGGAATCGAGCTCTCGAAACCAAAGTTCGATGAGTACTTTGCAAAGGAGAATAAGCTCTCTTACGAAGCTCCTTTAAAAGCGCGCGTCAACCTTATCAACAAGACAACAAAGACTGAGAAGGAGCAGGAAATTTTCATTGCGGATTTTCCTATGATGACTTCACACGGCACCTTTATTGTGAATGGTGTTGAGCGTGTCGTTGTTCCTCAGATCTCACGTTCTTCTGGTGTATCGTTTACCGAAGAAGAGCTCAAGGGCAAGCGTTACTTTGGCGCAAAAATTATCCCAAGCCGTGGCGCATGGATCGAGATCGAGTCTGATCCAGACGGCGCAACGTATGTGCGTATCGACCGCAAGCGCAAGTTCCCTGTGTCAGTACTTCTCCGCGCGCTCGGTATGAAGGACAATGAAGAAATCTTCAAAGCATTTTCTTCTGATGAATTAGGAAAGAAGGTTATCGAAAGCACACTCGCTAAAGATCCTGCACAAACTCCCGATGAGTCATTCATCGAAATTTACAAAAAACTTCGCGATGGCGATCTTGCTACCCCCGAGAACGCTCGTGGTTTTGTACAATCTATTTTTGCAAAAGAAAAATATGACCTTTCAGAGGTAGGTCGTTTTAAGTTCAATAAGCGTTTTGGGAAATCGTTAGACAAAGAAGAGATTGCACGCCGTACAATCAACGTTGACGATGTCGTAACAATTGTGCTCCATATCGCAAAGCTTAATGCAAATCCTCATGCTATGCCGGATGATATTGATCATCTTGGTTCTCGCCGTATTCGCGCGGTAGGTGAAATGCTTCAGCAGAAAATGCGCGTTGGTCTTACGCAGATGAAGCGCAATATTCAGGATCGTATGTCCACGATTGATACGGACGCGACACTCCCTATGCAATTCATTAGCCCTCGTCCACTTCAGGCACGTCTCAAGGAGTTCTTTACGACAAACCAGCTTTCGCAGTTTATGACGCAGTACAATATCCTTTCGGAAATTGAAACATTGCGTACATTCTCAGCATTGGGCCCTGGAGGTCTTACCCGTGAGCGCGCAGGTATTGAAGTGCGTGACGTACACCCTTCTCACTACGGACGCCTTTGTCCTATTCATACGCCAGAAGGTCCAAACATCGGTCTTATCCTTCGTCTCTCCTGTTACGCACGTATCAATGATTTCGGCATGATCGAAACTCCATATGCAAAGGTGAAGAACGGGAAAATTACTGAGGAGATCGTATATATGGATGCACTCGAGGAAGAGCAGTACAATATTGCACACATGGCAACTAAAATTGCTGATGGCAAGATGACGGAAGAATATATTGAAGTCCGCCGTGCCGGCCGTCCTGAAGTTGTTCTTCGTGACGATGTACACTACATCGACATTGCTGCAAATCAGGCATTCTCTATTGCAACTTCGATGATCCCATTCCTTGAGCACGATAATGCAAATCGCGCACTCATGGGTTCTAACATGCAGAAGCAGGCAATCCCATGTATCATCCCTGAAGCACCACTCGTCGCAACAGGTGTTGAGGAACAGGCAGCACACGACACGGGCCGTCTCGTTATTGCTGGTATTGATGGAAATATAACGCACGTTGATGCACGTAAAATCGTCGTTAAGAATAGCGCAGGTACTTCTGAAGAGCACAAGCTCATCAACTTCTCACGTACGAATGGTCTCACCGCGTTTCATCAGCGTCCTATTATCGCGGTAGGCGATACGGTAAAGAAGGGTGCTGTTCTCGCTGACACTTCATCATCTGACGGTGGCCAGATCGCACTTGGACAAAATGCATTGGTAGCATTTATGTCATGGCGTGGTTCAAACTACGAAGACGCTATCATTCTTTCAGAGCGCTTGGTAAAGCAGAGTAAATTTACTTCTATTCACTTGGAAGAGTTCGTGGTAAATGTGCGTGATACAAAACTTGGGCCCGAAGTCACCACCCATGATATTCCAAATGTAGGCGAGCTCAAACTTAAAGATCTCGATGAAGACGGTATTATTCGTATCGGTGCTGAAGTGCACCCGGGAGACATCTTGGTAGGTAAAGTTACACCAAAAGGTGAGACTGAACTCACTCCTGAGGAACGCCTTCTTCGCTCTATCTTTGGAGAAAAAGCACGCGATGTAAAAGATACCTCACTTCGTATGGATCACGGCAAGCGTGGACGTATCATTGGTGTTAAGATCTTTTCTCGTGAAAAGGGAGACAATCTTGAGTCAGGTATCATCAAGCGCATTCATCTTGAAGTAGCACAGGTTCGCAACATTTCTGTTGGTGACAAGCTTGCAGGACGTCACGGTAACAAAGGTGTTATCTCCGTAATTCTTCCTGAGGCTGATATGCCATACATGGCAGACGGTACGCCTATCGATGTGATTTTGACACCACTCGGTGTTCCTTCACGTATGAATCTCGGACAGATCCTCGAGCTCCACTTGGGGCTTGCTGCAAACACGCTTGGATACCAGGCTATTGTTCCTCCGTTTACGGGCGCAACAGTAGATGAAATCAAGGGTGAATTGATAAAAGCAGGATTCCGCGACGATGGCAAGATGAAGCTCTATGACGGTCTTACAGGAGAAGCATTTGGTCAGGATATCGCAGTTGGATACATGTATATCTTGAAGCTCAATCATATGGTTGAGGACAAGATTCATATGCGCTCAACGGGACCTTACTCACTCATTACCCAACAGCCTCTCGGTGGTAAAGCACAAGGTGGAGGTCAGCGTTTTGGAGAAATGGAGGTGTGGGCTCTTGAAGGGTATGGTGCCTCACACATTCTCCGTGAAATGCTCACCATTAAGTCAGATGACATTACTGGTCGTTCAGGAGCATTTGATGCAATTGTAAAAGGAAACAATATTGAGCAGACGAATATTCCGGAATCATTCAATGTGCTTTTGAATTATCTCCGTGGACTTTCGCTCAATGTGGAACTTCTTAAAAATAAATAGTGGATAGATAATAATAACTATACACCTCTATTATTAATATTTACTATTAACTTATTCACTATCAATTATGAAATCATTACGCGAACAGAAAAATTTTGACGCCATTCTTCTCAAGCTTGCTTCGCCTGAGAATGTTAGAGAGTGGTCCTACGGCGAGGTTACCAAGCCTGAAACGATCAACTACCGTACCCAGCGCAGTGAGCGCGGTGGACTCTTTGACGAGCGTGTGTTTGGACCTGAAAAGGACTACGAGTGTTACTGTGGAAAATACAAGCGTATTCGTTACAAGGATATCATTTGTGAAAAATGTGGCGTTGAGGTAACACGCTCCATCGTTCGTCGTGAACGAATGGGACATATTGAACTTGCAACACCAGTGGCACACATTTGGTTTTTGCGCTCAATCCCTTCTCGTATGGGACTTCTCCTCAACTTACCGATTGTTGATATTGAAAAGGTTATTTACTTTGCAGGATATATCATTACACATGTAAACGAAGGTGAACGCGAGCGACTGCTCAAAGAGATCGATCAGGAATACAAGAATAAATCAAAGACACTCACTGACGAAAAAGGAAAGGAAAAATTGAAAGAACTTCTCGTTGCAAGCAAGCACGAAATTGAATCACTTATTGAAGGCAAGGTACTTGATGAGGTAACGTACCACAAGTTCGCACTTAAGTACGGTACGGCATTTGACGCACACATCGGTGCGGAGGCAATTTACGATATTTTCAAGAAAATCGACCTCGCAAAACTTCGCGGAGAACTTGAAATTGCACTCGAAAAATCTGGTGCGACAGAACGACAAAAAATTGTGAAGCGTCTTGCATTGGTAAAATCAATGTTGAACGCAAACCTTCGTCCAGAATGGATGTTCCTCACGGTAATTCCTATCATTCCTCCTGCACTTCGCCCGATGGTTGCCCTCGAAGGAGGACGCCACGCAACGTCAGATTTGAACGATTTGTACCGCCGTGTTATTAACCGTAACAACCGTCTCAAAAAGCTTAAGGAAATCGATGCGCCAGATGTTATCTTGCGTAATGAAAAGCGTATTCTTCAGGAAGCCGTAGACTCACTTATCGACAATTCTATTCGTCGCGTGCAGTCTGTGGTGATGAATCAGGCACAAAAACGCTCTCTTAAATCACTTGCTGATACCTTGAAAGGAAAGCAAGGTCTCTTCCGTCAGAACCTCCTTGGAAAGCGCGTAGACTATTCTGGTCGTTCCGTGATCGTGGTAGGTCCTCGACTTCACCTCAATCAGTGCGGACTCCCAAAGCATATGGCGCTCGAGTTGTTTCGTCCATTTGTAATTTCAAAGATTCTCTTGCGCGAACTTGCGTACAATATCCGTGGTGCAAATAAGCTCATTGAAGATAGTGCTCCTGAAGTATGGGCAATTCTCGAAGAGGTCATCAAGGGTAAATATGTGATGTTGAACCGTGCGCCTACCCTTCACCGCCTCGGTATTCAGGCATTCCATCCCGTACTTATCGAAGGCAATGCAATTCAGGTACATCCACTTGTTTGTACTGCATTTAATGCTGACTTCGACGGAGACCAGATGGCAGTACACGTTCCACTTTCGCTTGAAGCACAGAGGGAGGCAGATCAGCTCATGGCATCAAACAAGAACCTTCTTGGGCCAGGAAGTGGTGACCCTATCGTTAATCCTAAACTCGATATTCCTCTTGGTTGTTACACGATGACCAAAATTGTTGAAGGGGATAAAGGTGAAGGTAAATTCTTCTCAGCACCTAATAGCGCAATTACCGCCTATGACTTTGGTGTAGTGGGTTATCGCGCAAAGATTAAAGTACTCGGTACCGAGTCTCCTAAATATGCACAATACAACGGTGAAGTTTTTGAAACTACGGTAGGACGTCTTTTGTTTAACAGCGTTCTTCCTTCAGATTTTCCTTACACAAACAAGGAGATAGGTAAAAAAGAACTTGAAAGCATTATTGATGAGCTTATCAATACGTATGGTGTTGATATGACACCTCCAATCTTGGATAAAATTAAAGACTTTGGATTCAAGTATGTTACGACCGCAGGTATTACGTGGGGAATTGATGAGGTTAAGATTCCTACAGGCAAGAAAGCAATCGTTGAGACAGCGCGCAAGGAAACTGATACGGTACGCGAAGAATGGCAAGAAGGTCTTCTTTCGGAAGAAGAGCGTTATCGTCGCGTGATCGAAATATGGCAGGGCGCCCGCGGTGAAATTGAAAAATTGATGCCCGCAACACTTGATAAGAATGGCTCCGTAGAAGATATGTTGAAATCAGGTGCCCGCGGTTCTATTTCCCAGATCGTTCAAATGGGAGGCATGACAGGTCTTATCGTTAATACGACAGGTCGCACCCTCGACTTCCCGATCGTTCCTTCATATAAGGAGGGGTTGTCACCGGTGGAATACTTTGTGACGACACACGGTTCACGTAAAGGTCTTGCTGACACCGCACTTCAGACGGCAAAAGCAGGATACCTTACGCGTCGTATCGTTGATGTGGCGCAGGATGCCATTATTACTGAGGAAGATTGTGGTACCAAAGAAGGCAAGCTTATTAGAAAGCAAAATCTTGTAGGGTTCGACATTCCGCTCTCGCGCAATCTTCGTGGACGTATTCTCGCACGCGATCTTGTGCTCGCTGATGGTACTACCTACAAGAAGGGGCACTTGATGACCAAGGCTGAAGCTCGTGACGCAGAGGCAAAAGGCGCAACAGAAGCATTTGTACGTTCACCACTTTCATGTCACGCAGTATATGGTATTTGTCGTAAGTGTTACGGCTTTGATATTGGACGTAATGAGCCGGTAAAACTTGGCGAATCAGTTGGTATCATTGCAGCACAGGCTATTGGTGAACCAGGAACTCAGCTTACGATGCGTACATTCCATGCCGGAGGTATTGCTTCAGCAGGTGGAGACATTACGATGGGTCTCCCTCGCGTAGAAGAGATCTTTGAGCGTCGTGAACCTAAGAGTCTTGCAATCGTATCACACACTAATGGTGTGGTTCTAGAGATCGTCAAAGATGATAAAGAACTCAAGATTAAAGTTCTTCCTAATGAAGGTGAAGGAAAGAAGAAGGGTGAAGCGATCGAATACGAAACTTCTTCAAAACGTTCTGCGTTCGTAAAGGTTGGAGACGCGGTACAAAAGGGAGCATTGCTCTCAGATGGTTCTGCGGATATCGCAGAGGTGTTCCAGTACGCAGGCAAGGATGTCGCAGAGGATTACATCATTACCGAGGTTCTTAAAATTTATGAACTTCAGGGTGCTTCAATCTCACATAAACACATCGAAGTTATTATTCGTCAGATGTTCTCTCGTCGCAAGATTAAGGATTCAGGTGATACAGGATTCAGTGTTGGCGAGATCGTTGAACAGGGAGAATTGTTGAAGGAAAACAACCGCATAGAAGAGCTTGGCGGAGAAAAGGCAAAAGCAGAACCTATCGTGCTCGGTATTTCTGAGGTGGCACTCACCACCAAGAGTTGGCTCTCAGCAGCATCATTCGAGAATACGACGCGTATTCTCATCAACACCGCACTCCGTGGTGGTACTGATACGCTTCGTGGTCTTAAAGAAAATGTTATTATTGGTAATTTGATCCCCGCAGGAACAGGGTTTGATGCGCATCACAAGAAGGGCAGTGAGCTTCCCGGAGAATCGCAAGAGGAAGTAGAGGCGTAAGTACTTGTAGGATTACGGTCTCAAATTGACAATACTTCCGTTCTTAATGTGTTGTGTGGTAATGCTACGAACGTAGCATGTAAGAACCTGTTTAGAATCTAAACGCACAATAAACCTTAACAACCATGCTTGGCTGCCAAAACAACAAAATCTCGGCTGCAAAACTTCACTTCGACCATGCCGTATCTCGATACGGCTTGGTCTCCAGTTCGTTTTTCGCTCAAGATTTTATCGTTTTGTTCAGCCATTAGATTCTAAACAGGTTCAAACTCCAAACTATGTCTTCTATTACCGAAGAGATCAAATCACGACTAAATATTGTTGATGTAGCGAGTGGGTATATTAAGCTTGAAAAGGCGGGGGGTAACTATAAAGCGTGCTGTCCTTTTCATAGTGAAAAAACCCCATCGTTCTTTATTTCGTCCGCACGACAGACTTACCATTGTTTTGGGTGTAATCGTGGTGGCGATGTTATCTCGTTTGTTGAAGAAATTGAAGGGTTGGATTTTTCTGGTGCATTAAAGATTCTTGCAGAACGTGCTGGGATAGAGCTTACGCGCGAGCGCAGTGAGTCCAAGAACGAACGTGTAGAAATATATCGCGCGCTCGAGCTTGCAACGAAATTCTATGAAGCGGTATTGCTGAAATTTCCTGACGCACTCGGATATCTACAGGGGCGTGGCCTTGAAGATGAAACGATACAACAATTCCATATTGGATTTGCACCAGATGAATGGCGTTCGCTTAGTGACTTCCTTACAAAAAAAGGTATTTCAGAACAGGCAATGGAGCGTGCAGGACTCATTGTGCGTTCTCCGAAAGGGATCTATGATCGTTTTCGTTCGCGCATTATGTTTCCTATTATGGATAGCTCGGGACGTGTCATCGCGTTTTCAGGGAGGATCTTGAATGAAGATACAGGTAAAACGTTGGGTGCGTCTGGTTCTGCAAAATACGTGAATAGCCCTGAGACAGAGATTTTTCACAAATCACGTATCCTATTCGGTTTGTATCAGGCACGTGAAGAACTTCGTCGTGAAGACCGCGCCGTTCTTGTTGAGGGGCAAATGGACCTCATCCTTTCACACCAAGCAGGAGTAAAGAATGCTGTTGCATCGTCTGGGACAGCATTAACCATTGACCACCTTGCGCTCATTAAGCGTTTTACGAAAAATCTTACGCTGGCACTCGACGCTGATAAGGCAGGACTTTCGGCGACGCACCGCGCGGTCGAGCTTGCTTTCGATCAGGATATGACGGTTTCTGTCGCATCGCTTCCTGAAGGACTTGACCCTGCAGATCTGATTCTTCGTGATCGTGAAGCGTGGAGCAACGCAATTCGCGAGGCGCGTCACGTGATCGATTTCTATCTTGAATTGTTGCCGAAAAAATATCCCGATACACATATGGTGCGTACGCAAATCTCGGAGATTGTTATTCCGCTCATTGCACACCTAAAAAATACGCTCGATGTAGCCCACTTTGTGGGACGTATTGCGAGCTTGCTCCATATCAAAGAAGAACCTATTTGGGAGGAAATAAAAAAACGTGAGGTTCTCTCTTCTGTAGAACGCGCACGAGAAAAGATTTCGGAAGAAATGGCACCCCTCTCACGCCGTGCCCGCATCGCACGTATTATTAAGAGTATTCTTTTATGGCAAGGAGGACTCAAAGAAACATCGCTTGAGATATCTCAATATCAACCACGCTTTGAAAAACTCCTCGAAGCCATACCCGTACAGGAGGTGTCGTTCGAAGATACCGGCACCCTCATCTTTGAGGCAGAGGCACGGTTTCACGGAAATGAACATCTTGCTGAGGAGATTGAAGAACTTTTGAGGAACCTTGAGGAAGAAATACACCGTGAATTGTTTGCTGAAAAAATGAAAGAATTAAAGGAGGCAGAAAAAGAGAATGATATCGAAGGTGCACAAAGACTTCTTGTTGAGTGTCAGGAAATATCAAAAAAATTACAGGGCTTTAAGGGAACATGATGGGGGATAGTACTCCATTTACCGGCGATTAATATTTATACATTTACTTACGTATGTCAAAAAAAACAACTACGAAAAAACTCAAGAAAGCAACTCCTTCACCCGCTAAAACATTAGCGGTAAAGGCAAAAAAAACTGTTAAAATTCCTGCGAAAAAAACAGTGGTAAAAAAGGTTGCAAAAAAGGACGTCAAAAAGACGTCGGTAAAAAAACCGGTAAAGAAAGTACCTTCTGGTAAAAAGGTAGTTCCGGCGTCCAAGAAACCAGCGCGCAATGTAAAGGTTGCAGAACGTTGGGAAGAAAAAGCAGCGCGCCTTATCGCCAAAGGTCGCGGACGTGGCTTCATTACCTTCAATGAAATCCTTAAAGAATTCCCTAATATCGAACAAGACGTTTCGTTTCTCGACGAGTTGTACGGAAAGCTTTCAGATACCAATATTGATGTATTAGAAAGCGGTGGCCTTCTTGATATTGAACCCGAAGAAGCACTTGTACATAAAAAGTATTCCTACAAAAGTGGAGATTCTTCATATGATTCCATTCAGATGTATTTGAAGGAGATCGGGCAATACTCACTCATTTCTGCAGCAGATGAGCGTGATCTTGCAAAGCGTATTCAGGAAGGGGACGAGGAGGCTAAAAATGTACTTGCGCGCGCGAACCTCCGCCTCGTGGTTTCTATTGCAAAGAAGTACGTAGGACGAAGTGCCGACCTCACCCTTCTCGACCTTATCCAGGAGGGCAACCTTGGCCTCTTTAAGGCCGTGGAAAAATTTGAATGGGAAAAAGGATACAAGTTTTCTACGTATGCAACATGGTGGATTCGTCAGGCAATTACGCGTGCACTCGCCGATCAGTCGCGCACGATTCGTATTCCTGTGCACATGGTAGAAACCATTTCAAAATACAAACAAGTGGTGCGTCGTTTATCACAGGATCTTGGACGTGAACCACTTCCTGATGAAGTGGCAACCGAGATGGGGCTTGACGTGGAGAAGATTTACATTATTAAAAATATTGACCAAGACACGGTATCTCTCGAGAAGCCTATTGGTGATGACGATGAGAAATCCACTCTCGGTGAGTTTATTGCTGACGATAAGATCCTTTCGCCTTCACAAGAGTCTGCGCAACGTATTCTTTCTGATCAAGTAAAAGAGATTATGAGTGATCTTTCAGAAAAAGAACGCAAGATTTTGGAAATGCGTCACGGTCTCGTCGATGGAGTGATCCACACCCTCGAAGAAGTGGGGAGGGAGTTTGCGGTAACGCGTGAACGTATTCGCCAGATTGAAGCAAAAGCAATCGAAAAGATTCGCGCACACGAGAAGATAGATAAGTTGAGAAATTATTAATCTTATTAAAGCGAATAAAAATAATAGCGCGGTACCCTAGGGTACCGCGCTATGTTTGTTTATATCGTCCTTACTATTACCCCTGCACTTCGATTTGTTTGCTCAGCTGGTCGAGCCAGTTCGAAGGGAGTGTCTTTAGTCTATTTTTTGCCTTATCGATGATGCCGGGGTAGGTATGGAGTGAGTGGAAGTTGTTTCTTTCCTCCACGTTTTCCCTTGTTATACTTGATAAGTCATAGTCGGCAATATACGTCAAACAGACGAGGTGTTTGAACGAGATAAGTGCTCGTTCTGTTTTGGAGTGTATCTCAGCGTAGCCGACGAGTTCCTTCGCGTTCCTAAACGAATCATTTTCGTCCAAGATTTGAAACTCTTTTACCGGAAAATCATCGTTCTCTCTTGTTCCTGCGTGCCCGTTTGAACAGCGGTATCTTCTGAGAGTTCCAGAGAGAAGTCCTCCGGACATGGTTCCTTTTTCCATAAACCCTGCTGGTATTTCTTCCTTCGTTTTCTTATCTATAAAACAAACAAAGCTCATAACGGCTCCACACTTTGAACATTCCTCGACGGCATTTTCTGTTGGCATTGAACGCCTCCTATTCCATTTTTTTAATCAAACTCTAAATATAAGTATATACAAAAAGGAGGTTGTTGTCAAAATCGATAAATTGTGGTAAGATAATAAGATGTCGCATGAAGAGAAATCAGCATATAATACCGGCCTTTCCGAGGAACTCGTAAGGCGTATCTCGTCGTCTAAGGGCGAGCCCGCATGGATGCTTGAAAAGCGTCTTTTAGGGCTTGCACTCTATCTAAAAACACCAATGCCAAAGTTTGGTCCTTCACTCGAAGGGCTTGATTTAGAGCATATGAATTATTATGTCGATCCTGGAGTCGCAGAAGCGAATGCGTGGGAAACATTGCCTACAGAAATTAGTGAGACATTTGAAAAACTTGGTATTCCGAAAGCAGAGCGCGAGTATCTTGGGGGTGTTGGTGCACAGTATGACTCAGGAAGTGTGTATCATCACTTAAAAAAGTCTCTTGCAGATAAAGGGGTCATTTTTGAAAATATGGATACCGCGCTTGAAAAGTATCCAGACCTCGTGCAGAAATATTTTATGACGAAATGTGTACCCGTTGAGGATCATAAATTTTCAATGCTTCATACTGCGGTATGGAGCGGTGGTACGTTTATCTACGTGCCAAAGGGGGTGAAAGTTGAAATGCCTCTTCAAGCATACTTTCGTATGCAGAAAGAACGAAGTGCGCAGTTTGAACATACGCTCATCATTGCAGACGAGGGTTCGGAACTCGAATATATTGAGGGGTGTTCAGCACCACGCTATAATGCGTCGTCGCTTCACGCAGGTTGTGTAGAAATTTTCGTGCTTCCGGGTGCCAAAGTGAAATACATTAGTATTGAAAATTGGTCACTGAATACCTACAATTTAAATACCAAGCGTGCCATCGTAGAACGAAACGCGGAGATCAAGTGGATAGGAGGGAATATGGGGTCGGGAGTTACCATGCTCTATCCATCGTCAGTCCTTGTTGGTGAGGGCGCACGCGCGGACAATCTTGGCTTGGTTATTGCAGGGAAAGGGCAGGTGCAAGACACGGGAGCAAAAGCAATTCATCTTGCACCACACACTACGTCTACTATTTTTTCAAAATCTATTTCAAAGGATGGGGGGATTGCAAATTATCGTGGACTCATCAAGGTTTCAAAGAAAGCAACGGATACGCATTCATCACTCGTATGTGATTCACTTCTCCTCGACAGCGAATCTCAGGCAAATTCTTTTCCTGCAATACAGAATGCCAATGAGCAGGTTGATATTTCTCACGAAGCACACATTGGGCGCATTGGTGATGATGAAATCTTTTATTTAAAAACACGTGGGTTTAGTGAACGTGAGGCAATACGACTTGCGGTAGGAGGCTTTGCAAATCCTATTATTAAAGAACTTCCTCTTGAATACGCGGTTGAGCTTAATAAACTTATTGCACTTGAAATGGAATAATGACGAACGAAACAATATTCAAACAAGATTTTCCTTTTTTTTCTGATGCGGGGCGCGAAGGTGCCTACCTTGATAACGCTGCGTCTTCACAGACGCCACAGGTAGTCCTTGACGCAATGCATGCGTACTATGTGTCATCGCGCGCCAATGTGCATCGTGGGTTGTATCGTGCGAGCGAGGAGGCGAGTTCGGCATATGAAAACGCTCGCACAAAAATCGCACGATTTATTGGTGCTGAAACACGCGAGATCATTTTTACGTCTGGAGCTACCGCTTCATCAAATATGCTGGTGGCGATGCTCGAACATTCCATCCAAGGTCGGACCTTGGATATGACGCTCGAGAAGGGCGACGAGATCGTTACAACCATTATGGAACATCATGCGAGCTTGATCCCGCTCCAAGAACTTGCAAAGAGACGAGGTCTCACGTTGAAACATATTCCGCTCGCTCATAATTCATATGGGCTTGATTACCGTCCGGTGGATGAACTCATTACGACAAAGACAAAGATTGTGAGTGTTTGTCTTGCGTCCAATGTTACGGGGACAATACAAGACGTGGCATATATTGCAAAAATTGCACATCGTGTTGGCGCGCTTGTTATATGCGACGCAACCGCTGCTGTTGGTCATATACCCGTTGATGTTCGTGCACTTGGAATTGATGCGCTTTATTTTTCAGGGCATAAAATGTGCGGGCCTACCGGTATTGGCGTGTTGTGGGTTCGTGAGGAACTTTTGGAAAAACTTGAACCAGGAACATACGGCGGGGGAATGGTTGATTCAGTAACAACGACTACGGCGACATGGGGACTCATTCCTGAGCGTTTTGAAGCAGGGACACCTCCTATCGCTGAGGCAATTGGCCTTGGAGCTGCAGTAGAATATCTTGAGAATGTAGGAATTGAGTATATTCGTAAACATAGCGAGGATCTTGTTCAAGAAGCGATTGCACGTCTCGAGAAAATTCCAGGAGTACGGGTTATTACAGAAAAAGAGCAGGGAAAAAATATTGGTATTGTTTCTTTTGTTATCGAAGGTATCCATGCACATGATATTGCGTATATTTTAGGCAAGGAAAAGGTTGCGGTGCGCGCAGGACATCATTGCGCAATGCCCCTTCATACGGCTCTGGGTATTATCGCAAGTACGCGCGCTAGTTTTTATTTCTATAATACGCGCGAGGATATTGATGCGCTCGTTCGAGGAATTGAAACAGTACGGCACGTTTTTAGTGCCTCATAACTAACAACACTATGCACGACGAAATGTATCAAGAAAATATTTTAGATCACTATAAACATCCTCATAACAAGAGGGTGGTTTCCTGTGCGGGAGTAGAGGCTGAAACGCGCAATGCTTCGTGTGGAGACTATGCTACATTACAAATGTGCTTTGATGATACAGGGCATATTTCCGACATTGCATTTCAAGGAGAAGGATGCGCGATTTCCCAAGCAGCCCTTTCGATGCTTACCGACACGTTGAAAGGGAAGACATTAAACCAACTTAAGCTCTTGTCGCCAGGAGATATCTATACTATGCTGGGCGTACCGGTGAGTCCTGGGAGGGTAAATTGTGCGCTCCTTGGATATGCAGCACTGCAAAAAATATTAAAAATTAAAAATTAAAAGTATGTCATCTGTTTTTTCTCTCAACAACCTAACTATCAATCGCGCAGGAGAACCGGTGGTTTCTGACGTGTCGCTCGAGGTGCGCGAAGGTGAGATTCACATCATTCTTGGCCCCAATGGTTCAGGAAAATCTACGCTCTTGAATGCCGTGATGGGGCACCCATCGTATGAAATAGTGAATGGAACTATTCTTCTCGATGGTGAGGATGTTACGACACTTCCCACCGAGAAGAAAGCAAACAAGGGGATTACCCTCGCGATGCAGTATTTGCCGGCAATTCCTGGGGTGACGATGCTCTCATTTCTCCACCGCGCACATCGGCTTTTGAAAGGGGACGAAATTTCAGTACCAAATTTTTATAAAAATATTGTTGAAAAAATAAAGGAGTTTAATCTTGATGATAATCTTCTCAAACGTTCGGTAAATGTGGGCTTTTCCGGTGGCGAAAAGAAACAAGGTGAGTTTATCCAACTTCTTGCACTCGAACCAAAATTCGCGCTCCTCGATGAGATCGATTCTGGTGTCGATATTGATTCCTTGAACAAGATTTTTGCGGGAATTGAAAAACTGCGAAGTCAGGGGACGGGCTTTGTTATAGTCACACACCTTGGTTCAATTCTTGAAAAAGTTACCCCAGACCGTGTGTCAGTAATGAAAGGAGGAAGAATCGTACGTACTGGTGATGTAGAACTTGCCCGCGAGATATTAACGAAAGGTTTTGAAAATATATAATTATGAAAAATATAAACGAACAACAAATTATTGAAAAGATAAAACTGGTAAAGGATCCAGAGATTGAGATTGACGTGTGGACACTCGGGCTCATTTATAAGATTGCGGTTGTGGAGGATGGTGTTGAAATATTGATGACCCTCACGACACCTCTTTGCCCTTTTGCAAATGAGCTTATTTCTGCGGTAGAAGAAAAGGTTTCCGAACTTGGATACGAAGAAGGTGAAGTACGCGTAGAGCTCACCTTCGAGCCTGCATGGGAACCATCTCCTGACGTGCGCATGATGTTGGGCGTATAAGGTGTCAGCAAAAAGTCAATGACAGCCTATCCAGTACTATAGTACTGGATAGGCTGTCATTGCAATTTTATATAAAAACAAAAATAAAAAACAAGAACAAAAAAAGAACGTGTCGTTAAGACACGTTCTTTTTTTGTTACAAAATTCTCTCACGTGTTATTTGAGTGCTGCTTCAATAATTGCTTTTACTTGCTCGTATGGTTGTGCGCCTTTGATCGTGCCTGCTACTTTGCCGTTCACGAGAACAATTGAGTGGGGAGTACCGTTTACCCCTGCTGTCTGTCCGCTTTTCATATCACGATCTACGCGTGCTTTCATTTCACCACTTGAAAGACAATTCATGAATGCAGTTTTATCAAGTCCAATTTCCTCAGCAATTTTTGGAAGTTCTGCTTCGTTCAAGCTGTCATTTCCTTGAGTTACTCTAAAGATGGTGTTTATGTATGTCCAATACTTTTCTGTGCCACCAAGTTTGTTAGCACATTCAGTTGCTTCTGCTTCTTTAGGAGCTTTTTGATGGAAAGGAAGTGGATAGTGGCGATACACCCACGCAACATTACCACCTTCTCCATATTCACCCATTACTTTATTCATCGTGTCGTGGAACATTTTACAAAATGGACATTCAGTATCTGAGTATTCAACAACAATAACCTTCGCACGAGGATTGCCGAGTATGTGATCATCTGCCGTAACAGCAGAAACGATTACATTTTGTGCTTCTGCTGGTGGGGTGATTTTCTTATTGTCGCCAAAATAAACTGCTATAGCGATAGCAAGTCCTGCAATCACGATTGCAATAGGAACAGCGAAATTATTAGTAGAGATGGTAGGCGATGTCATCTCGGGTGTTTGTGCATTGTTTTGTTCTTCCATGTATAATTTATGTAATTAACCAGTAAGTACTGATATTATATCACGTGCATTTTATATTATCCTAATTTGTGCTTGAATAGAGGTATGGAGATAAAAAGCGCAGAATTTATAAAGGGTATTATTGGAACGGACCCTATTTTGAACGACCAAATTCCCCATATAGCCTTTGTGGGAAGGTCAAATGTGGGTAAATCGAGCGTTATCAATTCGCTTGTACTCCGCAAGGATTTGGTAAAATCAAGTGCTACCCCGGGCAAAACAAAAGAAATTAACTACTTTTTGATTAATAAAAAGTTCTACTTTGTGGACCTTCCCGGGTATGGATATGCCCTTATGGGAGCGCAGGGGGGTGAAAAACTTCGCAAACTTATCTTGTGGTATCTTTCGGGTGGTGAAGTGCACCCACGTTTCGTCGTGCTCGTTGTGGACGCATGCATCAAACCTTCAGCGTATGATAAGGAGATGGTTGATATTCTTCGTAGAGAAGGACACCCTTTTGTCGTTGTGGCAAATAAAGTTGATCGTCTCAACCAAACAGAGCGCGCACACAATCTTAAAAATATTGAGGCAACGCTCGCTACAAAGATTTTCCCTTACTCGGCGCGAACCAAGATGGGGAGAGAATCTCTTCTGGAAACTATTACCTCATAGTATACTGTGCATACATTTATGGTTAATAAAAAATTTACGGTGTTTATTATTGTTTTTGGCGCACTTATTGCAAGCACATTTTTTATTGTAGGAGACCAATCGTCAAAAAAACTTGATAAAAATAAAATTTCGGTAGTTACGAGTTTTTACCCTCTTCAATATTTTGTTGAGGCAGTAGGAGGCGATCTCGTTACGGTACATAACTTTACTCCTTCAGGATCAGAGCCACATGATTTTGAGCCACTTCCGCGCGACCTCGTGCTGTTGGGCACTGCTGATTTTTTTGTGTACAATGGTGCTTCGTTTGAACCGTGGGTTGAACGATGGGCGAGTGGGGAATTCCCTCGTCCAAAGAAAACGCTCAATATGACGAGTGAGCTTACTTCCCGTGGTGTAGAGCTTATGGTGAATAACGGGAAATTCGATCCTCATATTTGGCTTGACCCACATATTGTCCAAAAGGAAATTGAGGTTATTAAAAATATGCTCATAGAGGTTGATCCAAGCAATCAGGGATTCTATACAGAAAATGCTGAGCGCGCACTGCAAGAAATTACGCTTCTCGATAAACGTTTCGATGAAGGTCTTGCCTCGTGTGTACTTCGTGATATTGTCGTCTCGCACGAAGCGTTTGGATATCTTGCACGGCAGTATGGGCTAAAAATGACTTCTATTGCAGGAATCTCGCCAGACGAAGAACCTTCCGCAAAAGAATTAATGCGCATTATCGATCTTGCAAAAGAAAAGAAGGTGAAATATGTTTTTTTTGAGACGACGGTAAGTCCAAAACTTGCAGAGACCATCGCACGGGAAATCAGTGGAGGAGTTCTTGTGTTAAATCCTATTGAAAACCTTACCCCACATGAGGTACAATCAGGGGAGGATTATCGTTCTCTTATGGAGAAAAATCTCATTAATTTGCGTATTGCGCTCGGTTGTCAGGGGTAATTATCACTATTGATACTATCAACACGCATTTATATACTATGAACCTTCCAGAACCATACATCGAACTAGATAACGTGAGTTTTAAATATGACGAAACTCCTGTTCTTGAAAACCTTTCTTTTACGGTAAGGAAAGGGGAGTACCTCGGCATCATTGGGCCTAATGGAGGAGGGAAGACAACACTGTTGAAAATTATATTAGGACTTCTTCATCAGACGGATGGCACGGTGAAGCTTTTTGGAAAGGATCGTCATGATTTTAAGGAACAATATCGTATTGGGTATGTTCCTCAGCGTGTTACTCGAGCAGAGCGAGGATTCCCTGCGACGGTATTTGAAGTAGTGAAAAGCGGTCGTGTCCCACGCCTCGGCTTTTTTCTTGGGTTTACTAAAAAAGATATTGAGGCGGTTCAGCGTGCGATGGAGGTTTCGGGTATTGAGAAATATAAAAACACGCTCATAAGCAAGCTCTCAGGAGGTGAGCGACAACGTGTTTTTATTGCACGTGCTTTAGCAAGTGAACCAGATGTGCTGGTGCTCGATGAGCCTACAGTGGGAGTAGACATCGGTGCACAAAAGAAGTTCTATGAATTCCTCGCGTCACTTAATCGTGATCACAACCTTACTATTGTGTTTGTGTCTCACGATGTAGATATGGTGTCGCAGGAGACAGGAACCGTGCTGTGTCTCAACCATAATTTGGTGTGCCACGGTACGTCCAAGGATCTCTTGTCTGACCATACCCTCGAGCGATTGTACGGGGGACAGGGGAAACGTGCTCATACACACTAATACATTTTTATGCTTGATATTTTTCAATATAGTTTTATGGTGCGTGCGTTTGAAGCAGGAATTGCGATTGCAGTTATCGCACCACTTATTGGTATGTTTCTTGTTGTGCGTAGATATTCCTTGCTCGCGGACACCCTCGCACATACGTCGCTTGCAGGGGTGGCAATTGGACTTCTTTTTCGTATTAACCCCGTGCTCTCGGCAATCATTTTATCTGTCGTAGCTTCTCTTGGTATAGAGCAGTTGCGCGCTTCGCGTCGCGTATTTAGTGAGTCAGTGCTCGCGCTCTTCCTGTCAGGGTCACTTGCGCTTGCGGTTGTAATCCTTTCTCTTGCAAAAGGGTTTAATGCTAGTCTGTTTGGGTATCTCTTTGGAAGTATTTCAACGGTCTCACAAACCGACGTGTGGATAATCGTTGCGCTTGCGGTTATGGTGTTTCTGAACGTTGTCCTTTTGTATAAGGAATTGTTTTTTGTATCGTTCGATGAAGAGCTTGCGCAAGCGAGTGGACTTCCTGTACGACGCCTTAATTTTACGATTGTATTACTCGCTGCCATCACGGTTGCACTTTCTATTCGTATCGTTGGGGTACTCCTCATTGGTGCGCTTATGGTAATTCCAGTTATCTCTGCAGTACAATATGGTCGCGGGTTTCGTGCCACACTGATCCTCTCGGTTATTTTTTCTCTACTCTCTGTTTTAATAGGACTTTTTACGTCATATTATTTCAATCTCGCTTCAGGGGGAGCTATTGTGCTCGTCGCGCTTGTTATTTTCTTGCTCAGTTTGGCAGTTTCAAAAAAATAAAAGATCCTCGGGGTAAAGTCTTGAGGTAGTTCACTCGCCCTACGTCGCTCATAAAAAGCAGTACCAATATTTATTTTTTTTGTGTGGACAACTTTTCTTGTGATAGTTTATTTTTTCGTGATAAAATATAAAAGAACAAAGCAAACAATAATAATCTAATAGCAAATTTTTTATGTACGACTACACAATTTATTATGTACTTTCGTGGTTTGTAGGGGGTATATCACTTCTCGCCCTCGCATTTTTTTTAGTAAGGAATGTTACGTTTAAGGAAATATTCCTGAGACCAGCGATCATCATTTCTGTTTTAGTACTCATTGGAGCCATATTCTTTGGTACGTATTCGTATAAAACGTATGCTCCTGATTTTGCAATGCCACCATTTATGCACACGATGGCACCTGGTGGTCTCGCACCGTATTTACCACTTGCAAATATTTCGAAGTTTTTCGCGAGCGAACCAAATTTCCCACGTATCGAGGACATTGGGGCCGACTATAATGCGGTCCCACCACCTATTACACGCACAACCTCAGAAACTGTCGAATTTAACTTAACGGCTACTGAAGTAATTTCTGAGATAGCACCTAATATATACTTCAACTTCTGGACCTACAACAAGCAGGTTCCTGGACCGATGCTTCGCGTACGAACTGGTGATACGGTGGTCATCAATCTCACGAACGACATAACAAGTCTTCATACTCATAACATTGACTTACATTCAGTTAATGGTCCTGGTGGTGGCGCGACCCTTACGAATGTTGTTCCCGGCGAAACAAAAAGCTTTAAATGGAAAGCAGTTCAGCCGGGGATCTACGTGTATCACTGTGCAACGGCAAATGTTAGCACTCACAGCTCTCACGGGCAGTACGGTCTCATCCTCGTAGAACCTGAAGAGGGGTTGCCAAAGGTTGATAAAGAATTTTATGTGATGCAGGGAGAGCTTTATACGCAGGGTGACATAGGGCGCCAAGGAATGACCGTTTTTGACGCAAAGAAACTTATTGACGGTAATCCAACGTACGTTACGTTCAATGGGCGTATCGAAAAAGAAACTGGTATGGAAATTAATCGTGGTGAACGCGTCCGTATGTATGTTGGAAATGGTGGTGTAAATCTTGTCTCCTCATTCCATATTATCGGTGAAATTTTTGATACGGTATATCCAGAAGGTGCAATGGGTAAAAACTCCGCGCTCTTTAAAAATGTTCAAACAACGATTATTCCTGCAGGAGGGGCAGCGGTTGTTGAGTTTGTTGCAGAGGTCCCTGGTAAACTTGTGCTTGTTGATCACGCTCTTGCACGAATGAATAAGGGTGCGTGGGCAACCGCAATCGTAAAAGGTGACGAGAATCCTGAGATCTTTTCGGAAATAAAAAGCAACACAACGACTGCAGGAATAATGCCGACGATGAATCATCACGGATACTAAACATCATTAAAATAGTTCTCTATGGATACCTTAGAATTAAAAACAACACGAGATAGTCTTTACTTTTGGAACATTATTGCGATCATTGTTTTTATGGTGGTAATAATAAAAATAGTAACAATAGCTGGAGTAGAAGCAATGCAGGTGATCTCAGAAATTTCGCCGTTTCATTTTTTGCTTATTTCGTTGACCACATTTCGCTTAACGAGACTCTTTGTTGCAGATCATATTACGGAATGGCTCCGTGATCTTTGTATGAAAAAAGTCTCAATCAACGATCCTTTGACTGGTGCAGTTTTTGTAAGGCAAGAGAAATATTTAAAAGGACTCAGGAGGCTTATTTCAGATATTTTAGGGTGCCCGTGGTGCGTAGGGGTATGGGTTGCGTTAGGAACAATCGTACTTTACTATACAGCGATTACTGGCATCTTCAGTGCGGGATGGATGATTATCCTTGTATTCTCCTTGGCAGGAGCAGCTGAGTTAATTTATGCAGTCGTGGTGGCGCTCTTGTCTCCTCATGCACGTGTAGGTTTTGAAATGCAACAAAAAGGTTCAAATCTCTTAGGAAGCGCAAAACGAGTGCCACCATCTCAAAATGCAAATGTGTGTACGGAATGTGGTGTGTAGATAATGTTACCTTCAACAAAAAAACCGCACTGTGCGGTTTTTTTGTTGAAGGTAACTGGTGTTGTTAGTATACCTTGTCGATATGTTCTTTGACGAATTCAATACTGTTACCAAACACTTTTTTACCAGGGTTAAAAATATGTTGTGGATCAAAAATATTCTTTGTTTCTTCAAAGAGCTTATAAATTGCCTCACCATACATTTGCTTAAGGAATGGTGTACGGATAAGCCCGTCGTTGTGTTCTCCTGATATTGAACCACCATATTCAAGAACAAGAGCAAATACCTTTTTTGAAAGCTCTAAAATCATATCACGTTCGGCGGTTTTGCGGAGGTCCATGAGAGGGATAATATGGAGATTGCCGTCACCAATGTGTCCCGCAACGGTGTATACAAGTTTATGCTCATTGAGAAGTTTTGTAAGACGTGGGAGGAACTCTGGTAAATGAGAAGGGGCAACGACAATGTCTTCAATAAAAGGTGCGGTACGTTTTTTACCGCCATGATGGCGCAAGAGATTGAAACTTTCGTGGCGAATAGTCCAATATTTCTCGGCGTCTTCTTTGTTAACAGCAATATAGGTTTTAAGTCCGAGAGAGGAAATATCTCTTCGCGCCGTTTCGGCACGAGCGAGCACCTCTCCCTCTTCAGTTCCGGTAAATTCAGCAAGGAGTACGAGCTTTGGGATACCGCCCGTAAGTGCCATAAAGAATTCAGGAATAAAATTGATTGCAAGCTTAAAGAACCCACGCGCTTTAAGTGAGCGCATAATATCAGGGAAAAAGCGAATGGCAAATTTCAACGTATTGTCATCATAGGATTCAAATGTTTCTGGTTTGTGGTTGAGAACGGCCCCCACAACCTCAGGAAGCTTTTCAAGGTCACGTATAAAAATGACAAGAAGTTTTGTTTGAGGTTTTGGTTCAACGAGCTTGAAGGTTATTTCGGTGGTAATACCAAGTGTTCCCTCTGAGCCGGTGAACAATTTTGTGAGGTCAAACGTCGTACGGTCCCATACATTCCATAGTGAATAACCGGCACAATTTTTTGATACGCGTGGTTTTGCGCTTTTGATGATTTCATAATTTTTCTCAATAAGGTCATACATTTTACGATACACTTCGCCTTCAAACGTAGTGAGTTTTGTTTTTTCGTCAAGCTCGTTTTTGGTAAGTGGTCCAAAAGAATATTCGTTTCCATCAGCGAGCACCACCTTTAGTTTTTGGACATAGCGATCAGTCGATCCATAGTTAAGCGTTTTTTCTCCTGAGGCATTGGTCCCGACCATACCACCGACTGCACAAAGCTGTTTTGAAGCTGGGTACGAAGGCATAATTCGATTTCGCTCAAGCGTTGCGCGTTCGAGGTCGCGATAAAATACTCCTGGCTCGGTAACCGCGTACGTGTCAGTGACTTCTTTAATGGTATTAAGGTTTTTGACTTCAAGGACAATAGAAGGTGTGAGTGCGCCTCCTGCCATTCCGGTACCTGCAGCACGGGGAGTAATAGAGAGGGCAGGGTTCTTTTTGTTGTGTTCTGAAACAAAGCGCACAATATTTTTAATATCGTCTACGTCTCGTGGACGCGCCACGAGAAGAGGGGTAACTTCGAAAATACTTGCATCGTTGGCACACGCTGCGCAAGACGCGTCGTCTTCAAGGAGTTCACCTTTAAAGTGAGGGCGAAGAGCATCCTTTATTTCAGTAATTGGGTTGTTCATAAAATACGGTATATTGTCTTTATTTATTCCTGTAAATCTTTACCCTCTATCTTTTTATGTACATAGTTTATCATATTGGTAAACAAAACATAGTACTAAAAAGTCGATATTAGCCTTTTTAAAAAATGAATGAATTAACTGTTATTCTTAAGTTTTTCTTTCTGTTCATTAAATACTTTTTCCATCGCTTCCTTTTTTGCGAGGTTGTCCTTGAGGTTGCTGTTTGAAACGATAAGCGCATTGATGATGATATTGAAGGCGTTTGCAATTTCTCCAAATTCATCCATTGTGTTGAGCGAAACACCATCTTCATTATCTCCCTTCAACATTCTCCCCGTTGCGTTCCTTAGGTTATCAATAGTCATTTTAACCCCAAGGTAAAACCCTATAAAGAGATATATAACCAGAAAGAGTGAAATACCTACTGCAAAAAAGAGAATATTTCGTTGTCTTTCAAGTTCATCAACGTGTTCTTTGAGGTGTCTATCGAGAACAGGTACTGCTTTTGTGTAAAAATCAAATACTTTATCAATAAAGTGTGTAGTTGAAACATAAAACGCGTCTTGTTCGATGGTGTTTACATCGGCTTGAATAATTTTTTCATCAATAGTCTGCAAAAGTGTTTCAGTTGCCTCGGTCATTTCATTAAGAACAGTTTCAAGATCACTCTGAAGAGCAGGGTTCTCTTGGAATACAGCATTCATCTGGCGGTTTGTTTTTTGAAGATATGAATTTGCGGTATTGGAAAGTGAAATAAATATCTGTTTTTCTCCTGAGGAAAGCGATTTGCCTGCGGGGAGCATAAGTCCTGATACTCGCAACTGTGCCATACTCTCGCTAATAACAGGAATACGATTTATGAATATTTCGATCAAGTATGAGGTATCGAGGTGACGTTCGAGCCCGAGGTCAGATTTATCTGCGATATCATCCATGAAAAAAATGATGTTTTGTCGAAGGTTGGTATGAGTTCTAAAACTTGTTTCGAGAGTAAGAGTACCTTTGTCGAAAGCTTGTTCAATCTCATTCCATTCGTTCTTCATGTCACGTATACGTGAGGGTTCAGATTTTATTCGGAGAAGACTCCCCACCTCGGCGTCTACACGCTCAAGTTCCAAGAAATCTTGCTCGACCTCGTCTCCTTTTGAGGTAAGTGATTGAGCGATGGCGGTATTACCTCCAAGATATATGCTGGTGAGTCCTCGATGCTGCTGAACATCTTTGAGGAGCTTCTGTGTAGGGGTGATATACTTAAGCCCATTTTGTTCGAAATGAATTGTTTTAATTTCCTCGTTGATTTTGGTTACGAAAAAATATGCTCCAAGCGCAATAGGGATCGCAAAAAGAATACTAATAATGAGGAATTTTTGTGGATAGCGAAAACGACTCATCAAGAATACCGATGGAGAAAATATTTTTTTCAATTCAAACTTCATATTAATAGTATTAGTATACTAGAAAAATGAAATTTTTAAATACGTGATAACCACGTTATTCGTAGCGAAGTGCTTCGATAGGGCTTTTGCGTGCTGCCGTACGTGCTGGGTAGAGTCCAAAGACAAGTCCTATGAGTCCAGAGACGCCAAGGCCAAGAATAATAGCAGGTACGGGGACAGAGAACGGCCATGCAAGATTAAGGTATTGTGTCAGGATAACTGACGTGATAAATGAAAGTCCGAGACCAATTAAAATACCCATAATTCCTCCCACGCCCGTTAGCATCACGGCCTCAAGAAGAAATTGTGTCAGAATGTTTTTATATGTTGCACCAAGTGCTTTGCGAAGACCTATTTCTTTGGTGCGTTCGGTTACCGAAACAAGCATAATATTCATAATACCAATACCTCCTACAATGAGAGAGATTGCGGCGACGGCAGTAAGAAAAATAGTGAGTACCGCGGTAATAGAGGAGAGACGCGCTGCAAGGTCAACCTGTGTGGTTACAAAGAAATCGTCCTTGTTTGGATCATTAATTTCGTGTGATTCACGAAGGGTTTGTCTGATTTCCTCAGCTGCCTGATTAATAACTTGCTCGGTGGTTGCCTGAGCGATAAAGCGGTTAAAGTGTTTAATTCCTAAAACATAATCTTGCGCGGTAGTGTAGGGGATAATGGCTGCTTCATCAAAGTTAAAAAGATCTTGCCCGCGTTCTTCGAGAATACCAATTACCCTAAAATTGTTTCCCTTTAATTTTATTGTTTCTCCAAGAGCTTCGCCTGCGCCAAAAAGTTCCGTTTTTACTTTTGAGCCAATAACAGCATTTTTTGCGCGTGCGCGAACGTCTTCCTCGTCAAAAAACACACCCTCTTCTAATGGCATATCAAAAATTATTTCGAGTGCGGAAGAAGCTCCAAATATCGTGAGGCCATATGTTTCGTTCTCGTGTGAGGCACTTGCGGAACCAAATACTAGTGGCACAATTTGGTCGATGTCAGGAACATTTTCTTTTCTACTGAGGAGGTCGAGGTCACGTTTTTTGAGAGAATCGCTAAAAATTTGTCCTGCGTCAGATGGTCCTGTGGGTTCTCGCCCCGCGCCGACCGCAATCGTGCGCGCGCCCATTCCTTGCACTTGGTTCAAAATAAGGTTTTGTGCACCTTCGCCGAGTGCCATGACGAGGATGATTGCGGTGACTCCAATAACGATTCCAAGAATAGTAAGCAAAGAACGAGATTTATTCGCCTCTAGTCCTTTAAACGCTGTTTGTACGCTGTGACGGAATGTCATGTTATTTTACAAATGTTACTTCACCTGCGCGATGAGGATTGTTAATTATGTCATCGCTCTCAACCAGTCCGTCTTTGATGCGAATGATGCGCTTTGCGTGTTCTGCAGTGTGTGTTTCGTGCGTGATGAGGATAATCGTATGCCCCTCGTCTTCGTTGAGTTTTTGTAGAATATCAATAACCGCACCCCCCGATTTAGAATCGAGATTTCCCGTTGGTTCATCAGCAAAAATAACTTCAGGATCGCAAACAAGTGCACGCGCAATTGCTACACGCTGACGCTCTCCGCCTGAAAGTTGTGTGGAGTCAAAGGAAGCACGATGACTGAGACCAACCGAGGCTATGGCTTTCAGTGCCCGCTCATCCCACTCCTTTTCAGAAATAGCAGAATACAGAAGGGGAAGCTTTACATTTTCGAGTACACTCGCATTGGGAAGCAGGTTGAATGATTGAAAGATGAAACCAAGTTTTTGATTGCGAATGTGTGCAACTTCATCTCCTGTATATGACCGTGCGTCCTGTCCGTCAAAAATATATGTTCCGTCGGTGTAATTATCGAGAAAACCCAGAAGATGAAGAAGGGTTGATTTTCCCGATCCTGAGGGCCCCATAATAGCTACAAATTCCCCCTTTTTAATCTCAAAAGACACCCCATGGAGAACGGGTGTGTCTACTAGTCCGTCTCGATAGACTTTGGTAAGTTTGTTGACAGTAATGAGAGCCATAAGAATAAAATTGATGAGCTTGAAAACAAAAACCTATTATTTTGGCGCGGTAATAATTATTGCTCCTTCGGTAATTCCTTCAATAATTTCAATAGAGCCATCTGATCCACGAAGTCCTGTGGTGACTGTTGTCTCCGTGGTGGTGTCGGTACCGGTAACCACCATAACTGTTTTTTGACCATCTTTATTAATCACCGCACGCTGGGGGATTGAAAGTACATTTTCTTTTCGTGCCGTCGCGATATCAATGTTTGCCGTCATTCCTGACTTGATACGCGTATCGTTTTTGGTAAAAGCGAGCGTTACCTTGTACGTAGGAACATTATCAATAATTGTTTCTGCGGTGTCGATCGTTACGACGCGTCCTTCAAAAAATACATCACTTCCGTATGCGTCAAGAGTAATTTTTGCTTGGTCGCCAACATGGATTTTTGCGATGTCGGCTTCGGGGACATTTGCTTCTATTTCGAATGACGTATCTGAAATAATACTAATGAGTGGCGACGATGCATTTGCGTATTCTCCCACCCGTGCATCCATCGTGATAACTGTGCCACCAGTTGGTGCATAGATTTTGTATTTAGCGAGTTCACCACGTGCTCCAAGAACGCGTGCTTCTTGTGCTTGGATAATTTCTTGCGCAGTTCCTGACTTCAGAAGCGCGAGTTCAGTCCTTGTTTTGATAGCGGTGAGCGTGAGAGAGGAAATCGTTTGTTTCTTGGTGTTGATGGTTGCAAGAACCGTGTTAATGTTGGTGCGTGCTGCGTTAATATTTGTGCGATAGGTGTCGAGGTCGGTGTTTGCAATCGTGCAATCAAGGGTGAGTGTACGGCTAACACCCTCAAGGAGTGATTTGGTCACCTTTAGGTGATTTTCTGTTTGTGTAAGCAAATTGAGTTCCGTGGTACTAGTTCTTTGTGCTCCATTGTTCGTATTCATTTCTGTGCGCCATGTATCAAAATCAATTTCAGTTTGGTTTTTGAGCATAATTACCTCATTATCAAGCTGACTGTCGCATACTGGATAGGTAATATCATACGAGGTTGTCTTAAAACCAGAAAAAATCCCCGTCATTTTTGTATGAAGGGCATCATCAGCTTTACTAAATGCATCAATTGCGATGTCGGAGATTCCGTTATAGGCATTGATAAGATCTTGCTCGTATTTTGCGAGTTCGGTTTCTTTTATGGTGATTTCCTCAGGGCGCGCACCGCGCTTGAGTTCGGCAAGACGTGCTTCGTATTCTAGAAGGCTTGCTTGCGCGGATGAAGACTCCAATTCTGCAAGAAGTGCTCCCTGTGATACTTTTTGGTTCGTGCGCGCATAAACATGTTGAATTCGCCCACTTTTTTCAAAACCAAGTTTAACGCTCGTGGTAGGCTCAATTCGTCCCGTTACGCTGACTTCTTGGATAATATCTCCGCGTTTTACGGTGGTCGTATTTTGCTCTTCTGTGTTTGAAGAACGACTATTCCACCAAACACCAAGAAGAACAATGCCGATTATAGCGATTGCCCACAGTATCTGTTTTTTCGAAATTTTTTTCATACCGTAATTGTATCATACTAATATGGTCGTAAAAAATAGTGTATTTTTTTTAATTTTTATGTATAGTGTGGTCATTATATTAAAAAGTGATAGGTAATTTTTATTATGCCAATACCAAAATTAGGAACTGTTGCGTATAAAATTAAACGCTCTGCGACGGGACTTGGGTTGTTTGCTGACGAGCCTGTTAAACGTGGTACGTGGATCATTGAATACGTGGGAAAGGTGGTGACGGGGAAAGCGGTTGATGCGCAAGCGGGGAAGTACTTGTTTGAAACGAGTCGTTACCGAATGATCAATGGAAACGCACGCTCAAATACGGCACGCTACATCAACCATTCATGTAAACCAAATTGCGAAGTGGAAATTATTGGTGGGCGGGTATTTATAAAAGCAATTAAACGTATTGAGACTGGTGATGAATTTACGTATGATTATGGAAAAGAGTATGTGGATGAATACATCAAGCCACACGGTTGTCGTTGTGTATCGTGTCGTACTGCGCCAAAGAAAAAATAAGTTTTTGGTTGCGTTCGCGTAAAACTATTTTGCGAGCTTGTGCGGATTATGCATAGGACACGTTTTGTCTGAGCATCTTTCAGGGATGGTCTTCGTGCCATCCATCATGAGGGCGCCACAGGTAGTGCCGTCCATTTTCTTGTAGGTACAGTAGTTGCCGGTAGGGCGTGCTTTGATGGCATTTTTACAATCTGGGTAGTTGGTACAACTATAAAAGATGCCAAAACGACCCTTGCGTTCGGTCATAAAACCTTTTTTGCATACAGGGCAGGGGACACCGGTGTGGTTGCCGAGTGCGCCAGTTTCGTCCTTTTTAATAAATTTACATTTAGGGTAGCTCGCGCAGGCGATAAAGCGACCAAAACGCCCTTCACGCTCTACGAGGTTAGCTTTTTCGCACTTAGGACATAGTTCTCCCGTATCGCGAGGTCCTTGGAGTTCAGTACCATCAATAGTGCGTGCGCCATCACACTCAGGATATTTTTTACACGAAAGAAATTTACCATTTTTCGAAAGCTTGATAACCATTACATCGCCACACTTAGGGCATGTATGCTGTGGATCGGCATCACCAAGGGTGGTGATTTTATCAAGCTTATCTTTTTCTTTGACGTCTTTTGAAAATGGGCCGTAGAATTCCTTGAGTGTTTTTACATACTCACGGTCGCCGTTTGCTATATCGTCGAGCTTGTCTTCCATTTCTGCGGTGAAAGAATCACTGATGTAGTTTTCAAAGTTTTTTTCGAGGAATGAACTCACCACATCGCCCGTGTCGGTAGGTTTAAGGGCCTTGCCTTCCTTGGTAACATAACCGCGGTCAACAATAGTTTTAATAATAGACGCATACGTTGAAGGACGTCCAATGCCACGCTTTTCAAGTTCTTTTACCAGACCTGCTTCCGAGTAGCGTCCGGGTGGTTCTGTAAATTTTGCCTGGTCCGCAATCTCAAGGAGGGTGAGCATTTCATCGACGGCGACCTTAGGAAGTTCTACATCTTCACCGCGGGCGTTTGGGTCCGCAGCGAGCCATCCGGGAATGATGACGCGCGAGCCCGTAATAGAAAAGTTTGGGATAGCGCCTTCTTTTACATTTGCCAAAATAGTAGTGCGGGCAAGTTTTGCGTCAGTCATCTGTGACGCGATCGTGCGTGCCCAAATGAGTTCGTACAGTTTCTTCTCTTCAGGATTGACACCCATAGAGTGTTTGGAAATATTTGTCGGACGGATTGCTTCATGCGCTTCCTGCGCATTCTTACTTTTTGTTGTAAAGGTACGTGGGGATACCGCATCCTTGCCGTAGCGTTTCGTAATTTCTCCATAAATAGTACCAAGTGCGTCCTTGGAGAGGGTCGTGCTGTCGGTACGCATATAAGTAATGAGACCGCGCTCATAGAGCTTTTGTGCGATACCCATTGTACGTGATGGTGCAAATCCAAAACGCGAACTTGCCGCTTGTTGGAGTGTCGAAGTAATGAACGGAGCCTTTGGTGCGCGGCTCACCTCGCTCTCTTTTACATCGCGTATATACCACGGACTGTTTCTCCCAACGTTGAGAATATTTTTAACCACTGATTCTTCGCGCGGTTCTTCTACGCACGACATTTCAAGTTCGTTTCCGTCTCGTGTTTTAAAACGTGCGGTGAGCGTCCAGTATGCTTCAGGGACAAACGCGCGAATTTCGCGCTCGCGTTCCATGATGATACGAAGAGCGGGAGATTGAACACGTCCTGCGGACAAACCATAACGTACCTTTTTCCAAATAAGGCCAGAGAGATCGTACCCTACGAGACGGTCAAGTACGCGACGTGCTTCTTGTGCTTTGACCAGATTGTCGTCAATTACGCGCGGATGCTTGAGTGCTTCCTCGACTGCGTTTTTGGTGATTTCATGAAAGACGATACGCTGTGGTTTTTTAAGTCCACACGTTTCAGCAATGTGCCATGAAATTGCCTCACCTTCACGGTCGGGGTCTGTTGCAAGGAGGACTTCATCTGCTTTTTTCGCAAGAGATTCTATTTCATGTACCACTTCTGCTTTTCCTTTAGAAATTTCATAGTGCGGAACAAACCCTGCAGGAATATCGATTGCTTTTTTATTGCTTTTAGGAAGATCGCGCACGTGTCCAACGCTCGCACGCACGACATATTCGTCGCCAAGATATTTGCCAATCGTTTTTGCTTTTGAAGGTGACTCAACAATGAGAAGTTTGTAATTTTTTGTTGCCATTTACATTAGTAGTACTACGAACAGATTTTTTTTGCAAATATATGGTGTAAATATTTTTTTATTTCTTTATTATTTATCCACACCACATTGTTGACAAAATGACCATAAAAGGGAATAATTTAAAATAGAAAAAATATATTTCCAAGGAGGGCATATGCCTACCGGCAAAGGTGGAAAAAGCGTTGTAAAAACAGAGTCGCAGAAATGCCTTATCAACCGCTATGGCGGGAATGGGGGACTACATGTTCTTTATGATTCAAGAATGAGAGAGTTTTTTAGAAAAGGGGATCAGAGTGACGAACCTTCTTATATTCGCGTACAGTCAGACGCCGAAAGTCTCGTAAAGCGTGGACGCTGGTGTCCCTCGTAGAAACCCCTCTCCCTATTATCAAGGACCTAACCATGCATATATATGTGGTTAGGTCCTTCTTGTTATAGGGAAAGAACGTGGGGTGTCGTATACTATATATGAAATGCATCGAACAAAGATTATATTTTTCTCAGTAATTACCCTCCTTGTTTTTTTCTTGTGGCTGTTTTCTGATTTTTTTGAGGTAATTAGTAAAGCGCTTGTTTTTAGTAAAGCGTCTATAGAGCTTCATCCTGTTGCAAGTATTTATATATTTCTTGCACTTTCGATTTTATCTGCGGTTTCAATTTTTTTTACCAGTATTATCACCATACCATTGGCTGTATTTGCATGGGGGGAAATAGCTACTATTGCTTTACTGATGGCAGGATGGTTTATCGGGGCGATGATTTTGTATGGATTGGGAAGATTTTTAGGAAGACAGATTATTGAATACTTTATATCTGCAGCAAAGATTAATAAATATGGAAGTTTAATCACGCGAGAAATGAAAATGCTTGATATTGTTTTGATCAAACTTGCACTTCCGTCGGAGGCCCCTAGTTTTTTCCTTGGTATTGTTCGGTATCCTTTTCTAAAATATATGGTAGTGGTTTTTATCTCTGAATTGCCATTTGCAATCTGGGCGGTGTATCTCAGTAGTACGTTTATAGAAGATAATCGCTTGCTTTTTATTGTGATGCTTGTGGTTGGATTTATTTTGATTGGGATTGCAGCACAAAAATACAGAAAGAGACATACGCACACATAGCACATCTTTTGAAGATTAAGAACGTTTTTCTATTTTCCCCATACGTTCTTCGATGATATTTTTGATTTCTAGAATCGTAAGAGTGGAAAGGGTGCGCGCAGGGGGAAGGGTTGATAACGCCATAATGTCTTCACGAGCGCGTGGTTCGTTGAGGAGGAGAAGAATCACTTGTTCGTCGGGCGAAAAAAGTTCAAGGTCGAGTTGTTTTTGTTCTGTGGTAAATGTGACAGGTGCCACAAGACCAAGTTCTTCAAGAAGTTCCACGGCGCTCGTTATAGGCGTCGCTCCTTGCTTGATAAGTTTGTTCGTTCCTTTTGAGGGTGCAGAAAAAATGGAACCGGGGACCGCAAAAACATTTCTGTTGTAATCAAGGGCGAGACGCGCCGTGATGAGCGTGCCGGATTTTTCCTCAGCTTCAATGACGAGCGTACCCGCAGAAATTCCCGCCATAATACGATTACGTTGAGGAAAGGTCCATGGCGCCGCGTGCAGATCGTCAGGGTATTCAGAAAGGAGCGCGCCACCATTTTCTAGAATTTCGTGCGCAAGGCCAAGGTTGGTGCGTGGGTAGAGGACGCTATTAGAAAGTCCCGAGCCTGGAATAGCGACCGTAGGAAGACCTGTTGCAAGAGCAGTTTGATGCGCGATGCCATCAATACCGAGCGCAAGTCCTGACACGATACAGATGGGGTAACCAGCAAGTCCTTCGATGATGCGCTCGGCAACTTCTCGTCCATAGGAAGTGTATTTGCGTGAGCCAACAACAGCGAGGTAGTAAAATTGTGCAGGGTCGGGGAGTGTGCCACGAAGATAGAGTTCAGAGGGAGGGCAGGGGATTTCAAGAAGCGAGGAAGGGAATTCGTCAGCGGATAACTTTCGAGTTTCTTTATTGCGCGCAAAAGACATGGAAATATCATACCATAGTTTGTTATGAGGATTTTATTAATTATCTTCAATATGAGCAAAATCTGAACCATTACAGTGTATTGACAAAAACAGTAAAAAGAGCTATGCTTTATATAGATGGTATTTCTGAGCTTGCTCAAAAAAACAACTTGGGGAGAAAAAAATGAAAGAAATCATAGGTCTTCATCAAGCACTTATGTCAAATCTTGAAAAGGTGGATGGTTTCTTTTTTGAGGATGATGCCAAAATTCTTCTTGTTGATGTAGAGGCTTTTGTCGCCAACAAGAAGGAAGTGGTGGCAACTATCGAGAGTGGTATACCGGTGATTTTTTTCTGGTTTGACACACCGGAGAGGTTTGCCACCTCTGGTATGTCCGCGGCCCCGTATTCGCACTTGAGGAATACGGGGTACATACAATTGCCCTCCAACACAGTTGCAGATCTTGTTGGTCACTACGACAGGATCGTAGGAAGCAAGAACACAGAGAACAAGGCACTGACACTTCTCTCTATAGTGAGTGCCAAAAGGTACCTTACAAATATTTTTCTCCACGACCTCCATCCTGGTAAAAAGGACTACAAGGCAACTCTTCAGAAGGTGAATAAAGATCTTGGTATCACGGGGACACGCAAGCAGGTCCGCGAGAAACTTGAGGTTCTGCACTCTCGCGAGCTCAGATCCAAGGCTGTCGCAGAACTTGCGAAGGGAGAGATACTCCCCGGAGTCTTCTGTGGTATTGAAGGGACGCTCTTTATTAAGGGGGAAATAAACCCCGCTATCCTTGAGAAGCTCAACGAGTGTAGCAAGGACAGAGCGGTAACGCTTTGGACCGGCGGAAATGTTGATAATCCGCGCACACGTCTTGCTTATAATAGGATTTACTATCCCTTGGTGAGTAAATATGACTTTTACGACTGCAAGGTCGAAACAGTCATCGATGACTTGACTCCCGAGGAGTTTTTTAAAGAGTACAGGATTGTCGCGAGCGAGTACATTCAGGTTAAATAAAAATAAATTAAAAATGGAGGTGATATAAGCCCACGATTTAAAAAGTCGTGGGTGTTTTTTTGCGCAGCGTGCGGACGTCTGGTATACTGTCTTTTATGTTAGATATCAAATTCATTCGCGAAAATAAAGAACTCGTGGCGGCAGGAGCACTGAAAAAGCACATCAATTTTAATGTTGACGAGCTACTTTCTGCAGATGACGTTCGTCGCGCACTCCTTGCCGAGGTTGAGGTCATGAGGAGCAAGCAGAATGAAACAGCAAATCTCGTTCCTCGTGCCGCAAGTAATGAAGAGCGCGCGCGCCTTATTTCTGAATCAAAAGAACTCAAAGATGTTCTTCAAAAAAAAGAAGAAGAACTTACTGAGGCTATTAAAAAGTGGCAGGCACTCATGGTGCAGGTGCCCAATATTCCTGATATGTCGGTCCCCGAGGGTGCGAGCGACGCTGATAATGCTGAGGCACGTACGTGGGGAGAAGCTCCAAAATTTTCATTTACCCCAAAGAGTCATATTGATCTTATGCAAAATCTCAAGATGCTCGACCTCGAGCGCGGAACTAAGGTTGCAGGTTTCCGTGGGTATTTCCTGATGAACGATGGTGCGCTTTTGCAATTTGCGCTTTGGAATTTTGTGCAGGATTTCTTTGCACAGAAGGGTGGTTTCGTGCCGATGATCGTGCCGTCACTTATTCGCCGTGAACCATTTATCGGCACGGGATACTTGCCTCAGAGTGAGGAAGACCTCTATAAGACGCAAGATGGTGAGTATCTCTCTGGTACCGCCGAGGTTGCTACGATGGGCTTTTATATGGATGAGACTATTGAGAAGAAAGATTTGCCCATCAAGATGCTTTCGTTTTCTCCCGCATTTCGTCGTGAGGCAGGAAGTCACGGGCGTGATACGAAGGGTATTATGCGTGTGCATGAATTTTACAAACTTGAACAGGTGGTATTATGTGAAGCATCACACGAGGAGTCGGTGAAATATCATGAGGAGTTGACGCAAAACACCGAGGAGTTGATGCAAGCACTCGGTCTTCCGTATCGTGTCGTCGTGAACTGTGGTGGCGACCTTGGTCTTGGGCAAGTGAAAAAATATGATATTGAGGCATGGATACCTTCTGAGAATACGTATCGCGAAACACACTCATCGTCATATTTCCATGATTTTCAAACGCGACGTCTCAATATTCGTTATCGTGACGACGATGGCAAGATGCGATTTGCACATTCGCTCAATAATACGGCGCTTTCAGGACGCCCGCTTATTGCGCTTATTGAAAACTATCAGAATGAAGACGGGTCAATCAGGGTACCTGAGGTGTTAAAGAAGTATATCGGAAAAGACGTTCTTAAATAACTTTATTATATTTTTTATTTGTTGCTAGAAAATGCTACACATTCTCTACAAAATTTTAGCAGCGGTAATTCTCGTGGTTTTGTTTGCTGTGGCGCTCGGTGGGGCATCACAACATAGTAAATGGAGTATTACAACTATTAAGGTTTCGGGAGTTCAAGTGGTCTCTGAAGATGAGGTACGGTTACTCACTAGTACTCTGCTCGAAGGGAATTACTATTTTCTTTATGCGCGCGACAATAGCTTCATCTTTCCTCGTAATGGAATAGAAACAGAGATTTTAGAAACATTTCCACGCATTAAAAGTGTGAGCATTCGCCGTGAAGGTGCACATACGATAGTGATTGATGTTGCTGAGAGAAAACCGTTTATGTTGTGGTGTGGAGAAACATTTGAAGGAGAAATGCCGACGCTTGCGGAATGTTGGTTTATTGATGATCAAGGTTTTGTTTTTTCTCACGCACCAATTTTTTCAGAAGGGGTCTATCGTGAGGTATATGCACCACTTGCATATCGAAATGAAGGCACCCCTCTTCACGCGGTAGTACCTCCCGAACGTTTCTTGTTTGCATATTCGCTTGTAGATGGTATTGAACGTGGAGTTGGTGATATTGCGCGTATTTTTATCAAGCCAGAAGGGCAGTACGGCGTTGTGGTACGTTCGAGCACACTATATCCTGAACTCGTTGACGCTGAGCTCTATTTCAAAGATGGGCAGGGGGCAGAACGCCTCATGTACAATATTCTCTCAGCGCTTCCGGTACAGTTTCCTCCCGATACTTTTTCTGAAAAAAAACTTCAGTATGTCGACCTTCGTTTTGGCAATAAAGTATTTTTTGGGTTTGAGGAAAACGAATAATACCTATTGTTTTAGGTACATATATTTAGTGTCTATTTCTTAAATCGTTGGTATGAGTAATTTTCATCTCTTTTCTGAAATATGGACACGGCGTGTCCATATTTGATATGATAGTTGGTATGGAGTTCTATCATCTTATTAATCGTGGGGTAGATAAAAAAATTACGTTCCTTGAAGATTCTGATTATGTTAGGTTTATACACGACCTCTATGTTTTTAATAATGTAAATAACGTAGGTCCCAATCACCGTTTTCGTGAATTTCAATCTCAGTATGTACGCAGACCACTCGTTGAAATTCATGCATTCTGCTTGATGCCGAATCATTACCACCTCCTCGTTTCAGAACTGGAAGATAATGGCATTTCTTTATTTATGAGAAAGATTAATATGGGGTATGCAAAATATTTCAATGAGAAATATAGTCGTTCTGGTGTCTTGTGGCAGGGCACCTTCAAGCGAATTCATATTGAGCGTGATGCGCATTTTCTTTATGTTCCGTATTATATTCATCTTAACCCTCTTGATCTCACACATTCGGAATGGAGGACTGGAAACATTTTGGATATGACATCAGTGATGGAAAATCTAAAAAAATATAGATGGAGTAGTCTTTTGGATTATTTAGGACAGAAAAATTTCCCATCTATTATAAATAAAGAAATATTGTCAGAAAATCTTGGTACTGCAAAAAACCAAGAGAAAACTATTCAGCAGATCATTTCAATTAGCGATTTAGCGCAGGGTTCATCATCAATAGAGTAAAATATGGACACGCCGTGTCCATATTTTGACGAAATACACCGCTTACGTATTACTCACATTTGGTACTCGGGCAGGTATCTGCTAGAATGCGGGCAAATATATTATGACTGAACAAGGCATTCATATTGCGCTTGCGTCGGAACACTTAGGGTCGTTTTTTGGTATTCCTATTACTAATACGGTCGTGATGAGCTTTGCGGTCATTTTGCTCATTGGTTGTATTGTCTTTTTAGTACGTCGCTCACTCTCAATGGTCCCCGGTCGTGCACAGGTCGTCTTTGAAATGCTATTTACGGGCGTTTTGGACTATATGACGGAGACACTCGAAGATGAGAAACTTGCACGAAAGCTTTTTCCTATCCTCCTCACGATTTTTCTCTTTGTGCTCATTGCAAATCTTGTTGAATTTGTGCCGGGAATTGGAAGTATCGGCCTATTTCACGGTAATGGCGAGGCGACACCTATTTTGCGTTCAATGAATACTGACCTCAATATGACGCTTGCCCTTGCGTTCGTTGCGGTCTTTACGGTTGAGGTATTTGGTATTATGGCACTCGGTACCTTGAGGTATGGTAAGAAATTTGTTAACCTTAGCTCGGCAATGGGGTTTTTCGTGGGGATTATAGAGATATTTTCCGAGGTGGCACGTTTAGTATCCTTTTCGTTCCGTCTTTTTGGAAATATTTTTGCGGGAGAGGTTATAATTTTGGTTATCCAACATTTTGTGCCGATGGTTCTTCCTGTCCCACTGATGGCCTTTGAGATCTTTGTAGGTTTTGTGCAAGCTGCAATCTTTGCGCTCCTCACGCTCTTTTTTGTAAAAATTGCGGTGGCGGAAGCACATTGAGATTAGTATTAGTAGATAATTAATATAAAATATTATGGATATCGAATCAGTAAAAATCATTGGTATGGCACTCGTTGTAGGTATTGGGGTCTCCGCACCAGCGCTTGGTATTGGACGCATCGCATCGTCGGCACTCGAGGCAATCGGGCGCAATCCTGACGCTTCTGGAAAGATTCAGGGTTCAATGATCATCGGTATTGCCTTTACCGAGGCGCTTGCAATCTTTGCACTCGTGGTTGGATTTATCATAAAGTTCGCTTAGTGTTTACTACGAGTAATACTCTTTCGTAGCGAACCAACGTATTCTTATGGAACAAATCATTTCCGTTTTTGGTATCGACTGGAAACTTATCCTGATTCAGGCGGTAAATTTTGGCTTGCTGTTATTTGTGCTTCATCGTTTTTTGTACAAGCCGATATTGGCAGTCGTTGACGCGCGCCGAGAGAAAATAGAACGCTCTATCAAGAATGCACTTCGTGCAGAGGAGGATCTAGGGAAAGCCGAGGCAGAAAGAATTCATATTCTTCACGAGGCACGTCTTAAAGGAGACGAGCTTATTGAGGGAGCAAAAAAGAGCGCACTCGGTGAAGAGCACGTCATTATAAAAGATGCGCATCGCAGAGCGGAGTATCTACTTCGCGATGCAGAGCGTCGTATAGAGCGTGAGCGAGAAGAAATGGTTGAAAAGACAGAGCGTGACGTTGCGCGCATGGCAGTCCTTGCGGCGGAAAAGATTTTACGAACATCATAAAAATATGAAAGCAGTATGGTACGCCGAAGCGCTTCATCGCGCACTCAAAGGGAAAAACGAATCTGATGCAGGGCGTATTATTGCACGGTTTTCAGATGTGGTGAGCACACGCGGGCATTCGGGGCTATTGACGCGTATCGTACAAGAGTTTCAAACTATTTCTCGTCGTACCTATGCACATCAAAAAGTACTCGTCGTAACAGCACACGAAAAGGGTCGCGCGCGCGGAGCGTTCGCCTATGAACATTATCAAAAAGAGGGAACGATTTCCCCCGACGCGGTTCCCGAAGAAATCATAGACGAGTCTATCGTTGGAGGGTATCAGCTTCGCGGCAAACACATGCTCGTGGATCAGAGCTACAAAAGATTGCTGGCTGACCTTTATAAAAATATTACGCGCAAACATTAATATCGTATCATTCGTACACACATCATTATTATGAACACCATTCTTATTGAAAAAATCAGAAAAGAAATTGAGAACCTCGCGCCACGTACGGGTGTTGAACATATTGGTACGGTGGTCAAAGCTGGTGATGGCATCGCCGAAGTAGAAGGTCTTGCTAACGTAATGATGGCAGAAATGGTGACGTTTGAAGACGAGCATGGTAAACCGCTTGCGGAATCACTCGACCAGGAACCTGTCGTGGGCTTTGTACTTAATCTCGAGGAAGAGTTTGTAAAAATAGTTATTCTTTCTGGTGCAGAGCGTATTCGTGAAGGAATGATTGCGAAAGGCACAGGGAAAACACTCTCTATTCCTATTTCGAGCGAGTGTGTCGGTAGGGTGGTAAATGCACTCGGTGAACCTATCGACGGCAAGGGATCATTCAAAGAAGAAGATCGTCTCCCTATCGAACGCACCGCATTTGGCGTGATGGATCGCGCGGGCGTTGATACACCTCTCCATACGGGAATTAAAGCTATTGATTCGATGATTCCTATCGGACGTGGACAACGCGAACTCATCATTGGTGACCGTAGTACGGGCAAGACATCGATTGCGCTCGATACAATTTTGAACCAACTGAATGAACCTGAGGAAACGCGCCCTATTTGTATTTATGTTGCTATCGGACAAAAAGAATCAAAAATTGCGCGTATCGTAGGCGACCTTGCCGAGCGCGGTGCACTTGCCTATACCATTGTTGTCGTGGCGGGAAGTTCTGAAACAGCGGCGCTTCAGTATCTTGCGCCATTTACCGGTGCAACGATCGGAGAGTTCTTTATGCTCAAAGGTAAAGATGCGCTTGTGGTGTACGACGACCTTTCCAAACACGCTGTCGCGTATCGCCAGATGTCACTTCTCCTTCGTCGTCCACCAGGTCGCGAGGCATATCCAGGAGATATTTTTTACCTTCATTCACGCCTTTTGGAGCGTTCGGCAAAACTTTCAAACAGGCTCGGTGGTGGTTCCTTGACTGCGCTCCCTATTATTGAAACTCAGCAAGGGGATGTGTCTGCGTACATTCCTACGAACGTGATTTCGATTACCGATGGACAAATATATCTTGATACAGATCTTTTTAATAAAGGAATGCGTCCAGCGATCAATGTCGGATTGTCAGTGTCACGCGTGGGATCGGCAGCGCAAACGAAAGCGATGAAAAAAGTAGCGGGGAAGATTCGCCTCGAACTTGCGCAGTTTCGCGAGCTCGAGGCATTTATGCAATTTGCGAGTGACCTTGATCCCGAAACAAAGATGCGCATCGAGAAAGGGCGTCGCCTCTCGGAGCTTTTGAAACAACCCAATGGGAAACCGCAGGCATTTGAAAAAGAAGTCCTCGCTATTTACGCGGGTATTTCAGGGTTCATCGACAGTGTTAATGTAGAAGACATGAATCTTTTTGAAGAAAAACTTATTACCTATGTCGAGCGTCATGCGGATGAAATTTTCAAGACGATCAAACGTGAGCGTGCAGTTTCTGATGCTACCGAAGAAAAAATCAAAGAGATGTTTACCGCGTTCAAGGAAACGCATCGCGAACTGTTTCTTAATTAGCACTACTGTATGGCAAACCTTCGTATCATAAAAAGCAAAATACGCTCCGTGGGAAAGACGCACCAAGTTACCAAAGCTATGGAAGCGGTGTCGGGAGTAAAAATGCGTACGTCGCAAATGATGGCACTCTCTGCTCGTCCATATGCGCGTGCGGCACTCCGTGTGCTTGCGCGTATTTCAAATTCACTTGATATTTCATCTCATCCGCTGGTTCTTAAACGTGAAGTTTCAAAAGTTCTTTTGGTGGTCATTACGAGCGACAAAGGGCTTGCGGGAGGATTAAACAGCGGAGTAACAAAACGCGCACTCTCGGCACTAAGAGAGCGCGGTATCCCGATAGAGCGTACGGGTATTATTGCGCTTGGTCGCAAGGGTGAGGAATTTTTTGCACGACGCGGATATATTATCGAGGACCGCATTACGACGGCAAAAAACGAGAGCACGATTAACGATTTTCAAAGCGTGGTGTCCTTGGTCACTGATCTTTTCGAACATGGCGAGTATGATGAATGCCTTCTTGTGTACACCAATTTTCATTCAACGTTCGAACAGGAGCCCGTTGTGCGCACCCTCCTGCCTCTTTCAGTAGAGAGTGTGCGTGAAATGATCGAAGGCATCACGCCAGAGCGAGGAAAGTTCGCTGAAACCAAGGAGCCACGCGCGGAGTCCGAGCGTTCACTGGATTATCTCTTTGAGCCGTCCGCGTCAGCGATATTTGAAACACTCATTTACCGTCTGGTGGGTATCGAGATTTACCACGCTTTTCTCGAGAGCAAGGCATCTGAACATTCTGCGCGAATGGTTGCCATGCGTAATGCGTCAGACAAGGCGCGCGAAGTTTCGTTCTTACTCACGCGTGAATACAACAAAGCGCGTCAGTCGGCGATCACCCGTGAGATGAGTGAAATTATCGGCGGTATGGAATCGATGAAATAGGATACGTTTACTTTACGAACAATATTAATAACAACATTATGAAGACCTTAGGAACAATAAAGCAGATCGTCGGACCAGTCGTGGATGTCTATTTCGAAAAAGATATTCCTGAAATAGCGCACGCACTCACGGTGTCGTGGACAAGGGAGGATGGCGAAAAGAAAAAGCTTACGCTTGAGGTCGCACAACACCTTGGACTTGGGCGTGTGCGCACGATTGCACTTGATTCTACTGACGGGCTTCGTCGTGATATGGAAGTTAAAAATACAGGTGCGCCGATCTCTGTGCCCGTAGGTGAACACGTGCTCGGGCGATTGTTTAATGTACTTGGTGAACCTATGGACGGTGGCGTCAAACTACCAGAACGTATTGAGAAACTTCCGATTCACCGTACACCACCTCCGTTCAAAGAACAAAGAACTAAAACAGAAATTTTTGAAACGGGCATCAAAGCCATCGACCTTATGACGCCATTTATCAAAGGTGGTAAGGTTGGTCTCTTTGGTGGTGCAGGGGTGGGGAAGACGGTGCTCATCCAAGAACTCATTCGTAATGTAGCGACCGAGCACGGCGGATACTCGGTATTCGCAGGTATTGGCGAGCGCGTGCGCGAGGGCAATGATTTATATAATGAAATGAAAGAGTCTGGCGTGCTCGCAAAAACAGCACTTGTGTTTGGCCAAATGAATGAAGTCCCCGGCGCACGTGCACGCGTAGGACTCACGGGGCTTACTATGGCGGAACATTTCCGTGACGGTGGTGGCAAGGACACGCTCCTTTTTATGGATAATATTTTCCGTTTCATTCAGGCAGGCGCAGAAGTGTCCGCGCTCCTCGGACGTGTACCATCAGCCGTAGGGTACCAACCGACTCTTGCCGAGGAAATGGGCAAGCTTCAAGAGCGCATCACTTCAACGACAAAAGGTTCCATTACCTCGGTACAAGCTGTGTACGTTCCTGCAGACGACCTTACTGACCCAGCGCCCGCAACAACCTTCTCTCATCTCGATTCAACCGTGGTACTTTCTCGCCAACTTGCATCCCTCGGTATTTATCCTGCGATCGACCCTCTCGACTCTACGTCGGGCGCGCTTGATCCACAGGTAGTGGGCGAGCGTCATTACAAGGTGGCAATGGAAACGAGAAAAGTGCTCCAGCGCTACAAAGACCTTCAGGATATCATCGCGATTCTCGGTATCGAAGAACTTTCAGAAGATGACAAACTTGCCGTCAATCGCGCGCGCAAGATTCAGCGCTTCCTCTCACAACCATTTTTTGTCGGTGAAGTATTTACGGGAACTCCAGGGAAATATGTAAAACTCGAGGATACTATTCTAGGGTTTGAGCGTATTCTCGAAGGGAAGCTTGACGACGTGAACGAATCCGCGTTTTATATGAAGGGGACCATTGATGAAGTTATTGCATCGGGTGGTAATAACTAGTGTACATAAAAAATATTATGTTTAACCTTATCGTAGCGCAAGTAGATAAAACATATTTTGATGGCATGGCGACATCGCTCACGTGTCCGTGTGTGTCGGGCGAGGTAACTATTCTCGCACATCATGCACCGCTCGTTGCCGTGCTCAAAAAAGGCGTGCTTCGTATTCGTGACGAAGAGGGAACAGAGATCACTGTGCCTATTGAAAGTGGTGTGTTGGAAGTAGGGTTAAATCAAGCAACAGTTTTGTTATAATGGTACACAATATGAATATGAAAAATAGCACAACCTCTCCACAGAACGAGGGCGGACCGTTTATGGGATTTTGGGAAAAGCTTCCAAAACCTTTTTTTGTGCTGGCGCCAATGGCAGAGGTGACAGATTCTGCATTTCGACAAATGATTGCAAAGTACAGTCGTCATGGGGAAGTTGGTGGTGGTCCCGATGTCTTTTGGACGGAGTTTGTATCGTGTGATGGTTTGATGAGTCCAGGGCGCGAAGTACTAAAGCGCGACCTTGCATACACCAAACAAGAACATCCTATTGTGGCGCAAATTTTTGGCGGAAACCCGGACACTTTTTTAAAAACAGCAGAGCTCCTCGCAGGGCTTGGTTTTGACGGTATTGATATCAATATGGGGTGTCCCGATCGAAGTATTGAGAAACAAGGTGCTGGCGCGTCGCTCCTTAAAGACCCCAAGCGTGCGCAGGAAATTATCCGTGCGACGATGGCAGGTGCTCCGAATTTACCCGTTTCTGTTAAAACACGCGTGGGATACAACAAAGAAGATCTCGAACCGTGGATCGGTGCCATTCTCGAGACCAAGCCGGCAGTTATTACCGTACATGCACGCACACGCAAAGAACTCTCACTCGTGCCCGCGCGGTGGGAGTTTGTGAAGCGTGCCGTAGATCTCGCAAAAGGGACAGGCACACTCATTATTGGCAATGGTGATGTGCAGAGTATTGCCGATGCGGAGGAGAAAGTACGTGCAACGGGTGCCGATGGCGCGATGCTTGGTCGTGCGGTGTTTGGTAATCCGTGGCTCTTTGATCGCACGCGCAGTAATGCAGAAATCTCTCTTGAAGAAAAATTTGAGGTGATGATTGAGCATACGCATCTTTTTGAAAAATTGCTCGGTGATATAAAAAGTTTTGCGATAATGAAAAAGCACTACAAGGCATACGTGCATGGGTTCGATGGCGCAAAGGAAATTCGCATCAAGCTTATGGACGCGCCCAATGCTACCGAAGTAGAACGCATTGCGCGCGCATTTTTGAGTGCGCGGTAAATTTGGTATAATAGAATTAATTTTATGTCAGAAGTCACTCTCTATCGCAAATACCGTCCACAGAATTTTACTGAGGTTATCGGACAAGAAGCCGTCGTAACGGCACTCCAAGGCGCGCTTAAAAACAAAACGACCGCACACGCATATCTTTTTGCTGGTTCTCGCGGTACAGGCAAGACCTCTATCGCGCGTATCTTTGCGCGCGCGCTCGGCGCTTCGGATAATGACACGTACGAGATTGATGCGGCGTCAAATCGTGGCGTCGATGATATCCGCGCGCTTCGTGATGCCGTGCATACGCTCCCGTTTGATTCAACGTGCAAGGTGTACATTGTGGACGAGGTACACATGCTCACAAAAGAGGCGTTCAATGCACTTTTGAAAACACTCGAAGAACCTCCTCGCCATGTGGTCTTCATTCTCGCGACGACCGAAGAGGAAAAACTTCCTGCGACGATCGTTTCTCGTTGCCAGACATTTCGGTTCAAGAAACCATCGCACGCAACATTACAAAAACTTGTGGAGAGTGTTGCAAAAAAAGAAGGATACACGCTCGAGCCCTCCTCTTCCGACCTCGTTGCGCTTTTGGGTGACGGGTCATTCCGCGACACGCTCGGCACCCTTCAGAAAGTGCTTTCTTCCTCGAGTGATAAAAAGATTACCCCTATTGAAGTCGAACAAACGCTTGGCGCACCGAGCGCGCACCTCGTGAACGATTTCATTCTTGCGATTACCGAGCGAGATTTCGCAAAAGGTGCGCAGGCGCTTCGTGTCGCCAGCGAGTCGGTGGGGGATATGAAAATCTTTCTCGACCTTGTTGTGCGTAAGATACGTTTCGTACTCCTCCTTCGTTTTGCGCCTGCGATGAAGGACGAGGTACGCAACAATTGTTCAGAGCAGGACCTTGTTCTGTTAGAGAAAATTGCCAAGGAAGCGGGGAAAACACTCTCGTCCAAAGAGCTCCTCATCCTTCTCAGTACCTATACCGAACTTCGCGTTTCGGCAATTCCTACGCTTCCCCTTGAACTTGCACTAATGCAAATCATCGGGCATACTACGGAAGTTCAATAAAAGCGGTATTTACCCCAGGGCAAAGCCCCGGTCAAAATGTGTTCGCTTCGCTCACACATTTACCGCCCCAGAGGGGCGTGGTATTATACCCTTGTATTAGCTCCTCGGCTCGGAAATGAGAAAGACTACTTTCTTATTTCGCTCGCTCTACGTCGCTAATAAAAAGTATTGGGAGGCAGTCCAAAAGGGGATAATGCGAGTGAATGTGTAAAATTGAATATATTGGGAGATCGTCTAATGGTAGGACAGCAGCCTTTGAAGCTGTGAATCTAGGTTCGATTCCTAGTCTCCCAGCCATCTTGAACTAGCACGAGATGCTTGGAATATGTCATCCTTAAAACACGTCGACACGCTTCGTCTTGAAAAGTTTCTCGAAATGAGGAGCGGATATGTTTGTAATTTTTCCGACAGAGCGTTTAGAGATTTTGTCATGAAAACCACAGGTATCGATGTCTATGCCGTTGGATACGAGGATGGGGGAACATCTAAGGCGAATAGACTTAGGAATTTTTGGCGAAAGGAGAATGACTTCTTAACAGCAAAACTACTCAGAGAAATAATCGAATATCAGAAAGTCCAAAAGCAAACCTTAGGGAAAGAGTTCACTGTCGCTGATGAAGTGCTGTACAAAGAGTGTCTAATAATTACTGGGAAGCTTGTGAATGAAAACCTTACTAATGCAGAGAAACCAATTGAAGAATTATCAGATGACGAACTGCAAACAATAATTCGCAGGGCGGAGAATACCAATATCTCCGATAATTTATATCAACGCGCGAACGGTGAGTGGCAAATGAGACAGTCACAGGAGATGTTGAAGGCTACAAAAAATAAGTCGCACGAGGATGATTTAAATGAGATCAAAATAGGGATGCTTGAACTCTTGAGTGACCCACAATACACAAAGAGAAAATTTTCCCTATTTAAGAAACGTTTTTACGGATTATCGGATAATGAATTGAGAAGTGTGTTGCGAAGTATTGGTGCCCTGGCTTATTTTGGGAAAGAAAATGGGGAACAATGGGGACTCCGTTCACGCAATTCAGTAAGCGGGGGTAATATAGTGCAATCTGACTCTCAGCAGAAAGAAGGCCCGCACTCAAAGCTCCCCCAGTCAATCAATATTTCTAGATCGCAAGTCCATTTTGGTAATGGTGATCTTGTGGGGCGCGAAAAGGTTATGCTTGATGCTGGGTCTACAAAGAAGAATTTTCCCTCACGATTACATTCAATTTCTGCCATAGCCACTATTCTTGCCTTTGGATTCGGTGTTTATGTTTATTTTTATCCAGAATCCACATCTATTCTTGGTGGTAACATAGATACACAGAGCGACAGCGTTCTCGCTACAAGCACTGTAAACATTTCTGATGTATTTTCAAAATACCACAGTTTAGCTACCGCACTTGAACAAAGAAATTTTTTAGAAAAATACAAAGATGCAAAAGTTATTGGGTCAGGTACATTCAAAAATATTGATAAGCCAAGCGATAATTATTTCCTCGTTTCGATCCAAGTTAATAAGGATCTCTTTAGTTGCTATTTTGAAACAGATAAGGAAATTGAGCAGAAGTTACTTTTGTTCAAAAAAGATCAGGATATAAATTTTACTGGAGTTTTTACCATGAGTGCTGTATTTGGAGGTGGTTGGAGTATTCGTGAGTGTGGCCTATAATTTGGCGGTTCAGCCACCAAATTACAAAGTGTTTTAGTCTATCATAGTCAAATGAATCTCATTAATAAATACAAAGGTCACGCGGGGGTTGAATATATTTTTGAAATTAATAGCGGTCAGGTACCTTTTCCCCATGGGTTCAATTCCCAGTCTCCCAGTTTTGGGAAAAACATATTTGGTATTTAAATCACTTCTCTAGATGTCGTCTCCTAAAATAAAATTTGATCTTATTGTCGTTGGGGGTGGCGCCTCTGGTCTAATGGCTGCTGGGCGCGCCGGAGAGCTTGGTAAACGAGTGCTCTTACTTGAGAAGAACAAGTCTCTAGGAGAGAAACTTAAGATCACTGGCGGTGGACGTTGCAACATTACAAACGCCGAATTTGACCAGCGAGTACTACTTAAAGCTTACGGCAAAGCCGAACAGTTTTTATACTCTTTGTTTTCTCAGTTTGGAGTGAAGGAGACCTTCTCTTTTTTTGAATCAAGAGGACTTCCGCTCAAGGTCGAAGACCGAAAGCGCGCATTTCCAAGTACAGAAAAATCTGAGGATGTTTTAAAGATACTTAATAAATATGCGTATGATGGCGGGGTAACTATTAAGACGGCTTCTCCTGTCACGCAAATCCACTGGGATAAGGGAGGGATTACTGGAGTATCTTCAGGTAAAGACATGTACTGTGCTAATAGCTATATTTTTGCAACCGGAGGTGTTTCTCACCCTGAGACGGGGTCAACCGGAGATGGTCTTAAATGGCTTAGGGATATGGGGCACACAGTGCTTCAGTCTAACCCGACAATCGTTCCTCTTTCAGTAAAAGAAAGCTGGAGCAAAAAGCTTACCGGAGTAGCGCTTTCACCTATGAGAATTACTTTCTTTATTGAGGGGAAGAAGGCTTTTTGTGAGACCGGGAAAATATTATTCACCCATTTTGGCCTTTCGGGTCCGCTTATATTAAACAGCGCACACAAGGTCGCTGACTTGCTCCATCGTGGGTTAGTCACCGCAACGATAGATACGTACCCTCACGCTAATCTTGGTGAACTTGAACGTGATATTATCGCAATTTTTGATAAAGATAAAAACAAATCACTTAAGAATATTGTTAAGGAATTTGTGCCGATAGGTATGAGTAAAGGGATATTACCACTCCTTGAAGAGAATTTAGATACCACAAAAAAAGTTCATTCTATAAGCAAGGATGAACGGAAGTATATTGTCCACGCACTCAAAGCGCTTCCCCTCACTATTACCGGTCTTATGGGTCTTGACAGGGCGGTGGTTGCAGATGGCGGAGTGGTGCTTGAGGAGATTGATATGAAGACGATGCGCTCAAAGAAAATTTCCAATTTATATGTAACTGGAGACTTACTACACATTAACAGGCCGTCAGGGGGTTTCTCTCTTCAGCTTTGCTGGTCTTCAGGCTATGTGGCGGGAAGTCATATTGATGAGTAAATTTCTCCCCGATTGGGACCCTTGGGGAGATAAGGTCAGGTATCTTTTCCCCATAAAACTGATATAGTAGAAAAATGTTAAAAATATACCTCGCACGACATGGGCAAAATTTGGATAATCAAAACGGTATTTTAAATGGTCATCGAGACGAGCCACTTACTGAAAAAGGAGTTATTCAAGCACACGAGATTGCGAATAAAATTAATGAGGCTAATTTAATTTTCGATGCTGTCTATAGCTCGCCTCTTTCTCGTGCATACCAGACTGCAAAAATAATATCTGGAACAATCAACGCATCAGTTTTACAAAAAGAAGAACTACTTATTGAGCGTGATTTCGGTGTAATGACAGGAAAGAAAGTTTCTGAAATTGAAATCATGTGTGCTCCAAATATTATAAAAACAGATCATACTACGTATTTCCTAAATCCCGATGGCGCTGAAACTTTTCCTGATCTCTTGAAAAGGGCAGAATTACTTCTAGAAAAAATAAATAATAAACACGCCTCGGGGAATGTATTGCTTGTGTGTCATGGGGATATTGGGAAAATGATCTACTCAAAATACTATAATTTGAAATGGGAGACCGTACTCACACAGTTTCATTTTGGTAATTGCGACTTGCTTCTTTTATCAGAGGATTCTCCGGCGGAAGAATCTCATGTATTTAACTTGAATTAGCACGATCATTGATCAAAGAGGTTTCAATGTCGCTTAAAACTTTATTAACTCTGGTCAGGTCATATAAATGTTTTGTTTCTGCTGTGACGAAGTATCAGCGGTGTTTACGAGTAGTCGATAGGTGTCCTTGTGTTATAATTTAATTATTATTTACTCCTATCTATTTATGAAAGAATTTAAGCAATTTTTACTACGAGGGAACGTGGTTGATCTGGCAGTCGGTGTTGTCGTGGGTGCTGCGTTTGGATCAATTGTTACCGCCTTGGTGACTGATTTTCTTACTCCGTTTATCGCAGCCATTGCTAAAGTCCCCGATTTTAGTGGACTCTCGTTTACCCTAAACGGTAGTCAGTTTAAGTATGGTCATTTCATTAATGCCATCATATCGTTTGTTTTTATTGCGGGAGCCGTGTTCTTTTTTGTGGTAAAGCCAATGAATATGCTTATTTCAAAATCTCGCAAAGGGCCGCCAGCAGATCCAACCACAAAGAAATGTAAGGAATGTTTAAGTGAAATACCTCTCGAAGCGAAGCGTTGTGCTTATTGCACGCAGATTGTTGGGTAATATTCTCTAAAATTATTTGTGAAAGTGCCTTAGGTACTCGTTTTTTCATAATAAAAAATCAGTACCTAATAGGCACTGATTTTTTTTATCTATTTACCAACATTACATCATTGACGAATGGTTACTGATTCGTACGAAACGATGCAGGTAACGATACACTTACATTGTTTGAGGAATCAAGCACCACAATCAAGTAGTAGTATGTTGTATTTGGTGAAAGGCCAGTAATATTTACTGCCTGTGCTGATCTCTCAACTCCATCATATTGAGCCAAAATACCGCTTACTGTTGGTTCACCTGAGAATACTCCGTTTACATCGAATATGTTACTTACACGAATAGGGGAAGTGTCATAGTAGACTTTACCACGTGCCCCTTCGCTGGTCATCCAGCCTACTGAAGCGCTGGTACTTCCTGTACTAACATTAATGCTTGAAATAAGAGGAGCGCTCTCGTCCCTTCCTATTAATTGTGCATTAATGGATGCCATTGTTCGTGGCCCTACACGACCATAGCCAGTAGATACAGGTGTTCCCTGAGAGACAATTCCATGTGCTGTCTGGTATCTTCGCACTGCTGCTTGGGTAAGCGGACCAAAATATCCTGTAACAAGACGTTCTGGGTAGATGACGGGGGTAGTTGAAAAGTACGTTTGAAGTTCAGTAACGTCTTCACCGCGATCACCAAAATCCAATTGGTTAGTTATTGCTGCATATGCACTTTGAATCCCGAAAAACGAGAAAGCAAGCATCGCGATGATTGCCCCACCTGTGAGGATGTCAGCGCGCTGCATGTTTCTTTGTAGTTTTAATGTTCTCATATAATTTTTTTAGATTAAATTGGTTGATAATTAAAAATTTAATAACGTGCTTTACATGATCGACCTTTTATTGTTCGTGTAATCTCTCACCATGAAGCCGTCCTGAGCAATAATTCATTACAGTGGCAATTCTGAGTCTCTTTTTTCCTGCAGTTTTTAAGCTTTTTTGAGCTCACCCACTTCTTTTTCTAGTTTTTTGATATAGATTTCCAGTTTTTTCATACGCTCTTTTGTTGTTACTTCAAATTGCTTGGTATGGCGGGCAAGCATTTTCGCAACGTCCACCATTTCGGTAATATCTTCTATCACAAGAAGTATGACAGGTGGTAAGGTGACACCCTCTTTCATGTAGATTTTACGCGCATTCAAGATCATTGTCCGGTGCCCAATTAAGGGAAATTCGCGCGTAACTTCAAACCCTTTGAAAAAAGTGTTATGAGGAAGGATACTCTCGAGGTTCTTTCGAAGTAGTGGAATATTCCACTGTCCATTTCCTAGTTCAAAAATGTTTTTTTGCTCAGTATCTTTTGGTACAACCTGAAATACCTTATAAAAGGATTCGTTAGCCATCACGACACGAAAGTTTTCGTCGAGAACTAAAATCGGTTCGTTTTTGACATCAACGGTAGTCTTGGTATATGTCCAACTCTTTTCCCAAAAAAAATCAACGAAATTCTTATCGGTTGTGGAGGATGTTTGTTCTATGATTTTCTTAGCATTTTTCATATGTCTTGAATGCCGAGGGGAACGCAGTCTCATTACAAGTGCTTGACATGAAGTAGAGGGTTTACTATGCTTATATTATTAGCGTTTCGTCACTGACGACGTATTTCTGTAATATTCCTGTAACACTGCAGGTTTCAACGAGAGTAGTATTTACTCTATATATAAGGACATCTCTTGTCATGAAAAGTTCTGTGTAATGTGTATGTAATGGGAGGGGCGTTTGTGGTCGATCCAACATGCATGTTTTTATATTTTTTATATATGATGACCTCTAAGCAAAAAATTAAGAAGGAAGAAGTATTGACGGTGGCGTATCATAACAATGAAAAACGCATGACTTCTTATGCATTCTTTAAAACACATGACTCTGCAAAGAGTCAGGATCTGGTTCAGGATGCTTTTTTGAAAACGTGGGCGTATCTTGTTAAGGGCGGAAAGATTAATTTAATGAAGCCGTTTTTATACCATGTTTTGAATCAAGGAATTATTGACGAGTATCGTAAGCATAAAACAACCTCTCTCGATAGTCTTCTTGAAAAAGGGTACGAGCCAAGTTTTGATAATTCTGAACGAATTTCTAATGTGTTTGATGGTAAGGCAATTTTACTCTTAATAAAAAATCTCCCCGTAAAGTATGGAAACGTGGTGCGCATGAGGTATGTTCAAGATCTCTCGCTTAAAGAAATATCGCTTATTACCGGGCAAACAAGGAACGCTGTTGCGGTGCAGGTATGTCGAGGTCTCGCCATACTTAAGAAATTATGTACTAGAAATAATGTGCCCATGATCAAAAAATCGAAAGAATAACGACGGAAGATACATAGGTGATTTCTGAAATAAATTTCGACTCTCTTGCGCAGAAGGGTACTTGCCAGGAGTTTTTTGAGGTGGTAGTGTTATTCTTAGAATACAAATTAGGTATGAAGGAGGTGTTGGTATGAGTCTACGGCCACTGGAGTTAAACCTCAATAGGAAAACACTCGACGAAGTAGTACAAATCCTCAAGAAACACGGGTTTACGGTTTCAGTGCAACGAACCGATCTTTTTGATGTACGAGACAGAGTGTTATATGGAAAAAAGGAGGATGGTCCTCCCGTACACGTTGTCTCGATTCCTGAAGCTGAAGCGCCGTTCCTTACCGTCACGGTATTCACCGGTAGAAGAAAGGTACTTAAAAAAGGGGACGATCTCTACTTGTTCGATCGTCCAGCGGGTCATCCTCTGGGTCCAGGTCAGGATTGGTCGGCTCTTTATACATTAGATTATATGAGATAGATGTTTGACAAAATAAGTATCATATGATATAATGTATGTAGATTCAGGTTTTATTATCTGAATTCAGATCTTTATACAGAAAGGAGGTGATTGGTATGTCAGAGAAGTTTAAGGAAGAGGGTGTCGTTACGTTGGCGTGTGGCGACGAGACGTGTTGCCCCACCGTCGACTTCACGAACCCCGAGAAAGTCGTCCTCAAGGATGACTTCGGCGGAATGGTTCAGCTCACGCGCAAGCAATGGAGCGACCTGAAGGATGGATTCATTTCGAAGAAGGGCTAACGCTACCGGCCCGAGGCCATGTTTTGTTCGCAAAATAAACCTCAATGTAGCACCCCTGGTCACGCAAGTGGCTGGGGGTTATTTTTTTAATATATAATGAGGGTATGCGCAGTCACACCATACCCTCAAAAGTTATTTTTCATATCGACGGAGATGCGTTTTTTGTAGGTGTAGAAATGGCAAAAGACCCATCCCTTAAGGGTCTTCCTGTGGTGACGGGTGAAGAGCGTGGTATTGTTTCAGCATTATCGTATGAGGCAAAGGCGCTCGGTATCATACGTGGGATGCCGATTTTTAAAGTGAAGCAAGATTTTCCCCACGTGCGCATATTGCCCGGTGACTACAAGGCGTATGTGCACTATTCAGAGATGATGTTTAAAATTGTGAATAGATATGCGTATGGTGTTGAAGAGTACAGTATCGATGAATGTTTTGCAGATTTTACGGGACTCGACCGTACGCTCAAAATGAGTTATCAGGAAATTGCTCGACGCATTAAAAAAGAAATTTATGAAGAACTGGGTATTTCAGTGTCCGTAGGGCTTGCGCCAACAAAAGTTCTCGCCAAGGTTGCGTCGAATTGGGTCAAACCAAATGGATTAACAGAAATCACACTGGAGACTGTTGCTGACTTTCTTTCCTCGACGCCGATTAAAAAGGTCTGGGGAATTGGACCGAAAACTTCTGAGTTCCTCGTGCAGAGAGGTGTCTTTACGGCAAAAGATTTTTGTATGAAGGGGGAAGCGTGGGTGAATCAAAATCTCTCAAAACCTTATAGTGTTATTTGGCAGGAACTGAGTGGTGAGTCGGTGCTTGTCGTTGATACTGAAGTAAAGACTTCGTACTCGTCAATTCAAAAAACACGCACCTTTCATCCACCGACCAATGACAAAGTCTTTCTGTGGTCTCAACTTTCCAAGCACATCGAGGATGCGTGCAAAAAGGCGCGGTACTACGAACAAGTTCCTAAAAAAGTTTCCATCTTTCTCAAGATGCAAAATTTAAAAATTATCGCACGGTCAGTGACGCTTGCGGTGCCTTCACATTCACCAGAGATAGTACTTTCGGCGGTGCGCCCACTTTTTGATGATCTTCATATGCGAAAAATACTCTATCGTACGGCAGGCGTAGTCCTACAAGACCTCATGACGAACTACACGTTTCAGGAAGACCTGTTTGGTGGTACACGTACCGCACAGAAGCTTGATCAGGTGTACAAGCAGATTGATGCGCTCGAGGACAAATTTGGCAAGCGTGTCGTATATCTCGCTTCGACGCAACAAGCGCTCAAACACAAAGGAAAGGGGACTGATGCCGACGACCTCGATCGCGATCTCCTGTTTTTGTAGGGTGTTGTTTTCTGAATATATTAGGTGATATACTTTACCGTATGAACAAACAAAAATTTATTAATATTGTGGCAAAGGTCACTGTTTTATCAATTATTGGTAATGTTATCCTCGCCATTCTTGGTCGCATCGCGTCTAGTACACCTGATACGTTTGGACCATATATGTACGGTCCGGTAATTGGGCTTACCGTTGCTGGTGTCTTTGCAGCAGCGGTGGTCTACTATGTTATGCGTTTGAAATACGCAGATGCGGTGAAAGCAAATAAGCATTTCTTGATTATTTCTTGGGCCGTGCTCGTCCTTTCAATGGTCCCCGATATTTTAATACCATGGATTCCAGAAGCAGATATGGTGGGATGGACATACGTGGTCATCGCGAATTTAATGCTGATGCACGTGGTTGCGGGAGGATTGGTAATGTATTACTTTACGCGCAAAGAGCTCCTTCCTTCACAGGTGTAAGTAAAAAGAAAAACCGCATATCCGTGCGGTTTTCCTTTTTAGATTAGTGATATACTGTGTATATGAATAAAAAAATATTTATTGTAGCAGTTTTTATTGTTGGAATAGTATTTTTGCTCGCACTTCTTTTTCCTGTTCCTTTGGTGAAAAACGGTGAACACGCCGTAGGAAGTCCACTTAATGCAACATACCTTATTGACGAAAAACCAGTAACCCTCGTAGGTGGTAAGGCAGAAGTTGAGCTGGTCCCTGGTTCTGCGACCAAGCTGAAAGTATCTAATTTTGGCGAACCCGTATATGGCGATATTGATAGCGATGGCGATCAGGACGCAGTCCTCTTGTTGGTAAGCGACACTGGTGGAAGTGGTACGTTCTACTACGCCACACTTGCTATTAATGTGAGCGGAAGCTATCGTGGTACCGACACGATTCTTCTCGGTGACCGCATTGCGCCACAGACGTATTATTTTCAAGGCAACAAAGCTGTTGTGAATTATGCTGATCGTCCATTCGGTGCACCGCTTACTACTCGTCCGAGCGAAGGGAAGAGTCTTTATTTACAGTACGATCCAAGTAATTTTCGCTTGATCAAAGTTGCGGTAGATTTCGAGGGTGAGGCAGATCCAAGCCGGATGACTTTGGATATGACTACGTGGAAATGGATACGAACGGTATATAACGACGGCACGATTGTTACCCCACAAAAACCTGAGGCTTTTTCTCTTACCTTCAGAAAAGATGGCACCGTTTCGGTAAAAACAGACTGTAATTCAATGAGTGGTACATATGAGGTTTCAGGAAAGAATATCGAATTCAAGGATATGGCTACTACGCTAATGTACTGCGAGGGTTCACAAGAGCAAGTATTTTCTACAATGCTGGGCAAAGTACAGTCTTTCCTCTTTACGTCGCGCGGAGAGCTTGTTCTCGAGTTAAAATTTGATAGCGGTCTAATTATTTTTAGGTAATAAAACGTTTGCGGTGTGTGTGATTGGTATTGCTGTTTAATAATCGCCGTAATTTTTTCTTTTATTTTTTTCGGTGTATACTGTGTAGGTAATGGCACTTTCTTTTTTTACTAAAAAAACACTCGATACATCATCAGTACTCCTTGTTGATATTGGGTCAGCGAGTGTCGGTGTTGCACGTGCGCAACTTTCTTCCCATGCATCTCCCGTTATTATTGACACTACGAGAAACGACATTCCTTTTCAGGAATCTCTCTCATCATCGCGTTTTATAATTGCGATGAACCGTGCGCTCGAAAATGCACTCAAGGATATTAAGGCGAAACACAAGGCGGCGGTGGCGCCAGCGCATATTTTTTGCGCACTTTCATCACCGTGGTTCGTTCTCAAGAGTCGTCGTATTACGCTTGCAAAAGAAGAGGGCGTTTTGGTGACAGAAAAACTCATCGAGAATCTCCTCGATGAGGATACTGAGAGGCTAAAAAAAGAGCTTTCCAGCACTCTTCCTTCTGGCGATATTATGGTTATTGAGAGAAAGGTTATTAAAATTCGTCTCAATGGCTATGAGATAAAAGAGTTTTATGGAAAGAAAACAACTGAACTAGAAATTGAGAGCGTGGTCAGTTTGTCGTCTCGACGCGCTATTGAAACGATTAAACGCTTGCTGTCACATTTTTCCGTTGGTTCACAAATACATTTCACAGCATTTCCCCTCGCTGCGTTCAGTGCAATTCGTGACATCTTCCCTAAAGAACAAAATTTTCTCTTCCTTGATATTACAGGAGAAGCGACCGATGTTTCGCTTATTGTGCGCGACACAGTTAAAGAAACGATGTTGTTCCCGCGAGGTAAAAACTTCTTCATTCGTGAAATTTCGAATAAAAAGAAAACCTCCCACGAGGAGGCAGTGTCACTTTTCTCGTTGTTCTTGCGCGATGAGCTTGGTGCAGGCGAGAAACAAATGATAGAAAATATTATTAAACATAGTCGCGATGAATGGCGAGAACGTTTTGAAAAAGCACTCGATATTCCGCTCGTATATTTCACGCCCGTGCGCAAAGTATTTTTTACTGCCGACGCAGATAGTAAAAAACTTTTTGGGGAACTTGTCGCATCATCTCGTGCGAGAATGCTTGATAAAAATGGTTGCGAAGTGTGTTATTTGGATTATGCGACACTATCAAACTTCGTTACGTTCGCAAGCGGGGCAATGAGAGATCCATTCCTGATGCTCGAAGCACTCTTTGCGAAAAAAATGCTCCTCCCTTAACATGAGGTGGTGGAAAAATGGTATACTATTTAACATAAAGACTCTGATAATCAAACGACTTATAATATATGGACGGTATCAACAAAAAACCAATGCAAGATATGTTCGTATCAGGGAATACTATGCCCGCACGAAGACCATCTACACTACCTCAGGTTGAGTCTACTTCACGTACTGATATTTCTGATCGCATTACAAAAAATTCTTTTTTTGAAAAAACACCAGTAAAAACATCACCATCTTTTTCTCCAGAAAAGAAGACGTCTCGCGGGCGAATGTGGTTCATTCTTTTTATTGTAATGATTGCAATGGGTGGTATTTTGTTTGCGATGGATTATTTTTCAGGTGCAACCGTCAAGATTGTTCCTGTTGTAAAGGAGGCTTCTCTTAATCATGAGTTTACCGCTGAAAAATCACCTACCGGCAACGCGCTTGCGTTCCAGTATATGAGCCTCGAGGAAACAATGGAGAAAGAAGTTCCTGCGGTAGAGGAGAAGAAGGTCCAATACAAGGCCTCAGGGAAAGTGGTGATTTATAATGCATATAATGGTAATAGTCAGCGTCTTATCAAAAACACCCGTCTCGAAACTCCAGATCATAAGATTTTTCGTATTCGAGATTCTGTTGTCGTTCCTGGTGCAAAGATGGTTAACGGGAAGGTTGCAAATCCGGGCTCTGTTCTTGCGGTCGTTGATGCGGATCTTCCTGGGAAAGAATACAATATTGGACTCGCTGATTTTACTATCCCTGGATTTAAAGAATCAAAAGATCTCGAACGCTATGCAAAGTTTACGGCGCGCTCAATGGAAAATTTCCCTATTCAAGGTGGGTTTTCGGGGACAATAAAAGTACCTGCCCTAGAAGATGTGGCGAAGGTGCGCGCAGAAATCAAAGACGCATTAAAGGAAATTGCGCTCAAGAAAGCAGAAGCAGAGATTCCGGAAGAGGTAAGTTTTTTCCCAGGAAGTATCGTACTCACCTTTGAGGAGATGTCTCCCGATCTTTCTGTCGAAGCGGCAAACAAAGTGGCAATGAAAGCTACTGTATCGGTATTCTTTTTTGATACCCAACTTTTAACAGAAAAAATTATGGACGTTGTATTTCCCGACTACGCAGGAGGACCGCTTACGGTGCGCAATATTCCAGAAATTTCATTCACCTTCAATGAGGCTGTTGATAACGTAGTCCTTTCTGATATTTCTCGCATAACGTTTACCCTTAGGGGGGAGCCTTCATTTGTTGGGGAAATTGATACCAAAAAAATTACCGCAGAGATAGTGGGGAAAGGAAAGAAAGACTTCAATACTTTTATTGAAAGTCAAAAAAATATACAAAAAGCAGATGCCGTCATTCGTCCTTTTTGGGAAACAGTATTTCCTACCGACCCTACGCAGATTGAAATAAAAATTGTTGAGGGATAAAAGATGAGCTTACTGTTTGTCCATTTGACGTTACCTCATAACATCTGGTATCATAAGGGTTCACTATGGCAGAAAAAGAAGAATTAGTACAAGGAGAAGTTACTGAGGCGCTTCCGAACACAATGTTCCGCGTGGAGCTTCCTGGAGGAGAAATCCTTGTTTCATATCTCGCAGGTAAGATGCGCCTTCATCGCATCAAGGTTCTCGTAGGGGATAAAGTCATCGTAAAATTGGACCCATATGGTGGTAAAGGACGTATCGTAAAAAGGGTTTAAAGAGGGTATTATACGGCTTTTTTAAAGGCTACGAACAAAAGAACGTGGCAAACCTTTTGTGGGGCTTGCATTTATTTTTAAAATGAGGTAGAGTGGGGAAATCGTTTTTGTTTTTAATATAAAAGTATGAAAGTACGAGCATCAATCAAGAAAATCTGTACGAAATGCAAGACGGTCAAACGAGGCGGGGCTCTTCGCGTTATCTGCACGAACCCACGCCACAAACAGCGTCAGGGATAGAGGGATTATCATAATTTAAGAATACATTACACTATGCGTATTTTGGGAATCACCATACCAGATGAGAAACGTCTGGAAATAAGCCTCACTGCCGTCTATGGTATCGGTCGCGCGCGCGCAAAAAAGATTTTGGACGCAGTAAAGATTGATTATGGTACACGCGCAAAAGAGTTAACCGCCGACGACGAGGCAAAGATTCGTAAAGAGATCGAAGCATTCACACTCGAAGGAGATCTCAAACGCGAAATCTCAATGAACGTCAAGCGTCTCAAAGACATTCATGCGTATCGCGGAACACGTCATGCAAAAAAACTTCCTGTTCGCGGACAGCGCACCAAGACGAACTCACGCACGGTACGTGGTAACGTACGCAAGACAATGGGTTCAGGGCGTCGCAAGGCAGATAAGAAATAATAAGTCAACAATACTCACGTAAACACCAACTATGGGAAAAGTAAAAATCGTTAAAAAAACAGGGCAGGGAGTTGATGCGGGATTAGTATCTCGCGCGCTTTCACGCACAGCAAAGAAGAAGCATCTCGCTGGTACCTTGTATGTTCAGGCAACATACAATAATACCAAGATTTTGCTTACCGACAAGACTGGCAATGCACTCGTGTGGTCATCTTCTGGCTCTCTTGGATTCAAGGGTGCAAAGAAGGGAACACCGTTTGCTGCCGCAAAGGTTGGCGAGTTGGTCGGAGAGCGCGCAGTTGCCGTAGGTCTCAAAGAAGTTGATGCGGTTGTGAGAGGAGTTGGTGCAGGTCGCGAAAGCGCTATCCGTGCCTTCAATTCAAAAGGGATTGATATTACCATGATTCGTGATGTTACCCCCGTACCTCACAATGGTCCAAAGCCAAAGAAGCCACGCAGAATATAGTAGCAGTTTAGTGACTCGTTGAATAAATAAAACACAATGATTATCGACCAAAAATGTAAAAAATGTCGCCGTGCCGGAGAAAAATTGTTCCTTAAAGGGGAACGATGTTTTACGCCTAAATGTGCAATGGAGCGCAAGCCATATCCCCCGGGAATGCTTTTGTCAGAACATAAGCATCGTTCGAGTACCACAGAGTTTGGTACACAGATGCGCAACAAGCAGAAGGTACGCAATACGTACCGCGTTAGCGAGAAGCAATTCAGCAACTACGTAAAGGAGTCAACCACCAAAAAAGGTGTTGCTCCTGCAGATTTTTTGTACGAAGCTCTTGAATCTCGTTTAGATAACGTTGTGTTCCGCGCAGGGTATGCAAATGCACGTTCCCTTGCTCGTCAGATGGTTGCGCACGGGCACATTACGGTTAATGGTCGCCGAAGCACTATTGCTTCTCGCCGTATGAAGATGGGAGATGTTATTGCGGTGCGTGCAGGAAGTAAGGGGTCAAAACTTTTTGAAGGTTTAGGGGAAAAGTTGAAAACGATTAAGGTTCCATCTTGGATTAAAATTGACGCTGATAAACACACGGTGACACTTCAAGGAAAACCAAAGAGTGTTCCCGGTGAAGCAACGTTCAACCTTACATCCGTTATTGAGTTTTATAGTCGCTAATATTTGAGAACGGAATAACGAGGACGCTCTTATTTCCAAAGCTCACTAATAATTTTAATATTCATATGCTTGACTACAACATCATTTTGCCATCAAAACCAAAGGTTATCTCTGAAGATAATGTAAAAGGTACGTATGATATCGAGGGTCTTTACCCTGGATATGGTCATACGTTGGGAAACTCACTTCGTCGCATCATTTTGTCATCACTTATGGGTGCATCAATTACGACCGTAAAGATTGACGGCGTTGCACACGAGTTCTCTACTATCGAAGGCGTTAAGGAAGATGTTATTATGATTCTCCTCAACCTCAAGAAGGCTCGCTTCAAGCTTTCAACGATGGAAACACAGACGGCAACAATTTCAATTAAAGGTGCTAAAAATGTTACTGCTGGCGATATTAAGGTTGGCGGTCAGGTTGAAGTATTGAACCCAGATCTCCATATTGCAACACTCACTGACAAGAATGCTTCGTTTGTAGTTGAGATGACCATTGAAAAAGGCTTTGGATATGTTCCTAAGGAAGTACATCAGAAGGAAAAAGTTGATATCGGCACGATTGCACTCGATGCAATCTTTACCCCTATTCGTCGTGTAAACTACGAAGTAGAAAATATGCGCGTTGGTGATCGTACAGACTATAATCGTCTCAAACTTTCTATTGAAACTGATGGTACCATCACCCCTCGTCGTGCACTCGAATCTTCAATCGAAATTATGATCAGTCAGCTCAAGGCAGTTATTGGCTTCACTGAAGCTGAGGCTGAGAAGCCTTCCGTAGAGGAACATGATGAAGAGGAGCAAGCACCTAAAAAAGATGCGGTTGATAACGAGTTTCTTAAGACTCGTATCGAACACCTCGATCTCTCTGCACGTACTTCAAATGCTCTTGGTAATGCAAATATTCGTACCGTTGGTGGTCTTGCACGCAAAACCGAGGAAGATCTTTTAGAGATCGACGGTTTGGGCGACAAGGGAATTCAGGAGATCAAGCGCGTTCTTGCAGGACACGGAATCTCGCTTAAAGGATAAGCGTTAGTCACTTAGTCAGTCAATTTTATGAAACATCACAAGTCAATTAGAAAATTCGGAAGAGATCAGGCAGGACGCTTAGCACTTATGCGTTCGCTTGCACTTGCGCTCGTTATCGAAGAACACATCACGACGACTGAAGCACGTGCCAAGGAGCTCCGCTCGTTTGTAGAGAGCTTGGTTACCAAAGGACGCATTGGCGACCTTCCTTCACGTCGCTTGATTATTTCTCGTTTAGGCGGTACGGTAGGAGAAGAGGGAGCACGCAAAATCATCGAAGATATTGCGCCTCGCTATAAGACACGTCCTGGTGGATACACCAGAGTGGTCAAACTTCCTCGTCGTAAGGGCGATGCAAGTAAGATGGCGGTAATTGAATTTGTGTAATGCTATTTAATTTTTTATAAACTATTATGACTCAACCACACACAATTGATGCTAAGGGAAAATCGATAGGCCGTGTCGCAACGGAAGCTGCGAGCGTGCTTATGGGAAAAACTTCTCCTCTTTTCCAGAGGAACAAGGTTGCGGATGTGCAGGTTGTTGTGGAGAATGCTTCAAAGTCCGCAATAGCACCAAACAAAATGAAGGAAGTACGCGTTAAGGCATACTCTGGATACCCAGGTGGTCTCAAAGAACGTACCCTTGCGCACGTTATCGAGAAGAAGGGTTTTAGCGAAGTATTTATACACGCTATTAGTCGTATGATTCCTCGCAACCGCTTGCACAAGGAGAGGATGAAGCGCTTAACGATAAAAGACTAATATATGACAACTAAAGATATTACAAAAGAAGACCACAAGGAAGCTGTAGAGAAGGCTCTGCCTGTAAAGACTGCGACCAAGAAAGTTGCTGCAGGAAAGTATATTGAAACCGTAGGACGTCGCAAGACGGGTACCGCACGTGTGCGTATCACCCCTGGCGCAAAAGAAGGCATTGTAATAAATGGTAAAGACTTTGCTACATATTTCCCTACAGAAGAGTTGCAGACTATTGTAAAGAATGCCGTAGTGAAATCAAAGGTTGCAGAAAAGTTTTCGATCACCGTGGTAGTAAAAGGAGGTGGTATTCACTCACAAGCAGAAGCAATTCGTCAGGGTGTGTCACGCGCACTCGTGGAATATGATGCTGAACTCCGTACACGTTTGAAGAAACTAGGATTCCTCAAACGTGACCCTCGTACTAAAGAGCGCCGTAAGTTCGGCCTCAAGAAAGCACGTAAGGCTCCTCAGTGGTCAAAACGTTAATCCTTTTTGTCCCTCAATTCTCAGAACAATATTTTACAAAAACCCTTTCACATATTTGCGAAGGGTTTTTGTAAATACGTTTCAGGTGTGATAAAATATAATTTTCAAATAGCTATATGGCAGATATAAACGATATTAATAAAGAAGAAGATATGATGGTAGATGAGAGCACCCCTCGTCGTAACGGAGAGGGGCTTGACACTATGAAAGATGATGGGTATAGTACTGACGAAGTGCAGTTTGAAAATATCGAGAATGAAGAAAATCCTGTAGCGGTGCTTAAAAAATTGCGTGAGCGATTGCGTAAATGTGAAGAGGAAAAGAAAGAGTATCTTGATGGGTGGCAAAGAATGCGTGCGGACTTCGCAAATGCACGAAAAGAAGAAGATGTGCGTCGCGGTGAGATCATTAAATTTGCTTCCGAAGGGCTCGTAGAAGACCTCCTCCCCATTCTCGATAGTTTTTCAATGGCCTTTAGTAATAAGGAGTCGTGGGAAAAAGTAGACGCGAACTGGCGCAAGGGAGTAGAATACATTTATACGCAATTTCTTTCAGTTCTTGAGTCACGCGGTCTCGTAGAAATTGGCGTAGTGGGAGAACCTATAGATCCTCGAATTCACGTCGCGATAGAAACTATTCCTACGGATGACGCACACAAAGAAGACACGGTGAGTGAGGTTATTCAAAAAGGATATCGTCTTCATAGTAAGGTCATTCGTCCGGCACGGGTAAGAGCGTGGAGTAGTAGTTCTCATGAAGTATAAAAGAAAGGGGAGACATATTCGACATCATTGATTTATCTGAAACATTTTTTATTAACAACATTTAACATCATCAAATATTATGGCAAAAATTCTAGGTATTGATCTTGGTACAACAAATTCTGCAGTGGCTATCATCGAAGGTGGTGAACCACGCATCATTGAAAATATTGAAGGTGTGCGCACAACACCCTCAGTCGTCGCAACCTCAAAAGGTGGTGAACGCCTCGTGGGACTTTTGGCAAAGCGCCAAGCCGTAACTAACCCTGCAAATACACTGTTCGGTATTAAGCGTTTGATTGGGCATGATTTTAATGACGAGGGTGTTCAACGTGATTTGAAAAATGTCTCGTTTGCTATTGAAAAAGGCGATAATAATGGCGTGAAAGTTCGTATGGGGGATCGCGCATACCGTCCTGAAGAAATCTCGGCAATGGTTCTTCAGAAGCTCAAGCAGGATGCTGAGGCAAAACTTGGGGAGAAAATTACCGAAGCGGTAATTACTGTGCCTGCGTATTTCAACGACTCACAGCGTCAGGCGACCAAAGATGCAGGGCAGATTGCAGGTTTTGATGTAAAGCGCATCATTAACGAACCAACCGCTGCAGCGCTCGCATACGGTTTTAATAAAAAGAAAGATGAAAAGATTGTCGTATATGACTTTGGTGGTGGTACGTTCGACGTCTCTGTCCTCGAAGTAGGAGATGATGTTATTGAAGTAAAATCAACCGACGGTGATGTGCATATGGGAGGTGAAGACATCGACCAAAAAATCATTCGTTGGATTGCTGATGAATTTAAAAAAGAATCAGGCATCGATATTACGAAAGATGTACTCGCACTTCAGCGTTTGAAAGAAGCAGCAGAAAAGGCAAAGCACGAGCTTTCAACAACAATGGATGCGGAGATAAATATTCCGTTCATTACCTCGGATGCATCGGGCCCTCGACATCTCCTCTTGAAACTTTCTCGTGCGACCCTCGATGATCTTGCACGCGAGTATATCGACAAGTCTATCGAGATTACCAAACGCGCGCTTGTGGCATCTCCGTTTAAGAAAGAAGACATCAACGAGATTATTATGGTTGGTGGACAAACAAGAATGCCTGCGATTGTAAATGCCGTAAAAGAATTGTTTGGTAAGGAACCAAACCGTTCTATCAATCCTGACGAAGTGGTGGCTATCGGCGCTGCTATCCAAGCAGGTATTCTTCAGGGAGACGTGAAAGATGTGCTCCTTCTCGATGTTATTCCACTTTCTCTTGGTATTGAAACGTTTGGAAATGTTGCAACCAAACTTATTGAGAAAAATACGACCATTCCTGCATCACGTTCACAGATTTTCTCAACGGCAGCAGATAATCAGACCTCGGTAGAAATTCATGTCGTACAAGGAGAGCGCCCTATGGCACCCGACAATAAATCTCTTGGACGTTTTATTTTGGACGGTATCCCACCATCACCTCGTGGTCTTCCTCAGGTGGAGGTTACCTTTGACGTTGATGCAAATGGTATTCTTCAGGTTAAGGCAAAGGAGAAAACAACCGGCAAAGAACAATCAATTCGTATCGAGGCAAGCTCAGGTCTCAGTAAAGACGATATTGCGCGTATGCAGAAAGAAGCGGAGATGAATGCTGTTGAAGATGCAAAAAAGCGCGATGCCGCAGAAGCGAAAAATATTTTGGAGCAAATGATCTACACTGCAGAAAAATCACTTCGCGATAACGGTGATAAGATTCCTGCTGATATTAAAACCGCAGTTGAGGGAAAGATTGCTTCGGCAAAAACAGCAAGTACGGGAACTGATACTGAGGCGATGAAAAAATCAGGCGAAGAACTTTCACAAGAGCTCCAGAAAATTGGAGAAGCAATGATGAAGCAAGGAGGAGAAGGGGACGCTCCTGGCTCAAATGATAAAAAAGATGAAGGTGGAGAAGGTACGGTACACGATGCAGAGTACAAAGAATAAAATATAAGACTTGAACCACACGAGTACGGCGCGCCTTTAAGGCGCGCTTCTCGCTTCCTCAATTAATTATGAAGGATTACTATAAATTACTTGGCGTAGAAAAAAATGCTTCCGCGGACGAAATTAAAAAAGCGTTCCGTAAGCTCGCGCATAAACATCATCCTGATAAGGGTGGCGATGAAAAAAAATTCAAAGAAGCGAGCGAAGCATACCAGATACTTTCTGACGAGAAAAAGCGTGCTGAGTATGATACCTACGGCTCGGTTGGTGGTAATCATGGTTTTGGTGGTGGGCAAGGTGGGTTTGATTTCTCTGGCTTCACGGGTGGTTTCAATAGTCAGGGGTTTGAAGGTGTTGACCTCAACGACATTTTTGGTGATCTTTTTGGTGGACGTCGCGGACGTACCGCCTCACGCGAGCGTCGTGGGCGCGATATATCGATAGATGTACAACTCTCCTTCAAAGAGGCAGTGTTTGGCGTTGAGCGCACGGTGCATATTACGAAATCTTCTCTCTGTAAAGAGTGTCAGGGATCAGGAGGAAAACCAGGGAGCAAGATGAGCACGTGTGCGCAATGTAAAGGAAAAGGTGAAATCCACGAGACGAAACAATCATTTCTTGGTACGATTTCTCAGGTACGTGAATGTAATGCGTGTCATGGCGTAGGAAAAGTTCCTGAGGAAAAGTGCCATTCGTGTAAAGGCGCAGGTGTCGTGCGTCGTGAAGAAGAAATCACCATAAAAATTCCTTCTGGTATTGAGCAAGGTGAGGCAGTACGTCTTACGGGGGCTGGAGAGGCAGTTCAAGGCGGTTCGTCAGGGGACTTATACGTTCGTATTTATGTCACACCTCACAAGGTGTTTAAACGCGATGGCGAACATCTCACCATGACCCTGCAGGTTAAGCTTACCGATGCGCTTCTTGGTGCTGAATATCCCATAGAGACGCTTGATGGAGCTATTACACTTACGATTCCTCGAGGTATTTCATCGGGAGAAGTACTCCGTGTGCGTGGAAAAGGCGTGCCATTTTCTGCAAAGCATCGTGGCGATTTGCTTATTAAAGTAGAAATAAAAACTCCTGCAAAGCTTTCGCGTAATGCACAAAAACTCGCTGAAGAACTTCGCAATGAGGGGATTTAGTTAAGAAGATAATTTCGTATTGTGTGCTGTGTGTTGTTTGTGGTAACATTATAGTAATGTACATCGCTCTTTTTCTACTCATCGCAATATTTCTTGCCTTTTTTGTTTATGGTGTGTACCGAGAAAAAAATGGGCGACAACGTATAGAAAAACTCCTCGAAGAAATCACCGACGTGAACGAGCGACTGCGTGTCATTGAACAACAAAAGACTGAATTTATCTCTATCGCATCACACCAGCTCCGTTCTCCGATGACCCTCGTAAAAGGGTATGCCTCAATGATTCTCGAGAGTACGTTTGGTACGATCAATGATGATGTGAGAAAGGCAATAGAAACACTCTATGCCTCAAGTGAAAAAATCGTCGATCTTATTAACGAACTTTTGACTGTCTCACGACTGGAAGAGGGACATACCGCACTTACATTTACGACGGTAAATTTTGTGCAATTTGTGCAACAAGTTCTTGAGAATATGAAGGAAAAAGTTCAGTCTGCGGGACTGCAACTTGTATTCACGATAGAAGAAGAAGCACGTGCAATAATGGTAGAAATAGACGAAAAGAAACTTGGTCATATTATCTCTCATATTTTTGACAACGCCGTAGAATTTACAACACCACCGGGTGAGGTGCGGGTCGCCGTTGCTTTTGATGATATCGAAAAGAGAATTCGTATCGCTATTTCTGATACTGGCGTGGGAATGACCTCGGAACAGATAAAAGCACTTTTTGAGAGATATGATTTGCGGGTCAGTGCCGAGGGAGAGATTATTGCACGAACAGATATTAACGAGTACGTTGGTGACCAAAAGCAGGGAGCATTTCAAGAACCTTCAGGTAGGATTTCATCCGGTATCGACATTTACGTTGCCAAAGAAATCATTCACGCGCATCATGGGCATTTTATGGCAGAGTCTGATGGAGTAAATATGGGGACCACCTTTATCATTGAACTTCCGATTGTGGGGCATACGGTTTCGTAGACTTTTTTTCTATAGTATAATAACAAAAATGATTGCTGATTTATTACATAACGTTACCGCACTTTCGTTCTTTGAGTGGGGGCAAGGTGTTGTCGGGCTTATGCTCGTGCTGTTCGGCTTAGTTATTTTTGCTCAGGATGTTTCAAAAAGAAGAGGGAGGTATTTCTTGTACCTTGCGTTGATTATCTTTGCGTGGGCGATCGCAAACATAGCGCTTGATGCCGCACCAGACCCGTCTGTCGCTCATCAATCAATCGTCGCGCTCTTCATTATTGTTGAATTTGTCCCTCTTATTCTTTTTTCTTTTTATTATGTTTTTCAAAAAAAGGGGGAATCTGTCTCGTGGTGGCGCGTGATTGGTGTTTTTGCTCCGTATTTTGGCGTATTAGGAGCACTGTACTTTGTACCTGAATTGATTGCAGGGACTCCAAGCGTATATCAGGAAAACTCAGTAGGGCACACGTTTGGAAGGTTTGTTGGTGTGTACCTCGGGTATATTGCGGTATTTCTCTCTCTTACATTATATGTTTTGATCGATAAATATAGAACAAGTACAGGTATTTTTAGGCTTCAAACGCGCAATATGATTGTGGCATTTGGTGTAGGTGTCGTACTTGCGCTTATCCTCGCGTTTATGCTTTTCTTTTTTCGCGCACTGAGTGTACACAACATTTTTCTTATTGGGTTTATTAGTATTATTCCCAATGTGCTTATTATGGGATACACGTTGATTAAGTATAATTTTTGGAGTGCATACATCATTTTTGCAGAATTTCTCACTGCGCTCCTTGTAATGACGCTTGCGGCTGTACTGTTCATACAAACGAGTTTTCTCGGTATATTTCTCGTAGGCACACTCACGGTTCTCGTGACTATTGCTGGGTTTTTTCTTGTACAAAAAATACGTAAAGGAGATGCAACGCACGATGAAATAGCGCGACTTTCTAACGAGTTAAAAAGTATGAGTGCGCGCCTCGATATTCTTGATAAGAAAAAAACAGAGTTTCTTTCAATGGTGTCGCATCATCTCCGTGACCCCCTTACCGCGATCAAGGGGTATTCTTCGATGTTACTCGAAGGTTCATTCGGGGAACTTAGCTCTATGGTACATGACGCTGTTGATAAAATGTTTAATTCCAGTTCGCGTCTGATTATGATGATCTCTGATTTTATGGATATCGCGAATATTGAAAGTGGTGACATGAAATATTTCCTTACGAGAGTAAATATGAAAAAATTGGTTGCCGAGGTGGTGGACGATATGCAATCTGCTACCAGAACAGGAGGTCTTGAGCTCGATCTTATCATTGACGATTACCACCAAGAAGACTACGCGGTGGTTGCCGATCAGGGCAAGATGCACCAAGTGATCTTGAGTATCATTGATAATTCGATCAAATATACGCCGTACGGCAGTATTTCAGTTAAGCTTTCATTGAGCGAGAATAAAAAGAACGTTCTTTTCCGTATTACTGACACAGGAATTGGTATGAGTGAGGTTACCCTACAAAAAATATTCAAAAAGTTTAGTCGTGCGGACGGTGTTAACAAGACATATACTGAGGGTGTCGGGTTAGGGCTCTATGTAGCCAAGAAAATTATTGAAAAACACCAAGGAAGAGTCTGGGCGGAGTCGCAGGGTGAAGGTGCGGGGTCGTCGTTTTTTGTAGAGATTCCTCGTGCTCCGGAGGAAAAAATTAGCGTTGTGTAACACGCTTTATTTTTGAGGAGCTTTTAAAAATTTCCTTACGCGAGCAACTATTCTTGTCGTTTGTGTAGGAGTGAACCACTCGATACTTTCGTTGCGTTTGAACCATGTCATTTGGCGTTTGGTATATTGACAGATTTCTGTAAAAAGTCTTTTTTCTATTTCTTCTCGTGTAATCGTGTTAGTGAGATGATCTGCAAGTGCGCGATACTCAAGACCGAGCTCGCGCATTCTCTTCCACGAAAGACCATCTTTATGAAGACGTTTTCCTTCCGCTACCATTCCTTGTTTAAGGCGCTTTTGTAGGCGCAAATGTATTTTTTTACGAAGGGTGTCAGGAGGAAGTGTGAGTCCAATTTGCAAAACATCGTACGACGAAGATTTTGTGGATGGTTTCGGTACGTGACCAAGTAGAGATGCTATTTCAATCGCACGTACTAGTCGTACGGGGTTTTGTGCATCAATATTTTGTGCACGTTCTGGATCAATCATGGTGAGTATCGTAAAAAGTTCCTGCACACTTTTTTGAGAAAGTTCTTTGCGAAGTGTTGGATTTGGTGGGACATTGGGAAGCACCGTATTTTCTATGATGGATTGAATATAAAAACCCGTTCCTCCGCATACGATGGGCATTTTGCCACGTTTGATAATACCTGAGATCGCGCGAGTTGCGAGACGTTGGTACTGCGCTATAGAAAATGGTCGTTTGGGGTTTGCTACGTTGAGTAGGTGGTGGGGGATACCACGCATTTCACGTTTGGTGATTTTCCCTGAACCAATATCAAGACCGCGGTATACCTGACGCGAATCAGCAGATACTACTTCGCCGTTGAATTGTCGTGCAATCTCGACAGCAAGATCGCTTTTTCCTGTAGCGGTAGGTCCAAGAATCACAATAAGTTTTGGTTTGTGTGTAGTCATGTGTAGTCAAAAACCTGCCACAGGGCAGGTTTTTTTTGGCTTGCCATTCCGGCACAATTCTCGCCTTGTGCCGGGAGGGTTCTCGGTCACAAATCACTAAGTATTTTATTTCGTTTCACTCATAAAATCCTAAGTGTTCGCGACCCCGACTCAGCGACCCTTCGAGTACTCAGGGGTGCCCGCTTGCGTCTTTCGATTCTCCCTCCCGTCTACAAAAAAATGATCGGCAAATGTAGACACATTTACCTCACTATTTTTGTGCCGGGAGGGAGAATCGAACTCCCATGGATTACTCCGCACGATTTTGAGTCGTGTGCGTCTACCAATTCCGCCATCCCGGCAATAGTGTCATACTAGCAAAAATTAGCCAAAAATCAATTATCAACATACTTTGCACGTTACTTTTTGTATTGAGTGCGGTACAATGTGATTATGTCAAAACTTCGAGTAGGTGTAATGCGTGGAGGCTTAGGAAGCGAATACTACGTTTCGCTCAAAACTGGCGCAAGCGTTCTCTCTGCGCTCTCGCCACAACGATACGAAGCGCATGATATTCTTATTACGCCCGTAGGTGAATGGCATATCGACGGCATTCCTACGACACCATCAAAACTTTCACAGCATGTTGATGTGGTGTTTAATGCTTTGCATGGTGAATTTGGAGAGGACGGTAAGGTCCAAAAACTTTTAGAGCTTTTTAAAATTCCCTACACGGGATCTACTTCAATTTCATCTGCGATTGGAATGAATAAGGAACTTGCAAAGAGATTTTTTTCATCTATGGGGATTATTGTGCCATATGGTATGGTTGTTGCTCGTGGAGAAGAGATCAGTGATGTGGTCAAGCGAGTAGGTGATGAGATTCGTGGACCATATGTGGTTAAGCCGTTGACGGGAGGATCTTCTGTTGGTCTTTCGCTCGTACATAATGAACAAGAACTCATTCCTGCTCTTGAAACAGCACTTTCTCATAGCACTAAAGCAATTATTGAGGAGTATGTCCGTGGTCGTGAGGTGACGGTCGGTGTCATTGACGGTGTGGTGAAGGGAGGTGCGTACGCAACCGTACCTCTCGAAATACTTCTTCCTGAGGGAAAGCTTTTTGATTATGACCAAAAATACAAAAACTTAACCCATCCGGTGGGTCCTGCTCGTTTGAGGAGTGATGAAAAGAGTGCGCTCGAGAGAACAGCACTTCTTGCGCATACACAGCTCGGTGCTCGACACTATGCACGGTATGATTTTATCATGACGGACTATGGGCCGTGCCTGCTTGAGGTAAATACGCTTCCAGGGCTTGCCCCTTCGTCGCTTTTGGTAAAATCTCTTGAATATCAAGGACTTCTGCTTGATGAGTTTATCGATTATGTCCTTGCACTTGCATTAAAGAAAAAATAAGGTAGAATAGAAAAGTTCGTTGAATTTGGGCTAAAACAATTTGTGGGTACAAAAATTGTTCGCCCGATCAAGCGAAGCTTGATTTAAGGGCCCCTAGCTCATCTGGCAAAAGAGAATAGCCGTCTCATTTGCGCAAATGAGTGTGATGTTATATCGTAGGTTGTGGTACCTTAAGTTAAAAGTTTATCTGGGCCCCTAGCTCATCTGGTAGAGCGCCTCATTTGCACTGAGGAGGCGAGCGGTTCGAGTCCGCTGGGGTCCACAAACGTTAAGAAAACCTGCCCTGCGGCAGGTTTTTAGTTTGTGGAAGGCGCAGTGATGTTTTGTCAGCAGACAAAACCACGAGCCAGGGTCGTGAAAATTTTTTGTGACGACAAAAAATTATTCCTGACCACTACGTACAAGAAAACCTGCCCTGCGCGTCGTTTTTTAGTTGTGGAAGCCGCAGCCATATTTCGTCAGTCGACGAAATCTGCGAGTGGCGACGAGCAGATTATCGGTGACCACAAAAGAATAGTACAACCTGCCCTTCGGCAGTTTTTTAGTTTGTAGGCACATTCGCTTTGCTTAGTGTCTTGCAATAATTTATAATTCTTGGATTGATCACACACGTTCAGAAAGCAGACCTAGTGATTCGTTGCTATATTATTATCAAAACAGGGTACACATCATCAAACTTTATGAAATTATTTATAATTTGTAGTAAGAAATTTTACGATAGAATTCCAGAAATCCAGAAAGCACTTGGAGTAATGGGTCATACCGTAACATTACCTAATTGTTATGATGACCCTACAACAGAAGATAGATACAGAAGTTTGGGTGGCGATGAGCATTCAAAATGGAAAGCAGGGATGCTAAAACATAGTACAGACGTTATTGAAAATAATGAAGCTGTTTTAGTTCTTAATTTTGAAAAGAATGGTACAAAAAACTATATTGGTGGAGCAACCTTTTTAGAAATGTATGATGCTTTTCGTTTGGGTAAGAAAATTTTTCTTTACAATGATGTACCAGAAGGTATTTTAGCTGATGAAATTATAGGTTTTAGCCCCATTATTATCAATGGTGATTTAAAGAAGATTACGTAATTCGTCCCTTTTTTGGTTTGTGTTTTGAAACGCATCTTAGTAGGTACCCTTTACAAAACTCGATATTTTTGTTATTATTGATATAGATAAGCAAAAGTACCTAAAAATAAACTTAATTCTTAAGGAGGTGTGTATTGAAGAAGTCAAGGGGGTCAAGAATAACAATAGGAGGACTCGGAGGAACAGGGAAAGGATCTGTGTCACAGCTTCTTTCTGAGGAACTCGGTTACAATCTGATGTCGGCAGGAAGGTATTTCCGGGATTTTGCTGACGAAGAAGGGGTTCCTACTGCAGTGATCGAGGAGCGCGCAGAGGTAGACCCAAAGTATGACAGAATGGTTGACGAAAGGACCCAAGAGTATGGTCTTGTAAACAACCACTTCGTATTCGAAGGTCGCCTTACGTGGCGCTTCATCGAGGGTGTACGTATTCTTCTCACGTGCGGTCTCAAAGAGCGTGTAGGGAGGATTGCTGTCCGCGACAATTTGTTGTTCGAACAGGCAATGTCAACGACAGAGCATCGCGAGGAGGCAGCAGTAAAGAGGTATATGAAGTATTACAACATTGCTGACATTACTGATCCTGCGTACTACGAATTCGTGGTGGATACAACAAACATCACGGCTGTGGAGGCGACAGTCAAGATAATCACATTCTTGAAGCTCAAGGATATGTATCATCCCTTGAGAAAGCAGTAAGAAGTACAGAAAACATAGGCGGTTTTAGATCGGCTCACAAGCCGATCTAAAACCGCCTTTTCTTTTTTGCCGGCTTTCGCTCATTGTAGTATGATGTTAATAGTTATATGACCCAAGAAAAAACATATATTTACGGTAAACATCCCGTTTCAGAAGCCTTGCTCAACGCACCCCACACGGTGGTGCGGGTGTTTTTGTCGCCCCATATTGAAGACCGTGATTTTAAAAACCTTATTACTAAGACAGGTGTTTTGGTTGCACCGCTTTCTATCCAAGGCGCACCATTCTTAGAAAAAGATGCCGTACACCAAGGTGTTGCTGCAGAGATTTCTCTTTCAGGTCTTATGCGCCCATATCGTGAGTTTGTAGACGGGCTTGAGATAAATCCACATACTGCATTGGTGTTATTGGGGGAGATCCAAGATCCTCAAAACGTGGGGGCTATTATACGCTCTGCGGCAGCGTTTGGTGTTGCAGGTGTGCTTATACCCGAACACCAACAAGCACCGGTAACAGGACTCGTGGTGAAGGTTTCTGCGGGAATGGCGTTTCGCGTACCGCTCGTCTCTATTGGTAATGTGAATACCACTATTCGTGATCTGAAAGAGCGAGGATTTTGGGTATATGGGCTCGATGAGACAGCAGTACGTCCTCTTGCGAAAGAAGTTTTTGATGCACCAACCATTTTTATTCTTGGCAATGAAGCAAAAGGCATCCGAGAAAAAACGCGTGAACTATGTGATGTACTCGTGTCGATACCGATGAATCCTGAATGTGAATCGCTCAATGTAGCAGCTTCTGCAGCGGTTACACTATATGCGTGGAGTACGGGGCATCCTGAAGCGCTGACACCCAAGAAATCTTCTAAAGAATAAAAGAATAATTTTTTAATTAAGCATCCAAATAGAGAACGTTAAATAGCTCGCAAAACTCACCCAGAGAAGATAGGGTACGAGAAGCCATCCTGCACGTTTTGAAATTTTCATAAAGCTAATAATCGTTGCAAGGATGGCAACCCAGAGCAGTAGTATTTCAAAAAACGCAAGTTTTGGATTGTGCATGCCAAAAAAGATAATTGACCAGAGTGCGTTAAGTACGAGCTGTATTACAAACAACGAAAGAGGAAGTGTGACGTTTTTTAATTCTCCACCTCTTTTCCAAACTAAAAATGCTGCAACACCCATCATTACGTAAAGTGTTGTCCATACGGGGGCAAATATCCACGACGGTGGGTTAAGCGCTGGTTTAATGAGCATAGGATACCATTCTTGAATTGCTGAAACAGTAAACAATGAACCAATAGCTCCTGCGAGCAATGAGAGTGTTACAGTAATAAGAAGTTTTAAAAAATTATGTATGTGCATAATACATATTGTATCTTTTTTGCAATAATAATACTACAAAAAAGCTCGGTATTTAAAAAATAGCAATATTTGAATACTTGTCATCTTGTGGGGTAGGTATATAATTTAAATAGAATAACAGGGTAGGGGTTTCGTCTACTCTTGCCTCTTAGTATTTATTTATTAACAATTAAATATATGAAAAATAATAAACTTTATATATTGGCGATGGTGGCGTTACTCTCACCACTCTTTGCATTTGGTGCATTAGTAAGTTCTGGAGATAGTGTTTCTCTGGATACTGAAGGCGGTATCAACGATAATGTATATACTGCCGGCGGAAATGTAACCGTAGCGGTTCCTGTTACGGGTGACGTTATTGCAGTGGGTGGCAATATACAAGTTCTGAAGGATGTCTCTCAAGATCTGGCGATTGCTGGAGGTTCGGTTACTGTATTGGGGAATACGGGAGGAGATGTGCGTGTTGCTGGTGGAAATATTTTAATTGATGGCGATGTTGCTGGTGATTTGATCGTAATGGGCGGAACCATTACTGTTTCTCCTAATGCTTCTGTTGGGAAAGATGTGATTATTATGGGAGGACAAATTACGCTTGGTGGTGATGTTCTCGGTGATGTCGAGATAGGTGGTGGTGTTGTATCGCTCAATGGACATGTCCAAGGAAATGTAAAAGCAACTATTGACGGTACATTGACTATTGGTGAAAAAGCAGTTATCGATGGTGGCTTGGAATACAAAGCAAAAAATGTTGATGCACTTGCGGTAACTACAGGGGCGGTCATTACGGGCGAAACAGTATTCAAAGAGGCGCGCATCGATACTATGGCACTTGATCGTGGTACCGTGAGGAATATGGTGCTTGCGATTATTGGCGTCCTTGCGTTGTTTAAACTAGTTTCGTTGTTGATTGCGGCACTCCTTGTAACGTGGCTCTTTAAAAAATATTCTCATGTAATTACAGAAGAGGCTTTGAGGAAACCGCTTAAGATGCTTGGAAGAGGATTTGTTGCACTTGTTATTATTCCCGTAGCGGGCGTTCTTCTTTTGATCACACTGTTCGGCGCGATGTTTGGGATCATTGCTATACTTAGTTATGTTTCATTGCTCATTCTTTCGTGTATTTATGCAGGAGTGGTGGTGGGGGTATGGCTCAGTCGAATTGTTTACAAGACGAACGAAACTACGATAACGTGGAAAAATGTAACAGTTGGCGTCGTGCTCCTTACGCTCGTGTCGTTTATCCCTGTAATTGGTTGGGTGGTTCGATTGTTTGTCGTTCTCATTACTCTTGGGAGCATTACAAATATTGTATATAGAAAGTTACAAGAAGGGAGATAGGTCGTATCGTCAAATAAAATACACAAAACCTCAAGATCGGTGTCTGGGGTTTTGTGTATGTATGGTATGTATTAAGTGAGTGCTTTTTGGTGAATATAATGAATACAAAAAGCGCGATGAGAGACTAGTCTCTCATCGCGCTGAGTAAATGTATCTACTCATCTCCCTATGTTGAAGTTAAAATTCTTTTCTATGTTTTGCCAAAACTCAGCGACGACCTCGTCGTTGTAGAATATGACGTCCGCCATCTTTATTACCGCGGCAATGTTCGGCTTCGTGATATCGGCGTTCTCCATTTCTTTTCGTTCGTCCGAGCGAAACTCCTCGAACGAAACTATGTCTGTTGCCGAGGCACGTTTATACACCCGTTCATAACGTGTCGTTATGTCTGCGTCTACTGCCCATAGATACCCTCCGTGCTCTTTGATACGGTTTGCTTCGCCGACGGTCCGTATGGATTCAATGACTGCATGCTCCGTCTCTTTGATAGCATCAAGAAGAAGTGTGTATACTATGTACCCTGAACCATACTGTTCCCTCAGTTCGTTTCCGACTTTGAGCATTTCCTCTCTGGTGACAAGAAGACCTCTTTGAATGATGATCTTCGTCAGAAAACTGCGGACCGAGTAATGCTTGAAACCACGTGTTTTTGTCAGGTATTCGACAGCCGTTCCTTTTCCAGCACCCAATGTGCCGGTAATTCCGATGATCATCGGCAACCTCCTTGAAATGTTGTAGTGATACTAATCTTGCCTCAAGATATCATATATGTATCTCTTTGTCAGGTAGTATAGCGTCTAAGGAGCGTTTACCCGTAGTGAGGTGTGTTTGGGTAAATATACTTTCTGATTCTCTATTCGTTAGATTTACTCTTCGTTAAAGATTCTACGGCGCGTGTCAGTTTTTCGATCTTAGTGTTGATGGTCTCCAGCTGCTTCATTACGGCACTTTGGTCCGTGCTGTTTTCAGAACGAGGAATGTAGGAGCTACGCGGACTGAATTCCTTCTTCTGAAATCGATCTCCGCCTCTAACTTCTCGAGAACTTCCTCCTGCGGGGTTGAAGCAATTTTTGCAGTAAACAGGCTTTCCGTTTACGGGACGAAAAGGTACTTCGCATACTTTATTGCACTCGGAACAAGTTGCTTTGTGCAGGGTGGCAGGGCCATCGCTCGATCTGCTTCCTCCCCAATTTTTCTTACTGAAACTCGACGCACCAGAACGGCTACCGCCAAATGAAGGCTTGCCTCTTTTCTCGCCAAAACTTTTTCCACTATCTTGTTTGTTGTATTTTGTCATAGATATGGTGAGTCTGCACTTTTAATGGATAAATAGCAAGGGAAAGTGGGGATAGCCTAAAACAATCGTGACTGTCACCATTTTCCCCATTTTTCAAAAACATAGCCGAACGAAACACTATTTATTGAATCAGGTTCCTACAGACTTGTAATAATTTTTATTGGGTATACTATTAATTATAGATTTATCAACAGTAATGTAGCTATACTCTATAATTTTCAATTTATTAAATAATGTAACAATATTGAGGTATATAAATTGTCTAAATTATTGGTCGTAGAGAAGTACTGTTCACGTTTTGTTTTAAAATTATTGGTTAAAAATTTTGTTGTCGGGTTATTTTTTATTTACTAATTTGTTCTCTATAATAAAAAAACTGTAGATGTCGAAATGCTTGGTAATGCCCGACGACAAGATGAATAATATATAATATATGGGAATCATACTTTGGATTATTTTTGGTGCATTAGTTGGTTGGATAGCATCACTTATAATGGGTGGTGGAGGAGGATTAGTTTCTGATATTGTTGTTGGAATTATTGGAGCTGTTATTGGGGGATTTATTATGAGTTTCATTGGAGAAAGTGGCGTAGTCGGGTTTGATCTCTATAGTTTCCTCGTGGCACTTCTTGGGGCGTGTGTGCTCATCATTATTGTTAGAGCGGTACGCAGATAGTTTGTGAATCTCTCCACGTTCTATGTATGTAGAGTTATCGTTGATAACTTTCAGCTAATTATAAAAACGTCACTTTGTGTAGAGTGACGTTTTTATAATTTGCGTCGCAGTCAGGATGGTGGGATAATGGGGGTAGCCCCTGTTTTCTTCATTTCTTTAAATAATTATGAAAAAAACGCTACCTATAATTTATATTATTTTGCTTATAGTGGCTTTTGGCGTGGTTTGGAAGTTATCAAAAAATGAATTGCCACAGCCGGTAATAACAAACTTTGAGGAATGCGCAAAAGCTGGGTACCCTATATTAGAAACCTATCCGGAACAGTGCAGGACTCCCGATGGCCGATCATTTGTTAAATCTATAAATTCTGGTGGAACAGAATTTGGTAGTTTGGTAGCTCTTCGTCTCAATGAACAAAAGAGATTTATCGACGGCCTAGCAGTGACGTTGGTTGAAATTAATGATTCGCGTTGCATGAGCGGAGTTGTTTGTATATGGGCAGGGGAGCTCTCATTTCAATTGAGGCTTTTGGGTGGAAATATTACACAAGATACCGAAATTAGGTTAGGAACCATAACGGCAAAGAGCGTAACGCGATACGATTATACTTTTACGTTACAAGAAGCCACGGAAAACACTTTAACAATTACCGTAACAAAAGCGGGTGGACAGGTTGCCTGTACGCAGGAGGCAAAACTGTGTCCCGACGGTTCCGCAGTTGGAAGAACTGGCCCGAATTGCGAATTCGCATCGTGCCCCACGGTAAATCCAAACCCTGTCGTAGGATGTACAAAAAATTCCGATTGTCCTTCGACGCAATATATTTGCCAAGAGATACAAGGTACTGGAACCGCGTGTCCATCTACTGACCCCTCGTGTGTGCCCACGCATACGATAATTAAAGGAGAATGTAAATTAAAAAACGGCAATAGGTGTAGCGTAGATTCGGATTGCGCTTCAGGAAATTTGTGTAATAAAAATATTTGTGTGAGTCCAGTTGGAAGGCAATGTAGTGGTCCAAGTGATACCAGTTGTCCCGAAGATTTTAGTTGCATTCAAGGGTGCGGTCCACCAGTCGCGCTTCAGGATGACCCACCTCCACCATATTATTGCCAACTCAAAGGATATATTCGTCCCTGCCCGATCTGTTTAGCAAAACATACGTTGATCGAGACACCGCTAGGTGCCGTCGCGGTGGAAGATTTGCAAATTGGCGCACCTGTCTGGACGGTTACTGCTTCGGGTTTGCGTGTGACAGGAACCGTTGAAAAAAACAGCAAGACGGCGGTTCCTCTGGATCACAAAATGGTACAGCTCGTGTTAAAAGACGGGCGAACACTTCTCGTTTCTCCGGGACACCCGACTATAGATGGGCTCACTGCGGGAGAGCTTACGGTGGGTGGTATCTACGACGGTTCGCAGATTTCGTCTGCAGAGCGAGTTTCTTACGATGAAGGATACACTTATGATCTTCTGTCTTCTGGCGAAACTGGATTCTATTGGGCTAACGGTATCCTTCTTGATAGTACGCTTTAATAGGTTGTTAAAAGTGGTGCTCGTAAGGTCTCTCTCGACTCTCATCTCGGTCTAGGCAAAATAGCCTCTCCCTTTACGCCCACTAGGTTACGTTGAGTCGTTTAATTATTTAAGAAGATGCCCATATTTCTCTCTAAACTTTGCCAACTTAGGGTTGATGACTATCTGGCAATAAGGATTCTTGTCTTTATTTTTTTCATAATAATCCTTATGATTTTCTTCAGCGGGGTAGAACCTTACAAAAGGAGTAATCTCTGTGACGATGGGATCTTCAAAGATTTTGGATTTATCTAATTCTTTTATCATTTCTTCAGCCCCCCTCTTTTGATTGAGAGTTTTATAGAGAATCATGGAACGATATTGACTACCAATATCATCTCCTTGGCGGTTTGGCGTAGTGGGGTTATGAACCGAGAAAAAAATATCCAAAAGTTCCCTATAGCTTATAATCATCGGATCGTATTTTATCTCTACTGATTCGGCATGGCCGGTGTCACCTTTCTTTACTCTCTCATAATTCGGATTTGAAATATGTCCGCCAGAGTATCCGGGTATCACCAACGACACTCCTTTAATTTCCTTAAACACTGCCTCTAAACACCAGAAGCACCCTCCGGCAAAAACAGCGGAATGATCCTCGTTCTCTCCAAATTCTGTTGGTATAAATTGCATCGAGAGAGAATTCACACAATGCCTGACATTATTCTCTGTCATGTTCTCTCCTTCAAATACGTGTCCAAGATGAGCTCCGCACGTGGCACAAATTATTTCCGTCCGCAAACCGTCCTTATCAACCTGTCTTTTTACTGCACCCTCTATTTCATTATCAAAGCTTGGCCAACCGCAATGCGCGTCAAATTTATCTTTAGATTCATAAAGAGGGGAGTTACACCGTCGACAGAGATAGATACCCTCTCGAGTAAAATTGTCATATTGTCCAGAAAAAGGCTTTTCCGTTCCTTTCCTTTCTATCACATTTTCTTCCTCTGGAGTCAATGGATTTAATTGCATATATTAATAATATACCCCACACAAGACCAGCGCAAATAGTTTACCTTCGATCATAATTGCGAACTTAGCACAAAGGTATTTACTCAGACAAAAGGCCATTGCATTATATATTACGATATTCTAATATTTGTATATAACAGACTTATGTAAAGAAATCGTCACGAAGATTAACCTCTCTCAATCAGCCGTGTCTCAACACCTTAAAGTCTTTTAGTCCGCCAATTTAGTCGAGGATGAGCGACAAGACCAAGAGGTGTGCTGTATTCGGTTAATGTTTCCTGTATGGCCGGATTGCTCAAAAAACTGGCAACAAATTTAGCACGCAAACATAATCAATAAAAGTTATGAAATACAACATACTCGCATCAAAAGAATCAATTCAAAAGACGATGGCCTCACTTAAAGAGCGCGGTCATTTGCCGGAATTTGTAGAATCTCGTGTTGAAGCGCTCGAAAAAATCAAAACATTGATACCCCATGGCGCATCAGTAATGAATGGATCATCCCGTACGCTTGAGGAAATAGGCTTTGTTGACTATCTCAGGGAAGGTAAGCACGGATGGAACAATCTGCACGCGACTATCCTTGCCGAAAAGGATCATATAAAACAAGCTGAGCTTCGTAAGCAATCAGTCTTGTCTGATTTTTACTTAGGCAGTGCGCATGCCGTTACGGAAACAGGCGAAATCGTTGTCGCCTCCAATTCCGGCAGTCAGCTTCCTCATCTCGTCTTTACATCTCCCAATCTCATCTTTGTTGTCGGTTTACAAAAAATTACATCTGATCTTGATACGGCAATCGCTCGCCTTAAAGAATACGTATACCCGCTGGAGGACGAGCGCATGAAATCAGTCGGTATGGGTGGCAGTTATATTTCCAAAATGCTGGTCATTAACAAAGAACAGCCGTTTATGGGACGCAAATCTCACGTTATTTTTGTGAATGAAAAACTGGGGTTCTAACTTTCCGGTTTGCCACATTGGAAAATATAACATCAGGATGTCTTAATAATCCGTGCTTATGTCGTAGCGGCTTTTTTGTCAGGGAAGTATGGGCGGTAAGAATTTAGCGGAGATCTTTTACCTTTCTTGAATTTCGGTACATAGATACAATCAGTATGATACTCCCGATGATGGTAAGAAGCCCGATACCTTGAGCACCAGGGCTGTCATCCCAACCACCGTACCCTATGAGAAGCACTCCTGATACGAGGGCAAGTAATGTGTGTGTTACTTTAATTATTTTCATAACAATTTAATTTTTAAAAAATAACCAATATGCATTTTTAATGCTCTATTCGTCTGAATTTTTCTTCGTCAAAGACTCTACGGTGCGTGCTAGTTTTTCGAGTTTAGTGTTGATGAGTTCTAACTGCTTCATTATTGCACCATTGTTGTCCGTACTGTTTTCAGAACGAGGAGTGTATGAGCTACGTGGACTGAATTCTTTCTTTTGAAATCGGTCTCCACTTCTGTCATCCCGAGAACTTCCCCCTGCAGGGTTAAAGCAATTTTTGCAGTAGACAGGCTTTCCGCTCATTGGCCGAAAAGGTACTTCGCATACTTTATTGCATTCGGAACAAGTTGCTTTGTGGAGGGTGACAGGGCCATCACTCGATCTACTTCCACTCCAATTTTTCTTACTGAAACTCGATGCACCAGAACGGCTACCGCCAAATGAAGGCTTGCTTCTCTTCTCGCCAAAACTCTTCCCACTGCTTGGTTTATTGTATTTTGTCATAGATAAGAGGAGTCTGCACTTTTAATGGATAAATAGCAAGGGGAGGGGAAATATATGAATATAGACGTGCGACTAAGACTGCACTTTGGCAAGTAATTATCGATGGAAACAATTAGGCTTTGTGTGTTAAAATTATGTAATGAATAAAATCAATATTTATATTGATGGAAATAATCTCTATCGCTCAGCAAAAGAGCTTAGTTTTGAAATAGACTATAAAAAGTTTCGCGGATGGCTTCGTCAAAAATATAATCCAGCGAACGTCTATCTTTTTATTGGCCTTGTTCCAAGCAGGACATCCTTTTACGAGTATCTTCAGGAGTGTGGTTTTATTCTTGTTTTTAAACAAACAGTTTCATTTGAAGGAACGGTTAAAGGTAATTGTGACGCGGAATTGGTGCTCAAGACAGTTTCCGATTTTTATATGAAAGCATTTACTTCTTGTATCTTAGTAACAGGTGATGGTGATTTTGGGTGTTTGGTACAGTTTTTGCAAGACAACAAAGTAATTAATCGTGTCGTAGCTCCCGACGAAAAGAAGTGCTCTATTTTGTTAAAAAATAAAAATATTGAAATAACGTTTTTGAACGAACATTATCATAAATTTTCTACCGTGAGATTAAAAGAAAAAGCCCCCAATGTAGACGTATCTACATCAGGGTCTCTTTCGTAGTGATATTTATACTATATGTGAGCCGTTCACTAATGTCAATAGGTTTGAATCTTATTCAAGGTAGCAAAAAACACCCATATTCGTATGGGTGTTTTTTGCTAACCACACAACCAGGGATCTCTCCCTCGACTCTCAGCTCGTCGTCACTCGCCTCGGTCTGGGCACCGCCTCGCTACCTTTTGTGCTCCTAGAGCGTCCGTGCGGACGCACGGAGTAGCTCGCTCGGTATAGCTCCGGCGTTCGAGCCCTTAATCAATGCTTGCCGACCAGGGCGCGGTCACGAGTTACTAATTCGCTTTGCTCATAAGTACTCTCGACCCCGACTCGGTCTACGATTTTCGCTTTGCTCAAATCGGCTTCGCGACCTCCGTCTTTCGAGCCCTGGTCACGTGAGAAAACAGTAAACCCCCGATATTTTCATATCGGGGGCATAACTGTTTTTGCTCCGTGACCAGGGCTCGAACCTGGGACATCCTCGTTAACAGCGAGGCGCTCTACCGACTGAGCTATCACGGAATATGTAATAGGTATAATACTAAAATTCACTAAAAATGCAACCATCTTGTATGACTTTGCCGATGGTGGGTGGTGGGGTGTGGACAACGATCCTCGCATATCTTCCGCATTGGCGATACAATATACGGTATTACTAGACACAAGCACTTTTAATGAAAATATGAATACAAAAAAGATTATAGAAATCGTTGCAATCCTTATCGCAATCGTTGGGGTCGCGTACTGGTTTACGGTTATGCGTCCAACACAGCAAGCCAGAGAGCAAGCTCTCGACACCACGCAAGCGATAGAACAGGTCGTTGAAAATACTCTTTCTGTTGCGCCAGAGACCAATCCTGCCACTGCTGCAGTCCCTGCCGTGAATCCTTTAGAAAAGACTAATCCTTTCAAAAACGAATATGAAAATCCTTTCAAATAAATTGTTTGTTGGCTCGTTTGTCGTGATTGCTGCGTTCGCCACGACAGCATACGCAAAATCTATTTTCGATATAGAGTACCCGATTACTGAACTTGGGGGATGTACCGACAAAACTTCATGTAAAGCATATTGTGATGTCTCCGAACATCAAAATGCATGTGAAGATTTTGCCGCCTCGTACGGTGTCGGTAGTGCAAAAGAGAAACAAAAAGAGCGCATGGACCGCAAAGAGATCGCCATGAAAGATGGTGGTCCTGGTAATTGCGCGACGAATACGGCTGATCCGGAGAAAAGCTGTCGTACTTATTGTGACACTCCGGAGAATATGAATGAATGTGTCACGTACGGTAAATCACACGGACTTCTTAAAGGGCAGGAGCTTGAAGAAGCGGAAAAAGTAGTGAAGGCACTCGCGGGTGGTGTGGCGCTACCTGAAGGATGTACAAGTGGTGAGTCGTGTAAACAAATGTGCGAAGAACCAAAAAATGTTGGCATTGCGCGTGCATGTTTTGCGTTTGCAGAAAAGGCGGGGTTATTACCTCCACATGTTGACCGAGCTCAGGCCGAGAAGGTTTTTAAACTTATTGAAGAAGGAAAGGCACCCTTCAAATCACCGAAAGATTTTAAGCAATGTGAGAACCCTGTAAGTGATGAAATAATGGAGAAGTGTTTGAAATTCGGTGAGGAGAATGACCTCATTCCACCCTCAGATTTAGAGATGATCAAAAAGACTGGTGGTAAAGGTCCTGGCGGATGTCGTGGTAAGGAACAATGCGACACATACTGCAGTGAACATCAAGACGAATGTATGCAGTTTGCTGAAGAACACGATCTTGTCAGACCTGAAGATAAAGCGCGGATGGAAGAGGGTCTTACGCGTTTTAGAGAGGGGATTGTGAACGCACCTGCCGAGATTAAACAATGTCTTGAGGGAGTCGTCGGGAAGGATGCTCTTGATCAAATGATCGCAGGCAGACAAACACCCAAACGTGATTTTGGCGAGAAGATGCGCGGTTGTTTTGAAAGCGTTTTAGGTGCTCCGAACGAACAAAGAGAGGGTGCGCCACAAGGAATGGGATTCCCGGGAATGATGCGTCCTGACGGAGAAGGTTTTGGTGTGCCGTTCATACAAGGGGGCAGTACTTCATCACCTCGTGGAGGTGCGCCCTTTATGCAAGGTCGTCCCCAAGGAAAAATGTTCCCTCCTCAGGTTGAGGAATGTGTAAAAGATAAAGTTGGCGAGGATGCTCTTCGTGAATTAGGAACTGCACAGATCGGTAAAGATGGTGCTATCGGGCAAGCGGTAAGTACTTGTATGCGTGAATTTGAAGGACCGCGCGGAAACATGCCACCGCAGGATTTTCGTGGGCAGATGATGCCTCCGAAATTTGAGGGAGGGCAGGGAACTTCCTCATCTTTATTCCATCCACGAGAAAGGCCTCAATTCGATCCACGAAGACTAATAGATCCTCAATATCAGGACAGACCAATGATGGACCCTCGCGCGCAAGGGATACCCTTTGATATGCAAAGAGATATTCAGTATGGAAACATGCCACCACCACCACCGTATAATGGTACGCCGATAGGTGATGAAGGTATGCCACCGCGTGATGGCGAGATGCCGTTTTATAAAGAAGGAAGTACTATGCCTTCTGGAGAGTGGAATCCTCCTCCCGTGATGCCACCACCACCCGGAGAAACAGGAACGTTTGTTGCTCCGACGACCGCTCCATCATCGATTGTTGAACCAATTGAAACACAAGAGAATTAATATCGAGTATAGATAAAAGCGGTATTTACCCCGGGGCAAAGCCCCGGTCAAAATGTATTCGCTTCTCACACATTTACCGCCCCAGAGGGGCGGGGTATTATACCCTTGTATTGGCTTCTCGGCTCGGAAATAAGAAAGATTACTTTCTCATTTCACTCGCTCTACGTCGCTAATAAACATACCGAGAGCCACCTTTTGTTCGAAGGTGGTTTTTGGTATTATTATTAATGATGAACAAACTTATCAAGAGCTTTGGGTGGGCAATGAACGGACTTCGCACAGTATGGCGCGAAGAACTCAGTTTTCGTATCGAATTGGTTATCGGACTTGTCTTGGTCGTAGGTGCGGGCATTCTTCGCTTTTCAATTATTGAGTGGGTCATCCTGCTTGGGTGTATTGGCGCGGTACTTTCTGCGGAAATTGTAAATACTGCAATTGAAGACATTTGCAACAAGATAGAACCAAGTTTTGACCCGGTGATTGGCAAGATAAAAGATACGATGGCAGGGTATGTTCTTTTTACCGTGGTGGTTACCTCTATTATCGGTATTCTTCTTTTGATAAACCACTTTTAGTAATAGGAGATGGTACGTGCGTAAATAAACTTATGAAAAAACCAAAGATAATTATTTTTGGAGTCGGAGGAATTCTTCTTAAGGATGGTAGTAATCCTATGTTTGATATCTTGTGTGTGTTGGGAAAAGAGCACGATGCACGGATGATTCAGGAGGAATATGAAAAAAGGAAGGAAGTAGGGCCATGGGGGCTTGCACAGTACGCAGAACTTTTTCGTGGAGTTGAAAAAGAAAAGATTACCGCTCTCACCGTTAAATATCTTTCAGAATATCTTCGTCCACGATTTCAGGAGGTAATTCTTGAGCTAAGGCGTCGTGGTTATGTTGTGGGTGTTATGACTGCGCATCCGGATTTTGTTGTTGATGCGCTTGAGGAAATATATGACTTTGATTTTGCACAAGGGACAGTATTTGAGTATGAGAATGATATGGTGACAGGAAATCTGGTGCAGGAGTTTAATCGTTACGACAAAGGAGACGCGATCCAAGCTCTCGCCGAAACTTTTTCTGTAACACCTAGCGACATCGCGATTGTTGCAAATTCAATTACTCAAGTGCCCGTAATTGAGCGCGTAGGAGGGTATGTTGCTTTTAATCAAAAGAAAGACCTTGGTAAAAAATTTGATTACGAAATTCCTGACGGGGATCCGACAAAACTTCTTGCGATTTTCGTTTAAATTCTCTTCTTGTATTCTAAAGCCCGATGTTTTTGAGGAACGTTGAGAGTTCGTCTTTTTCAATAGATCGATAAGCACCCTCTTTGAGGGTACCGAGTTTGATGTTCATCACACGCACACGGTTGAGGTCCTTGACTTGGTATCCCTCAGCGGTGCACATACGGCGGATCTGGTGCTTCTTGCCTTCGACAATCGTAATGTAAAAAATAGTTTCGCCAGAGCGTCGCGCCTTTGCTTGTTTTGTTTTATATCCTTCAATGAGAATACCATGTTCAAGATGGCGAATGAATGAATCCGTAATAGGCTTATCAACACGCACGAGGTATTCCTTTTCGTGATGGTGCGAAGGATGAAGAAGACGTTCGGTCAGGCGCCCATCGTTGGTAAGGATAATAAGTCCGTGTGATGCTTTGTCGAGGCGACCAAGAGGGAAGAGACCGCGAAGTGCTGGAAGTTCAGAAGAGATTGACTGTGATCCTGGTTGAACATCTGTGGAAACACCACACGGTTTGTGGTAGGCGATATAGCGATACTGCTTTGAGATGCTAGCAAGTACAGATGGAGCTACGATCACAACATCTTTCTCGTTAATTTTATCGCCGAGTTTTGCAACCGTGCCATTGATAGTTACGAGTTTCTTTTCAATAAGTTCATCAGCACCGCGACGTGTTGCGAGCCCCTTGTGGGCGAGGTATCGGTTGAGGCGTACAGGATAGATAAGAGGTTCTTGTTTCATTGAGTACAATTATAACATATTTTGTATAAAAATGCAAATACTCCGCAAATGCTGTGTTTGCGGATATTTTAACGTGCTCGACAAATAAAATTCTCTATAAGTGCTTCTTAATCATTTCTTCAATTTCTGCCACATGTTGTTCCTTGTCTTTCGCGAGCTTTTCCCAAAACACCGAACACTCCGCGCAGTCTTTTGCGTCATCGTGGTAGTTACTTTTAATACGCCAGAGACTTTTATGTTCTTCGGTTGCCTGAAGGAGTAAATTATAAATATGATTGTTCAACATAGTTTAATTTTTTAGGGGTTCTATGACCTTGTTATGAGTATACCACCTTTGTGTTGTGTATTGATGGTGAGTACGATGCGTTTTCCACACGTTCTATTTATTTTTTCTTTGCACACATATGCTACAATTAGCAATAACACTTTTACATTATTAATATGCGCGTACTCATGTTCGGGTGGGAATTTCCTCCACATAACAGCGGCGGCTTAGGTACCGCGTGTTTTGGCCTTACACGTGCACTCGCAGGACGTAACATAGAAGTTATCTTTGTACTCCCTAAAAAAGTTGGTGTTTCATCATCATATGCAAAAATGGTCTTTGCAGACGAACGTCGGGTGACTTTCCATGAAGTTGCATCGTCGCTCAAACCGTACGTTACCTCTGAGGGGTACATTCGCGAACGAGATGCATTTTTGCGTGATATTTACGGTAACACTCTTCTCCAAGAAGTTCGTCGCTATGCGCTTCGAGCGCGTGAAATAGCGAAAAAAGAACATTTTGATGTCATCCACGCACATGATTGGCTCTCGTTTCTTGCGGGACTTGAGGCAAAGCGGGTTTCAGGGAAACCGCTCATCCTTCATATGCACGCTACGGAGTTTGATCGCACGGGAGGGCAGGGGGTCAATCAGGAGGTGTATGATATCGAGCGCTCGGCGATGGAACAAGCAGACGGTATCATCGCGGTGAGTAACTTTACCAAACAAAAGATCGTAGAGCACTACGGTATTCCCGCACATAAAATTGAAGTAATCCATAACGGTATTGATGAATGTGATTACGCAGACATTCCGGAACGTTTGATGGAAATTAAAAGAAGTGGGCAAAAGATTGTACTTTTTGCGGGAAGGATTACGATACAAAAAGGTCCAGAGTATTTTATTCGCGCGGCACAGCGCGTACTCGAACATAATCCCAACGTTTTGTTTTTGGTTGCGGGGAGTGGCGATATGGAGCGCCAGATAATGCTCGAGGCAGCGCATCTTGGTATTTCCGATCGCGTAATTTTTGTAGGATTCTTGCGAGGAAATGATCTTAATGCGGTATACAAAGCAGCAGACCTTTTTGTAATGCCATCTGTTTCAGAACCATTTGGTATCACCCCCTTAGAGTCAATCATTGCAGGTGCACCGGTGCTTATTTCAAAACAATCAGGAGTGTCAGAAGTTCTAACACACGCACTCAAGACAGACTTTTGGGATACCGAAGATATGGCAAATAAAATCCTAGGTGTCGTATCACACCGTTCTTTGTGGCAGACACTTTGGGGGAATAGTCGTGAAGAAGTAAAAAAGGTAACGTGGGATACCGCGAGCAAGAAGTGTATTGATTACTATGCGCGGGTGTTGTGCGGGGGGATGTAAGTTCTGTGTTGCAAATATTACATAGTGTGATAACTTGTTAGAAGATACAGCTTCTAACAACCTTATAAAAGGAGGAGGACATGAAAAGATTGAATGTACGGTTCACTGTCGTAAGTACGAACGGCATGAAATACTTCGTAAGCATCAAGGAGGGAGGGCGTCCAATCAGTCTCTCTAACTTTCCTCCGTTCTTTGAGTTGGTAGGCAGTAAAATCTCCATAACTACATCGAAGTTTTTTGGAGATAAACCCCTGTCCTGTTCTATTGTGGCACGAGAGTTGCCACAGATACCCCGTGACCCGATCGTGAGGTCGTGTTTTAACGAGAGGATCGCAGGAACTTTTTGGTCACACTCAACCATTGAAGCGACATGCTTCGATGAGGGAGATTCTTTATGTGTAAAAGTTTCTGAAAAGAGCGGAATTGTTACCTATGAAGAATTGAGGACGTTTCTTTCGTTAAAGCACTACATTATGACTGATGCACCGTTTGTAAGAACGCATAGTACTTTTGCCAAGAAAATGAAAGAAAGAGGCAAAAAGAGCATCACTGAAAGGGACGTCCTTGAGCATTTTGAATTTCCTGAGGTGCTCTATTTTCCATGGTAGTAAGCGAGAAGGAAATTTCATGCCGAGGGTCTCTGACGACTCTCGGCATTTTGTTTTGTAATTTTTTATGCGTGGTATACTAAAGACTATGGCGTCAATCTGTTTTTATTTCCAAGTACATCAGCCGTTCCGCGTAAAAGACTATCGCGTATTTGATATTGGAAACGATAGCGAATATTTCAACGACAACTCAGAACGTTCAATCAACAACAAGAAAATTCTCGAAAAAGTAGCAGGGAAATGCTACCTTCCTGCAAATGCGGTGATTCTTGAACTTCTCAATAAGCATCCTGAGTTTAAAGCGAGTTTTTCATTTTCTGGTGTGTTTTTGGAACAGTTGGAAATGTTTAGCCCTGAAACACTGAAGTCTTTTCAAAAGCTCGTGGCAACGGGTCGCGTAGAAGTACTTGAAGAAACGTATTATCATTCACTTTCATTTTTGTATTCTCCCGAGGAGTTTCGTCGTCAGGTTGCACTCCATCGTGAAAAAGTCAAAAAACTTTTTGGTGTCACGCCAACTATTTTTCGTAATACTGAACTTATTTACAACAACGCGCTCGCACACGAGGTTGAGAAGATGGGGTACAAGGGGATCATTGCCGAAGGCGCTGATCATGTGCTTGGTTGGCGAAGTCCCAACTTCCTCTATCGTCCCCAAGGAACAAAAAAACTTAAGCTTCTTCTGAAAAATTATCGTCTTTCGGATGATATTGCGTTTCGTTTTTCTTCAAGAGATTGGGCAGATTTTCCTCTTACCGCACCAAAGTTTGCAGAGTGGGCATCGCAAGTTAACGGCAACGGGAATGTAATCAATCTCTTTATGGACTACGAGACATTTGGAGAACATCAGTGGGAGGACACGGGCATTTTTAATTTCCTTCGTCATTTGCCAGAAGAGATTTACAAACATCCCGATAATGATTTTGTGACGCCATCTGAAGCGGTGGCGCGCTATGATACGGTTGCCGAGCTCGACGTACACCATTTTATGTCATGGGCAGATGTAGAGCGTGATCTCTCTGCGTGGCTCTCGAACCCGATGCAACACGATGCGCTCGATACGGTCTATAAACTCGAGGAGGATGTCCTTGCGTCTGGAGATGAAAAACTTATTGACGACTGGCGTCGTTTGCAGACTTCAGATCATTTTTATTATATGTGTACCAAATGGTTCAATGATGGCGATGTGCATAAATATTTTAATCCCTATAACACCCCTTACGAAGCATTCATCGCGTATATGAATGCACTTCAGGATTTAAAATTACGCACGACGCGAAAAAGTGATCTCGGAATGAAGGCAAACGTAAAATCTGGAAAAAAGGTTACAAAATCAGTACAGAAACCTGTTGTAAAAAAGAAAAAATAGACAATTTATTTCTTGTGTGATATATCAATATATAGAGGTTCTAAAAAATTAGAAAGAGGAGGAATGTAATAAATGAAGGTGTTTGTGGTACTACTTACCGCACTTCTCGTGGGCTGTATTGGGAATTCTGCTTTTGCCCAAATTGCAGTAGAAATGAAACAACGTGGTGAATACCGCTATGCGGTCAGCGCTGACCATTGGGAATCTGCGGGCATCAATATCACCGATGAAGCACAAAGGTATATTGATAGCATAAAAAAGGCGATCAAGTCTCCTGGGGAATTTATTCCCGTGTTGACTCGTGAAGTTCCTAAGGGAATGATAAGTCTTTTCGGTCTCAAGAGAGACCTCGTTGCGTATAGTGGCGTTGTTTACTATCTGGACAATAAGGAGGTCAAGATGATCAATGATCCGACGGTTCTTTCGAGTTCGGTCGTCTTCAGTCCGTTCATTGTCTGGTGGATCCTCGCGTTTATGGCAACGTTTTTGTTGAACATGAGGCATCCTCGTTTTGAAGCACCTATATACGATGTGTGTGCTTCGGTGGCAGCTGTTTTGGGACTGGTGTTTTCTTTGTTGGCCATCAAGCCCGTCGCCCCTTTTCTTTCTACTTTTTTGTTCGCTATATCTATCGCTCCGACAGTGTATGTCATCGGACGGCAGGAAAAAAAAGAAAAGGGAATGAAATACTGGATCGCGAGCATCGTGCTGTATATAATGCTCGGCGTTCTGCTGTCGTTTACGTACTTAAGGTAAGTTTTCTTGTTTGCATAATAACCCGTACCGATGTTTTGGTACGGGTTATTTTTTTGTTATGAGCGACGTAGACGAATTAGTAAATTTGCGTCGTTGGCAAAGACAAAAGAATGTAATCTTTTTTGTTCGGGGACCTGCCACAGGATAAATACCGCTTCTATTTATTTTTTTATCTAGTATAATTATTGCATGCCAAAATCTCTCACGCTCGGCAATGGGAACATGCTCGTTGGTATGGATAAGTATGCGCAGGTGCGTGACCTCTACTTTCCCTACATTGGTCTTGAAAATCATCTCGGTGGGCACTACACGCATCGTGTCGGTGTGTTTGTGGACCATCAACTCAATTGGTTCGGACATCCAAACTGGAATATCAACACGACGCTTACAAAAGATTCTCTCGTTGGCGAAACAACCGCAGAAAACAATGCACTCGGCGTGACTTTATCATTGTCAGATACTGTTTATAATGAAAAAAATATTTTTCTACGCGCGGTGACGATTCAAAACAAAAGCGATCGTGCACGCACGGTAAAGCTTTTCTTTAATCACGAATTCGAAATATATGAATCCCATCGTGGCGATACGGCGTATTACGACCCTGTTCACAATGTGATTGTTCACTATAATGGCAAGCGTGTATTCCTTATCAATGGCGCATCTGGGGCAGGAGGATTCGATGATTACACAACAGGTATTTTTAAAATAGAGGGCAGGGAAGGAAGCTATAAAGATGCTGAAGATGGGTTGTTGTCAAAAAATCATATTGAACATGGGCCAACAGATTCGGTAATCGGTTTTTATGTAGAGCTTCAGCCGAATGAAGAAAAAACGGTTTACTACTGGATGGCTATTGCTAAGTCTATCAAAGAAGCACTTGGCCTTAATAATTATGTTTTATTAAAGAAACCTGAACATCTGGTGCGGACTACCAAGGATTATTGGCGTGCGTGGGTTAGTAAATATAATTATAGTTTCTATGGGTTAACCCAAAGTGAGATCACCCTTTTTAAACGTTCGCTCCTCGTTATGCGTACCCACGCTGACAACCGTGGTGCTATTATTGCATCATCTGATTCCGATATGCTCCAAGATGGTCGTGATACGTACTGCTATATGTGGCCTCGTGATGGTGCGTTTTCTGCACAGTCGTTTGATATAACCGGCGAGCATAACGTTGCAGAACGTTTTTTTGAATTTTGTAGTCATGTTATCACTGACGGCGGGTATTTTATGCACAAATATCGTCCCGATGAATCGTTGGGAAGCTCGTGGCATCCATGGGTTCGAAATGGAAAAATTGAATTCCCTATTCAGGAAGACGAAACAGCCCTCGTGCTTCTCGCGCTCTGGAAGCATTATGAGCAGTCGCGTGATCTTGAGTTTATTGAACGTGTGTACGACACGCTCATTAAACAGGCTGCTGATTTTATGGTGGAGTATCGTGATCAAAAAACTCGTCTACCAAAGGCATCGTATGACTTGTGGGAAGAAAAATTTGGTATTCATACCTTCACCTCCGCGTCGGTGTATGGTGCGCTCATTGCGGCGGCTAAATTTGCAAAATTACTTGGCAAAGAAAAAAGTGAGCACGCGTATACCGTTGCTGCAAATGAAATTCGAGAAGCAATTTTAATGTATCTCTATGATGAATCGCAGGGTTTCTTTGTAAAAATGATAAATATTACCGACGAGGGAACCATCGTGTACGATCATACATTGGATATGTCGAGCGTATATGGAGTGTTTGCGTTTGGGGTACTGTCTGTTGATGATCCTCGTCTTGTACAGACGATTAAAAATGTAGAAAATCGTCTTGTGTGCAAGACGGGGGTTTCTGGTGTTGTGAGGTATGAAGGTGACCGCTATTATCGATCAATTGAGGATGTGCCTGGAAATCCGTGGTTCATTACGACACTTTGGCTTGCACAATACTATATCGAACGTGCTAAAAAGGAGTCTGATTTTGGTGAGGTGCATAAATGGCTTGCGTGGGCAACAAAATATGCGACATCATCTGGAGTTCTTTCAGAACAGATTCATCCTCACACAGGTGCTCAACTTTCGGCAGCACCCCTCACGTGGAGCCATTCTGAATACGTTGCAACGATTATAAAATACCTTAATCGTCTTGAAGAGCTCGGTATTTGCTTAAAGTGCAATCCGCTGTATACGGGTGAGTAAATTCACTTTTAGTTCTTGTTCTGGTAAAATGGCTTGATGTATATATTATTCGATATTGGAGGTACGAAAATGCGCGTTGTTTCTGCAGACCGTAAGAAATTCCTTGCTGAACCCGTCATTGTTAATACCCCAAAGGATTTTGGAGAGGGAATTGAGACACTGAAGAACATTATCAGTAATCTTTCTCAAGGTGCGCCTATTGAGGCAATTGTGGGAGGAGTTGCAGGGCCTCTTGATCCCGATAAGGCAAAACTTATCAAAAGTCCAAATTTGGGTGGGTGGATAGATCACAATATTAGAGAAGCACTTGCGGGAACATTTAACGTACCCGTAAGTATTGAAAATGATGCGGCACTCGTAGGGCTTGGGGAAGCAAACTATGGTGCAGGACGTGATCATAATATTGTCGTCTATTTGACGATAAGTACTGGCGTGGGAGGGGTGCGTATCGTGAATGGCACAATCGACGAGAGCGCTCTTGGTTTTGAACCAGGGCATCAGATCATCGATCCTGATAACACTCTGTGTCCAACATGTGAAGGAAACGATCTCGAGGCGTATGTTTCAGGTACCGCGATCGAGAAACGTTTTGGGAAAAAGCCGTACGAAATTCACGACGATACGGTATGGGATGAATTAGCAAAATATCTCGCGTATGGTCTTGCGAACACAACCGTACACTGGTCACCCAATATTATCGTGCTCGGTGGCTCAATGATGAAGGAGGTGGGTATCCCCGTCCCAGCAGTAAAAAAACATCTCACCGAAATTCTTAAAATATTTCCAAAAATTCCCGAAATTAAAAAAGCTGAACTTGCTGATTTTGGCGGCTTATATGGCGCCCTCTCGTACGCAAGACTAAAGTATTATTACTAACACATGAATGATATCTATAAAAAATCTCTTGACCTCCATCGCTTACATGGTGGCAAGATAGAAGTGGTAAGCAAAGTGCCCCTCACATGCAAAGAAGAACTTTCGCTTGCTTACACGCCTGGTGTAGCCGAGGTTTCGCGCGAGATTGGTCGTGATGAAAAACTTGCATACGATTACACGATAAAAGGAAACACTGTCGCTGTTGTTTCGGATGGTTCTGCGATCCTCGGTCTCGGGAACCTTGGCGCACATGCAGCTATTCCCGTCATGGAAGGGAAGGCAGCTATCTTTAGGGAATTTGCAGGTATCGACGCTTTTCCTATTTGTGTGAATACGCAAGATACTGAGGAGATCATTGCGTTGGTGAAAAATATTGCTCCCTGTTTTGGTGGAATCAATCTCGAAGACATTTCTGCGCCACGTTGTTTTGAAATAGAAGAGCGCTTGCGTGCCGAACTCCCGATCCCTGTTATGCATGACGATCAGCATGGTACGTCGACGATCGTTCTTGCGGGACTTATCAATGCACTCAAACTGCGGGGAAGTACCAAAGAGAATGTGCGCGTGGTGATGAATGGTGCAGGGGCGGCAGGTACAGCTATTACAAAAATTTTACTCGCCTATGGTTTTGAAAATGTTATCGTGTGTGACTCAAAGGGCGCGCTCTATGATGGTCGTGCAAATCTGAATATGGAAAAGCAAACTCTTGCACGCGCAACTAATCCTGAGAAGGTCCAAGGTGAATTGCATGAAGTCCTACGTGATTCCGATATTTTTATCGGGGTGTCGAAGGGCGGGCTTCTTACGGGAGAAATGGTCCGCACGATGGCGAAGAACCCAATTATTTTTGCTCTCGCTAACCCTATTCCCGAGATCATGCCTGATGTTGCGAAGGAAGCGGGTGCGTTTATCGTTGCTACAGGACGTTCTGATTTCCCTAATCAGATAAATAATTCACTTGCATTCCCCGGTATTTTCCGTGGAGCGCTCGATAATCGCATAAAGCAATTTAAACAAAAAATGTTCATTGATGCAGCACACGCGATCGCAGAATATGTAAAAGATCCACAACCAGACCAAGTTCTTCCTGAGGCATTTGATCGGGGAATTGTCGATGTTATAAAAAACGTGATTCGTGATTGATAAAAAGAAGGGGGCTCATAGAGCCCCCTTCGGTGGTTTTTTCTTGCGATGCTTGATGATCTTGGACAAATAATCTTCCTTAATGTTCCCCACGATGGCGCGAGTAATATCCCTGTCGGTTAGTTTTTTCTTAGGGAGTATTCTCTTCCACTTTTTGAAGTCTACATGTATTACGTTGTCTTTTTTAGGCTTAGACATCGTGGCCCCCTTTTACCTTGAGGTAGTCGAGAGTTTTTGGTGCAGTTACTGCTTCCTTTCGGGCTTCTGTTTCCGGTACCCTTACTCCCAAATGCCTGCAGTGCAGAGGGCACTGGTCTATCTGGCACTCACGGCAAGCTGCTGGTGTTTCGGATATTTCTTTTTGAGTCTCGTCTGCAGTTATTTTTCCTTTAAGGTGGATGCAGTGTATAGGACACTTCCCGTCCCAATCGCACTCACGGCAAGCAGCAGATTCTACTTTTTCACTAGTTCCCATAAAAACTCCTCCTTAAGCATTTTTTTAAATTCATACTATCTCCAGAAAGATTACCAATGTTTACTATTTCAGTCAATGATGATAGGTTATCGGTATGTGGAACATTACTATTGTTGCGATAGGTAAGGTCAAGGAAGCGTACTTTCGAGATGCCATCGAAGAGTACGCAAAACGTCTTGGCCCATACGTAAAACTTTCTTTTCAAGAGCTTAAACCAGAGCCATTTTATGGAGCATCGGACAAAATGAAAGCAAAGAAGCTGGAAGGGGAGCGCCTGAGTGCTTTTCTCGAGAAACGACCTGAAAGTCACGTAGTCATTCTTGATGAGCATGGTAAAAAGTACTCATCAATAACGTTCGCGAAACACCTTGAGAAGATCTCTCAACCAATTATTTTTGTTATCGGAGGTTCCCTAGGTATTGACGAGCCTATACTCAAGCAATATAAAAATAGCATTTCACTCTCAGATATGACATTCCCGCACGAGATGGCACGTATGGTGCTCGTCGAGCAGATCTATCGCGCAGTTACTATTTTAAAAGAAAAAGAGTATCATCATTAGAAATATGTCACCAATTAAATTTACGATAGAGAAAGAACTTTCTGGAACCTTAGCGAGAGCAGGAGTTATTACTACCCCTCACGGCGATATCCAAACGCCGGCGTTTGTAACGGTGGGAACAAAAGCGACCGTGAAAGCACTTACGCCAGAACACGTGAAGGGTCTTGGCGCGCAGGTAGTGCTTGCAAATACGTACCATCTTTATCTTGAACCGGGAGAAAAGATTATGCGCGAGGCAGGAGGACTGCATAATTTTATGAACTGGCAAGGACCGACGATGACCGACTCTGGTGGTTTTCAAGTGTTTTCTCTTGGTGCAGCGTTTAATGCAAAAGTAGGGAAGTTGTCAAAAGTGGCGCAAGAAGAAATGACTATTCCCGAAGAAGTTGACGAAGAGGATAAGGCGGGCAAGTTGGCAAAAATAGATGAAGACGGCGTGACGTTCAAGTCGTACAAAGATGGAAGCGAGCATCGTTTTACTCCCGAGCGTTCAATTGAGATTCAACACGCTATCGGTGCAGATATGATTTTTGTGTTTGATGAATGTACGTCGCCGATGGCATCGTATGAGTATCAGCGCAAAGCAATGGAACGTACGCATCGTTGGGCGAAGCGCTGTCTTGAATTTCACGAAGAATCAAAACTGCAAAATGAAAAACAGGGATTGTTCGGTATTGTGCAGGGAGGTCGTCATCGTGACCTGCGTGAGGAGAGCGCACGGGTGCTCGGTGCAATGGATTTTGCCGGTTATGGTATCGGGGGTTCGTTTGATAAAGATGATATGGATAAAGCGGTTGGGTGGGTGAACGCCATTCTTCCAAAGGAGAAACCACGTCATTTGCTTGGTATTGGAGAACCCATCGATCTTTTTGGTGCGGTAGAAAATGGGTGTGACCTTTTTGATTGCGTAGCACCAACACGTATGGCACGCAATGGTTCACTGCATACGAGCGATGGGCGTATCAATATCAACAATGCGCGCTTTGCGTCTGATTTTGGTCCAATAGATAGCGCGTGCGATTGTTATACGTGCAAGAATTATACGCGCGCATACCTTTCACATCTTTTCCGTTCTCATGAAATGCTTGCAGGCACACTTGCCTCGGTTCACAATCTTCATTTCATTATTTCTCTTGTTGAAAAAATGCGCACTGCTATTTTCGACGGAACATTTGAACAGCTCAAAACTGAGTTTATTGCGCAGTATTATAAAAAATAAAGGCGTGGCAAAGATTGCCACGCCCTGAGTCTCGAAGGTCTCGAAGAAATTCTAATCAAGGATGACCATGGAGATAAACTGTTCCCGTACCTTCTGATAAGCGAAGAAAATTCTCTGCTGGTCGTCTCTCAGTGTTGCAAGAAAGCGCTCATACAGATGGTCTCTTGTCGCAGAAACACATGTCCAGCAGTGGCCACGCACATCGCGGTTCTTCCCACAACCGTTGCATATTGTACCTGACTTCCTTTTGGCTTTGGCCTTGGCTCTATTTTCTTTTCTCGACATAGGCATCTCCTTTGTCAAATTTGCACACATCTTTATGTAGTAGATCCCCATTCTCCCCAGGATATTTCCCATCCCGTTTTGAGCTCGTCTTCCTTGATGCTGTCAAGCTGGTGAGCCGAGCGTTGATGCATCCCTTCGTGACCTTTCCTCTTTTCGCACATCACTTGAAGCTCTCCACCTGCGGTTCTGATGGTTGTTGTGTGCTTACAGCGTTCCTTTGAGTACAGCACTGTAGTTGAATTCAATTCATTCTTTGGCTCAGTGAAAGACGTTGGGAAAAGAAACATGAACGTACATTTCGTGCAGTAGTGATGACTTACTGCGTTTCTTCCACCCATCATTACCGGTTCTCGGAGTACCTCCCCGTATTTCGTGTTCTTGCAAATTGGGCAAACAAATGAAACAGGATTATCCATAACAGCACCTCCGTTTTTTTTGTCTTTTAAAAAGATACTACCTTATGACATGTTAGTCAACCATACTTCGTTTATTGGCATTACCAATAGAGATGCTATACTTATAGCACATGAATAGAACTGCGATAGTAATTTCGTTTATTGTGTTGTCAGTAATTTTTATTTTTTCTGAGATAGAATATTCAAGATTGGTGCGTTCGTATGTTGGTAATCGTATTCCTCCATCAATATCAACGAGATGTGGTGTTGAGTCGGCGCGCGTTGCAACGTCAGTATGTCCTCAACATAATATATTTGGTTCTCTTAATAAAGATAATGAACATCTTTATTACGATGGTGTAGTACTCGTTACGCCCCCAGGTCTTGATATTGAATCATTTACATTGCTCCCCGGAGGTTCGTATGGGGCGGACGTAAATGCTGTGTATGATATGAGTGATGTGTATCGCTATGGATCTTCAGTTGTTGTAGAAAAAATTCGTTCTGCAGATCCCCAAACATTCCGAGTTCTTTACGATGGGGGAGTACGATATGGTGTCCGTACACCAGCGTATGGTGCCGACGCGCAGTATGTATATATCGGAAGACAAATGTTGCCCCATGCTGACCCTGAGACCTTTGAGTTTTTAACGGAATTTGGTATCGGTTGTGGTAATGATCAGAATAATTGCCCAATTAGAGTAACCACCAAAGATAAAAATTGTATTTTCCTTGATGGCGAAAAAGTATTGAATGATGAGGGTCAATGTGTTGATCCACGCACGTGTATTCATAATTCTCTTTGTGCGGTTAACGCGAATACGGTCATTACCGGTACGGTTTCTATTTAATTGCAACTTCCATAGAGCTAGGAAATAACTAAGCAACTTTTTTGTTTGCTTGTTATAAATTATAAATAAAATAAATATCGACGTATAATATACTATAGTATATTATACGTCGATATTGTTTTCTTCAGATAACATATCTTTACTAAGGAGTACTTTGTTGGAGCAGGAAGGTATGCACTGCCGTGCATCGGCGCCGCGCATCTTTCAAAAAGCACCATTTCGTGTTATAATTTTCAATCATGACCTCGTTTAACCTACAATCAGATTGGCCACCGGCAGGTGACCAGCCCAAGGCCATTAAAAAGCTCGTACAAGGCCTCGAGAAAGGTTTTTCGCGCCAAACACTCCTTGGGGTCACAGGCTCAGGAAAAACCTTCACGATGGCAAATGTGATCGCCAAGGTGAACAAGCCTACACTCGTTATTGCGCACAATAAAACACTTGCCGCACAGCTTGCGCAAGAATACAAAGAATTTTTCCCGAACAACGCTGTCCACTATTTTGTTTCCTACTACGATTACTATCAGCCAGAGGCATATATGCCCGTGACAGATACCTATATTGAAAAAGACGCGCAGATCAACGAAGAAATTGACCGCCTACGTCACGCGTCAACGCAATCGCTCCTCACGCGTCGTGACGTGATCATTGTTGCGTCGGTGTCGTGTATTTACGGTCTTGGTTCGCCTGCAGAGTACGAGAAAGAAAATCTAAAACTTTCCGTAAAGCAAAAAATTGACCGCAAAGCGTTGATGCAAAAACTCATTGCAATTCATTTCGAGCGTACTAATGCCGACCTCACGCCCGGAACATTTCGTTCCATTGGTTCGCTCGTGGAAATTATGCCTGTTTCAGAAAAGATGATTTGGAGTATTGTGCTCGATGCACGAGGGATTGCGTCAATCAATAAGGTGGATCCTATTTCGCAAAAAATTGTGGGGACTGAAACAGATATTTTTATTTTTCCTGCAAAACATTTTATCACCAACAAGGCGGAAAAGGACCGCGCAATTAAAAAAATTAAAGCAGAACTTGCTACGCAGTTAAAAAAGTTTGAGAAAGAAGGGAAGCTCCTCGAGGCAGAGCGTCTCAAGCGTCGCACCAATTACGACCTCGCCATGATTCGTGAAGTTGGTTACTGTAATGGTATCGAAAATTATTCTCGCCATATGTCGGGTCGTGAAGCAGGGTCAGCGCCTGATACGCTTCTTTCGTATTTCCCCCGCACAAAGAATGGTAAACCAGATTTTCTTACCATCATCGATGAATCGCACGTTACGATTCCACAAATTGGTGGTATGTATGCCGGTGATCAATCACGTAAAAAAACGTTGGTTGAGTTTGGTTTCCGTTTACCATCGGCACTTGATAATAGACCTCTACGGTCTGAGGAATTTACTGAACGCGTGGGGCAGGTGATTTACACCTCAGCAACGCCAAGCACGCACGAGCGCGAAACGAGTGAGCAAATTGTTGAGCAAATTATTCGTCCGACAGGACTTATTGATCCGGAAATCTCATTGCGACCGATACAAGAAAAAGGATCATACCGAGGACAGATACAAGATTTCATTATTGAAGTAAAAAATGCGGTTGAGAAAGGTGGACGTGTAATAGCAACAACTCTTACGAAAAAGATGGCAGAAGATCTCTCTGAGTATTTAAAAGGAGAGGGAATTAAGGCAGAATATCTTCACAGTGATATTAAAACGATTGAGCGTATTCAGATTCTCACCGAATTTCGAAGAGGTACGTTTGATTGTTTGGTGGGAGTAAATCTTCTCCGTGAAGGGCTCGATCTTCCAGAAGTTACGCTCATTGGAATTTTGGATGCCGACAAGGAAGGTTTCTTGCGTTCAGAGACGGCGCTCATTCAGATTATTGGTCGTGCGGCCCGTAACGTGCTGGGGCGCGTCATTCTCTACGCGGACAACATCACCGGCTCAATTGAACGTGCTGTGGGAGAAACCAATCGTCGTCGTGCAATTCAGCAGGCATACAATAAGGAGCATGGCATAACGCCGAAAACGATTATTAAAAAATTGGGCGACATTACTGAACATCTCGAGAGCGAACATACGAAAGCGGTGAAAATGAACGTGGATATCGATGCGCAAGTTTTTGCCAAAGATCCTCAAAAGCTCATTAAGTTAAAAGAAAAAGAAATGTCAAAGGCGGTGAAAGAACTTGATTTTGAAACCGCGGCGATCATTCGTGATGAGATCTTGGTGCTCAAGGAGCAACTTTTAAAGTAATTTCTTCACGAAAAATTATATTTTCTTCCTCTTATAATACAGCGTCAGGCCAAGAACAAGCCACGAGCCGACCACTCCAAGAATAAAACTTAATATGATTGGTACGTCACGAAGATAGAATCCGTAGATCGTCCACACAAAAGTTCCAACGCTAAATATTGAGTAGGTCAAAATGGAAATACCTTGTGATGATTTATTTTTCCAGATTATGTACGCTTGTGGATAGTAGCCGATCGACATAAGTACTCCCATCAGTGAGACTAATATTTTTATATACATATTTTTATTTCTTATTGTTCCATGTGTCCATCACTCGTCGTTAAGAAGTATAACACTCAGTAATTAGAATTTCTATTTTTAATTTACAGGGTTTATTCCGCCTAAAAATAAAAAAGGGTTACCCTTAATATTGCGGGTAACCCTTTAAAATTTTCTTCACGAAAAGTTAGCTCAAAAAGTCATCTGATACTCGGGCACTGTCATTTTCGTAGGCATCGTGTGCCAGTCCGATCATGATGTCAGCGATAATACCAGAGATCATCTTGTCGAACCATGGATGAAAACCTGAACAAGCAACGACGATTCCTTTACGCTTGACGCCACCCCAGTAGGGCGTGTCCTCCGAAAAGAGTAGGTGTGGAATGGATCCTGTCCCGTCATCGTTTCGGTCCGCCCAAAGCTGAAGCGCTTTGCATTTCGCGATTTCGTCGTAGCGATGTTTCCATATGGATTGGCCTATACTTCTCTCACAGAGAGAAACAGCATGGATGGGGAAGTTCGGCCATTTGAGGATGTCCTCAAGGTGATGGCTCTCCATTCCTGGCACGAGCACCGTAATATGGCACTGAGGGAAAAGAGAGTTGAAACACCTTTTTAATGGCGACGATTCTCCTGCAACCATAATTAATGCCGTGTCTATTGCTTCTTCGGCGGTTTCCCTGGTAAGGTACTTCGGCGTGCTTAGACTCATCTTTAACCTCCTTGTTTCTAGATAGGGTTTTGTGTTGAAACACTCCTCTTCTTTGCAAAAAATAGCATATATGATACAATCTGTCAACAATGAGATCGGAACATAAAAAAATAAAAGAGCTGGATAAAATCACTGTTCGTGGTGCCCGCACGCACAATCTTAAGAATATTTCTGTTGAAATACCGCGCAACACGATGACGGTTTTTACAGGTCTCTCTGGTTCAGGAAAATCATCCCTTGCGTTTGATACGATTTTTGCAGAGGGGCAACGACGCTATGTTGAGTCACTTTCCGCATACGCACGTCAGTTCTTGAATCAAATGCAAAAGCCCGACGTGGATGAAATCACGGGTCTTTCGCCGGCAATTTCTATTGACCAAAAATCACACTCATCAAATCCACGCTCGACCGTGGCGACGATTACCGAAATCTACGATTACCTTCGTGTATTGTATGCGCGTATTGGAAAACCTTATTGTCTCGTGTGTGGAGAAGAAATCAAGCGTCTTGGTAACGAGGAAATTTTGAATTTCATTATGGAAGATGTGAAGGGAGCTGTTGGAAAAAAATCTGACACTATTAAAATTTTTGCACCCATTGTACGTGGGCGCAAGGGCGAATACTATCAGCTTCTCTACGATCTCCTTGGCAAAGGGTACCTTTTGGTGCGCATTGATGGCGAGATGAAAAATCTTCGCGAGCAGATCATTCTTTCAAAGACAAAAAAGCACGAGATTGATGTACTGGTTGATGAAATCAGCATAGCAGACTTTGCTGGTAAGAACGAAAAAGGGCGCGCGCGTCTTGCTGAGGCGATGGAGCGTGCACTTACTGAATCTGAAAGTTTGGTACGTATTGTGTTTGCAAAAGATACGACAATTCTCAAAGACACCATTATGTCCAATCGTTTTGCGTGCCCCAATGATGGTTTTTCATATCCAGAAATAGAGCCACGTCTTTTTTCGTTTAATTCTCCCTACGGCGCGTGTCCACTTTGTAATGGTCTTGGCACGAAACATTTTTTTGGCAAAGAAGCGTGCCCTGACTGTGAAGGTGCTCGTTTGCGTAAAGAAGCCCTAAATGTACGCATCAGTGGCAAGAATATTGTCGAGGTGACCCGCATGTCAATTCGTGAAGCAAGTGATTTTTTTGCACACTTGAAAATATCTACGCGTGATAAAGATATTTCGGTGCCAGTGGTAAAGGAAATTGAAAACCGTCTTCGCTTTATGCTTGACGTGGGGATTGATTACCTTACTCTCGACCGACGCGCCAACACACTCTCTGGTGGTGAGGCACAACGCATCCGTCTGGCATCACAGCTCGGTTCACGTCTTGTGGGCGCGCTCTATGTGCTCGATGAGCCGACTATCGGTCTTCATCAGCGAGACAATGACCGCCTCATTAAAACCCTGAAAGAATTACGCGATCTCGGCAACACTATCATTGTGGTTGAACACGATGAGGATACTATTTTCTCTGCGGACTATATGGTGGATATTGGCCCAGGGGCGGGGGTGCATGGTGGTAATATCGTGGTAGCAGGGTATCTTGATGACCTCATTACCAATCCTAAAAAATATAAATCACTTACGCTCGATTATCTGCGTGGAGATACTGTGGTTGAGATTCCTCATGCACGTCGCGCGCAAGATCGCGGGCATCTGCGTATTCGTGAGGGTGCAGCGTTTAGTATAAAAAATCTTAATGCGGAAATTCCTCTCGGTAAACTCGTTGCTATTACGGGTGTTTCTGGTTCAGGAAAGTCTACCTTCTTGTACGAAATAGTGCACAAAAATCTTCAAGCGCGTTTGGAATACAAGTATCGCACTAATCAGATTTTTAATTGTGAAAGTTTTACCGGCACGGAATATTTGAGCCGTACGGTGCTTATTGATCAGTCTGCTATCGGACGCACCCCCCGTTCTAATCCCGCAACCTACACGGGTGCATTTACCTTTATTCGTGATATTTTTGCGGAAACCGAGGAGGCGCGCTTGCGTGGGTGGGGGCCGGGACGTTTTTCTTTTAATGTAAAAGGTGGTCGATGTGAGACCTGTCAGGGTAATGGGCTCATTGCGGTTGAAATGCACTTTTTACCAACGGTGTATGTAACGTGCGATGTGTGTCGCGGAAAACGATTCGATAAAGAAACACTCGAGGTAAAGTACAAAAAAAAGAATATTTTCGACGTGCTCGAAATGACCGTCGAAGAAGCACTCACGTTTTTTGAGGATATTCCCGCAATTTACGATCGTTTCAAAACACTGAATGAGGTAGGACTTGGGTATTTGAAGCTTGGGCAATCAGCAACCACACTTTCTGGTGGCGAGGCACAGCGTGTTAAAATCTCTTCAGAGCTCTACCGTCCTTTTGCTGAGCGTACAATCTACCTTCTCGATGAACCAACTGTTGGACTTCATTATGAAGACGTACGTAAACTTATTGAAATTTTGCAAAAACTTGTTGATAAAGGCAACAGCGTGCTACTCATTGAGCACAATATGGATGTTATAAAAAGTGCAGACTACGTGCTTGATTTTGGTCCCGAGGGTGGGGTAGGGGGCGGACAGATCGTTGCGCGGGGTACTCCTGAGCAAATCGCTGCAAATACACATTCCCATACAGGGAAATACCTCAAGAAGGTGCTAAAAAAGAAGTAAAAATTATTATTCTTTTGTACCGTAGGTAGATTGTAAAAAATCAAGGAAAGAAATGAGGCTCTCTTCGAGAACGATTCGTTTCTTTTCGTCCTGATCTTTCTCAATGTTGGCAAAACGGGACAATTCGTTCCATGTCGTTTGGTCAGCGGGGTCTAAATCATCGTAGTATGTACTATATTTTTCCTGCATCTCTCTGATAAGGTCTGAGATCCTCTGCTCAATTCCTTGAGGAGTCTTTTCAAATGGTTCTTTTTCCATATGTATTATTGTACCATATGATAATTACAATGAAAAACCTAGATAAAAAATTACCCGATGCTCCTGGGGTCTATATTTTCCGTGGACCCAAGCGCTCAATATTGTATATTGGCAAGGCAGCCTCGTTCAAGACGCGCGTCGCGAGTTATTTTCGTCGTGATCTCGTGGAGACCCGTGGGCCGATCATTACGGGCATGGTGAAGACAGCAAAAACAGTTGATTTTATTACCACAGATTCTGTTCTTGAAGCATTGATACTCGAGGCACACCTCATTAAAAAACATCAACCACCGTATAATACAAAAGAAAAAGACAATAAAAGTTTTAATTACGTCGTGATTACCAAAGAAGAGTTTCCTCGAGTCGTGACGATGCGAAGTAGAGAGCTTGGCGTGCGAAGTGATGAAGTGAAGTATTCTTTTGGGCCATTTCCACAAGGGGGCGTGCTTCGTGAAGCGCTCTCCTTAGTGCGCAAGATATTTCCGTTTCGTGACAGATGTGCACCAAACTCAGGCAAGCCTTGTTTTAACGCGCAAATAGGGTTGTGTCCTGGAGTGTGTACCGGAAACGTGTCACGTACTGAATACGCAAAAACGATTCGACATATCAAACTTTTCTTTGAGGGAAAGAAGACAGCGCTCCTTCGTGCACTTGAGCGAGAGATGAAGAACTCCGCGCGTGCCCTTAAATTTGAAGAGGCATCTCGTTTCAAAAAAACTATTTTTGCCCTCAAACATATCCAAGATGTTGCCCTCCTCAAATCAGAAATCCTGCCAAGGTCGGACCTTGGCAGGATTGAGGCTTATGATATAGCGCATATTTCTGGTACGAATGCTGTTGGGGTGATGGTCGTGGTGGAAGATGGCGAGGTAAAAAAGAGTGAGTATCGCAAGTTTAAATTGAGGACGAGTACTAACGATGACGTTGCTTCGCTTCGTGAGGTGCTCACGCGTCGTTTCGAGCATACTGAGTGGTCTCTGCCAAAACTTATTGTTGTCGATGGGGGAACAATACAAATGAATTTGGCGTTGCGTCTTATGAAGGAGTGGGGACTTGCGATCCCTGTCGTTGGAGTAGTGAAAGACGAACACCACCGCCCACGCGAGATACTAAAAAATCCAAGGTCGGACCTTGGATTTAATGAGCGTGATATTTTATTGGCTAATAGCGAGGCACACCGTTTTGCTATAGGATACCACCGCACGTTGAGAGGAAAATTCAAATAAATTACGCGAGGAGTTCCTCCACAACTGCTTTTACGTCGTTGCCGTCTGCGTTGCCTCCAAGCTCTTTCATGATGGCGCCGGTAAGCTGACCTGCTTTTGCTTTGTCGGTAATACCAAGCGCTTCTTTTTTCGCAATGGCAACTTTTTTAATGTCTTCGCGTGACATTAGTGCAGGGAGATATTTTTCAAGAATAGCGAGTTCTGCGCGTTCACCGTCGGCGAGTTCAGGGCGACCACCTTTTTCGAACTGATCAATCGAATCCTTGCGTTGATTAGCAAGTTTTTTGATAACCTTGAGTACCCCTGCATCATCGAGGATGTCTTGTGGCATTTTCCCCGTAGCAACGAGCTCATTGGTAAACGCTGATACCATTCCGCGTACGACAGAAAGTTTAACCGTATCTTTTGCAAGCATTGCCTGTTTTACTTCGCCTTTGATTTGTTCGTGTAGTGTCATAGTTATATATTGATTATTATGTTGTGTAGTATACCGTTTAAGAGGGGCGAGGTAAAGACATTGACATTTAGTCTTGAATATGCTATACTTTTATTTAGATAATTATAAAAAATTGCATTAGGAGGTGGCGAACGTGTCCAAACAAAGGATTGCAGAACTAGAACAGAAAGTGAGGGAACTTAAAAAAACTCTCGCTGACGCGGAGCGTCTCTCTTTAATCGATCCTCTGACGGGAATTTTAAATCGTCGAGGATTAGAAGTTGAAGTCACTCGCGCGCTTGCTCAGGCGAAGCGACAGGACGCGCCACTTGCAGTACTGTTTATTGACCTTGATTGTTTCAAGTCAATAAACGACACGCACGGGCACGATGTCGGCGACGTTGTACTCAGAGAGGTGGCTACATTCTTAAAGAAGGTCGTGAGGGCGAGTGATATCGTCACACGGCCATGCGGGGACGAGTTCATCGTTATCCTTCCTGCGAGCGACCTTCTTATTGCAAAGCACGTAGCAAATAAAGTAATCGAGAAGATTACCAGCATGGTTTTTGCAGGAAAAACCAATGTTGAACTCTCGGTCGGGGTATCTTCTACATCTGAAGGAGTTTGTGATTTTCACGAACTTAGAAGACTCGCTGACGAGAGAATGTATCAGGAAAAAGTAATTTCAAAGAACCAATAACTACTAGTTTTTTCTGGCGGTCATCTCACACGAGGTGGCCGCTTTTTTTTGGACTACGTATGTAGTAAGATACGTATTATGGAACAAGAAATCTTACGACAAATTGCGGTACAAAACGAAGTTTTGCAAAAAGTGTTTGTGTCAGTGGAAAAAACACGAAAGTATTTTATGTGGACCCTTATCGTTACGCTCGCACTTTTTATTATTCCGTTAGTAGGGCTACTGTTTGCGATTCCTATGCTCCTCAATAATTTGAGCGCGATGCTTGCTATATAATTATGTCACCACTTTTCCTTATTCTTATCGGGCTTGTGGTGGGAGTTGCTTCAGCTGTTGTTTTTGTCTTGTATTTGAAAAATAAATCAGTTTCTCAAGGTTCTGCCCCCGAGCCACAGAATGAGGCACTTCTGCTCATTCAAAACCAGATTGGAAATTTTCAATCACAACTTGGTAGTTTTATGAAAACAGTAGATGAGAAAATGGGAGCAACCAACAAAGAAATGCAACAGGCGGTATATACGCAATTTACTGAATCACAGAAACTTATTCGTCAAATCAATGAACAAGTAGAGCGCAATCTTTTGGGTGTGGCAAAAGAAATGACGACTGCCAACGAAACTTCAAAGCAAGTGCTGTCCATTACCGACCAACTCCACAATCTTGAAAAGGTTCTCAAACACCAAAAGCAACGTGGAGCGCTCGGCGAGGCGGCACTCGAGCTCATTCTTTCAAATATTTTACCCCCTACGGCATACAAGCTTCAGTATCAGTTCAAGGATGGTGATATGGTGGATGCGGTCATCCTTACCAAGGATGGAATGATTCCTGTTGATGCAAAGTTTTCACTCGATAATTATAACCGCGTCGTAAACGAAACTGACGAAACGCGAAAGGAAGAGTTGGAAAAGGAATTCAAAAATGATCTCAAAAAACGTATTGATGAAACAGCAAAGTATGTTCGTCCTGCCGAAGGAACGCTTCCGTTTGCATTTATGTTCATCCCAGCGGAAGGAATCTACTACGACCTTCTCGTCAATGAAGTCGGTTCAGTGAAAGTAAACACGAGGTCACTTATTGACTATGCTTCTAATGAAAAAAAGGTGATCATCGTATCGCCAACAACCTTTTCAGCATATTTGCAATCAGTATTGTATGGTTTTCGCGCCTTTAAGATTGAAGAATCAGCACAGCTTATTATCGGTCGCGTTGAAGAGCTTCGCAAGCACCTTACCGCATATGAAGATTATATGAAAAAGCTTGGTAATGCGCTCGGTACCACGGTGAACCACTATACATCCGCATATAAGGAGTTGAAAAAAGTAGACAAAGACGTGGTAAAAATCACCGGTGAATCTGCAGGTATAGAGCCCCTTTTGATTGATAAACCAAGGATGGAGGAGTAATAAAAAACTACCTACGGTGTATTGTAGGTAGTTTTGTTTTATTAGAGAGAACCTTATGGAAGAAACAACGTTGCCGAGCCATAACGTGCTCCTGGCTCATATGTTGGCACAGTACCGACACCAATCTCGCCATCAATGATGTTGAGAAATGGTGTACTGAGAGGATCGTTATCGGGAGTGAATGAATAACTGTCTCCAGGACATTCAATCCAGAGATCGTCGTTACAGCTGAGGCGCTCAGGGTGGGTAATGAGCATAATGATGACCTCAAAAAGTCCGAGACCGAACTCGCACTTTGTAAATGTTCTTTTTGCCCAGTGCGAAGAGGCCCCACGGTACTGAATACCAAACTGAGCGGGGATCGTGAATACTTTGTGCCACCAATCCTCGTCACCTCCGTGAATGCTCCTCAGTGCTCGTTCGGTGTTGAAGTTTCGCCTGAAGTTTTCACTCCCTATTTCCCCACGGTAGTACTTGCAAATCTTGCTTCCTCGCACTGCTTCAAGTTCTTCAAGTGCAGCCAAAACAGCGCTGGCGTAGGTCTGTGCGATGAGTCCCCAGTGAGGGATAACGAATAATCCCTCTGCAAAAGCAGGTACTGGTTTCGTAGTTGTTGATGTGCCAAGAAGTTCTCGTGTGATATGAGGAAACACGCCACAGAGAGTATTTACTTGCTCGGGGATACTTTTTGGTTTTCGGTATCCTGAGGCATAGCCATACGTGGAATGAACAACCTGAATCTTTTCACCTATCCTCGGGTAAATTATTGATACTGTTCCTGACATAATGTCCCTCCTATCATTTAATTTTAATTATGAACTTCTGGAGGCTTTATACCAGATATTGTCTTATAATGTCAATCCTATCCACTTGCATTTTTATTACGTTTCGTGTACTATATTGGAATTATGAATTTCGCAGTAATACAAACAGGTAGCAAGCAGTACAAGGTCGCTCCAGGCGAGTCTTTGGTGATTGAAAAGCTTAATGGCACCAAAAAAGGGGACAAGGTAGTTTTCGACCAAGTTCTTCTTGTGAATAGTGGAGTAAAGACATCCGTTGGTATGCCATTGGTCCCTGGGGCAACCGTAGAGGCGACCATCGTCGAAGAAGGTATGGGTAAAAAAGTAACGGTTATCCGTTACCGCCAAAAGAGCCGTTATTTCAAGAAAAATGGCCATCGTCAGCCTTTTACTAAAGTGAAGATTGACGCAATCAAATAATTTTCCTCATTAAAACCGGTAATTTTGCCGGTTTTTTTGTTGATATAAGTACTTGCTATTTTGTATAAAATATGTTATAATGTATAGCAATCAAACCAAAATATTACATTATGCAATTTATATATTTTACACCTTTGGTTTTTCAGACACTTGTGTATCCGTGTACGTGGATTGCATTTCGTTTTTTTACCCACATTCGCATTAGAGGATTAGAACACGTGCGTGGAATGAAAAATGGTGCTCTTTTTGCGGTGAATCATTCCAGCGAGCTCAATCCTATTCTCGTGCCGGCAACATTGCCGTTTCTGTCACGCTTGATGCCGATGTTCTATGTCTCTCGCGAGACGGCATTCTATCTTCGTGACGGTAAAAAAAGATTTAGTCTCAAACAAATTTTATACGGAGGAACTTTTTTCAAATTATGGGGCGCATATCCTGCTACCGTTGGTTTGGGTGACTACGATCTTGCCTTACGACATCATATTAAGATTCTGAACGACCGAAGAAGTGTTTGTATTTTCCCTGAAGGAAAAATTACGCGAGATGGATTTATTGGCGAAGGAAAACCTGGCGTTGCGCATCTCTTATGGCGCACAGGAGTTCCTGTTATCCCCGTCGCTATTCGTGGGGACTATCGAATAACATTACGAGAGATTTTTTTAAGGAAGCGAACGATTACCGTTTCCTATGGTGCGCCTATTGCTTCATCAGAGGTGTTTGAGACTGCCCTCAAAGAAGGACGCCCACCCACGCTTGAGGAATTAAAAAATGCAACAAGTTTAATTATGGCGCGTATTCGAGTCATGTGGGAAGCGTAAGGTTATACACAGGTACTCTCGCACGTATTATGGGAAGGTGTATACTTATAAGAGAAAGGTCGATAAGTAATTTTTTTAAAAAATAAAATGAAAATATTACATATTATCGCATTCATCCTCCTTGTGGTTGGTGGTTTGAATTGGGGACTTGTCGCAATTGGTTATAATGTTGTCGATATGATCCTTGGTGCAGGCTCCATAGCAGGAAAGGTTGTATATGCACTTGTGGGACTTTCTGCAATCTACTTTGCGGTAACGCATAGTAGTGAGTGCAAGACGTGCACTGTGCAGACTATGTAGAGTTTCTTACAAAAAGATGCCGAGCTCAGTCTCGGCATCTTTTTGTAAGAAAACTGGCGCAACGCCGTCTTTTGTATTAGATTAAGAAGTAATGAAAGATCAGGCCAAAGAGGGGTATTTTTTAAAGTCGTACGATGAATTTGCCGACGTGATCTTTCGGCATTGCTTTTTCCGCCTATCGGATAGAGATAAGGCAAAAGATGTTACTCAAGAGACATTTATTCGTTTCTGGAAATATCTTGCAGAAGAGAAAGAAATTGTGAATCAGCGTGCGTTTTTGTACAAAATTGCTAACAATCTGATTATCGATGAGTATCGTAAAAAAGAATCATTTTCATTGGATCAGATGCAGGAAGAAATCGGGTTTGACGTGGGAGTCGATTTTAGAGAAGACCTTGAGACCAAAGATCTTTCACAACGTCTCGTAGCACTCATTGAAACACTTCCTGATAAATATCGTGAGGTGTTGGTGATGCGACACGTAGACGGACTTTCGGTTAAAGAGATTGCACGAGTTACAGGAGAAACTGAAAATGTGGTCTCCGTACGCATTCATCGTGCAATAGAAAAAACAAAAACATTATATGAGAAATTTGCTTAAACAATTTAAAAAAGGTTCACGCGAAGTGCGTCTTACTGTCGAGGAAAAATCCGCAATGCGTCAGGCACTTCTGCAATTTGCGCAAGAGAACCCTGTTGCGCACACATCCCAAGCGAAGAATTCGCGTACCGTGGTTTCCCCATACTCATTTATGCGAAAGGCGCGCGGATTTAAGGTACTATCCGCTACTGTGATTGGCGGTATTCTTATTGGAGGAACAGTTTCATTTGCGGCAGAAGGGGCACTCCCTGGGAATGTGCTCTATCCTGTTAAAACGGGGGTAAATGAGCGTGTACGTGGCGTGGTGGCGGTTACCCCACAAGCGAAAGCAGAATGGGATATTGCACTTGTGGAACGCCGTCTCACGGAAATGAAGGAAGTTGGATCACTCGAGAGTATCCCGTCAGAGACCAAGGAGTTTGCGCGTAAGAATGTGAGAAAATATGCTGAACGTGCACAGAGGCGCATTGTGGAGTTTGACGATAACGATGATGACGAGCGAGCGCTTGAAGTCGCTGAAAATCTTGCGCGGGTACTTCAAACTTACGAAAAAGAACTTCTTGAGGATATCCATAAAAAGACAAGTGAGCAAGATAATGACGAGGACAAGCAAGCTAACGTAGAGATAAAGAAATCTTCTAAGTTCAAAAAAGAGACCGAGCGAGTTCGTACAACCGTATCTACGAGTACTCCATCGGTTAAGATAGAAAATAGTATTAATAATACAGAGCGTGAAAAGCGCCCGAGTGAGGATACTAATAGTATTCGCATAAAAAAGAGCGGCACAGAATCTCTCGAGAAGACGATAGATGATATTCGAGAAGTACGCGAAAATCTTGAGAAAAGAAACAAAGAAAAGAAAGCCGAATACGAACGACGTAAGGAAACTCGTAAAGAAGAGGGACAAAAAGAAGAAAAGGATGAGGAACGAAAAACATACATTTCTGCACCTTCGTCAGAATCTGAAAGATGATATACTAGGAGCATATCTTGGTTATGAAATCTTTTTTTGCAATTCTTTTATTTTTTGTTGCGACCGTGGTTCCTGTATACGCAGTTGATACTCCTTTAAAAAATGCCGGCTTTGCCCCCTCTAATATTTGGTACTCACGAAGTCCTTTTTTCTCAGGGGATAGTATTCGCATTTATACCATTATTTTCAATGGAAGCTCAGAGGACTTGATTGGCGTTGTTGAATTTCTAGATAACGGAATTTTAATTGGTAAAACAGATTTTTCTCTTGCGAGCGGAGGTCGCGCCCGTGATGTGTGGGTTGATTGGGTTGCAAAGGACGGCAAGCATACCATCACCGCGCGCCTTTCTGGGGTGCATGCGGTTGGTACGGGAGGGAAAAAACGACCTATTGTGCTTGAAAACATAGAAACGGCAAAGAATGAACTCGCTATTGATTTTGATACTGACCGAGATGGTATAGGAAATACTGATGATCTGGATGATGATAACGATAATGTTTCAGATATTGATGAAATTAAAAATAGCACCGACCCACTTAAAAAAGATTCTGATGGTAATGGTGTTTCGGATGATAAAGAGCTAAAACTTATTGAAGCGCGCGCGCAGACCGCAACGGGAACTAAAAATCTAGGCGTCGTAGAGAACGCTATGAGTGTAGTGGACTCAAAAATTCCTGAACCAATAAAAGAAGCAGTTTCATCAGGTTCAAATATTGTTGAGCGTTTTCGTATTAGTGAAGGATATCAATTTAAACTTGCAAAAGAAGAAAAATCAAAAGAAATAGATGCACTTAATGAGCGTAATCGTATTCCTACAGAGGCAATCTCGACTCAAAAGGAAAAACCATTTACCGAGACGGTGCGTACAGAAGCAGAGAAACCTCTTGCGTACGTAAGTTATTTTGTGCTCGCGGTACTGCAGTATTTTTTTGAATATAAGGTTATTTTTTATGTAGTGGTATTTTATATTTTGTACCGCGCGTTAAAATGGGTCACTCAAAAAATACGTCGTAGGTAACTATTAGCGACGTAGAGCGAGTGAAATGAGAAAGTAATCTTTCTCATTTCCGCCTAACCCGCTGACAGCAGTCGGCCAGGGAGCCGAGGTGAGAAGCGAATACATGGAGCTTCGCAAGACCTTTTGAGATTTTATTGCGTGTAATCACGAAAAGAAAATCCAAAAGGTGTACCGTCCATGTAATGGAATAATACAAGGGTTGAATACCCTGCCCCTCTGGGGCGGTAAATTGGTGAGCGAAGCGAACACATTTTGACCGGGGCTTTGCCTCGGGGTAAATACCGCTTTTATTTAGTATCCTTGATCGTGAGCGTGTAGGGGATACTGGTAAGAACGATAATTCCAAGCGTAAAAAAGAGGAAGCGGAAATTGATGAACGAAAGTACGAGCGAGCCAAGAAGTGGTCCGACAATATAAGCGCTTCCGCGTACCATACGCATAAAGGTTACGAGATTGATTTCTTCGGGGCCTACTTTTTTATAAAAATAACTCTCAATCATAGACTCTACAGCGCTCGCGCCAATGCGGGTAATAAGGAGTGCAACTGCCCATACTACAACACTGGTTGAGGTGATCCACGAAAGTCCCATGGTGGCAACTGCCATCAAAAGGAACCCCATAGTAACGATTTCCTTTTCTCCCAGTTTCGTGTCCGCAATTCTGCCTAATATTGCTTCAAAAAAGATGAAGGGAAGGAGTGCTACAGGAATGATGACGCTCAAGATATCACTCATAGGTATGCCAATGTGCTTATTGAGATAGATAGGTGTATAAATTACCATCCATGAAAAAAAGAAGGCGAGCAGGAAATGAAGAAAGATGACAGAATGAAGGTCGTGGCTTTTCAGCACCGTTTTTATTGTATCTTTAAACTTTGGCACGAGGTATTGTGGGTCAATGTAGTGTTTAAAATTTTTCGCAATCACCAGAAAGCAAAGGGACATAAATATTGCTCCCGCGAGATAGACTTTCCAGAAATCGTGGTCCGTAAGCATAAGTCCCGCAAGGAATGGCGCAATCGCTATCGCGATATTGAGAACCGTCATAAAAACACCACGGATGCTTCCTGTTGACTGGTTGTCTGAGTATGACTCTACAAAAGTATCGAGGTTTAAAAATATAAGACTAAGGAGTGCTTGGTGTACTATAAAGAGACCCACCACAACAAGCGGTATTGAAAATGCCACCAGCGAAAGAAGGGTTGCAATTTCCAGCCCCATAATTGCAAGCGTGGTACGATAATTTCCAAATTTTCGAAGAACTCTCGGAAAGAAAAAAATACTTACCACAGAAATGATTGCGGCAATAGAAAAAATAACGCCAATCATTTCTTCTGTGGAAAGAAACTGGGCAATGAATGACGATTCGATATAGAGGGGGAGTGCGTAGTGGAACGAATAAAGAAAACTTGCAAGATACACAAGAAGGAGCATTGTTTTTTTTGCGGGATGGTGTGGCATGGGTTGTTTGATTACCTTTTATTTTGTGCTATTATAACACAATTCAAATATATGATTAAAGATTTCTTATTAAAACAAGTAGTAAAAAGGCAATTAAAGGGGTTACCCGAAAGCGAAGTTGATCGCATTGTTGATATTGTGGGCAAGAATCCTGAAATATTCAAGAAAATTGGCGACGAAATCAAAGCAAAAGTAAAAAGTGGCCGTTCAGAACAGGCCGCAGCACTTGAGGTGATGCGCGCGCATCAAGCAGAATTGCAAAAGATAATGCAGTAATTTTATTGTTAGGGTGTTTAAAAAAAGAGGTCACACAACATTTTGTGTGACCTCTTGCGTTTTGTGGCACAGCGGGTTATTTTCTATAGTCTTCGAGGATTACATCTGCCACTTTTCGAGCATCCTCGTGCTTGTATTTTTCGATGCACACTTCGAGCATCTTCATTAACTCATTTGCCCTCTGAGGTTCCTGAAGGATACGTACGATCCTCAGGGGGTTATCAACCGAAAATTGATCAAAATAAAATCTGAGGACTATTACTAGTGAATCACTTCTGTGTGGCTCGGGAAGAAGCAGTGCTACTTCTTCTGCCTCTTTGTATTTACTCCTCTCTCGGTATGATTCAAAAATCTTCTTTAACTCATTTGTCCGCTGAGGCTCAGGAAGAAGTCTTGCTACCTTTTGAGCGGAATCAATCTTCTCTTTTTTCTGGTACGCTTCGAGTCTTTTCATCAACTCTTCTATGCGTTCAGATTCGGGAAGAAAAATGGTGCCCATGGAAGGATAAAATCCGCCAAGCTCTTGAAACAGACAATACAGCTTCTCGTTTCTTTTGCTCTCTTCCATTTTTACCCCCTTGTGCCTATTGGCAATGATTTTTACAAAAACCTTCTCTATACAGCATAGAGATATTTTTTCTATTTGTCAATATTATGCGCACTTATTTATATAGATTAAAATATTGAAATTTGTAGATTTACTTGAGTTTTCCTGCAAAAAATGCGAGTATCAAAAGATATAAAAATATATGGCACTTGCAATCGGCATCGTCGGTCTTCCTAATGTGGGGAAGTCGACACTCTTTAACGCATTAACAAAAAAATCTGTTCCAGCAGAGAACTATCCATTTTGTACTATTGATCCATCGGTGGGGGTTGTTGCCGTGCCTGACGAGCGTTTATATAAACTTGCAGAATTTTCGCATACTTCGAGAACAATTCCCGCAATTATTGAATTTGTAGACATTGCAGGACTCGTAAAAGGTGCGAGTGAAGGTGAAGGGCTCGGAAACAAATTTCTCTCACATATTCGCGAAGTAGATGCTATTGCCGAGGTGGTGCGTATTTTTGAAGATGATAATGTTATCCATGTGCACGGGCACGTTAATCCTGTATCCGATATTGAAACGATCAATCTTGAGCTTGTTATCGCTGACCAGCAGACTGTTGCAAAAAGACTCGCCAATATCGAGCGTGATGTGAAGCGTGGCGAAAAAGGCGCGATAAAAGAAAAAGAAGTACTTACAAAGATTCTAGAAGCTCTCGATAAGGGATTGCTCGCACGCTCTGTATCGCTTTCAGAAGACGATGCATTGATTGTGCGAAGTATGCACCTCCTTACAATGAAGCCGATTCTCTACGTGCTTAATAAAAAAGCTGGCGGACGCAATCTAGACGAGCTGGGTGATGAGCGATTCGATAAGCTCCTTGCATACCTAGCATCTCTTGGAGCGCATTATGTGGTGGTAGATGCGGGAGTAGAACACGAGCTTTCTCAGTTTGAAGGCGAAGAAAAAGAAATGTTCCGTGGGGAGCTCGGGGTTAAAGATGACGGGATTAATAATCTTATTCGAAAGAGCTACGAAATGTTGGGCCTTATGACCTATTTTACCACCGGAGAGGTTGAAACACGCGGATGGACCATCCACAAAGGAAGCACCGCGCCTATCGCTGGTACCGCCATTCATACCGATTTTAAAGATAAGTTTATTCGTGTTGAGGTGGTATTTTGGCAAGATCTTCTTAACGCAGGTTCGTACGGATCTGCACGCGAAAAAGGGTTGGTACGAACTGAAGGAAAAGAATATATCGTCAAGGATGGTGATGTGATGGAGTTTAAAATTTAAATTTAATGAGAGCAACAGAAAAACCCCGCAAATTATTTGCGGGGTTTTTCTGTTGTCTGTTGACTATCTGTCTATTTGCGTACAAACGCTTCACGCGGCGAAAGATACGACGCGCGTCGTGCAGGATAAAAACCAGAGATAACACCGATTGACGATGAGAGGATGAGCGTCGCAATAATAAACCACGTTGGGGTAATAAAGAGCGTGAGGGTAAGACCACCACTTCCTTTTGAGAGAGAACTCATAACGAAGTTAATAAGCGAACCTCCCCCCATACCCAAGAGAACTCCCGACACTCCTCCGAGAAACCCAATGATAAATGACTCCATCAAGAACAAATTTTGAACGTCCTTGTCTGTTGCACCAAGCGATTTCATAACGCCCACTTCGTAAATACGTTCAAGGAAGCCCACGATCATAGTGTTGAACATTCCAATTGCTGACACAATAAGTGCGGCGGTACCGAAAACCATCAGCACCGTGGTGAGCGCGTTGGTAATCTTGCGCGCTTGCTTAACAAGGTCAACTTTTGCACTAATGAGGAACCCTTCTTTTTCTAATGTATCACGAAGAGGCTCTACGAAATTGATATCGCGTGCCTTGATGAGCATGCTTTTAAAATACGTTGGTGGTTGTGCGACAGAGGTGTAGGGGATATAGGCGAGAGGGTCTTCGCGGTCGTCAGTAAAAATACCGCGAATTTTCATTCTTGAAACTATCACTTCTTCTGTTGAGCCGTCGGGTTTTTGATAATAGACACTTCCGGTAATTTCTTCACCGAGAATTGATTTATCGGCAGGAAGACCGAAGAGCATCAGCGCTTTTGCTGAAAGAACGGCACCTGGAGTGTCTTCGGTAAATGCTTCTCCAATGTCGGGACTTGCGCCTGCCATCTTAAAATAAGTAGCAGGAACAACACGCATAATAGGAATAATACCGCGTGATTTATCACCAATAGAAACTTCACCCATAAACTCAGCAACAGGGCTTATGCTAGCAATTCCTTGAACGTGTTTCGTTTCCTCTACTTTTTTTGCATCGATACTTTTTCCACTTTCAGATGGGTACGAAGCCTCAATCGTAATAAGTGAGTCTTCGCTGGTAATAAGGCGACCGATCAAGATGTACTGGAGACCATATCCGAGTGACACAAGAAACACAACAGTTCCGATACCGACAGACATACCAAGAATGGTGAGAATCGTACGAGCAGGTTTGGTACGAAAAACGCGTAAGGATAGCTTGAGGAGATCCCACACAGATAATTTGTGCCCCGTATCAACTTTTAATTTTTCAGGTTGCTTGGTGATGGTTGGTTCCATAATGTGGTGTTGTTAAATAAAATAAAAAACAGATGGACTCGCAACCTTAGTGTAATACCTGATATTTTTTTCCGGTAAGAGCCGATTCTAGTCGCTCTGAGATGCCACGAATAGCGCTCATAGAAAGTCCAACGCCAAAGTCTTTACGGGGAAGTTCGAGAACGCGACAGAAATGTTCAGATGAGATGACGTTACGAATACGATCCTCAACGGCCTCATCGAAACGAACGCGTCCAATTTCGTCCAGGGTACCCGAATAGCTACTCAAGAGCCAGTCACGCATTTTGGATATTTCTTCATAGAGGGGAACTTCGGGATTACGCTCAAGCTCGTGGTAAACATCCTCTACTTTTTTACGATTATGAGCGAGTTCGTCAACTGTTTCTGAGATTTTAATAGCGCGCTGTTTCCAGAGTCCTAATCCGCCATCTTTAAAAGGCTGGTCGAGGAAATCAATGAAATGCTCCGAAGTAATGTTTCCTTTGAGGCGCTCTGCGAGGAATAGCTCGAAGCGCTTTATTTCTTGTCCTGACAACCCGCGCGCAAGCATACTGGAAAGAGATTGCGCCATAAGGTTCTCCGGTGGGCTCTCGGGGTAGAGTTGTTTATAAAAATGTTCAGAGAGTGATTTCTTGGCGTCAATTTTATTTTTAGGCTCATCAGTTCGTATAACCTCGCCATCTTTGAGGTAAATGACGAGACGCGCGTCACGTAATGACCATGATTCGTGTGTAACCATAATAATCGTACGCCCGTCTTTTTCGTTCAGCTCTTTCAAGAACTCAAGCGCTTTATTTGCATTTTCAGAATCGAGATTACCGAGCGGTTCGTCAGCGATAATAAGCGGGGGGTTATTGGAAAGCGCACGTGCAATACTTACGCGCTGTTGCTGTCCTCCTGAAAGGTCAGAAGGGAAGCGTGCAGAATATTTTGTCATACCGAAACGATCAAGAAGTTTCAATGCCTCCTTTTTTCGGCGTTCAACGTCAATACCTAGAAATGCCATCGGAAGAGCGACATTGTCAAGTACGGTAAGGGAGGGCAAAAGGTTGAACTGCTGAAAGATAATACCTACACCGATCTGGCGATACACCGCAAGCTCTTTCTTTTCGAGGCCACGTAGGTCACGACCGTTAATCAAAATGTTACCGCTATCGGTGTTTTCAGTTTCAATACCACCAATCAAATAAGTGAGTGTTGTTTTTCCACAACCAGAAGGACCGAAGAACGCTGCGTATCCACCGCGTGGGATCTCGATATTAATGTTTTTCAACGCATGTACCTCCGACGGTTTACCGCGGTTGTAGTAATAGTTTACATTCTCTAATTTTACGAGAGGGGTACTCATAATATTATGACTGGTGGAGCGAGCGAATTAATTCAAGAATATTTTGTGGCATACTCTCACTCTTTTTGAGATAGTGTTCGACACCCATATCGAGCGCTTTTTGTTGAAACTCAGCATCTTGATATCCCGAGAGGACAATAATACGAATACGAGAGAGGTCAGAGCTTTCTTTGATATGCTTAATAATCGTAAATCCTGCTTCGACACTTGGTGTTACCTTGCCACCTTTTTCAAATGGCATCACGAGTCCCATAAAAATAATGTCAGGACGTGAAGATGGATCATCTATTTGTTTTAGTGCTTCATCTGCGCGGGCAACAGTATTAAGTTCATACGTATCATCAAGACCGTGTAACCAGAAAATATTGGAGAACATCATGCGAATGATCTCATTGTCGTCAATAATCAGTATTTTTGTTTTTTTATTCTCCATATAATTTACTCGTATTCTATCACACAAATTATTTTTGAGAAGCAATAACAATATTGTCGGGAAATTAAATGTGGGGTATAGTATTGTATATGGAAACACTTACCACACAACCAGGGAAAAGTGCGCGCGTAGCCCCTAAGGATTTCTTTCTTTGGGTGGGCGCAATGGGTGCATTTTATACAAGTATTATTGCGTTTATTAATCTTGTGTTTCAGTATATTAATTATCTTTACCCCGATCCACTGAGAGGATACCAAATCGACCCTTACCAGAGCGGTATCAGTGCTTATATGGCAATGGTAATCGTTGCGGTTCCGGTATTCCTCGTGTTGATGCGCGTTATTCGCCACACCATATCTATTGATTCCACGCGACAGGAGATTTGGGTGCGCCGATGGGCACTCGTATTCACGTTGTTTGTCTCAGGTGCAACAATTGCGGGAACTCTTATTGTACTCTTGAGTACCTTTTTGAACGGCGAAGAGCTTACCGCACGTTTCCTCTTGAAAATTGCAACGGTAATTATTGTTGCAATCATTGTATTTGCACATTTTCTTGCAGACATGAAAGGATACTGGACACATTTTCCGCGACGTATATTCTATGTTGGTGTTGCGGTTGCGGTAATTGTTGCTGGTACCGTAATCTCAGGATTTTTTATCGTAGGGACACCACGACAGGCGCGTCTGGCACGATATGATACACAGCGGGTAAATGACCTGCAGAATATTCAATGGCAAGTAGTAAATTATTGGCAGCAGAAAAAAAGATTGCCAGAAAAATTAAGTGACCTCTCAGATCCTATTTCTGGTTTTATGTTACCCACAGACCCACAAACAAAAGAAGCATACGAGTATAAGGGTTCATCATCGCTTTCGTTCCAGTTGTGCGCAGTATTTAATGGACAAAGTCGCACAACAATGGATGGATCGTCAAACATGATATCGCGACCATACCCTGTAGCAGTTATTGATGTAAAAGGAGAAAAAATAGATAATTGGCATCACAAAAAAGGACACGCGTGTTTCGAACGAACTATAGACCCAGAGCGGTACCCGCCAATTGATAAGATACCAACAAAATAACACAAGCATATGAATTACGACCACAGAACGATAGAAAAGAAATGGCAGGAACAATGGGAGAAGGCAGGCTTATATCATACAAAAGAGGATATCAGTAAACCAAAGTGCTATGTACTAGACATGTTCCCATATCCCTCTGGAGAGGGTCTCCATGTTGGGCATCCTAAGGGCTATATTGCAACCGACGTGTATTCTCGTATGAAGAGACTACAGGGATTCAATGTACTTCACCCTATGGGCTTTGATGCATTTGGTTTACCCGCAGAAAACTACGCCCTCAAGATGAAAATTAACCCGATGGTTATGACGGCACAAAATGTTGCTCGTTATAAAGAACAGCTCTCCATTCTGGGGTTTGATTATGATTGGTCACGCGAAGTAAATACTACTGACCCGCACTTCTATCGTTGGACACAGTGGATTTTTCTTAAAATGTTCGAAAAAGGTCTTGCTTATGAATCGTATGAGCCTATTAACTGGTGCCCAAAATGCTTGACGGGACTTGCAAACGAAGACCTCGACGGAGACCGTTGTGAGCGATGTGATACCCTTATCGAGAAAAAACCTATGCGTCAGTGGGTGCTCCGTATTACCGACTACGCAGACCGTTTGCTTACCGATCTCGATAAACTTGAGTGGCCCGCATCAACCAAAGAATCACAACGAAATTGGATTGGGCGAAGTGAAGGCGCGGAAATTGATTTCCTTATTAAGGGAGGTAGCAAGAAAATTACCGTGTTCACGACGCGTCCTGACACACTTTTTGGTGCGACGTATGTGGTATTGGCACCAGAACACGCCCTCGTGAGTGAACTCCTTGAGGAAGTTTCTAATAAAAGCGAAGTAGAAGCATATTGCGATGCGGTAAAAATAAAAACAGAAATAGAGCGCACTGCTGTTGGTAAAGAAAAAACAGGCGTACAGCTCAAAGGAGTAATAGCGATAAACCCCGCAAATAACGAGGAGCTTCCTGTGTATGTGGCAGACTATGTTCTTGCGCATTACGGTACGGGAGCGGTTATGGCAGTACCCGCACACGATGTACGAGATTTTACCTTTGCAAAAAAATACCATCTTCCTGTTAAAGAAGTTATTATTCCTGAGAGAGTCGACAAGAGAAATCCTCCTGTTCTCGGCAAGAAAAGTGTAACAAGAGAAAATGTGCACGTTATTATACGAAATCCTCGTAATGGGAAATTTCTTTGCTTGAAATCTAAGAAGTATTGGTGGACTACGTTTCCTATGGGTGGCGTCGAACAAGGAGAAAGTGTTCTTGATGCTGCGCGACGAGAACTTTTAGAGGAGACGGGATACAAAAATATCACTAACGAGCAAATTTTGGGTGGGCAAGTACGCGCGGAGTATTTTGCAGCGCATAAGGACCAGAACAGAGTTTCGTATACCACGGCGGTCTATGCTGAATTGGTAGATGAAGAGCGTTCTTCGATTACAAAAGAAGAAGAGGAAAACAATGACATCGTATGGCTTGATGAATCAGAAATTAACCCCGTGACGATGTGTCATGCGGAAATGGATATTTGGCTCCTTCGTCTCAAGGAAAAAGATGCGGTACACATTGACAGTGGCGTACTCATTAACTCTGGTGATTTCAATGGTCTTTCAAATGAAGAGGCGAAGAAAAATATCACGCATTTTGTAAAAGGGAAATGGACAACAAAGTACCGTCTTGAGGATTGGGTATTTTCACGACAACGATACTGGGGCGAACCAATTCCCCTTGTACACTGTGAAAAATGCGGTGTTGTTGCAGTACCAGAAAATGAATTACCCGTAGTTCTTCCAAAAGTAGAATCGTACGAACCTACGGGAACGGGAGAATCTCCACTCGCGAATATTGCCGATTGGGTAAACACGACCTGTCCAACGTGTAGCGGTCCTGCTAAACGCGAGACAAATACGATGCCTCAGTGGGCTGGATCATCGTGGTACTACCTTCGTTATATGGATCCAAAGAACGACACGGCACTTGTTGAGCATACAAAAGAACAATATTGGTCACCGGTAGATATGTATGTCGGTGGAGCTGAACACGCTACGCGCCACCTTATTTACGCGCGATTCTATCATAAGTTTTTGTACGATCTTGGGGTGGTGAATTACGAGGAACCTTTTAATCGTTTATATAACGTCGGTTTGGTTATGGCAAACGATGGACGCAAGATGAGCAAACGCTGGAGCAACGTCATAAATCCTGATGATGTGGTCCATCAGTACGGTGCAGACACGATGCGCATGTATGAAATGTTTATGGGGCCATTTACTCAATCTGTTTCGTGGAGTACCGAAAGTATTATTGGACCACGTCGTTTTCTCGAGCGGGTATGGCGTTTACAAGAAAAAATTGTCACGGCAGGGGACACACATGATGTAGAGTCAATTCTCCATAAGACAATAAAAAAAGTAGGGGAAGATATTGAATCATTTAACTTCAATACCGCAATCTCAGCGCTAATGATTTTGGTAAATGAAATGGAGAAGGCAACAGTTCTACTTCGTTCACAGTACGAAACACTCCTCGTGCTCCTATCACCATTTGCGCCACATATTACGGAAGAGCTATGGCATACACTCGGGAACGCAGAGTCAATCAACCTCTCACGGTGGCCAACCTACGATCCATCAAAAACGACTGCGCAAGAGATCGTTATTGTCGTTCAGGTAAACAGCAAAGTACGCGAAACAATTACCGTCCCTTTATCTGCCTCTGACGAGGAAATACAGAAACTCGCGCTGGAGGAAAAAATGGTAGTGAAATGGGTAGGGGGTCAGGAAATCAAAAAAATCATTATCGTAAAGGGTAAATTAATAAATATTGTTACGGGGTAACGATAGAAACCAATAAGCGTAAACTCAACCTCAGTGCTTGTAAACCCACCTCTTGACTTTATGCTCCTTTAGTGATAAAAAGTACCAATAGTAAACATAACATTTAATCATTGTAATTTAACCAATAACCTATGTCCGCAATTACTTTTAAGCCAAAGCAAGTAGTAAAAAGGCTTATCGCTACACTACCTCCACGCAACCTAGATGTCATTATCAAGCGTTATGGACTAGGAGATAATACCGACCGAATGACTCTTGAAGCAATCGGCGATATTTATCACATCACCCGCGAGCGTGTGCGTCAGATAGAAAATTTTGCACTTGCGACCATAAAAAAATCTGACATCTTCAAGAAAGAGGCAGGGGTTTTTACGGAGCTCCACAACCTTGTTGTTTCTATGGGTGGCGTAGTGTGTGAGGAAGATTTTTTGATGCATATTTCCAAAGATCCTAGCACACAAAACCATCTCTACTTCCTCTTGGTACTTGGCGATGAATTTGCTCGAGAAAAAGAGAATGAACATTTTCATCATCGATGGATTGTTGATGACAAAATTTCAATGAAGGTGCATGATGCACTTCGCACGCTCTATGAGTCACTTTCGCAAGACGAACTTATTCCCGAAAATGAACTTATCGCGATGTTCCTCAATCATCTCAAAGACGTATCAGATACATACAAGAACGAAGAGATTACCAAGCGTTGGCTCTCACTCTCAAAAACCATTTCAAAGAATCCGCTTGGCGAATGGGGGAGGTCGGAATCACACAATGTAAGTGCACGTGGTATGCGCGACTACGCATATTTGGTGCTTCGTAAGCATGGCTCACCAATGCACTTCACAGAAGTTGCTAAATCAATTTCTCAAGTTTTTGATAAAAAAGCTCATATTGCTACTTGCCACAACGAACTTATTAAAGACCCTCGTTTTATTCTCGTTGGACGCGGACTATACGCACTCTCTTCGTGGGGATACGAGCAGGGAATCGTTAAAGATGTCATTGCTAAAATTCTCAAAAAAGAAGGCCCACTTTCGAAAAAGGACATCATAGATCGTGTGCTCAAAGAGCGTTATGTCAAAGAAAACACTGTCTTTGTAAACCTGCAAGATCCAAAGATTTTCAAAAAAACAAAAGAAGGGAAGTATATACTTGCATAACATTCCATATTAAAAAACCTCGCCACCATGGCGAGGTTTTTTAATATGGAACCGCTCTTTTTACTTTTCATACTTTATTGTATGATGTAGTGTATGAATGTTATTCAAACACTCGGATTCAGCAAACTTTTTAGTAACCTAGCGATATATCTCATCATAATTCTTCAGTGGTTTCCGTACTGGGGACCTGTTGTTTTTGCGTACGTTCTATGGAAATCATGGGTGCATTATATTCAAGCACAGTGGCGCTCAAAAATAAAATGGGTCTTGCTTGAAATTAAAGTTCCAAAAGAAGTAAATAAATCTCCTCTTGCGATGGAGATAATGTTGAACGCACTCAATCAAACAGGAAAAGGCAATTGGTGGGATTGGTATACTAAGGGCAGGGTACGAGATTGGTTTTCTCTAGAAATAGTTTCTCTCGAAGGGAACGTTAAGTTTTTTATTCGTTCTGCTGCCACGTATAAAAACATTATTGAGGCACAGCTTTACGCGCAATATCCAGACATTGAAATCTACGAAGTTCCTGACTATACACGCTATGTTGATTATCATGGCGAAGGTAGTGCGTGGGATGTTGTTGGTCGTGACTATAAGCTCGTAAAGGCCGACCCGTACCCCATTAAAACCTATGTTGACTACGGGCTCGACAAAGAAGGTATTAAAGAAGAATACAAAATTGACCCTATTACTTCAATAATAGAATACCTTGGCTCAATAGGAAAAGGTGAGCAGATTTGGATTCAGATTCTTGTACGCGCAGCAGAAAAAAGATACAAAAAGAAGGATGGCAGCTTGGGTGATTGGAAAGATGAAGCAAAGGACATCATCGCAAAGCTCAAAGAAGGGGAGAAGAAAGAAGGGGAAGATGTTGGATTCAAAATGCTTTTGAAAACAAGAGGGGAGCTGGATACCATAGCAGCCATTGAGCGAAGCGTTGGGAAAACCGGTTTTGATTGCGGAGTGCGCGCAATGTATCTTGCGAAAAAAGAAAATTTTAATATAGGTGTTCACAGTAGAGCGCTCGGTGTGTTGTGGGGTGCATTTTCTTCAAGTAACCTTAACGGTTTCGGCCTCCTCAACCAGACTGCTGGTTTTGACTACCCATGGCAGTCATATGTAACATTTGAAGATTATATATTCTTCCCCAAATTTTACTTTAGTAAAAATAAACGCATTTCAGAAAAAAGGAAGATTCAGTTTGATGCGTATAAGCACCGCTCATGGTTTTATTTACCACGCAAATTGAAGCCATTCACGCTCACTACTGAGGAACTTGCAACGATCTTCCATTTCCCAGGAGGTGTTTCTCAGACACCAACATTCGGTCGCATTCCTTCACACAAGAGCGAGGCACCGGTAAACTTACCAATATAACAAAAACGCATTCACCATGGATCAAATACTACCGGAACACCCACCACAAACGCCACAAAATACAAATTTTTTCAAAAAAATTCCTTTTTCAATGATTGCGGGGAGCCTCGGACTCTCAACACGGTCTTCAAAAATATTATTTGTACTAATAATTATTTTTGTGTTACTCGTTTCTTTTTTTGCTTATCTTTTAGTTCCACCACGACAGTTTCCTTCAAATGAAACTATTACAGTAGAAAAAGGTTCGCCATTAGGTAGTGTAGCGCTCTCGTTTGAAGAAAAGAATATTATTCGCTCAGGCTTTATGTTTAAAGTATGTATGACAGTATTAGGAGGCGATAAACATATTATGGCGGGGGATTATGTTTTCAAAAAACCTGTAGGGGCATGCAGTATTTCAATGCGTATCGTACGTGGTGTTTCAGGTATTCCTATGGTGAAAGTCACTATCCCTGAAGGAACATCAAATCAAAGTATTGCTGATACTCTCTCACCACTCCTTTCAAAGTTCGACGCCCGCTTTTTTACCGACCGTGCACGTACACAAGAAGGATTTTTATTTCCAGATACCTATTTCTTTAATGCAAGCGCCAACACTGATGAAGTCATACGCGTAATGAGTACTGAATTTAAGAAAAAAATTGAGCCGTGGACACCTTTTATCGAAGCTTCAGGACATACTGAGCGTGAAATTATTATTATGGCGTCGATTATTGAAAAGGAGGCCAAAACAGAAGAAGATCAAGCGCTTGTTTCAGGAATTCTTTGGAAACGTATTGAAAAAGGGATCCCCCTTCAGGTAGATGCTCCGTTTTATTATTTACTTGGTAAAACATCGAGTGAGCTTACTCAAACAGACCTTGCAATGAAGTCTGCGTATAATACCTACAAAAATAAAGGACTTCCCGCTGGTCCTATCGGCAATCCTGGCATCTCCACCATTCGTGCTGCTATCAAACCAAAAGAATCTCCTTACCTCTACTACCTTTCGGACGAAAAAGGAATACTACACTACGCGCGCACGTTCGATGAACATAAGGTTAACAAAACAAAATATATAAAATAATATAATTAAAAATTAGACGATATTTTTGTTGTATATCTAACATGAAGAGTGTATTATATATGCATGTATTTGAAACACGTTCTCACTTATTAATAATTTATTAAATTAATGAACACAATCAGCACATCATTAAAGACATTAGTTGTATTTTTAGTAACAGCACTTTTGTGTGGCGTAGCATATGCATGGACTCCACCAACCGTTACACCTCCTAATCCAGTCCCTGGTGTTACCAGTCCAATTAATACCTCATCACTAGCACAAACTAAAGTCGGCAATCTGACTGTTGGGGCGTTAAATGTTATCAACAGCGCGGTCTTTGGAGGAAGTATCAGAATAGGTAATGATTCGATACCCACTCCCTGCACGGCGACAAACACGGGATCAATACATTACAACTCTGCAATTAATAACGTAGAAATTTGTAATGGCACAGAATGGAGAGCACTGTATACTTCTGTGACTTCTAGCAGCAGTGGCACAGGACTTATTACTTGCAATGCTGATAAATGTGTAGCAACGTGTGCTGCTGATGGCAGTACGGTGACTCTTGCAAGGAACCAAACCAAGTTTTGCACAAAAACTGGCACCGTCACGAGTAATGTATGGGGTACTTCTGGTGGATATCTCAATGCCTCTATTAATAAAAAGAGTTTTGGTTGGGTAAATGCTCCTGTTAATTATTCCGTAACATGTAATTTTTTTGAGAGAGCTTCTTGGGTTTTTATGTTAAATTGTCGCGACAATTATGGCTCAGGAATGCCTTCAAGTATTAACTTATACACCCTGCAACAGGACTGGAACACTGGAGCCAATGTCTGTATTCCCACCTATAGGAATTACACCACAGGAACTATTCATACAGAAGCTGATTTTACAAATATAAATTGTACATCCAGCGGTAATAGAACAGCGTTAGTCTATACGAACAGTACATGCACCGGACCCACTACACGAATGTATTGCTTAGAAGAAACAGATACAAGTAATACTAAATATCAAGTGAGAAACAATGTAGTTTTAAGCTTCGGAAGTTTTCCTGAAAATTGGACTTCAGTAGACACAAATTTTTAATTAACATAAATATTTACCATCATCATGGATAACAGAAAAGTTTTCTACCAAGCACTAAATCTCATCGTAGTCGTTGTTGCTGCTTCTGCTACAAGTTTTTTTGCCACAAGATATTATGTGCGAAATATGATTGGTCAAGAATTGAGTACCAATACAGGAGAAATCCAGTCAAATACTAACCAAAACGGAAGTCGTGACCCAAAGGATATTGCACAAGAGGAAGCAGATTTAAAAAGTAGGGTACAAAATTCCAATGAAATCAGCGGTACGGTCGTTGAGGTTGGTGCCGATTTTATAAAGATCCAACCTTCTAGCGAATCATTGGGAACTTGCAACGATCAGGTGTTCATTTCCAGCTACTTGAGAGATAGAACGATAAAGATAATCGGAGAAACAAAAATTTTGAAATTAGAGTTACTTGCCAAGAAAGAAGCTGGTACCAAGCTCGGTGTTAGCGACATAAAAAATGGAGATTATGTTATGGTGATGAGTAAGGAAAGTATTGGTACCTCAGCTGAATTCATAGCCTCAATTGTTCAAATTTCTCTATAGCTCAAAATTTGAATGTGCGGTAATAAAGGAACCTCGGAGCTTTGCCCCGAGGTTCCTTTATTAATACTTATGATGTATGCTAAAAGAGCTTATGATGAAGAACAAAAAAAGGGTCTTTGTAGCGATGTCGGGAGGCGTTGACAGCTCGGTTTCGGCTGCACTTCTTAAAAAAGAGGGGTATGACGTCGTCGGGGTCTTTATGAAGGTATGGCAACCGGATTTTTTACCGTGCACATGGGAGGCAGAACGTCGTGATGCGTTGCGTGTTGCTGCACACTTAGGTATTCCACTTTTAACGTGGGATTTTGAAAAAGAATATAAGGAATATGTTGCTGATTATATGATTCGTGAATACAAAGCAGGACGTACCCCAAACCCAGATGTGTTATGCAACAAGGAAGTAAAGTTCGGTGCATTTTTTCGTCGAGCTGAAGCCCTTGGTGCTGATGCTGTCGCCACGGGGCACTATGCGCGGGTGGCATACAATAAAAAAGCACCACACCCGTATTATCAGCTCCTCACGGGGATAGATGAAGCTAAAGATCAGTCATACTTTTTATGGACACTTATGCAGGAACAATTATCAAAAACTTTTTTCCCAATTGGCAAATACAAAAAAACACACGTGCGCACACTGGCAAAGAAATTTAATATTCCTGTTGCAGAAAAGAAGGATAGTCAGGGTCTTTGCTTTGTAGGGAAACTTGATATGAAGGATTTTCTCGCACATTATATTACCGAAAAGGAAGGTGCGGTACTAAACGAAGCAGGAGAAACTATTGGCACACATCGTGGTGCGTACTTCTATACCCTTGGTGAACGACACGGGTTCGTAATTAGCCAAAAAACAACCGAGGAAGTGCCCTATTATGTTGTCTCAAAGGATCTTGAGGCAAACACAATCACCGTTGCTCATCGAATAAAAAACTCACTCTCGTGTGAACGAACAACGGTGCCTATTTCTCAAACAAGTTTCTGTGCAGGGACTATTCCTTCTACAGTGCAATCATACACCGCACAGGTACGCTACCACGGAGAACTGTATCCCTGCCGTCTCGTATATCGTGACTCCATAATCACTATAGAATTCCTCAAGCCGGTTATTGTAGACAAAGGGCAATCCATTGTGTTGTATAACGAGGGTGAGTGTGTTGGTGGTGGAATTGTCGAAGAATAATTGTCAGTATTCCTTCAATATGCGACAATAGAAGCGTTATGACAAACAATGAACACAACAATACTGAAGTTGCATGGGTTATTAAAAACTCCGGAGAGCGCGAACCTTTTTCAGTTAAGAAATTGAGGCGTTCGCTTGTAAGATCTGGAGCAGACGAAGAAACTATTCAAATGGTCGTGGATCACATCACTCCTGAACTTAAAAATGGGATGACGACATCTGCAATATATAAACACGCGTTTGATATTCTTGAAAAGAAGACGTTTCCTGTAGCGGTACGTTACTCGCTTCGTAAAGCCGTAATGGATCTTGGCCCGAGTGGCTTTCCTTTTGAAAAATTTGTTGCTGAAGTCCTCAAGAAAAAAGGGTTCCACACACAAACCGGAGTCGTCCTCTCTGGTTTTTGTGTGTCACACGAGGTTGATATTCTGATGGAAAAAGATGAACGTCATGTCTTTGCAGAATGTAAATTTCATAATCAGCAGGGGATCAAGAGTGACGTAAAGATTGCCCTCTATGTCTATGCACGTTTTCTTGATCTTCAAAAAGGTCACGATGTAAAAGATGGTGACGAACCAAAGATACACGAGGGATGGTTAATTACTAACACAAAACTGACGAGCGATGCAATTGCCTATGCGCAGTGCACAGGACTCACCGTTATTGGTTGGGACTATCCGGAACAGGGCAACTTACAGGATCTTATTATTGAAACGGGGGTACATCCTTTAACCTTCCTTTCTACTCTTACCGCACAAGAAAAAACAGACCTTCTAGAACAAGGAATCGTAATGTGTCGCTCTATTAGGGATAACGACACCCCTCTCCGTACCCTCGGTTTCCCCGAAGAAAGGATCGAAAAAGTGATACAAGAAATAGGGAAAGTGTGTCCTTTATAAGGGCGCTGGATGCTCAAAAAATGTAATATTTCCAGTGGCGCTTGACCATTTCACTGCTTTCTGATAGGATGGTTTTTATGTTATCAATCAGATTACAACGCGTCGGACGAAAGAATGATCCATCATTTCGTGTTATCGTCGCTGACTCAAAATTAAAACCAAAGACAGGGAATTTCCTCGAAATCCTTGGTATGTATGACGCTCGCAAGGGAAAGCCCGTAATCAACGTTGAGCGCGCAAAGCACTGGATTTCAAAAGGTGCGATTGCCTCAGGAACTGTTCACAACATTCTCCTTGATCTCAAAGCAGTAACAGGAAAGAAAATTAACGTACTCGGCAAGAAGACTCCTATAATCAAGGAAGCTCCTGCAGTAGAGGCGACACCTGCACCTGTAGCAAACGAAGCAACCGTAGAATCTGTAGTAGCTGAAACTGCGACAGAATCAAAAGAAGAAGCAACAGAAGCAACAGTATAATCTGGTATATATTTTAAATTTATGTCACAAGATCAACTTATTAAACTTGGCTGTAAAAATTGTAAGCGCGTCAACTACTGGTCACGCAAAAACAAGAAGCTCGTCACCAGAAAGATAGAACTTGAAAAGTTTTGCAAGTGGTGCAAGAAGCACACCGTGCACAAAGAAGTAAAGAAATAATACTCCGTAAAAAATACTCCGCAAGGGGTATTTTTTTGTATAGTCGTCCACACCTTCATTTTTCATCTAAACTTTGCTATACTCGCGAAGATAGGGCGGTTAGTTAAATGGTATAACTTCGGTCTCCAAAACCGATGTCGAGGGTTCGATTCCTTCACCGCCCGCAGTGAACGAGGGGTATCGTAAAGCAACGCTTTACGACGGTGAAGGAATCGAAGGGCGGAGTGTTGTCGAGCGAACACGCGAGACCACGAGCCGGGTGAGAAAGCGAATACTTGGAGCTTTCGCAAGGCCGGAGCGCGACGGCGCGAGGAGGGGTCGCGGGATTTTTCAGCAGAAAAATACCTGTGACCGCGGAATCTTATGAGTGACGACGAACAAAATATCTGTGACCGATTCATTTACCGCAAACAAGGAGAACAATGCAGAGCATTGAGCGACGATTGTTTGCGTGGTAGGTGAAGGAATCGAAAGCGAGGATGGGCACCCATTCAGTAGAATGGGTCATCCGAGCAGGGCCGAGAAATTTTTCGAGTGACGACGAGGAAAAATGTTCTTGGCCGAGACTTCACCGAGGGGCGAACAAAATATCTGTGACCGATTCATTTACCGCAAATAAGGCGACGAGCGAGCGCTTGACCGAGACTTCACCGTATCTCAACTAAATCAGCATTTAAACAAATAATCATCGATACAATTCGGTGTTTATTTGTTATAATATATTTCTTGAAAAGATACCAACATTCCTAGATGCTTGATTTTACTACGATATGGATATATTTTTTGATTTTAGGGATCCTTGTGGGATTTAGTATTTTATTGGTAAGAAATTTTCCATTTTACAGAAAGATTATAAAGGAGGAGGAGCGAGGCAGATTTGAGTCCCTTGATGGCCTCCGAGGTTTTTTAGCAATAAATGTATTTTTTCAGCATGCGGTGACAAGTCATTTTTATTTTCAGAGTGGTGTTTGGGAAATTGTTCCTATCAGATTTTATAGACACTTAGGTGGGGAAGCCGTTATTTTGTTTTTTATTCTTACAAGTTTCCTATATTGGTCAAAAGCTATTGCGCAAAAAGGAGACATAGATGCAGGAGCTTTATACCGAAGTAGGTTTTTGCGTCTCGCTCCGATGTATCTTTTTACCGCGGGAATAATTATTTTTTCAATTTTCATACAATCAGGGTTAGATATAGATATCAGAGAAACAGTAAAAGGTATCCTCTCCTTCCTTTCTCTCGGACTTATTACCACTACCTCTGTTAACAATATAAGTGTTCTTCCCATAAACGCAGGTATTCATTGGACGTTGGCTTTTGAATGGGTGTTTTATCTTATGCTTCCTATTCTTGCGGTTTCTCTTAAAGGCAAGAAGATGTTCATCATGGCACTGCCGTTAGCCTTCTTTGCTCTCTCCTCTCCACTCAGAGGATATTGGGCTATATTTTTATTCGGCATCATGGCTGCTCATATATATAAAAAATATCCAGAAATTAAATTTTTCCAAAAGTCGATATCATCACTGGTGCCCATCTTAGGAGTGGTTCTCATATATTTTATCAGCTACAAACCTTATTCTTTTACCCAATACTTTATTTCACTTGGAGTATTCTTATCTTTTGTATATGGTGCTGATCTTTTTGGTTTATTAAAGACAGAGGTGGCAAAGTTTCTAGGAACTATAAGTTACAGTGTGTACCTGATTCACAGCATCATGCTTTTTGCGATACTAAATTCTATAGATTATTTTTATCCGATAACATCAATTTCACCAACAGTATTTTGGTCTCTCATACTGTTTAGCGGGGTTATAACAATATCTGTTTCTTCTCTCACATATCGCTATGTTGAGTATCCGTTTATTAAACGGATAAAGACGAGAAAAGTGGAAAATTTAAAAACAAAAATTATTGATCAAATAATGTAAGTGTTGATGCACTCTTGCACTTTTTAAAAAGAAAGTGATAGAATAGAAATATGAAGAAATTTCTCGTATTTATAGTACTTATAGGCTTTATAGCGGGAGCAATTCTTAGCTTTTCTTCGATGGAACACCATATGGACGGGATGACGAGTGACAATTGTCCTACGACGCCTCTCCATACTTCTACGTGCCCAACGGGAACACTATCTACCGCCACTCACGTTCTTTTCATGTACCAAACATTCACCAATGTTCTTGTTTCTTCATTTGTCGCGCAGGTACTGATGACAATATTACTCACGATAGGGGTACTATATGTGCTTCAAAAATATTTTCCGTCGATATCTCATATACGTATATCACTACGTTATTTGTCCCGTAATTATAGTACAAAATTATTCAGACCACAGGCTATTACTCGCTGGTTGTCACTTTTTATAAATAGTCCATCTTTTAATTAAGACAAAAGAAACTCTGTCGCACCTCGACACGCTTCTTTTGTCTGCATAAGCCACTTTTAGTGAGCTTTTTTACTATGAGCGACAAGGTGTACCGTCCATGTAATGGAATAATACAAGGGTGGCTTACCCTGTGGTACCTACCGCTTTTATGAGCAGATTAACTATAAAAAAATGAAAAATATTAAAATTATAATTGTATTGGTGGCGATCGTGATAATTGGAGTAATTATTAATTACGGAAGTGGCAAGCAGGAAAACAAAATTAATAGTTCCTTACGTGTAGAAGAAAAAGTATATGTTGCAATTGAGGGTTCCGGAGAAATCGCTGTACTCAATCCGCAGACAAAACAGGTTTTAAAGAAAATAAATTTATCCAAGGATACAGATGGCATAACGGTTAGTTATATGCCACACAATGTGCAAGTTGCACCGGATAATAAAAGTGTATGGGTAACCGCTAACGCAGAAGACGAGAAGAATATGAAAATGTCGTTTCGTATCATACCAAGAGCTGAAGCAAACGCAGGTCACGGCGAGGAGGGGATGGCTATGCAAAGGAACAACGACGAAGTCATCGTCATAGATCCATTCTCAGACGTAATTATAAAGAGGATTGAAATTGGGCAGGAACTTCACCTCTCGCATATTTCTTTAACACCCGACAGCAGGTACGCCATTGTCGCATCACAAGAAAAGGGAATTATATACAAAATAAACACTACTTCGTTTGAGGTAGAGAAAGAAGTTACTACAAAAAAAGGTGGTGGACCTCATGGGCTTCGTATCTCACCAGATGGAAAAACCGCATATATCGCGATGTTGTCGGGCAAAAGTATGGGAGTTCTTGATATCGATAGTTTCAACTTAAAAGACATTTCACTCAATGGTGCGGCAGTGCAGACAGGTGTCACGCCAGACGGGAAGTATGCACTAGCTTCAGTGTATGACGCGAAAAGTTTAGCGGTATACGATACTGCCTTGGCAAAATTGAGCTACGTTGATTTACCACAAGATGCAAAAGGACCGGTACAGCTTTATCCTACCCCTGACTCACGCTTTGTGTATGTTGCCGATCAAGGGTTCTATTTTGATCAGCCAATTGGCGATACTATCTATAAGATTGATTTGAAGGAGATGAGCGTAGTACAGGCTATCAAAAGTGGGTCTGCTCCTCACGGAGTTACTGTTTCTAAAAATGGGAAGTTTGCGTACATTACTAATCTCAAGAGTGATGATGTGTCAATAATTGATACTGCTATGGAGAAAGAAGTTGCGAAAATAAACGTGGGTAAGATGCCAAACGGGATTAGTGTGTGGTATAGAGATGCAGAAATTTCAGGCAAAGGCAACTATAGCGAGCTTGTTTCGTCAGAGAAATCTTTTGATTTCGGCACGGTTTCGATGAAAAACGGAAAAGTTAGTCATTCGTTCAAGATAAAAAATACTGGTAGTTCTTCGGTAGAGATCGCCAGTGTTACCACTTCTTGTATGTGTACAGAAGCAACCATTATAAATGGCACATCTCGTAAGGGTCCGTTTGGTATGCCGGGGCACGGCGGGCTTGCGTCTAAAATAAATGAGATAGTCAAACCGGGACAAGAAATTATAATCGAAGTGGAGGTAGACCCAGCGGCGCACGGACCGCAAGGCGCGGGTCCGGCAAAAAAGGTCGTCTATATAGAAACTGATTCTGCAACAAATCCGACATTGAAATTAGAGCTTGATATTAATGTAACTCCATAAAAACAAAACAATGAACAACGAAATTCAAGAGGAGATAATTCAAGATCAGGAAACGTCGAAAAAGGTTGATGGTATATACACGCTCCCAACCGCCATTATTATTGCAGGATTCGTAATCGCAGGAGAGATGATCTACAACGCGGGGAATAGTTCACTACAAACACCAAGCGCAAAACAAGTTTCGGCTGCCGAAGAAGCGGTTCTACCCTCGGGTGGCGTTGAGCTTCCGGTTATTTGGGGTGATCTTGGATCAAAACTTGTTAGTACCGGAACCATTGATGCTGATAAGTTTATAGCCATATATGATCAGCGAGGAGCTTTTACCGAGGAATACAGGAAACTCCTTCTTGGTCAAAACGAGGGAAAACTTACGATCACAAACGAAAATGCTGGGTATATGCTCAATTTGTTTTGGGCACTTGGGCTCGCAAGTAAAAATCCAATATTGGAATCAGGAGAGATGACAGATCCATCCTACGGCGGTGCGGGAAACTTTGCATCAACGGGTGGGTGGACTATCGCTCAAGGTAGCGCAATGGATCATTATAGCCGTCATAAATTCTTTGATCTGACCTCCGAACAGCAGGACCTCGTAGACAAAGTATCAAGAGGCATATATAGACCATGCTGTGGTAATTCTACTCACTTCCCTGACTGCAATCACGGAATGGCTATGCTCGGGTTTCTTGAACTTATGGCCTCACAAGGCGCGAGCGAGCAAGATATGTGGAAAGCGGCTCTGGTTGTCAATTCATATTGGTTCCCTGATACCTATCTCACGATAGCATCCTACATGAAGAGCAAGGGTATCGAATGGAAGGATGTGAATCCGCAAGAAATGCTTGGCATAAATTATTCAAGTGCACAAGGATACGCAAAAATTGCCACCCAGGTCTCTCGACCCCCACAACAAAGAAGCGGAAATGGTTGTGGAGTAGGAAATGGAGCGACAGTTGCGCCCCCACGACAACAAGGTGGGTGTGGAATCTAGAATACTCGCTACATAGAGTAGACATAAAGGGTACGGAGGTATAGAGTATGTATAGATAAAGGTCGATGTAACAATTAATCTAGAAGCTATTAAAGAGTTCATGGATTTGTATTAATTATTAATTAATCACAAAAAAATATATGATGGGAAATTACTATGGAGACATTTTTGGCTGGGGTTTCGGAGGAGGTTTGATGATGATAATTTTTTGGGGCGCAGTTATCTTCTTTATTGTATGGTTAGCAAGAGAGGCAAGGGGTGGCAACCATTCCGACACTCCAAGATCTAAGTCAGCACTCGATATTCTTAAGGAACGTTATGCGAAAGGTGAAATTGATAAGAAAGAGTTCGAAGAAAAGAAAAAAGACTTAACTTCATAAGACCACAGGTACTATTCACTCAATGAAAGAAAACAAAATGTATACCTGCCCAATGCATCCTGAGGTTGTTTCGGGCAAACTCGGCACGTGCCCGAAATGTGGGATGAAGCTTGTTAAGAAAGATGATCAGGAAAAGCATAGTGCCCATTCTGGGCACGCAATGGGCGATATATCGAAGATGGGATTCTGGGGAAAGTTCAAGATGAGTATGTCGATGACGATGGGCATGGATCATACCGGACTTGCAGGTCGGGAAATGGCTCGCCTCATGGAGATAGATATTCGGAATAAATTCTTCTTCTCGCTTATCCTCACCATTCCTATAATTTTGTATTCGCCTTTAGGCACCGAGTTTTTAAGGATTGATCTGGCATCTCCAATTCCTTTACCGTGGCTCCTCTTTATGTTAACAACACCGGTATTTTTTTATTCCGGATGGATTTTCCTCTATTCAACTTATTTTGCGTTGAAAAATAAAATACTGAATATGGCGGTACTCATTGCCGTCGGCATTACTGCAGCGTATGGCTTCAGTATCCTGCTTACTCTTATGGGAAGTACCGATTCCTATTACGAAGCGGCTGCCATGCTTATCACGTTCGTCTTGTTCGGTCACTGGATGGAAATGAGATCTCGTCGCGGGACAACAGACGCTCTTCAGGCACTTTTTAATCTCGTACCGCCTCAAGCCAGAATCTTTAAAGATGGCAGAGAGATGATGGTTTCCACATCCGATATACAACTTGGTGACATCATCATTCTTAAGCCAGGAGACAAGGTTCCTGTTGATGGTGAGGTTATTGAGGGAGAAACTGCCATAGACGAATCTTTGGTTACTGGAGAATCGATCCCTACGGCTAAAAGGATTGGGGACCAGGTCATTGGGGGATCAATCAACACTACCGGATCGGTGAAATTTAAGGCAACAAAAATCGGCAAGGACACTGCTCTTGCACGAATTGTAACGATGGTTGAAGAAGCGCAGAATTCAAAAGCTCCGGGACAAAGAATCGCCGATAGGTTTGCAAAGTACTTGGTCATTGTGGCGGTAGGATCAGGTCTTTTGGTATTTATAATTTGGTATTTTATAGTTGGTTCACCGCTCCTTTTGGCTCTCTCTTTTGCTATTGCTACGGTTGTCATTGCTTGCCCCGACGCACTTGGACTTGCCACGCCGACTGCCGTAGCTGTCGGTACTGGCCTTGGGGCAAAACATAATATTCTTATAAAAGATGCTCCCACACTAGAACAAGTTTCAAAAATCCAAGCAATTGTCCTTGATAAAACTGGGACACTTACCGAAGGAAAATCAAAAGTAACTGACATCGCTACCGTGGATGGTTTTAGTGCAGACGAAGCACTTCGCCTCGTCGGCGCGGCAGAGGCGAAATCATCTCACCCTTTGGCTGGTGCCGTGCTCGATGAGCTTAAGAAACGCGACCTTATATTGCCAGAGTCGGTTGATAAATTTAAAAATCTTTCAGGGTTGGGAGTAAAGGCCGTTGTCGACGGAAAACAACTACTTATCGGTACCGTGAGACTTATGAAGGAACAGGGTATTGCTCTGGGTATACTGGAACAAAAAATAAATGAGTTTCTGGAAAAAGGGGAGACGATTATGATTCTCGCTGTTGATGGGTCCATTAAAGCAGTGATTGGTGTAGTTGATCCAATAAAACCCAATGCCATAAAAACCGTTGAGAGTTTGAAAGCTTTGGGTATTGAGATTGCTATGATTACCGGCGACAATAAAAATACCGCAGAGAATGTGGCAAGTCGTATTGGTATAGAAAGAGTGTTTGCGGAAGTAATACCTGCGGATAAAGCGAGCTACGTAAAAAAATTACAAGAAGAAGGAAAATTTACGGCAATGGTGGGCGATGGGGTCAACGACGCACCCGCGCTCGCTCAATCTGATGTGGGTATTGCTATTGGTGCAGGCACGGACGTGGCAATCGAAACTGCAAAAGTTGTTCTTATGAAATCAGACCCATTAGACATTCTTCGAGCAATCACCTTAAGCAAAGCAACAGTTCGCAAAATGAAACAGAATCTTTTTTGGGCTTCAATTTACAATGTCCTTGCAATTCCTATTGCTGGAGGAATTCTATATCCTAGCTTTGGCATTATGCTCCGTCCAGAATTTGCGGCACTTTTGATGAGTGTGTCTTCAATAATAGTTGCGGTAAATGCCGTGTCATTAAAGCGTGTCGAAAAAGATCTCGTAACCGTATGATTTTTACATACACGAAATCCGTATTAGCTTCCTCGGCTCGGAAGTGAGAAAGACTACTTTCTCACTTCACTTGCTCTACGTCGCTAATAAGAAATAACTAAAGCCAGCTTACTCACAAACACCATCCGCCCAAAGTCCCTTTTGTAATTTTTTAGCAGAAGACTGAGCTTCCTTGAACTCATTCATATAACGATAGGGAACACGATAGGTATATTCATACCCGTATCCTTCAGCAATAATTGTTTTGTTGAGTAGTGTGCCATTTGGAAGATAGACATATCGAAGTAAGCGTCCATAGCGATCACGTTCACCCTGACTCACGTCTGCTTCAAGAGACACCGATGTTCCGGTAAGGATGTCCGTTACAAATCGTGACGCTTCTTTACCAAAACACTCCACCTTCTTGCGCGGATCAACTGTTTCTGGAGTATTTACACCAATTAACCGTACTTTTTCAGATATGCCATTACGGCTCACCTCGATAGTATCGCCATCAATAACACGAAGAACAGTAGATAAGGTCTTTTGAATTAGCGGTTCATGTGCTTCTTCTTGAAAAATGCGAGGCGATGGAATAGAAAGAACCTCTTCGTTGTCTACTTTTATTACTTTTTCACCACCCAACACCAGCAAAACAAGCACTATAATCCAGAGAACCTTTTTATTCATAAAAATAAGTGTATCACGATTTCATGTTATACTGGACCTATGATAGTCGCTGACATAGAAGCTACCGGCCTCGACCCAAAAAAACACTCAATTTTAAGTATTGGTGCTGTTGAGCTTGAACATCCAGAGCGTCAGTTTTATGGCGAATGCAGGATGTGGGAAGGTGCAAGCATTATGTCGGACGCTCTCGAAGTCAACGGCTTCACACGTCAAGAATGCACCGATCCAAAAAAACACTCTCTTGAAGAGTTAATGCAACTATTCCTTCACTGGATTAACCAGTGCGAAGAAAAGACGCTTGCAGGACATAATGTTTCATTTGACCGAGATTTTATGAACGATTCATTTGCGCGTGCGCATATTGGCTGGCATTTCCCATATCGCACACTCGACCTACACACGATGGCATATATGGACGCAACGAAACGCAGTATTGCTATCCCGCACAAAAATGAACGCACTGATCTTTCCTTAGACGCAATCCTTTCCTACCTAGGACTTCCAGAAGAACCAAAACCTCATATTGGTATCAATGGTGCAAAATATGAGGCTGAGGCTTTTTCCCGACTCCTTTACGGGAAGAACTTACTACCAGAATTTGAAAAATATCCAATTAATCACCCGGAATAAATAACGAAAATGAAATTGTATGAAAATATATAAAGAAAATAAAATTCTCATTGCAATCGTAGTAGTCCTCACACTCATCTTTTTCATACTGCTCGGTATCTTACTATTTATTCCTCGTCCAAATTCCTATGGACCACAAGTTGCTTCAATAATACCGATTGAACAAAAGATCACCGGAGCAACACTCACTCCTGTAGTAAAATATATAAAAAAAATTCCTCCACCAACTCCAACAGAGGCAGAATTATTTCATTATGTAGAAATCGTTGATTCATGTGGCCCTTTTTATGATGGAACATGTGTAAATATGCGCTCGGGACCTGGTCTTAACTATTCAGTGGTAGCCCGCTTACGTAACGGGACAGTACTAAAAGTTGGTGAAGCTATTGAGAATAATGATCAATACTGGTATAGGGTTATTCTCGATGAATGGATTAGATACCCAGAACGCGTTACGAGTGATTGGTACGTTTCAGCAAATTATACGCAATCATTTTTTAATGAAGGAACAAAAGATCTTATTAAAAAAAGTACGGGAACAACTAATAAATATATTCTTATAGACCTTTCTGAGCAGACCTTGTACGCCTACGAAGGGTCGGATATCTACATGAAGGAGCCGATTTCAGCGGGTCTCGACGAGTCACCGACACCTATTGGCACATTCACTATTTTTCGTAAGACACCAAGTCGCTATATGCAAGGTCCTCTTGAAATTCCGAGCCTAACAACTGAAACAAGCACCGATACTGAAGCGCTCACGAGCACAAGTACAGCGATGAGTATCAGCACGAGTACTGAAAACACGGTGAGCCCGAATGTAAAATCATGGGATCTACCTGGTGTACCATGGAATCTTTACTTCACCGTCACGGGCTCGATCATTCATGGGGCTTATTGGCATAATTTTTTTGGAGGACCTGCTTCAAATGGATGTGTAAATATGCGTCCAGAAAAGGCAAAAATCCTTTATTATTGGGCAGATCTGGGCACACAGGTAATAATACAGGACTAGGAAAATAGTAGCGCTTAGCGATGGAGCCCTTTACAAGAAAAACATGCGTAGTACACTATATATATGAAAAAACTACTCACTATATTCACAGTCATAATCGCAATTATTATTATCGTGCTCGGGTTTCTTTTTATTATTAATAAAACAACGCCACCAGAAACGGTTGTATGTACGATGGATGTAAAGATTTGTCCTGACGGAAGTGCCGTAGGGAGAATAGCACCCACGTGTCAGTTTGCGCAATGTCCACCAGTAAAAAATATCTCTGACCTCATTAGAGTTTCAACCCCGGTCGAAGGCGCGGTAGTTAAGAGTCCTCTTCTTACCGAAGGGGAAGCACGTGGAACGTGGTATTTTGAAGCGTCGTTCCCAATACGAATATATGACGCTAATAATGTACTTCTTGGCACAGCAGTTGCTCAAGCTCAAAGTGACTGGATGACAGAAAATTTTGTACCATTTAAAACAACGCTCACATTTTCTAAACCAACCACGCCAACGGGAACGCTCGTATTCGAAAAAGACAATCCTTCAGGACTTCCTGAACACGCAAACGAACTTCGCATGCCGATACGTTTCGAGCTTTCCGACAAAGCACAACGTACGATCAATCTTTACTACTACGATGCCTCAAAAGACAAAGATGCAAGCGGAAATATTATGTGCTCACGAAAAGGACTTGTACCCGTAGCACGCACCATTCCGCTCACCCTAACGCCAGTTCAGGATTCCGTAAAACTCCTTTTGAAAGGTACACTTACTACCGAGGAAAAACAGCAGGGGATTACCACTGAATTTCCTCTTCAAGGTGTTGCCCTTACCGGGGCATCAAAAAATGGAAGTGTGGTAACTCTTTCATTTGTTGACCCCAATAACAGGACAAGCGGTGGTTCCTGTCGCGCAGGAATTCTTTGGTTCCAGATTGAGGCAACCGCAAAACAATTCCCCGGAATTACCTCAGTAAAATTTATTCCTGAATATCTATTCCAGCCATAAAAGCGGTAGATACCACAAGGGAAACTACCCTTATATTATTCCATTACATGGACGGTACACCTTTTGGATTTTCTTTTCGTGATTACACGCAATAAAATCTCAAAAGGTCTTGCGAAGCTCCATGTATTCGCTTCTCACCTCGGCTCCCTGGCCGACTGCTGTCAGCGGGCTAGGCGGAAATAAGAAAGATTACTTTCTCATTCTGCTCGCTCTATGTCGCTAATACACGAAATCCGTATTAGCTCCTCGGCTCGAGAATGAAAAAGATTACTTTCTCATTCTGCTCGCTCTATGTCGCTAATAAAGAAAATTGAAAGGATGTGTTAAAATATCCAAATGGCACTATCTTTTGAAGAACGGTACGCAAAACTAAACGACGCTCAGAAACGCGCCGTAGATACAACTGAAGGTCCGGTTTTGGTCGTAGCAGGTCCCGGATCGGGCAAAACAGAGCTTTTATCGCTTCGTGTAGGCAACATTCTCCGCCAAGGGCAGGTATCACCTCACAATATTCTCTGCCTCACCTTCACTGATAATGGGGCAATGAATATGCGCGAGCGTTTGGTTGCGCTCATTGGGCAGGACGCCTACCGTGTCGGCATTTTTACCTTTCACGCATTTTGTAACCACATCATCGCGCGCTACCCGGAATATTTTTGGAAAGCAACACATTTTACGCAAGCAAACGATATTGCACGTGCAGAAATACTCACTGAGCTTTTCTCATCACTTCCACACAATCACCCCCTAGGAAGTTTCCACCCTGAAAAAGGTTTTGTCTTTCTCAGGGACGTTGCCGATCGCATTAAACATATTAAAAGTTTTGGTCTTACCGCTCTTGAATATCTTGGAGTTATCCAAGAGCTTCCCAAAGAGTACGATGCAATCAATACGATTCTCACAGAATGGCCTGACCGTATGTCGATCAAAAAGTTGGACGAGATTGAACGTATTATTACAAATCTTGAAGCACTCAAGGGTACCACCTCAATATACCTTGTAAAAACACTCAAACAGGCGCTTACTGAAGCAGAGGCACTTGGAAAAACCGAACCTCTTGCTGTCTGGAAAAAGGATCACACTGAAAAGGGTGACGGCGCACGCATCCTCAAGGATGCGCATAATCAAGAAAAGATATTTGCCGTCGCAGAACTTTACCAGCGTTACAGCAACGCAATGTACGAACGCGCACTCTATGATTACGATGATATGATCATCGAGGTAGCACACGCACTCCGTGACAATCCTATACTTCGCAACACACTCGAGGAGCAGTATCAATATATTATGATTGACGAGTTTCAGGATACGAACGAAGCTCAGATGTCGCTCGTAAAAGAAATTACGCAAAGTCCACTCCATGAAAGGCGTCCCAATGTATGTGTGGTAGGGGATGACGACCAAGCTATTTACAAGTTTCAAGGCGCTGAAATTTCGCATCTCATCAACTTTCGAGATACTACCTACGCCGATGTGCAAACCATTGTGTTAGATAAAAATTATCGTTCCACAGCGCCCATTCTCACTCTTGCACGTACGCTTATCACTCAAGGAAAAGGGAGACTTGAAAACAAATACGAAGATATTTCAAAATTACTTTCGTCTGAAAATAAAACACTTCCCGAGGGAACTATTACGATACATCAAACAGAATCCGATGTGCAGGAATATGCAGGTGTTGCACGTGCCGTACGTGCGACGATAGACAACGGCACGGAACCAAACGATATTGCCATTCTTGCGCGCGGACATCGTGAACTCCAAGCGATTTTACCCTACCTTGATCGAGAAAATATTCCCTACGAATACATCAAGAAGGCAAATGTGTTTGATGAACCCCACGTAAAAATACTCATTGACGTCTGTGCGTATATTTCCTCCGTGATGCGCCATGAAGCAACCGCGGACTATGTATTACCACGCCTTCTTGCACATCCTTGTTTCCAAATAGACCGCCTCGGGCTTTTTAAGCTTGCCGTAGAATCAAAAGAAAAACATACGAGCTGGACAGAAACGATAATGACCGTTGACGAACCACATATTAAAAAAATAGGGACACTCCTTGCCGAGCTTGCCATAGAAGGGGAGACGACACCACTCGAGCACATACTAGAGGCTTTTATGGAGAAAAGTGGTTTCAAAGAATTTTATTTCTCGCGTGAATCTATTAAAAAAAGTCCTACGACGTATGTCTCATTTCTTGCAAGCTTGAAAACATTTATTGAGGCATTGCGTGAATGGAAAGAAGGGGAAATACTCCTCACTTCTGATGTGCAACCATTTGTGCAAATGCATATCGAGCACAAAATTCCACTCATAAGCGAATCTCCATTTATGAAGAACGAGCACTCGGTACAACTCATGAGCGCGCACGCATCAAAAGGGCTCGAATTCGGAACCGTCTTCATCATCTCTGCGCACGACGACCTATGGACGCGTTCACCACGTACCAACATCGCTCCGCTACCATCACCACTCCTACCACTTATGCAACCAGCAGGAGATACGGAAGATGATTTTATTCGTTTGTTGTATGTTGCCATTACTCGTGCAAAACACACGCTCCACATATCAAGCCACGACACCCAAGTGCGATACCTTTCAGATGTATCGAATGGCGATACAGCACTGCACACAACGGCATTCCAGCCACTTTCGGAAACAAGTATCGAGGCCCATGAAAACGCTCTCGCCCTCTACAAAGCGCCGTATCAAGAAGATGAATGGGCACTCCTCAAACGTCTCGTAAAAGACTACCGTATGCCTGTTACCCACCTCAATAACTTCACCAATATCACCAAGGGTGGCCCACTTCTTTTCATTGAACAAAATCTCTTACGATTCCCTCAGCCGATGAACTCATCTGGTGTGTATGGGACCGCAATGCATAAAGCAATCGAGGAGCATATTATGTACCCAAAATACCACGAAGGAGAACAGGCTTCGCTTGCGCACCTTGTTGCAGTATTTCAAAAAGAAATAAAACGAGGACGTCTTCCTCGCACAGAAGAATTACGTCAGATCGAACGTGGTGAAAAAACTCTTGCACAATTTTACCGATCAACAAAAGATTATTTCTTGCCCGACGACAAGATTGAAGTCGATATGAAGAATGAAGGAATTATTATTGATGATGCGCACCTCACGGGGAAGCTCGACTTTTTACGACTTCGTAATGGCGCCTACGAAATTATTGACTTCAAAACAGGGAAGCCGTTTTCTTCATGGGACGAAGCCAAAAGTGACGACGATAAAATTAAACTTCATAAGTACCGCCAACAGCTTATTGTGTATAAAATTCTTCTTGGAAATTCAATTCATTTCAAGGATTACCCCGCTGAGAAGAGTGCGCTATGGTTTGTAGAAGAAGAACCAATTACAGAGCTCGTTCTTAATACAAGCGATGAAGAAATCGAGCGCACAAAAAAACTCATCTCCGCCGTATATAAAAAAATCGTTACCTTAGATTTCCCTGACATAACCCCCTACGGAACAACCTATAAAGGACTTTTGCAGTTTGAAGAGGATTTGATAGAACAAAAAATTTAATGCGCCTAACACGTAGTCAAAAAATTAAAGAGTTTAAAAAATTGGTTTGGAATTTTTACCACAAAGAGGGGAGGCATGACTTACCGTGGAGGAGGACGAGAAACCCTTATAAAATACTTGTTTCTGAAATAATGCTCCAACAGACGCAGGTAGCACGTGTCGTAGAAAAATATTCACTATTTTTAAAAACATTTCCGACAATCAGCGCCCTTGCTGATGCACCTCTCGCACAGGTACTCATAGTCTGGCAGGGAATGGGGTACAACCGACGTGCGCTCGCCCTTCACCGTCTTGCAAAAGAAATTACCACATCACACAAAGGAAAGATTCCACATACACGCACAGAGCTTGAAGCTTTGACAGGAATCGGTCCGTACACCGCAGGGGCCATTCGTGCATTCGCCTTCAATGAGCCAGAAGTATTTATCGAGACGAATATCCGTCGCGTATTCATCCATCACTTCTTTCCTCGTACGAAATCAGTATCCGACAAAGAAATTTTGCCTCTTGTAGAGAAGACGCTCGATACGCAAAATCCTCGTGAATGGTATTTTGCACTTATGGACTACGGTTCTCACCTTCCAAAAGTAACAAAAAATCCTAACAAAAAAAGTAAACATTACGTGAAGCAAAAAAAGTTCGAGGGCTCCCACCGACAACTGCGCGGACGCGTGTTAAAATTTTTACATACAGCAGGGAAGTGCACCTTGGCTTTGTGTGCACGTACACTCGAGATCACACCAGAGAAGACACAGACGGTTCTTGAGGAATTTGTGCGCGAAGGATTCATACAAAAAAATGGCAAAAATTATTTCATTAAAAACTCGTGAACAAAAACGCGCAGAGGAGATTGTGGCGAGACTCAAAAAACTTTTTCCTCGCGCAACGATTGCTTTAAACTACCACAACAACTGGGAGTTGCTCGTGGCCGTGATACTCTCTGCGCAATGTACCGATAAAAAAGTGAACGAGGTGACGGAAAAACTTTTCAAGAAGTATCGCACCCTCGACGACTACGTACACGCCTCATTACGCGAATTTGAACGCGATATCTACTCTACAGGTTTTTACCACACCAAGGCAAAGAACATCCTTGCGACAGCAAAGATACTGAAAACCAAATATAACGGCACGGTACCACGCACCATGGAGGAAATCCTCACACTCCCTGGAGTTGCCCGTAAGACCGCAAATATCGTCCTAGGGCGTGCTTATGGGGTTACAGAGGGGATAGCAGTGGATACTCACGTAAAGAGGCTTTCAGGGCTTCTGGGGCTTACCACGTCAAAAAACCCAATAATCATCGAGCGCGACCTTATAAAGCTTATCCCTAGGAAGGATTGGAGTAAGATATCGTACCTCCTGATCGAATATGGCAGAGAGTACTGCAAAGCCTTACCCCACAAGCACGAAAATTGTCCACTGAGAGACTTTTACAATCTCTCTGAGCATAAATAGGGAGAGGTACGCGTTTGTGCCACATATTGAACGTGTACCAAAAGAAAACCGCCCGACCGAAGCCAAGCGGCTTTCAGTGGGCGGTTGCGGTGTAACTAGATGAGATTGAACTCGGTTAGATCGTAGTAACCGATCGAACCGTCGGGATGCTTCACTTCGTACGAGAGCCCGTGAGCATCGTGATGAGTGACGACTTTGCCGTCGACACCCCATTGGCGTGAGGCCAATGCTTCCGGCGTCCAGCCGGTGACATCGGGATTCTCCTGGGTGGTTTTTACCAAAGTCCCAGAAGAAATCGGTGGCCATTTCTGTGTGGACATATCTACCTCCTTCAATGAGCTTTTTGTACTTATAATATAGTAACATATATATAATAAATATGTCAATAGGTACCAGCAAGAAAGCAGGGGAGTAAAAATTGTTCGCTAAAAAAATTTGACACGTATGATAATATAAAAATAGAAGGACAAAGAATGAGAGGGGGTGAACAAGTATATGATTACCAGATCCATAAGACGCTGGGTGCTCAGAGCCGTAGCTCGCTGTTGCGAGGGAGCTCCTACACCGCCTACCTCAAGCTTCACGGGGTAGGCGGTATTTTATAATAGACAACGTCGCACAAATTAAGTTTTAGGAACAGGCGTCGCACAATGGACCGAAAGGCCAGGAAATCTCGCACATTAACAACGTCGAGGCGATTAAAACATGGGTAACGACTAACGCTTCTTCTCCGCAGTATATCAGCAACTAAAAACAACCTTCTTCCAGTTTGGAAGAAGGTTTTTTATTTTGCGCTGATGGGATTCGACCGGAATACCGCCAGAGCAGAGTACGGAATCGTACTCTTGGTCGAATATTATCAGCACAACGTAATTGCGTGTTCCGAAGCGGTCGGAAACGCACTGCAAACACATGGCAAAGCTAAAGAGGATCGCCTCCTATATCGGAGGAACGATCCTGCTTCTCGTTGGGATGAACTTCTTGATTCTCTTCGCGTCGCTCGCGCAAATTGGACTGGAAGGGCAATCGGGATATTGGAATCCCTACTGGCGATGGCAGGCGGAAGCGGTGCTATCGGTCGCGGAAACACTCCATGACCTATGGGACACATCTACAAGCCCGACTTCCTCATCATCCCCTACCCGTTACTAGAGGATGACGAGATCGGCGCACAGGAGCAAAAGCTGTATGGGGTCGTCTACTGGTT